>Ga0316217_10000381_pt1 | contig 64221 bp, 56 predicted proteins | sample 1anoAmetaG_FD_203633 | JGI IMG/M metagenome (GOLD analysis project Ga0316217, IMG submission 203633) | Freshwater microbial communities from Trout Bog Lake, Wisconsin, USA - 1anoA | ecosystem: Environmental > Aquatic > Freshwater > Lake > Hypolimnion/Profundal zone | place: USA: Wisconsin... | reverse complement strand
AAGGCGAGAAACGTAATCAGACGTCGTTTTATTCAAACCAGAGTCCGCCCCCGTTAGAGCCAAATCCCGCTGGGCAAACGAGTTCATGCCGCCGATCTGGTAGGATTGGCCGACGAGAAAATTGGTCTTTGCACCATTATTCATGTTTATCGTGAATTGACCGCCGACATTGGCTCGTGAGCCGCCTTCTATCCGGTCATAACCAGAAAACTTATCGACCGCGAAAAGATTGGTGTCATCGAAGACGAGACTTTGCGAATCTTCATTTGGCAATTGGCCTATATTTGTCTCATCCGGGCGCGCAATGACCTGTATAATGGGTTCGAATACGCTACTACCTAGTTTACTGGCTGCAATGAAGGGATAGCGATAGGTAACACCGATGGTTTCCATACTCCGCGCAAGCCCTGTATCGGTTGCATCGATTAGGTTGGATTGCGTCGCATTCACATCGCCATTGTTAAAAAGCGTTGTATAGGCAGTATCCCCTCGAAAAGACGCAAATGGTGTCCAAGACTCGCCTATCGGATCTATAAAACTTCGCCGCCAAGCCGCTTCGGCTGTATAACGGCTATAATTACCACCAATGCCGCGCATGTAACAATTGGTTGTTGTGTAGGGTGCTACGCAATTGCTGGTAAGCGAACCGATATCCGCTTCTAGGCGAGATACGTTGGTTAAATTTGTGGTCAGCGCCAGTTCGCCAGCAAACGGACCAGTCAAATGGAAGCGACGATCATAATCGACAACCGGTAGGACCAAAGGCTGATGAAGCTGGTTATCTTCTGTCAATAAAGACTGAAAATAATAGCCCCGGCCATCGAAGAAACTATGATCGCCTTTGCCTTGTAAAAAAGCCGTAGATGTTGACTCGCGCTTAATGGTGCCAAGCGATGTTATCGAAGGTGTATCGACCTTGTAGTTTTGATAAAACCATTTGTCGGAACTATAGGCGAGATCCCACCCCCAATTCCATTGGTTGTTAATATTTAATTTCCCGATGGCTTCCGCATAGCCGCGAACGGGCATGTCACCTGCGCCATTGGGCCAGGGAAGGAAAGCGCTTCGATCATTTTGTGAAATGCCACCCAACCGAAACGTAATATCGCCGTTTTGTAATTTTTGTCGATATTCACCTTCCAACAACAAACCCTGACGCGAATAATAGGTCGGCGTAACCGTCATATCGCGGTCTGGACTGATAACGTAATAATAAGGCGTCGCAATACCCTGACCAAGGGTGCTTGTCGCGGAGTATTGCGGGGTTAGAAAGCCTGATCTTCGTGGAATAGTGTTATCGGGGGCCGAGAAATAAGGCATATAAAAGATTGGTACACCGCCAATATCGAGCATCGCGTCTTCATAATAAATGACCTTTTCGACCTGATTATGAATGATACGTCGGGCGCGAACCTGCCATAAAGGTGGCTTTGCCGGGTCATCTTTACAGGCGTCACACGCAGTAAACGTGCCTTTATCAAATATGGTTTGCGTACTCGATACACGCTCCCCCCGGGGCGCGACAAAATGAGTGTTATCCTTCGTATCAATCTTAAACGAGTTGATAAAACCGTCTCTAAATTGTTCAGACAGTTCGAGAGATTCTGCGTGAAGTATTTGCCCGTCAGGCTCGGTTAAAATGACATGTCCTTCCGCATAAACATGCCCGGTATCGGAGTAATAGATAACCTTATCTGCCTCTAATACTTTTCCTTGATAATATAACTTTGCATTACCTATCGCGGATACCGTATTTTTATCGGTATCGTGGACCATTTCATCGGCATTTACCGTTAATTTATCGGGGTTTGCAGAAGTATTATTGTTTTGTGGCTCATTTGCCGCGCTCGTTATTTGGATGAACGACATCATTCCCGTCAAAATGATGACGGAGCAACAAGCTAGTCTCGCCAATCGGGCGAGGTAAACAGCCAATTTGGCATTCAATAGAGCGAGTTCCTTGCATTTTTATTAACCGTCTTCTTGATACAGCAAAACTAGGGTGCAGAGCAAACCCGCTATGGCTGGAAAAAGGAATGAGGTTAATAAAGTGGGTAACATTCCCGCAGCACCCAGATCGCCTAAGACCTTATTGGAAACGAATAAGGCAAATCCGGCGGCGATCGCGCCTAAAATCGAGATGAATTGAGCGCCAGTTCTCGAAAATCTGAGACTAACGGTCGCGGCTAATAATAACATCGCGGCCATTAAGAGGGGGCGGGCCAGCAAAGAATGATATTGTTGAAAATAACGGGCTGAATCGAGCCCCGCTGCTTCTGTTGCTTTAGCCCATGCCAAGAGATCATAAAATGAGATCGTTTCCGCGTCGGAGAGGGACTGCTTAATTTGAGCAGCGGTCAAATAAGTCGGTAATTCATAGATTTCATGGATTTGTGGCGGAGATCCGGGACTAAGGATCTTAACCTTACTCATGCTCCAATAACCATCGCGCAATTGCGCGGTATCGGCTTCAACCCGGTGAAGAAAAGTTCCGTGTTGATCAAACTCGAAAGCGGTCACATGTTCAAATTCAGCAGAGGCGGTGTTGGCTGTGCCTGCGCGCAAAATAGCCTCGCCATCAATGCTTTTTTGTCTCATCCAGACATTATGCATCGGCTCGCTGGCCGATTGAACGCGCGAATGGAGCATTTCTTGATCACTCAGTGTTTTTAATTTTGCGGATAGGGGGTTAAAAAGCAATGTTGCAATTAATCCAAGTACGAGGGCGGCAAGGATAGCGGGCAGCAAAAAACGCCACACGGACATGCCAGCCGCCCGCGCAATGACGAGTTCGCGGCTACGCCCGAGCGAAAGAAAAGCCGCAAGCGCTCCAAAAAGAGCCGCAAAAGGCAAGATTTGTTCGGCAACGACAGGTGTGCGAAGGACGGCCAAACTGGCCGCGAGCAGAATAGCGTTCGCAGACGCATCATTCGAGATGCGGGTCAACTCAATCATATCAAGAATATAAATTAAAAATGTCGCAATCGCGAAAACACCAACGATGTTTTTGACGAATTTGAAAAAGATATAGCGGCTTAAAATGCTTGCTCGCATGTTTAAAGCCTTTGACCCAACATATTTTTCATCATTGATACGCCTGTAATCGCGAATGTCGCATTTGATCTTATTTTCCGAGCAATCCATAGGCTTGCCATAACAAGGGTCAATGCCGATAAAACAGGAAATAAGATTGATATAATAAGAATATAGGGCGATGTTTTAACGCCCACAATTAATACGAAGCCCGCTAATCGAAGCGTTGCGCCGTATAGAATGGTTGCAATGATCCCTGTTGTTGCAAGGGTTCGTGTCGTGCGTGGACGGCCTAAAAAGGCGAAGCCAATGGCAGCGAATGTCAATGTATATAACGGAGTTGAGAGCCGATCCGCCAATTCTGCCCCAATACGAATTTCATTCGCGGAAGTTTCTTTATGGTTGATATAGGCCATAAGCAAATCTTGTGTGAGGCGTTCATGGGGCTGGAAGACAAGTTCCTCGTTTCCGGGCGCTAATTGGGTTAAATCAAGCGCGTAACGTTGAAAAGTGACAATGCTTGCGTCTTGTTCGCGTCGGGTCTCGCGTTGAACACTGCCATTTTCTAAGATCAAATAATTACCCTCTTTACCCGGAATGATACGCCCATGCTCGGCCACATAGACCAAAACGAGGTTGGGGTCGCGGCTGTCTTGAATAAAAATGCCAAGAAGCGCATCACCTGCTCGCTCCCGATAATGAAAGACAACATCCTTTTCGAGTTCATTGAACCGACCGGGTTTGACGATTTTTGTGAGAAAATCTGAGCGGATTTGCGTAATCATGGTCCGCCAAGTTTGGATGCTTGAAGGTACGACCCAAACCGTCAACAGCCCGCATAAAATCATCGCAAGACAAGCAGCGACTAAGATAGGTCGTAAGAGCCGGATGGGTGACATACCCGTGGCATTTAAAACGGCTAATTCACTGTCACTGTTAAGCCGATTAAGCGCAAGAATAAGGCCTATAAAAAACGCAACAGGTCCAATAATGGCCGCCATCGCGGGCAAAGTGAGAGCCGTTACGATGAGAAAGGACAGAAGCGATTGGCCTTGCGTGGTAATCAAATCTATATCGTGCATCGCCTGACTGATCCAAATGACGAGGGTCAGGGCACATAGCGCCGATATTCCCGAAAGGCTGATGAGCCGAATAATGTATCGATCAAGGACGGCCATTGGGTATGATGACTCTCTCTCTGCTTTCGAAGTGCATCTTTGGGATCAAAGTGGGCATTTGCAGTGCTAGCAAGGGCGGTTATAAAAGATCAATCAGAGATTCTCATTATGTAACCGCTAAAGTACAGTCTCATAGTTTTGCTATCTCTACCAGACTTTGATCAAACAGGCGCGATGCGCTAGGAGTATTAGATGTCGGATGCTTTAAAAATCACCTTTTCCGCCCCGGAAATCTCAAAAACAAATTCATTGGTCGTGTTTATTGGCGATGACGGTCAAGTTCCCGATGCGGCTCGCAAGCTGATTGGCACGGCCGGGACACAATCGATCAAGCGTGCGATCGAAGCCGAGGACTTTAAGGGTAAAGCAAAGGCAACACTCACCTTAACCGCGCCGCATGGCATTGACGTGGAACGCGTTATTTTAATCGGTATCGGTGATGAAAAAGAGCGGAAAGAGACTGATTATGTGCGCTTAGGCGGTCTCATCGCCGGTCGTTTTGGGTCGGCAAAGGCGGTTCAGGTCTTGTTTTTAGGATCTGCTGACTGGCGGGTGGATGGTCAAGCGGCGTCTGATCTGGCGTTAGGTATGCGTCTACGTGCCTATCGATTTGATAAATATATGACCAAAAAACGCGATAATGATGCAGAAAAAGTTTCGGGAACGGTGAGCGTCAAAATCGGATTATCGGCCTATTCTGAAGCGCGGAAGGTGGCTAAAACTGGCGAAAGCATCGCGGAAGGCGTTATTTTGGCGCGCAATCTTGTCAATGAGCCGCCAAATGTTTTGGATCCGGTTGAATTTGCGCGCCGCGCGTCTGAACTCACGAAACTTGGCGTTGAAGTGACCGTGCTCGATGAAAAGCAACTCGCCAAGATCGGAATGCGCGCACTTTTGGGCGTAGGGCAGGGGTCAGCGAAGGAAAGCCGCGTCGTGATCATGCGTTGGAATGGCGCGAAATCGACTAAGACCACGAAAACGGCACCGCTGGCCTTTATCGGTAAAGGTGTTGTGTTTGATACGGGCGGCATTTCAATCAAGCCAGCCGCTGGCATGGAAGATATGAAAGGCGATATGGGCGGTGCCGCGTGTGTGGTGGGCCTTATGCATACCCTTGCTTCACGCAATGCGAAAGTAAACACGATTGGTGCCATCGGCTTGGTTGAAAATATGCCAGATGGAAACGCGCAGCGGCCTGGAGATATTGTCACCTCGCTCTCGGGGCAAACCATCGAGATTATCAACACGGATGCGGAGGGGCGTCTCGTATTGGGTGACGTGCTCTGGTATGTGAAAGAGCAGTTTAAGCCGTCGCTGATGATCGATTTGGCCACCTTGACGGGGGCCGTGTTGGTGGCTTTGGGCCAAGAGAATGCAGGGCTTTTCTCGAATGATGACACGCTGTCAGAACGGCTTTATGCGGCGGGTGTTGCAACAGGCGAAACGGTGTGGCGGCTGCCACTTTCAACCGCTTACGACAAAATGATCGACTCGAAATTTGCCGATATGAAAAATACCGGCGGTCGTCATGCGGGATCGATTACGGCGGCGCAGTTTTTAAAACGCTTTGTTGGTGACACGCCTTGGGCGCATCTCGATATTGCGGGTACCGCGTTGGGTTCGCCCGAAAGCGATATCAATAAAAGCTGGTCATCGGGGTGGGGAGTAAGGTTGCTTGATCGGTTTGTTGCCGATTATTATGAGGGCTGATGACCGATATTTTGTTTTATCATCTCGAACGCCAGCCGCTGGAAAAGGTTCTGCCAACTTTATTGGAAAAGACCTTGGAGCACGGGTGGCGAGCGGTGATCAGGGCCAAAAGCGCTGAGAAGGTGCAACTGCTCGACGAAGCGCTATGGTCATATTCCGAGGAGAGCTTTCTGCCACACGCGGTCGTATCGGAGCCTTATGCGGATATTGAGCCGATTATAATTGCGCATACGATGGAAGAGCCTAACCGACCGGATATTTTATTTTTGGTAGAGGGGGCTGGGTTTCCCGCTGCGGTTGATGCCTATCAAAGAGTAGTCCTGCTGTTTGATGGCAATGATGATGCAGCCTTATCGAACGCCCGCACGGCGTGGAAAGAGGTTCGGGCGCGCGGCCTAGACAGCACCTATTGGCAGCAGAGCGAGAGTGGGCGATGGGAGAAAAAGGCATGATGAAAGCATTATTTGCGCTCATGGTTTTAGGACTTGGTTTAACATCCTGTAGCCCTGAGCGGGCAAAGCCTGTTGTAGCCTTGCCGTTATCGCCAGTCACGGCTTCATCCTTTGGTGCCGTCGTTGATGAGACGGGCCAATGCACAGGGTCGATCTCGTTTGATGTCACGCCCTATAAGGGTAAGGCCGATGACGCCTTATTCGGTTTGAGTGAATGCCAGATCGTCGCCCTTCATGGCGAAGCGCCGTTGAGCGTAATGACTGGGGCCAGCCAAAATTCAAAGCGCGAGACAACCATGCTCTATATGGAGCCGAATGGTAAAGCGGTTTATTTGTTTTCAGATAATCGCCTGAAGCGCGTCGTGCGATAAAGCGTAGCGCTCGATACCTGTTCTTTATGACAGTTTAGATCGAACGGTCTAACACCGTAGTCTCTGTGCTCTATAAGTTTGAGAGCGGAAGCAGACAGCGTGGTGCAGCACGTTATCGGGGAGGATGGGCCACCCCGACTATGGCGATAGCCTCGCTCTTAAAGACGGAGAGATTGAAATGGGCCTTATCCCAATTTCGATCAAGCTTGTCTTAATTGTGACCCGGAAAGGCCTGCATGTGTCATTCCGGGTCACGGTAAGACGGTAGCTTAAGGGTGATCGGGCGAAAGTCCGATCACCACTCCGGCAAGATAACAAATCGGTATAAATTTTCAAGGGCGCAAACGACACCTGCAATGCAAAACGTAATAATTGAACCGCTTGCAGGTCTCTATGGGTCAAACGATTTCGAGAGCAGAAGCAGACGGCGTGGTGCAGCGCGCTATCGGGGAGGATGGGCCACCCCGACTATGGCGATAGCCTCGCTCTCGATAAGGAGGAAGAAAATGGGCTTTTGGCCTGTGAGTATTCAGTTCTTTTTAGTGGTGACCCGGAAGAGACTGCAAATTTCGATCCGGGTCACGCTAAATCATAAGAACTAAAAACGGGGGGCGGGCCAAGGCCCGTTCCCCACTCCTTCAAAATAGCAAATCCGTGCCAGATTTCAAGGTACTTTGAAAAAGGCCTGTGATTATAGGGCGTCTTCAAGCTCGGTTGATAGCGTAAGCCATTCCTCTTCGGCTGTCTCCAGCGCTTTGGCGAGTTCGCTGCGTTGGGCGGAAAGTTGGGCGGCTTTGCCTTTATCGCGTTGGAAGATTTCAGGTTTTGATAAAATCTCATCGACGCGTCGGATAAGCTCTGAGATTTTGGCGATGCGGGCATCGACTGTTTCGAGCTTTTTCCGGATGGTATTGGGGTGGACTTTTTTGACGGGTGCGTCGCGCGCAGCTAATTCTAGGCGTTCTTGCTTCGATTTGGCGGAGGCTAGCGCTTCAGGCCCTTCAAGCACGAGCGAGCGATAAGCATCGAGATCGCCGTCAAACGGTTTTACGGTGCCATTATTGACGAGCCATAGCCGATCCGCGCAGGCTTCGAGTAGAAAGCGGTCATGCGAAATGAGGATGATGGCGCCTTCATATTCATTGATGGCATCCATTAATGCGACGCGGGAGTCGATATCGAGATGGTTGGTTGGCTCATCGAGAATGAGGAGATGCGGGCCGCCAAAGGTGGCTAGCCCCATGAGAAGACGCGCTTTCTCGCCACCCGAGATATTGGCAACCGGTGTATCGGCTTTTTGTCCGGGAAAGCCCATTTGCGCGGCACGGGACCTGACCTTCGCTTCAGGCGCATCGGGCATGAGTTCGCGGATATGGGAGAAAGGGGTTCCGCCTTCTTTTAATTCATCAAGCTGGTGCTGCGCGAAATAAGCGACCTTCATTTTGGAGGAGGCGCGGAAGGCCCCACCCATCGCCTGCAAACGGCCACCGACCAGTTTGGCAAAAGTAGATTTGCCGTTACCGTTCGAGCCTAAAAGCCCAATACGGTCATCTTCCGCAATCGAAAGCGAAAGCTTTGATAGAACGGGTTTTTCATCATAGCCGACGCTCGCGCTTTCCATGGCTACGATGGGTGGAGAGAGGGGGCGCTCGGGCGAGGGGAAGTGGAAGGGCAATACGTCGAGATCGACGATCGGCGTGATCGTTTTCATCTTTTCAAGCCGCTTGACGCGCGATTGCGCTTGGCTGGCTTTTGACGCCTTAGCCTTGAAGCGGTTGATAAAGGCTTCGAGATGTTTGCGCTCATCAGCCTGTTTCTTTTGCATCTTTTGCAAAATGGCCTGCTGCTCCGAGCGCTGCTTTTCAAAATTGTCGTAGCCACCTTTGTATAAAGTCAGCTTGGCCTGATCGAGGTGGAGAATTTGATCAACCGACTGGTTTAACAGATCGCGGTCATGGCTGATGACGAGCACCGTATGCGGGTATCGTTCGAGATAATCCATCAGCCAGAGTGTGCCTTCCAGATCGAGATAATTGGTTGGCTCATCAAGCAGCAGAAGGTCAGGCTCGGTAAAAAGCACGGCAGCTAAGGCTACCCTCATGCGCCAGCCGCCCGAATAAGACGAGCAGGGGCGGGCCTGCGCCTGCGCATCAAAACCTAGTCCGTGTAAGATTGTGGCGGCCCGCGCAGGCGCGGCGTGAGATCCAATATCGGCCAAGCGGACGTGAATTTCTGAGATGCGGGCGGGATCAGTCGCCGTCTCGGCCTCTTTTAAGAGGGCTGCCCGCTCGGTATCAGCCGCTAACACGACCTCGATAAGCGATTCCGGACCGCCGGGCGCTTCTTGCGCTACAGCGCCGATACGAAGCCCTTTTCCGAGCGTGATCATGCCGGATTCAGGCGCGATTTCGTTTCTGATCATCCGAAAAAGCGTAGTTTTGCCGGTTCCATTGCGGGCGACAAATCCAACGCGGGAGCCGGTTTGGATGGTCGCCGACGCTCTATCAAATAAAAGACGCGGGCCGAGACGATAGGTGATATCGGAGAGGATTAGCATGGTAGGCTTCTGGCCGAATTATCGACTTGGTGCAAGGGAGTTGAAAAAAATTCAAACTTTCAGCTTGAACCGGACGCCAACACCGCCTAAACCCTGCTTTATCGAAATGTCGGGGCTTAGCGCAGCCAGGTAGCGCATCTGCTTTGGGAGCAGAGGGTCGTAAGTTCGAATCTTACAGCCCCGACCACCCGTCAATCCAGAAAGCTACGCTTTCTTGGGATTGACGAGGTCCTCGTCACAAATTCAGTCTATATTTCCACGATAAGAAAATATTCTAATCACAAATTTTTTAATTTTGGAATTACAATGGTTTAAAGCCCAAGCTGAAAAGCAAATAATCACTGTTTTTTGAATCACTCAACCTATTGGACAATACTTATCGTCTCTGGACTCATAGTCTGTCCTAAACCATCTGGTCCATTATGAATTATACGGATCGGTTGCGATTTGGAGAGCGTATTCGCCAGCTTCGTTTTGCGAAAGATTGGTCGCAAGAGGACCTAGCGGCACGCTCGAGGCTGCATCCTACTTACATTGGCGGTATTGAGCGCGGCGAAAGAAACCTCGGCCTTGATAATATTCTGAAGCTTGCTCGTGCATTAGATGTACACCCGTCCGCTCTGTTCACGGATTTTCAAAAATGAGCGATACAACGGGAGTTGAGTTTAAGGGCAAAGGGCAAGCTTTACGCCTTCGTATACAGCAAGAGCTCGGCGGAGGGCCGCTAAGCATTTTCGGAGAGGCCGCCCAAAAACATGATCTGAATATACGTGAGGTGACAGCCGGAGTTCTCATTAAATTGGCTGAAGAATTTCCTAGTTTAGAGTTCCGGCAACGAAACTCCCTTACCAAAGTAGAAATCAACAATAGGCTAAAAAGCTTTGATCCGCGGCTTGGGCAGACGCTGTTTGTTAAAAGTGCCAGCATACGACCAGATGGTGGTATTACAGAAGTCATGGACCGTCATGGTAATTGGCGAATTATTCTGGTTGGCGAGTCTAAGCACCAAGGAAATGATATAGAGAATATTCTCGCTGGCGTTTTGCAGGGGAAGAAAAAAGATCAAGATTTCATGGCTGCCGGAAACGCTATCGAGCGGATGCATAAAAACGTGCTAGAAGTCCGAAACTATATGCTGAATGAAAAGCACTTTCCCTATACCGTATTTTTGCAAGGCTCAAACTTCGCCATAGAGTCTTTTGAACTCATTCGCCCCGATGGCCGCGTAGTCAAAGTACAGCACGACTCAGGGATGTTGAATCGAATTGATCGAGTAACTGCAAGTAGTTTTTCTCGGCCAATTAATAATGATTACTGCGAGAACATTATAATCAAGGCCGGAGACACTATCCACATGCTGCAAACCGTTTCGCTTTACTGCAAGCATGATCCTTGGAAAGCGGGGGAGATGGCAGAGTTGATGCTGCGGGTTGCCAAGACATCGCTCAAGGTAATTTCTAGCGACTTGGAAATCCCAACATAGCCGTGCCATACTAATTTATCGTCGCTATTGCGTAAGATTATACGATTCGGGTATTCAGAATTTAACCTGTACTCGTTCTCTTAAGGATACATGATGGCCAATCGTTCGCATACCAATCAGGGTCATCGGGGCATGAACGCCCTTTCGAAGTCCGGCAAGACACATAGCACAGCCAAGGATATCGAGAAGGCAAAAACGGATCGGACTTTTCATGCGGTTTTTGCCGCAGACTGTCTCGATGTGTTGCGAAAACTGCCAGATAATTCGGTTCAACTTATCGTGTGTGACCCGCCTTATAACATTCTTATGGCACATTGGGACGAACACTCAGATTATATAGGCTGGGCGACGAAATGGCTTCTTGAGGCGCGACGTGTGCTCGCGGACGGCGGAAATTTTGTGATATTTGGCGGACTTCAATACCAAGGCGAAGCTGGAAGCGGCGACCTCCTCTCAATCATCGCTGAGGTTCGCCGCCAAAAGCTTTTCAACATGGTAAATCTGATTATTTGGAATTACCCGAATGGCATGGGCGCACAGCGTTTCTTCGCTAATAGGCATGAGGAAATCGTATGGTTTACCAAAACTCCGAAATACTATTTCGACCTTGACTCGGTCCGTGAGTCCTTTGATGAGGAAACAAAGCGGCTTTACATGAAGGATAAGCGCCTACGCCCGCAGAGTGTGGAGAAGGGTCGGAATCCGACAAATGTCTGGCGCTTTGGTCGCCTGAACGGCAACGGCTTGGAGCGGGTCGGACATCCAACCCAAAAGCCGATCGTGCTGATCGACCGGATTATCAAAAGCATGTCTTACGAAGGTTCGGTAGTCCTCGACTTTTTCGGGGGTAGTGCCGTCACGACCCGCGTTGCTATTGAACTTGGCCGCCACAGTATTTCGACAGACAAAGAACCAATCATATTGGAGTACTTTGCCAAGCACATGGACAATTGGAACTCGAGTGACCTCCTGAAGCCGATACTTCCGCATGTGGTGCTTGAAGCGGATCAGTTCATAATGCACCCGGTGTTCAGGCAGCAGACCACGACGTTGGTCGCCGCGGAGTAGTGTTTATGCAGCACGGTAAGCCGGATCTTTTATATTACAGAATATAGAGCCGATGTTCACTATCTGCGCCGCTTGGGAATGCCCGGAATATCGCGAAAACTGCTGGTTGGTTGGGAGAGTAAGGTCATGAGTCATGTCTTGGAGTTGGTGCACAAGGATGCGGAGTCGGCGTTTGGGGTGACATTTCCGGATTTGCCGAGCTGCTTTTCGGCCGCCGATGGGTTGGATAATGTTCTGGCCAACGCAATTGAAGCGGTGGCTCTTTATCTGGAGGATCAGCCAGCACCTGTCTTTCGTGGCCTTGATGCGTTGAGATCCGATCCATCCATTGCTTATGATCTAGCGGAAGGCGCTTTTTTAATCGCTGTTCCCGTTTTGGTGAGCGATCAAACCATTGTTCGCACGAATGTGACCTTTGAACGTGGCGTCTTGCGAGCGATTGATGAAGCGGCAAAATTACGAAAACTAACCCGGTCCGCCTTTCTGGCCGGGGCCGCGAAGCGGGAAATTATAGGGCGGTGATCGTCATTTTGACTTAATACTCAGGCAATTCAAGTCGGCAAGGCCGACAATCGCCTGAAAAAATCGAAAAATCGTTATTTTCCGTTTCGCTTAAGCGAAACATAACGCTTTTTCGAGTTGGATACCCAAGCTCATTTTATGACTTGGGTATAACGAAGATTGGCTTTATCCTTATTCCCGAATTGAACGAAATCTTGGGTGGGTGTAGAGACTAGCCCATTGAGATTGAATTTGAATGTGGGTTTTCGCATGACTGCCAGAATTTATCGCCCCGCCAAGACCGCCATGCAGTCTGGCCATAGCAAGGATCGTTGGCTATTGGAATTTCTGCCCGACACGCCCGTGACGATTGATCCTCTGATGGGATGGTCCGGCTCGGGCAATACGTTGCAGCAGGTGAAATTGTGGTTTGACAGCCGGGATGAGGCGATTGCCTATGCCGCGCGCCAAGGCATTGCAGCGCAGGTCGAGGAGCCGCAGGAGGCCAAACGGCGCACCATGTCGTATTCGGACAATTTTAAATTCAACCGCATTGGTTCCTGGACGCATTGATAAGGGTTAAGCTCACGCTTAAGACTCCATAGCTCAGCTGGATAGAGCAGCCGCCTTCTAAGCGGCAGGTCGCTGGTTCGAATCCAGCTGGAGTCGCCATTTTTGAAGGGTTCATTCTTCGGGGTTTTTATTGTCTGACGCGGTCCCGCCTTTCGCCGATAGCTTGGCCGCGAGCCTTGCGCGTGCCTTTGAATTATTGACGATTGCCGCATCGGATCGACACTCCGCGATGCATACGCCCTCGGTTGCGACGCTGGGGCTTGATGGTAGTCCCAGAAGCAGGGTTGTGGTTTTGCGGCATTTTGATGGGGGTGAACGGTCGCTTCGGTTTCATACCGATATCCGCTCGGAGAAATATGCGGAGTTGCAACGCGACGCGCGGATTTCGGCGCTTTTTTACGATGCGGGAGAAAAAATCCAGTTGCGGCTTTCGGGCCATGCGAGCTTGCATGTGCGTGATGAGATTGCCGATCAAGCTTGGGCCTTATCCCAAGCGATGAGCCGCCATTGTTATGTGACCGAACCCGCGCCGGGGAGTGCGATATCGGAAGGCGGAGCGTTTACGATTCCAAAAGGGCGCGTGTTGACCGATGAAGGGCGGCCGCATTTTTGTGCCGTTCGAATGCATTTTACGAGGCTCGAATGGTTGTGGCTTGGTTCAGACGGCCATCGTCGCGCGGTTTTTGAATGGCGTGCCGATTCTATCGAGCCTTTGATGGCCTGGCTTGTTCCGTAAAATTCAATAGGCCGGACCATTACGGGTTCATAACGGCAAGCAGGCAGTCGCGCACTTCGTTGATAACCGACAACGGTGCGCGTTCGACAAGCTCGGCGTTTCGGCTGCTCCAATCGAGCGATTTGATTTGATGGACATGGATGTTTCCGGTTGTTTTAAGGCCCGTTCCCATAAGAGAAACCAGAAAACCAGAGTTTCTTGCCACTTCTGCCATGCCGCCTGAAATTGGACAGACCCAAGCCAATTTGAACCTTTGGTTGAACGGCTTTGGTGATACCACCAAGCAGAAATGTGGCTCTTTCATCTCCTGTCCGGTCGCAGGATCACACTGTAAATGAAGAATGTCCCCGGTATCCGGCGTCATCATTCGGTGCCGGTCTCGTCCATCTCATCCCAATATGGCACGCGATGGAGACCTTCAGGCGTTTGAGCCAGCAGTTCGGCTAGTTCTTTTCGGGGCGAAAGAGGCCTAAGTTTGAGCTCAGAACCCAAAATTTCAAGGGCAAGCCGCGAGCCCGCCCCGAGCTTATTCTGCTCCGCGTAAGATTGCGGAATGGTTAGAATGAGGGAGCCGCCCGAGCGGCGAAGCGCGGCACTGATCATAAGGGTTCCTTCAAAAAGTTTTACAAATATAAAACTAGATCAAGATGGTTGTTGCGTCAAGTCCGAACTCTATCAAGAGACGGACCGCAGCCGTGCAAATCCCGCTTCCAGATCTTTTTTCAAATCTTCCACATCTTCAAGGCCGATTTGAATGCGCAGTGCTGGGCCTTTCTCGTTCCATTGCGTGGCTGAGCGATAGGGGCGGGGGTCAAAGGGGATGATGAGGCTTTCATACCCACCCCAAGAATAGCCCATGCCGAAGAGCAATAAATCATCGAGCATCGCGGCCACCGCTTTTTGCGACGCCGGTTTTAGAATGATCGAGAACAGGCCCGACGAGCCTTTGAAGTCGCGCTTCCATATGTCGTGACCGGGGCAATCGGGGAAGGCGGGATGCAATACTTTTTCAACTTCCGGTCGGGCTTTGAGCCAGTGTGCCATATCGAGTGCGGCTTTTTCCTGTTCTTTAAGACGCAACAACATCGAGCGCATACCGCGCAGTGCCAAGAACATATCTTCGGGGCCAGCGCAGAGGCCTAATTGCAAATAGGTGCTGCGCAGGGCTTTCCAGGACCGCTCATTGGCGGACACCATTCCCAGCAAGAGATCGGAATGGCCGGAGAGGTATTTGGTACCCGCTTCAATGGCGAGATCGACGCCCATTTCATGCGGGGGAAAGAAAAATGGCGTGGCCCACGTGTTATCCATCAAAAGCGTTGCGCCATGTCTTTTGGCAATTTTGGATAAAGCCGGAATGTCTTGAATTTCAAAAGTTTGCGAGCCGGGTGCCTCGGTAAAGATAGCGGTTGTGTTGGGTTTAATAAGGCTCTCAATTTTATCGCCGATCATCGGGTCGAAATAAGTAACCTCGATGCCGTAACGCTTTAAAAAACCTTCGGCAAATTCGCGGGTTGGTCGATAGACGCTATCGGTGATGAGCACATGGTCGCCGGATTTAAGGCATGAAAGCAAGGCAACGGTAACGGCGGCTAATCCCGAGGGGGCGCACACCGTTCCCTCAGCCCCCGATATCGCGCTCCATGCGTTTTCAAGCGCTTCACTCGTCGGCGTTCCGAGCGTGCCGTAGACGAACCGATTCGAGCGACTAAGGAGTTCTTCCATCGTGGGTGCAAGAACCGTCGAGCCGCGATAGATCGGCGTATTGACAAAGCCGAATTGTTCGGAAGGATCCCGCCCCGCATAGACAAGTTTGGTACGATCGGACAAACCAGTAAGGATTTGGGAAGTCATTTTTTTCATCTATCCATCCGATCTGTTTGACGTAAACTTCCCCTATCTGACGTGAAATTTTAGGCATCGTCAAGAAACTGCATAAAAAAGTGTCGTAATGCCGCCATAATCCCCTTGACCTGTGCTGGAAAGTCGAATGGTAATAGCTGCTATGCCTCAGTGGCATGGAACTCTTGTGCCTCTAATCAATGAGCACAGGTTTTGTCATTTGAACTGGAGAGAGCTTATGAAGAAATTAATCGCAGCGGCCCTTGTGGCTGCCGCCAGCGTGGGACTTGCAACGGCAGCTTCCGCCGGGACGCTCGACAATGTGAAGGCCAAGGGCCAGCTCGTTTGCGGCGCTAATCCGGGTACAGCGGGTTTCGGCGTGCCGGACCAGAAGGGTAATTGGACGGGTCTTGACGTAGATTATTGCCGCGCAATTGCCGCAGCGATCTTCAATGACCCAACCAAAGTTAAGTTTGTTCCGCTTTCGTCAAAGGATCGCTTTACGGCATTGGCGTCAGGGGAAGTGGATGTGTTGATCCGAAACTCAACCTGGACGATGTCGCGCGAAACGACGCTCGGTATTATCTGGGCCGGCATCAATTTCTATGACGGTCAGGGCTTCCTCGTGAATAAGAAGCTCGGTGTTAAGTCCGCCAAGGAGTTGAATGGTGCCACCGTTTGCGTGCAGCAAGGCACGACGACCGAGCTCAACCTTGCCGACTATTTCCGGTCCAACAAGCTTGAATACAAGGTTGTAACGCTTGGTACGTCGGAAGAAGCGGTGAAGGCTTATGATTCCGGTCGTTGCGACGCTTATACAACCGACCGTTCGGGTCTTGCCGCCGATCGCCTTTCGATGTCGAAGCCCGATGATCACGTCATTTTGCCTGAAATCATCTCGAAAGAGCCGCTCGGCCCGGTCGTTCGCCAGGGCGACGATCAATGGCTCAACCTCGTGAAATGGGTGCATTATGCGCTTTTGATCGCGGAAGAAGACGGCATTACGTCAAAGAATGTCGACGAAAAGCTGAAATCGGATGATCCCGAATTAAAGCGCGTCCTCGGCGGTGAAGGCAAATTCGGCGAGTCGCTTGGTTTGTCGAATGCTTGGGTTGTTCAGATCGTGAAGGGTGTTGGCAATTACGAAGAAGTTTTTGAACGTAATGTCGGCCCGAACACGCCCATCCAATTGACCCGCGCGTCGAACGCGCTCTGGTCAAAGGGTGGTTTGCAATACGCTCCGCCGATTCGTTAATCGGTTGATCGCCCGGCGAGGATTTTCGCCGGGCGATTTTTATGAACTTAAACGATTGATAATGCAGCAACGGGGCATAAAATCATGAGCGTCAATGTGGTGGGGCGCCCATCTGAGCCGAAGGTCATTTTTTACAATGATCCGCGTGTTCGGAGCCTGTTTTTTCAACTCGTGCTTTTGGCCGTTATTGTCGTTTTCTTTTGGTTTGCTTACGACAACACCGTTGCCAATCTGAAGAAGCGCAACATCGCGCAAGGCTTTGCGTTTTGGAATGTTGAGGCGGGTTTTGACATCAGCCAAACGCTGATTTCCTATAGCGCCGCATCCTCTTATGGCCGCGCGTTTTGGGTGGGGCTGCTCAATACGCTGCTCGTGTCCGGTGTCAGCATTGTTTTAGCCACCATTCTGGGTGTTGTGATTGGTATTTTGCGCCTCTCCAAAAACTGGTTGATTGCAAAATTAGCCACCGTTTATGTTGAAATTTTCCGCAACGTACCACTGCTATTGATCCTTTATTTCTGGTATCGTGGTGTGTTGGGTTTATTGCCCGAGCCACGGGATTCGATCAAATTACCCGCTGATATTATTTTGAATACACGCGGACTGATGATGCCGAAGCCGGTTTTTGGCGAAGCTTTTCTCTATCCGCTGATTGCCTTGGTGTTAATGATCGGTATCGCGATCACGCTCATCTCGTGGGCTAGGCGCATACAGGAGCGGACGGGCAAGCGCCCCAAAGTTGGATGGCTGTCGGCTGGTCTGATTGTTATTGTGCCATCGATTGTTTTTGTATTAGCGGGTGCGCCGTTAAGCTTTGATATTCCCGTACAAGGCCGCTTTAACGCGGCGGGCGGCATGACGCTGGCGCCGGAATTTGTTGCGATGGTGGTGGGATTAACGACCTACACCGCAGCCTTTATCGCCGAGAATGTGCGCGCAGGTATTCTTGCCATCTCCAAAGGGCAGACGGAAGCAGCGCAATCTTTGGGCTTAAGCCACGGTCAGACCATTCGCCTCGTCATTATGCCGCAGGCATTGCGTATTATCGTTCCGTTGTTGAATAGTGAGTATCTCAGTCTCACCAAAAACTCATCCCTAGGAGTCTCGATCGGCTATCCTGATTTGGTGAGTGTGTTTACTGGAACCGTGCTTAATCAAACGGGTCAAGCGGTTGAGATGGTGTCGATCACGATGCTTGTCTATCTCACCTTAAGCCTATTAACCTCCGCCTTTATGAATTGGTTCAACCGCCGCGTGGCATTGGTGGAGCGTTAAGATGGCATCGAGCAACGATCTCTTCTTCGTCCGCCAGTCCTTTACCGCCCCCGTCGCGCCGCCGATGCGGGTAGCGGGTCCCATTCATTGGCTCAAAGAGAACCTCTTTTCATCGCCGCTTAATGCCATCGTCACGCTCTTGATTGGGTTTGGACTTTACAAAATTATCCCCGGCTTGGTGGATACGCTGCTGATTAACGCCGTTTGGGTGGCCAATGACAGCAAGGATTGTGTGGCCGAAAGCGTCGGCCATCCGGTGGGTATTTGCTGGGGCTTTGTTGGCGCGCATTGGGGCTATTTTATTTTTGGCCAATATCCCGAAGAGTTGCGCTGGCGTCCCGAATTGTTTTTTGCACTCGAAGTGATCGGCATTGCTTGGCTTTTGACGCCGAGTATTCCGCGCAAAGATTGGGCGATGATTTATTTCTTCGTTCTCTTTCCCTTCATCGCTTTTTTCCTGCTCTCAGGCTCTGAGACGCTTGGACTAACGATTGTGCAAACCCATTATTGGGGCGGCTTTCTGGTCACGATTGTGATTGGCACGGTGGGCATTGTTATCTCGGTTCCGCTTGGAATTGTTCTGGCGCTCGGCCGACGTTCAAAGATGCCGGTGGCGCGCACGAGCAGCGTGGCGGCGATTGAATTTATCCGCGGTGTACCGCTGATCACTGTGCTGTTTATGGCCAATGTGATGTTCCCGCTTTTTGTGCCGGAAGGGTGGCGACCTGACTCTTTGCTGCGTGTGCTGGTTGGCGTGGCGCTTTTCTTCTCGGCCTATATGGCTGAAACGGTGCGCGGTGGGTTGCAAGCCATTCCGCGCGGGCAATATGAGGCGGCGCAGTCGTTGGGGCTTGGCTATTGGCTGATGATGATCAAAATCATTTTGCCGCAAGCGTTGAAGATCGTAATCCCCGGCATCGTCAATAATTTCATCGGCCTTTTGAAAGACACGACGCTTGTCGCCATCGTCAATATTTTCGATTTCCTGAAAGTGATCGAAGCCAGCTTGAACGATCCCGTCTGGCGCTCATCCGGTATGCCGTTTGCGGGTTATTTGTTCGCGGCGATTGTCTATTTCATTCTCTGCTACGGTATGGCGCGTTACTCACTATCGGTTGAGCGTCGTCTTGCCACGGATCATCGACATTAGGAGCCTATGATGACTGGTGAACGTCCCCTCGGCCTCAAACCCGGTAATCTCACGCATGAAGAGGCGATTGAGATTAGAGGCATGAACAAATGGTATGGCGCGTTTCACGTTTTGCGCGATATCGATTTGACGATCAAACGCAGCGAGCGTGTGGTGGTATGTGGGCCATCGGGATCGGGTAAGTCAACGCTGATCCGCTGCATTAATCGACTAGAGGAACATCAAAAAGGCTCGATCATCGTTGATGGCGTTGAACTCACGGCGGATGTGAAAAAGATCGATGAAATCCGCCGCGATGTCGGCATGGTGTTTCAACATTTCAATCTGTTTCCGCATCTGACGATTTTGGAAAATCTCACGCTGGCGCCGATCTGGGTCAAGAAAATGCCCAAGAAAGACGCCGAAGAGATCGCGATGTATTATTTGACGCGCGTGAAAATTCCCGAACAGGCGAGCAAATTTCCGGGCCAATTGTCAGGTGGCCAACAACAACGCGTGGCGATTGCCCGCTCGCTCTGCATGAGCCCCAAGATTATGCTGTTTGATGAGCCAACTTCGGCGCTTGATCCCGAAATGGTCAAGGAAGTGTTGGACACGATGGTGTCCTTGGCAGAAGAAGGCATGACGATGATTTGCGTGACCCATGAAATGGGTTTTGCCCGCCAAGTGGCCAACCGCGTGATCTTTATGGATCAGGGCCAGATTGTCGAAGCCAATACGCCGGACGCGTTTTTCAAAAACCCGCAGCACGAGCGGACGAAATTATTCTTGAGCCAGATTTTGCATTGAGGGGTAGGGGCGGCGGGTTGCCAAACTCAACCTCATGGTGAGCCGGAAGCGCGAAGCGCTTCCGCGTAAAACCACGCTTGCCAAATATGCTCTTAAACCACTCGCATCATCCTGCAACGTGTCCTTCGACTCTCGCCTTCGGCGAGGCTCAGGATGAGGTGGTAAGGTGCATCGCGTCCTCACCGTGAGCTTGTCGAACGGCGACTCTCGCCTTCGGCGAGGCTCAGGATGAGGTGGTAAGGTGCATCGCGTCCTCACCGTGAGCTTGTCGAACGGCGACTCTCGCCTTCGGCTCGTCTTCTCTTTCATCGCTTTCGCTCCCTCATGCGGTAGGCGATACTTGCGGCGGTGGTGTGGCTGTCCCAGAGCAGTTGAACGAGAGCTTCCGTTTCTTGCCTTTCGGCCTCGGTAGGTCTGACCTTCAATGCTTGCGCCCGTCGGCGGGCGATGGTCAGGGCTTGATGGAGCGTGGTCTTTGTTTGCGCAATAGCCTCTGTTAGGGTTGGGTCAGATGTTGGGTCAGACATGGCTTTTTCTCCAGCTTAAATGCAAAACGGCACCAAAGCGGATGCTCTGGTGCCGGGGTGCTAGAAAAGCCACAATCAGTTGGCCGCGACGCTTTTAGCTTTGCAGCCTGGACATAACGCCACCACCCCGACGTGAAGACACGTAAGGGTGCACTGGTTCACGGCAGGTGCGCTGCCGCTGATTGTGAGGCCTTCTAGTTCCCCGGGTCCTGCGGATGCAGGGCTTGAAAAAGAGACTAGCAGGATCGCGAGGAAGTTCAATCTTGATATCGCGATGATGAGGGGGCCTTCCTCTTAAAAGAAAAGCTGTTCTTCAGCCGGGAAATCATATCGAGCGGTTGCTTTGGACCGCGCGTCTCCTGACGCGCTTAGAATGCGATGCCTAAGAGGCTTGCGGTCCGGTATTTTTTGATTGTGGACCGCGTGGACTTTGATGCTTATCAAAAAAACCCGTTCATTTTTTGCCAATTTATGGTATCATAATTTATGGTAATACGCACGACCAATGTATCCGATACAGCTCGTTTGCGAGGGCTTGAGGCTGATCATCTTCAAGAAATTGAAGGTAATCCGCTGACGGTTGAAGAGCACACGATGTTCGAGATGTTCGAGCATGAAGGTTGGACCCCGGAGCAACAACGCGCCTATGTGCTCGCGCAGTTTGAGGCAAACACCGCCCCTCATGCTGCCGAATGAAGGGTGATCCCTACGTTTATCCCGGCACGAACGTTCTTAGAAACAAACTTGATCTGACCGATCAAGCAGATCTTGACGCCGCCGAACGGCGGTTAGCACGCATTCGTGCCGTTGAAGGTAACCCTAAAGGCCGCTTTGACCTTTCGCATTTGCAAGCGATTCATCGCCATTTGTTTCAAGATATTTACGATTGGGCTGGAGAGATTCGCACGGTTGAAATCTCGAAGGGTGGGCATCAGTTTATGTTTCGCCAATTCATTTTCTCGGGCATGGCCGATATTCATCGTCGTATTGTAACGAGCGGATTTTTCGAAGGCTTGGCGTTGGATGTCTTTGCCGAGCAGGTTGGGCCTATTCTGGGGGACGTGAATTATGTTCATCCCTTCCGCGAGGGAAATGGGCGAACACAATTATATTTTTTGAAGCAATTATGTGAGAGCGCAGGCCATCCTCTCGATTTGCGCTGCATCGACGGTTTAAGTTGGATGGAAGCCTCCCGCCGGGCACACGCGGCGGATTATGGTCCGATGAGCGCGGCGATTAAGGTGGCTCTTGAAAAAAGCCTTGTTGTGACGGATCAAGAGCAGGAAAAATGACGGTAAGCTAATAAATGCCCCTCATGGCGAACGAAGGTCAAGTGAACCCGTTGATGGTTCCAAAAAAGGTATGTAACCGAACCATCGCCCATAACTAACGAACATTAACCGCATGGCTTCCCTCAGCGCTTCACCCGTGGTCGCCATGAGGTTCTAAATAAAAACGATCGACGAGGGGCTTACCCCGTCACCACCTCACACTCTTCCCGCGCTCCCCATTCCGCCCAAGAGCCGTCATACAGCGCGTGGATTGGTTTGCCGATGGATTGCAGTGCGAGTGCGAGAATGGCTGCTGAGACGCCGGAGCCGCAACTGGTGATGATGGGTTGATTGAGATCGACGCCTGCTTTTTGGAAGGCTGCGCGGAGGTCGCTTTCGTTTTTCAAGGTGCCGCTTGCCACGACTTCGCTGAAGGGGACGTTGAAACTTCCCGGCATGTGACCGGATTTTAGGCCGGGGCGTGGTTCGGGGGTATCGCCCTGAAAACGATCCGCCGGGCGGGCATCAACGATCTGTGCCGATTTGGAATTGAGGGCGCTTTTGATGGCTTCAAGATCGGCAATGGTCGACGGGTTGAAATTTGGCTTGAAATTTTTCAGTATGGGATGGGACGCGTCATTCGTCCACGCCCGACCTTCCGACCGCCATTTTGGTGCGCCGCCTTCTAAGATCGAAACGTGCTTGGCGCCCATGACGGTGAAGCTCCACCACACGCGGGCGGCGGCGAAGAGGCCAGCGCCGTCATAGACGATGATGTGGTCCTGATCCGAAATGCCCATCGCGCCGACCGCGCGGGCAAAATCGTCTGGCTTTGGCATCATATGGGGGAGGGGCGTTGTTTTGTCGGCGATTGCGTCGATATCGAAATGCACCGCACCAGGGATGTGGCCCGCAGCATATTCCGCTTTGGCATCGCGGTTCATGGTCGGCAGATACCAGCTTGCGTCGACAATTGCGATATCCGCGTCGTTGAGATGATCGGTGAGCCATTGGGGGGAGACAAACAGGGGGGCGGTCATGGTTTTATCCTTTGTGGGGCTTGATCAGGCGAGTGCGATGCGGACACGGCGGTTGATCTTGCCTTTCTTTTCAATCGAGGTGACGAGAACATCGCCGATTTCGCTCGTATTGTTCACATGCGTGCCGCCGCAGGGTTGCAGATCAAGGCCAGCGATTTCAACGAGGCGCACGCGGCCTGTACCCATGGGCGGTTTAACCGACATGGTTTTGACGAGCGTCGGATTAGCCTCCAATTCCTCGTCCGTTATCCAACGATAAGACACAGCGGCATGGGTGTTGATCCGGCGCATGAGTTCCGCCGTTATCGCGTCCTTATCAAGGCCCGCATCGGGGATATCAAAATCCAGCCGACCTTCGCCATCGCCAATGGCACCGCCGGTGACGGGGTAGGGCAGAACGGTGGTAAGCAGATGCAGAGCGGTGTGGATGCGCATCCGTTGGAAGCGTTTTGGCCAGTCGAGCGATAGGGTAACGGTGTTGCCTATTGTCGGAAGAGGGGAGTTCTCAGCAGGAACATGCACGATGTCGGATTTATCTTCACCATAGACGGTGGTTGCGATGGTGATTTCTGATCCATCGGCCCATCGCATGAGGCCCGTATCGCCGGGTTGACCGCCGCCTGTGGCATAGAACACGGTTCGATCCGTTATGATGCCGCCGCGTTCATTGATCGCGGTTATGATAGCACAGCATTCATTAAGATAAGCGTCGTCGCGAAACAGCAATTCGGTTGGCATTAGAGATAATCCGGTTGGATGGAAGATTGGCGTTCAAGCCATGCGGGTACGGGCAAGTTTTTGGAGCGTAAGAAGTCAGGGTTATAGAGTTTGGACGCGTAGCGGGAGCCGCCATCGCAAAGGATGGTGACGATGGTATGGCCCGGGCCAAGATGCTGCGCAAGGCGGATGGCACCTGCTACATTGATGCCGGATGAGCCGCCAAGGGCAAGGCCTTCATGCTCCAAGAGGTCGAAAGTGATGGGAATAGCCTCGCTATCAGGGATTTGGAACGCAATATCGATGGGAGCATCATCGAGGTTTTTCGTGATGCGGCCTTGGCCGATGCCTTCGGTAATGGATGATCCTTCGGATTTAAGCACACCTGCCGTATAATAGGAAAAGAGCGCGGCCCCCATCGGGTCGGCCAAGCCGATTTGGATGGCGGGGTTGAAGCGTTTCAATCCCATGCCTGTGCCAGCTAACGTTCCCCCTGTGCCAACCGCGCAGATAAACCCGTCGATTTTGCCGTCTGTTTGCGCCCAGATTTCGGGGGCGGTTGTCTCGATATGGCCTTGCCGATTGGCGGTATTGTCGAATTGATTGGCCCAGATGGCGCCGTTTTTTTCAGTTTGCGCCAATTTTTCGGCCAAGCGACCGGAGAGTTTCACGTAATTATTGGGGTTGGCGTAGGGAACGGCGGGAACCTCGATCAGTTCGGCCCCCATTTGACGAAGCGCGCTTTTCTTTTCAATGGATTGGGTTTCTGGAATAACGATGACGGTTTTCAGCCCCAGCGCGTTAGCAACCAGGGTAAGGCCTATGCCCGTATTGCCGGCAGTTCCTTCAACAATGGTTCCGCCGGGGCGTAACTCGCCCAATGATAAGGCATGATGGATTATTGCCAAGGCTGCCCGATCCTTAACCGACCCGCCGGGATTCATAAATTCTGCTTTGCCCAAAATGGTGCAGCCTGTCAGCTCAGAGGCCCGTTTTAAGCGGATGAGCGGTGTATTGCCAATGGCATCAAGGACGGTGTTGACGGTTTTCATCGTTTATTCAGCTCTTTGTTTTATTTTGGAGTGCGCTAATTAGACGCCTGTGAATTTAGCGGAACAAATTTTATTGTAAATCAATCCAATCTTACGGTGATTCCGTAGATTTATCTGTGGTTTAGTATTTGGAGCAATGGATTTGACCTTGGCATCTCAAAAGACAGAGGAAGAAGGTGCGTTAAACACCTTGCTTGCTGCTTATGCTTCGGGCCATTTGCCTGCTCCGTTGCATGGGCTGATTGCCGCTCATTTGTTGATGAAGCCGGATAATCGCGGCTTTGTCGAGGCGATGGAAGTGTTGCACGCTGAGGCGATTGAAAAGGCAGGTACAGCTCCACTGCCTAATCGCGATACCATGCTTGATTATATTTTTAGCCAGCCGGTTGATGTGCCTAAAGAGCGAATTTCGAGTGCCGATCAGGTTGTTCCGGAGCCAATAGCCGCTTTTGTAGGTTCCGACCTTTCACGCTTGAAATGGCGAACCCGTTTACCCGGCTTGAAGGAATACGCGCTGCAGGATCCTTCGGGATGTGAGGCTTCGCTGCTTTGGATTAAAGCGGGCCGCACCATGCCATCGCATACGCATGATGGGACGGAAATCACGCTTGTGCTGAAGGGCGCGTTTAGCGATGGACGACAACATTACGCGCGCGGTGATATCGCGATTGCCGATGGCGATGTCGACCATCAGCCAAAGGCTGACGAGGGCGAGGATTGCATTTGTTTCGTCGTCAACGACGCGCCTTTGCGGTTGACGGGGCCGTTTGGGCGGTTTTTTCAGAATTTTGTCGGGGTTTGACGTGACCTATCGCGCATCGGCCACGGATGGAGTGGCGTGGGTAACGGGTGCCAGCTCGGGCATTGGGCGCGGTACCTGCGTTGAATTGGCGCGTCGGGGCTATACGGTTATCGCGACCGCGCGACGCTTGCCTGATCTTGAGAGTTTGGTGGCAGAGGCTTCAGGTTTATCCGGGCGTATTATTCCGGCGGTTGGGGACGTGACCGATGCGGCGGGTATGTTGGCGCTTGTCGACAGCATTGAGCAACAGCATGGAGAAATCGTGCTGTGCTTTTTGAATGCGGGCGTTTATTTTCCCTTGCGGGCCGCGCCTTTTGACGCGGACAAGTTTCGCCAGACTTTTGATGTGAATGTCTATGGCACCATCAATAGCCTAGCTGCCATTTTGCCGAAAATGACGGCAAGAAAGCGTGGTCAGATTGCGTTTAATGCCTCGGTAGCGGGTTACGGCGGTTTGCCGCTTGCCGCAGCCTATTCGGCTAGTAAGGCGGCTTTGATCAAGATGGCGGAGAGCCTGAAATTTGATACCGATCCCATGGGAATTACCCTTCAAGTGGTCAACCCGGGCTTTGTCGAGACGCCGCTAACGGCGTTGAACGACCATCCGATGCCCTTTTTGATGAAGCTCGACGAGGCCTCGCGGCGGATATGCGATGGGTTTGAACGCGGTGGGTTTGAGATTACCTTCCCGCGTCGCTTTGCTTTTATTCTCAAAGCGCTGAACATGTTGCCATATTCCGTCTATTTCGGCCTTGTGGGCAGAATGACCGGATCGGTAAAGTCGAAATAGTACGTTACGTTTTGGCGTAAACGATCTGCCGCACATCGATATTACCCGCGCGAAAGCCTGCTTCGCAATAAGCGAGGTAGTATTCCCACATCCGGCGGAAGCGTTCGTCAAACCCTAAAGGTGTTAATTCGGGCCAAGCGGCTCTGAATTTATCGCGCCAAGCGGCCAACGTATCGGCGTAATCGACACCAAAGATGCGCTCATGCTTGATGGCCATACCGACTTTTTCGCCGAGCTTTTTCATGATGGAGGGCGAGGGCAGCATACCGCCCGGGAAGATATAACGCCGAATAAAATCAACTTCCAAACGATAGGTATCGAAAAAGCGGTCTTGAATGGTGATGACCTGAAGCCCTGCAACGCCCGCGGGCTTGAGCCGATTCGAGAGCGTTTTAAAATAAACAGGCCAGAATTGCTCGCCGACGGCTTCGAACATTTCAATCGACGCGATGCGATCATAGATGCCTTTTTCATCGCGGTAGTCTTGAAATTTGATCTCAACTTTTTCGTTTAAACCAGCGTCAAACATACGCTTTTTGGCAAATTCATACTGCTCCTGCGAGATGGTGAGCCCCGTGACTTTGCAGCCGATTTCCCGCGCCGCGTATTCGGCAAAGCCGCCCCAGCCGCAGCCGATTTCAAGCACCGAATGGCCAGGCTGAATATTGGTTTCGCGCGCCAGCGCGGCGTATTTATTCTGCTGGCCTTGATACAAATCCTTGCCGTCCGCTGGGAATAAGGCTGACGAATAAGTCATCGAGGGATCAAGCCATTTGGTGTAAAAGGCATTGCCGAGATCATAATGCGCGTGGATGTTTTTGCGCGATCCAGATTTAGTGTTGCGGTTCAACCAATATTTGAACAATTGCCAATAGCGGATGATCGGCTTGTCGGCCAACATCGCTGAAATCAGGTGATGATTGGCGCAAAACAGCAATAGAAAAGTGGTCAAATCCTTCGTCGTCCATTCGCCGCGCAGGAAGGATTCGGCGATACCGATATCGCCCGATGAAAACATCCGCTTGGTGAAGGCATAATCATACATCACCATTTCCGCATTGGGGCCGGGGTGCAGGCCGCCAAATCGAAAAACCCGTTGGTCGGGAAGCGTGACGGTGAGGGTTCCAACCTCGATGCGGCAGGCGAAACGCAAGGCTTGACGAACCAGAAACGGCAAGCCTTCCGAATGGCTTGCGACCGTATCATGGGTGAGGTGCAACGGAGCCGTTTTGTCTGACGGAGTATCCAACATGGTATTCTCTTTTATCTATGTAAGCCGTCGATAAGAATGCGTAGGTTATGTATCCCCCGGAAACCCAATCTTTGGCGGGGGCTTCGGGCGAGGAACAAGCCGCATTCCTTTGACCCAGAGCCAGAACGCTTCAAAATGGATCCCAACGATAATCTTGAGGGTAAGAAGCGGCATCGTCAAGCACAGCCATAACAGGTTTTGCGAGGTTAATGGCCGCATATCGCCATGAAAGCTTGCGGCTAAAACGGGACCTTCCTCGTCTTTCACCAGAATGCGTACCGCGATGGACTGATCAGGCGGTTTTACCCGGAAAAAATAGGTCATCAATACGGGGTTAAAGGGCGATACATAAAAACGCTTGGCGCGTTCTTGCCGTAGTCCCGCCTCCGTAATCATGCGTTCTTCAACGGGTTCGACATAGGTATGCATTTGGCCGAACGTGTTGCGGACCTCATAGAGCACACCCTTTAGCTCGCCATTCGACGCATAGCCGAAATAGACCGATAGCGGATTAAACACATAGCCAACAATGCGCGGATAACACAGCAATAGAATTTTGCCGTTGGTGAGATCAACCTCAGCAGATTGGAAGAGCGTTTTCGCATAAGTTAAAAGCGATGTGCTATCTTCAGGGCCGTGATCGCGTTCGTTAAAGCTTAAAAGATTGAACCGATTGATCGATAGAAAGGGGCTAAGGCGATTGACTTCATCGAGTCTGGCAAGATCGACAAGGATGGAAAACACACGGTAGGAAAAGCGATGTTGCACGGGCTTCATGCGGGCGTGCATGACGGGGCCAACATAGAAACAGGCGGGTGCTATTGGCGGGACAAACTCCCCCGCCTTGGCCGGTTTCATTCGGCGGCCTCGGCATAGGCTGGCATGGGTCGCCACTCGGGGAGGGCGCCTAAGCGCTCGGCCACATCAAGGCCGGATTTTAGACCGTCTTCGTGAAAGCCATGTTTAGCCCACGCGCCGCAAAACCATGCGCGGTTGCGGCCTTGAATCGCATCCAGTTTTGGCTGGGCATCAATCGCGGAACCATCAAATTGCGGATGGTCATAGACGTAACGCCCGAAGGTGAGGCGTTCTGAGGGCGGCTCCGGCGGGTTGAGCGTAACAAAGATCGGTCGCGACGGATCGAGGCCTTGAAGACGGTTCATCCAATAGCTCACGCATAGATCTTCACTTCGGTCTTTGCCTTGGATCACATTCCACGAACCCCATGCGCGTTTTCGTTTCGGCATCAGATGCGGGTCACGGTGCAAATAGACCGTGTTGGGCTTGTAGGCGATGGAGCCAAGCACCGTGCGCTCTTGGGGGGAGGCGTCTGCCAACATCGTCAAGGTTTGATCGGTATGGGAGGCGAAGATAACGCCATCAAATATTTCGGAAGTACCATTCTCCAACGATAGCGTGACATGATCTTGACTACGGATGACCTTTACGACACGGGTTGAAAGCCGCAAATGGGGGCGGAAGGCCGCGATCATTTTCTCAACATAGACGCGGCTGCCGCCCGTAATCGTGCGCCACTGATGGCCGTTATAACGTAACAAATGATGATTGTTGAAAAAGGTAATGAAGGACCGAACCGGAAAATTCAGCATGGACGCCGTCGACATCGACCAGATTGCGGCCCCCATCGGCAAGAGATAATCATCCCGAAAACGCGCCGAGAAACCATTGGCCAAAAGATAGCGCCCAAGCGAACTGTCATCGAGCCTTCCGGCCTCTAAATCGGCAAGGGCCAGTTTGTTAAAACGCAGAATTTCGAGGAGCATTTTGAGATAGCTCGGCGAAAATAGGTTTTTAGGTTGAGCAAAAAGCCCGCTGATCGGGTTTTTATCGCGCCCGCACCATTCAAATCGACCACCATCGACTGATAGGGCAAAACTCATATCGGAGGCATGAGTAGCAATTTTCAAATGGGTGAGGAGAGCGGTAAATTCGGGATAATTGTTTTCGTTATACACGATAAAGCCCGTGTCAACGGGAATTGACACGCCGTCATAATCGATATCGATGGTTGCGGAATGGCCGCCCGGGTAATCATTTTGATCAAAAACAGTAATTTTGTGGGCGGAAGAAGTCGCTAACGTATATGCAACGGCGTTTCCCGCAATACCAGTACCAATAATAGCAAGCTTCATGCGTGTTTCAGTCGTTGGAATGTGTCTTGTCATATTAACGGATACTAGGGGAGCGCCTTGAAGGCCGCAAGGGCGCTGTTGCGCGCCGTCTCGTGATCAACAATCGGATGCGGGTAGGTGTCTCCCAATTTGACGCCCGCCGCCGCTAATTCAACCGGATTGGCCGTCCAAGGCGCATGAATGGTGTTTGGCGATAGGCGGGCGAGTTCGGGGACATAGTGCCGCACATACTCGCCATTGGGGTCGAACTTCTCGCCTTGCAGCATGGGATTGAAGATACGGAAGAAGGGAGCAGCATCCGCACCTGAGCCTGCAACCCATTGCCAACTCGCAGGATTGCTTGCGGGATCGGCATCGAGCAGCGTGTCCCAAAACCATGTTTCGCCTTCGCGCCAGTCAATTCGCAGATGTTTGATGAGGAAGGAGGCAACAATCATGCGGACGCGGTTATGCATAAACCCCGTCTGCCAGAGTTCGCGCATACCGGCATCGACGATGGGGTAGCCTGTCTGGCCCTTTTGCCAAGCTTTGAGGAGCGCGGGGTTGTTGGCCCAAGAAAATGCGTCAAACCGCCTTTGAACATTAATTTTGGCGATGTCGGGCTGGTGGTAGAGCAAATAATAGGAAAACTCACGCCAGCCCAACTCGGAGTGAAAGACGCGCAAATCCTCCGCGTTCGCAGCTGACTGGCCCGATTGAACCGCCATTTCGGTTGTGTGCCAGACATCGTGGATCGAAATCTCGCCAAATCTCAAATAAGGCGAAAGCCGTGAGGTTGAAGGGAGGTCGGGGCGGTTACGATGGTCTGCATAGCCGGAGAGACCACCCGCTATAAAGGCGTCAAGGGTGGCTCTTGCCCCCGCTTCGCCCGGCTTCCAATGCTTTGCCATTTCCGCTGCCCAGTTGGGCTTTGTTGGCAAAAGAGCCAGTTCGTCCAGTGACAATGAGGCTTTAGACGGCGGCTTTAATCCCAACGATAAAGGTGTGGGCGCGGGATGAGGGGCAGGCACAGCATAGTCTTCGCGGGCGGCACGCCAAAAGGGGGTGAACACCTTAAACGCCCCCCCCGTTTTTGATACAAGCGTCCAAGGCTCGCGAATCAGGGTGCCGTTGAAGGTTTTGACGCTGAGACCCTTCGATTCCAATTGGGCTTTAAGGTCGCTGTCGCAGGCAATATCGGACGGGTGATAGCGCCGATTCCAAACTATCTTGGTGGGGCTTAAATTTTCAACAATCTGCGGGATAATCGTTTTAGGGTCGCCGCGATAGAGGTCCAACCGACCGCCTCGCTGAGCTAGATCGTGCGAAAGCCTAGCAAGACTATGATACAGCCACCATCTCTGCGCAGCACCTAAAGGGCGGGAATGCTTGCCACTATCGTCTAAAATGTAGACACAATAGACCGGATTTCCGGCGATAGTCGCGTCAATGAGTGCGGGATTATCGGTTAAGCGGAGATCGTTACGAAACCAGACAAGCGTTGAATTGGTCATAATGGCCTTAAAGTTTGCCGTTAAATTATCTTAATTTTACGGAATAAAAGCCTGCTCGGTTCATCTAAACCACGCAAAACATGCAGGACAGAAACGATTGTTTTGAGAAAAATGGCTCCTCGAGCAGGACTCGAACCTGCGACCATTCGATTAACAGTCGAACGCTCTACCAGCTGAGCTATCGAGGATCACGGGTGCCGGATACATCACTATGCATCCGAAACGCAAGGGGTAGATGACAGGAAAATTCTAAAGAAAGTCTCAATTGTCATAAATGTGGTCTATAAATCGCCGAATTTTATCGCTAGCCTCATCAAATGGATTGCCGTATGCGAAAACTGTTTGTATCTAAGCGCGTCGGTTTAATCCGGTTGAGGCCTCGTGGCGGAGTGGTCACGTAGAGGACTGCAAATCCTCGTACCCCGGTTCGATTCCGGGCGAGGCCTCCATTTCTCCTAGCCTTTTTTCGTCTTAAGGCGTGTTCGCAACAACGAAAAGATGTGTTGTTATATCCCCTCACGGAGGTTTTCATATGGTCGACTTCTCCCACGCGCGTCGGGCTATGGTGGACGGCCAGCTTCGCACCAATGATGTGACGCGCAGCGATATTCTTGATGTTTTTTCTCTAATCCCCCGAGAATTATTTGTTGATCCATCGGAACAATCGATTGCTTATGCGGATCGCGCAGTTTTATCGATTGGAGGAACGGCTCGCAAAATTCTCTCGCCCATGAATCTAGCCCGGATGATACAGGCTACTGAACTTAAACCGGTTGATACTATTCTCGATATAGCGGCTGGTGCAGGCTATTCGACTGCTATCATGGCGGGGTTAGGAGCTCGAGTGTCATTATTGGAAAATAATTCTATGCAATGTCTAGCAGCTAAGCAGATTTTGGATAGGCTCGATCTTCAAGGCGTGGATATTAAAGAGGGTGATCTTACGACAGGCGGGGCTGGTAACGCGTCTTATGATATCATTTTAATCAATGGACGTTGCGAACAGGTGCCACATGCCTTATTTCAACGGTTGAAAGACGGCGGGCGCTTGGTAGCTGTTGTTGGTAACTCGGTGGCTTCTGAGATAAGGGTATATACGCTCAATGATAGCTCGATTGGGGAAAAGCGATTAATGAAGGCTTCAGGGCCGCTTTTATCCGAGTTTAAAAAGGCGGAGATATTTGTTTTCTGAGTTAAGGATGTTTTAATCGTGTATCGAATGTGCGAATGGTTGTTTTAGTCGAGCTTCAACTCAATTCCTGTTTTCCTTGTCTAGGCGGTTCGAATGATGATGTCGTTTAAGAATGTTTTGCTAGCTGGTATTGCTGTCACCCCCCTTTTTGTAGGAGGCATGGGCAAGGCTGAAACCATCGACGGAGCTCTAGCCCGTGCCTATGCCAACAGCCCGGATTTGAACGCGCAACGGGCGAGTTTGCGGGCAACCGATGAGCAGGTACCTCGTGCCCGCTCTGGTTACCTTCCACGTCTTTCGGCTTCCTCTTCGCTTGGGCAGGACAATGCAGCAGGCACGCAGCTATACGGATTAGATGCTTACGATTATACGACGACGCCACGGTCAGTTGGGATAACTGTAACACAGAATTTATACAATGGTAATCGCACCGCAAGCCAAGTCGATGCGGCCGAAAAAGGTGTTCTGGCAGCACGTGCCGGTTTGCGTTACGCTGAGCAACAAGTGCTTTTGAATGGGGCCACTCAATATATGAATGTGGTTCGCGATGAGGCTGTTGTGCAATTGCGTACAGCCAATATTGACGTTCTGAAAGAGCAGCTTCGTCAAACCCAAGATCGTTTTAATGTGGGCGAGGTGACAAGAACCGACGTTGCGCAGGTCGAAGCTCAGCTCGCCGCCGCAGAAGCGGACCGTTCCAGCGCCGAAGCGAATTTGGAAAGCAGTCGTGCAGCCTATCAACAGGTGATTGGCATAGCTCCCGCTGGCCTTGTTGAGGCGGAACCTGTTGCCAAGCGCCTTCCGGGTTCCATTACGGATGCGTTCAAGATTGGCGATAAAGAGAATCCTCAATTGCTAGCGGCGCGTATCAATGTTGACGTGGCTGAAGCGCAAGTCCAATTGGTCGAGGGTGAATTTAAGCCATCGTTTGATCTATCAGGCAGTGCCTCTTATGGGTGGGAATCAAAATTTCCGGGTGATGCGGGTAAAGATTTACGCGTGATCAGCCAGCTTTCTGTGCCAATTTACGAAGCCGGTGAAGTATCCGCCCGCGCCCGCGCCGCGAAAGAAACCTTAAGCCAGAGCCGTTTGCAAGCCGATAGTGCGCGCGATCAGGTCCGCTCGGATGTAGCAGCCGCTTGGAGCCAATATGAAACGGCGGTTGCGCGTGTAAAATCGGCAAAAGCGCAGATTGCAGCGGCAACAATTGCTCTCAATGGCGTTCAGGAAGAAGCCAAAGTGGGTCAACGCACCACGTTGGATGTTTTGATCTCTGATCAAGATCTCTTAAGTGCGCGCGTAAATCTCGTAACCGCCCAGCGGGATAGGGTTGTATCTTCCTATCAGGTTTTGGCGGCTGTTGGACGTCTGTCGGCTACTAATCTTGGCTTGCCGATCAAAACCTATGATCCAAACGCTCATTATGATGCAACCAGAGGTCGCATCACGGGGACCGATATCGCCGGGCCATAAAGTTTCACGCATTTTCGCATCATCAACAGATAAGTCCCGATAATCCCTTGCGGAAATTGGATTAGCTGAATTACAAGTTAACGAAATTATGAATTTTCTTAACGGGTATATCGGATGACCGCGGCTATTGCGAAACAGAATGAGCCGACGATGGATGAGATTCTGGCATCCATCCGAAAGATCATTTCTGATGATTTAGGTGAAACGCCCGCGCCCACCGCACCCGCTTTGGATGCGTCATCGTCCGAGACATCGGCGGATATTTTTGAATTATCGGCCGAAATGGCGTTGCCGATGGTCAAGGAATCATCGTGGAACATGCCGCTTGGTCGGCGCGAAGTGAGTGCTCAGTCCCCTAAGCCCGAACCCTCCGCTCCCTTCCCCTCGACCGATCCTGTCGCGGCTGTATCAGAATTAGCCGCTCGTATGGCTACTTTATCGCCAAAATCCGATCCATCGCCCGCTAATCGCGAGGCACCTGTTGCGCCTGCCACGGAAAGCGCCGTTTCATCCGCATTCGGCTCGTTGCGGCAGAGTCTTGAACGGGAATCCTCGACGGAGGCGGCGGTTTCCTCCGCCATGCGCACGGTGGTGGAGGCCGCGTTACGGCCGATGCTGAAGGATTGGCTCGATACCCATTTACCCGCAATGGTCGAGCGTTTGGTGAAGGCCGAAATCGAGCGGATGGCCAAAAAAGGCTAGGCGACACGCCTCTTTATCGCTTCTTTATCGTTTCTTGGGCGGTGTCGCGTTGACAGATGCGATCTCGTCAGGTTTTTACGCGTTTAGCTGATTTTGATGGCACCCGTTCGGGTGGGGATGTTGCTTCACATGATGGATAACAGGTTCGAGCCAGCGTCAATCGAGGCGCGTATTCGGGACGTGTGGGAAAAGGAGGGCGCGTTTCGCGCGGGCCGCCCGGAGCGGCAGGACGCCAGACCGTTTACCATCGTCATCCCGCCGCCCAATGTGACGGGTTCACTCCATATGGGTCATGCGCTGAATAATACGTTGCAGGATATTCTCTGCCGTTTCGAGCGGATGCGGGGCAAGGATGTGCTCTGGCAGGTAGGCACCGACCATGCGGGCATTGCGACGCAGATGGTGGTGGAGCGCCAACTGGCCGAACGCCAACAGCCCTCGCGCCGGGAGATGGGGCGTGAGGCGTTTTTAAAGCGCGTTTGGGAGTGGAAGGAAGAGTCGGGCAGTCTCATCATCAACCAGTTGAAACGCCTTGGCGCGTCATGCGACTGGTCGCGAGAACGCTTTACCATGGGGAAAGACGGCGCTGCGAATGACCAGATGGTGCGCGCGGTTACCAAAGTCTTTGTCGAGCTTTATAACAAAAAGCTCATCTATAAAGATAAGCGATTGGTGAATTGGGACCCACATTTTGAGAGCGCCATTTCCGATCTCGAAGTGGTGCAGATAGAGAAAAAAGGTTCATTCAAATGGACGCGCGGCATCGAGGAGCCGTTTAACCCCGATGCGCTGGCGAAAGTGCTCGCCAAAGATCCGCACGGGCATTTGTATTACTTTGATTATCCGGTGGAGGGCGAGATTTACGACCCGGAAAATCCGAATACGTTTGTGCCAATCGCCACCACGCGGCCCGAGACGATGTTGGGCGATACCGCGATTGCGATCCATCCCGACAATGAGAAGCTGAAGCATCTGATTGGCAAGCATATCGTGTTGCCGCTCGTGGGTCGTTTGGTTCCGGTGGTGGGTGATGAGTATGCCGACCCGGAAAAAGGAACAGGCGCGGTTAAGATTACGCCGGCGCATGATTTTAATGATTTTGAGGTGGGGAAGAGGCATCATCTGCCAGCCATCAATGTGCTGGCGCGACAGGCTAAACTCTTTGTTCACGGCAATGAGACCTTTACCTTCGGCGCGGCTGGTATTTCTGCTGATGTCGCAGCTTTGGACGGGCTTGATCGCTATGAGGCGAGGAAGCGCGTTGTGGCGTTGGTGTATGATGCGGGTTATCTCGCAAAGATCGAACCTTATGCCAGCCAAGTACCGCACGGTGATCGTTCTAATTCGGCGATTGAGCCTTATTTGACCGACCAATGGTATGTCGATGCCAAAACCATGGCGGTTGAGGCGTTAGACTCGGTTCGTTCGGGGCGCACCAAATTCGTGCCGGAGAATTGGACGAAGACCTATTATCAGTGGCTTGAGAATATCGAGCCGTGGTGCATTTCTCGCCAATTGTGGTGGGGGCATCAGATTCCGGCTTGGTATGGGCCGGATGGGCATGTGTTCGTCGGATCAAGCGAAGCGGAAGCTTTAGCCGAGGCTGAAAAGCATTATGGCTCGAAAATACCTTTAACCCGCGACGAAGACGTGCTCGACACGTGGTTCTCCTCCGCGCTTTGGCCCTTCTCCACCCTTGGCTGGCCGGATCAAACGCTGGAACTCGCCCGCTATTACCCCACCGATGTGCTCGTCACGGGCTTTGACATCATCTTCTTCTGGGTTGCCCGGATGATGATGATGGGCGATCATTTTATGGGGAAAGAACCGTTCCACACGGTCTATATCCACGCCCTTGTCCGCGACGAGAAGGGTGCCAAAATGTCAAAATCCAAGGGCAATGTGATCGATCCGCTCGATCTCATTGATACCTATGGGGCTGATGCGTTGCGGTTTACCCTTGCCGCGATGGCCGCCCAAGGGCGGGACATTAAATTATCGACGCAACGCATTGAAGGCTATCGTAATTTTGCAACCAAGATTTGGAATGCCGCGCGTTTTGCCGAGATGAATGGTTGCGTCCGCACCGCTGGTTTTGATCCCAAAACGGTTAAATTACAGCTCAACCGCTGGGCGATTGGCGAGCTGGCGCAGGCCACCGGCGAAGTAACCGCAGCGATTGAAGCCTTCCGGTTCAATGATGCCGCCAATGCCGCCTATCGCTTTACCTGGAACGTGTTCTGCGACTGGTATCTGGAACTCGCCAAACCCTTATTCATGGGCGAGGACGAGACCGCCAAAGCCGAGACGCGGGCGAGTGTCGCCTTTGTTTTGGACGGTATTTTAAAGCTGCTGCACCCCTTTATGCCCTATCTCACCGAGGAGCTTTGGGCCATTAAAGGTCAGGAAGGGCCAAAGCGCGAGGCGCTGTTGTGCTTGTCGGAATGGCCTCGTTTAGAAGGCCTTTCGGCCCCCGATGCGGAAGCCGAGTTGGGCTGGCTCGTCGACCTTGTCACCGAAATTCGCTCGGCGCGAAACGAGATCAATGTACCCGGCGGCTCGTTTATTCCGCTGGTTCTGGTAGGAGCGTCCCCCGCCACGCGGGGTCGCGCGGAGGCATGGGGCGATATGCTGAAGCGTCTAGCGCGGCTCTCGGATATTTCCTTTGCCGATATCGCACCTCAGCAATCGGCGCAAATGGTCATCCGGGGCGAGGTGGCAGCGCTTCCTTTGACAGGTATTATCGATATCGCGGCGGAAACGGCGCGACTATCGAAGGAAATCGAGAAAATCGCGCAGGAAATTGCCAAAATTGATTCGAAGCTCGGCAATGCGGACTTTATAGCGCGGGCGCCTGAGGAAATCGTCGAAGAGCAGCACGAGCGGCGGGCGGATTTTATCGAGCGGTCAACCAAGTTAAGCGAGGCGCTGGCACGGTTGGTTTAGTAACTGCATTCCGGACCGCGCGGCTCCTGCCGCGCATTAGTCATTTTTAACCAACACAATCAAAGACTTGCCTCCTTCTCCTTGAAGGAGAAGGTGTCATGCGTAGCATGACGGATGAGGTTCTGGAGGTTACCGTATGAAACTCAAACTTTCAGCGCTTAACGATAACCATTGCCCGGCCCTTCGCTTTCGCTTCTGGCGTTCGTTGTTCAAAACGATTCACAGGATCGTTTTGTTTGCTTCGCAAACCACGCCTCACCCCTCATCAGTCTGCTCCGCAGACAGCTTCTCCCAAAGGGAGAAGCGAGTGCTCATCACGGACCGGGCGGCTCCTGTCGCGCATTAGTCATTTTTAACCAACAAAATCAAAAACTTGCTTCCTTCTCCTTGAAGGAGAAGGTGTCATGCGTAGCATGACGGATGAGGTTCTGGAGGTGGCAGTAGGAGGCTGAACCATTCGGTGTCTAAATAACAACCATCAGACCCTCATCAGTCGGCTCCGCCGACAGCTTCTCCCAAAGGGAGAAGCAGGCAATAGTGTCATTTTTTCTTCAAAAAAAGAGAACGATTATTCCAATGACACAGGAGTTGAACTTCAGCATTAGCATGATAGTGTCCTCTCAAGTCATGCATCCGCATGGCTTGGGGCTTAACAACCTCAAATAGATCGGCACGCAGTTGCCGTTACGAGCTGCCCTGACGCTCTCACGTCGGGGTGGCGGCGTTATGTCCAAGTCGCAAGGCTAAAAGCGTCGCGGCCATGTCTATTTGGTTTGTTAACACCCCGGCACCAGCGCAATCCCGCGCTGGGGCCAATCTCTTCGATTAGAGAGCAGGGGGTAACAATGCCACACAATGATTTCAAACCGCCCGTTTCGAACAAAGAAAGCCTTCAGCGGTTTTCGCTTGAACTGAATTGCTTGATGGTTTTGCTGCGCAACGAAGCGCAGTTTCATGACGCGATGGACCCTACCGTCCTCGATATCGCGCAATTGGTGGCCAGCATTCTTGCTGACTCGCTCAAAGAAACCGAGCAATTGATCCCGATGATCGAAGCTCGGGTGACGGGGGCGGATATGATGGATGAGGCTAGCCTTCCATCACACCACCCCATCGCTCCTTAAAATTCGGCAACTGGAGATTTTCCAGCTTCCGTCGGGTTGTCGCTCAAGCGTGTAAAGGGCCTGCCATTGCTTGCCGTCGGCATCCGTTAGGATCACCGTTTGGGTGATGGCGCTGTCGGTTGGTTGGGCCGTGCCGAAGGCGTATGATTGGGGCCGATAAACCTGCGGATAGCCGCGTTTCACCATGTCGATGAAAATATCCTCATCGGGAAAAATATGCTGGATGATGGGGGCGGCAAAGGCATAAGCGCCTGCGGCATCGTCCCTTTTAAAGGCTTCGATTTGGCTTGTAATGACGTTGCGAACATCGTCGAGATCGTCGGCGAGGGCGAGGTTTGGTAGCATTAAGACAAAAAATAGCACGATAACACGGCCATATTGGATGAGACGCATGGCTTAATCCTCCGGGGTTTTCTCCTTGGTCGCAGATCTTTCAATCATAAAATAGAGATGGTCATTGGCCTCTTCAACCTCCAAAAGGCGGTCGCCGCGTTGCTGGATGAGATGGGGGATGTCGATGGCCGCCATGCCATCCGTGCAGGTGACGTGCAGCACATCGCCGGGGGCTAGACCTGCCAGTGCTTTTCCGGTTCTAAGCGCTGGAAGGGGACATTTGAGGCCCTTCAAGTCGAGATGGTGATCGCTCATGGAATGATCCTACGCTCCGCCTCTTCGAGATCGTCCGGCGTGTTGATGTTGAAAAAGGGATCAATCGGTTGGATGTCCCATTCAACCGCGTGAGCGGTAAAGATCGAAAGCCAGTCCGATACGCGGCGGTTTTTGTGCTCGGAAAGGGCGCTTTTGATCGGCTCAATCGCGCCAACGGGCCAAAAAGCGATGGTGGGGTGAGGATGTCCCGCGGAGGACGCTGTTATGATATCAGACGTGCCAATATCGGGCGCGCTTGATAAACGATGGACCAAATCGAGGGGGATGAACGGCGTATCGCCTGAAAGTGTCAGGACATGGCTGGTGTCTGGCGTGGTTCGTTTGCACCATTCCAGCGATGCCAAAATGCCCGACATCGGGCCAAGATCGGGCGATTGATCCGGCAAAATGGGCAAAGCATAGGTTGAAAAACGCGATGGGTCGCCATTCGCACTGATGGCCAAAAACTGCACTTGGGGCTGAATACGCTCGATAATCCACTGCAAAATTGGCTTACCGCCGAGCGTTCGCAGCGGCTTATCACCGCCGCCGAGCCGTCGCGCCGCACCACCTGCTAGAATGACGGCGGAGTAAGGGGGGGCAAGCATGGTCAAGCGTTCCAGATCAATGAAAATTAGGTATCGACGTGCTCCGCTTCGTTTTGACTGTCAATACCATCGTTAGCTATCCCTTCCTTGATATCGCATAATGGGTTAAGGGGTAAAAATCCATACGTCATCCAATCGACGTAATTGATAATCCATGCTGTCATGGTGCAAGACAGAGGAGATTCGCGCATGAGTTCCACGGTCATCGAAGTTGCTCTTACGGATTTAGAGGAAAGCGAAGAGGATCGGATCGAGCAGCTGGTGGATACGCTGGCCAATGATGTCTTGCCCTCGCTCGCCGAGGCCGCGGGTGTTTCTGGCACCACCTTGGCGGCGCGGCTCATGATCGAGATGTCGTATATTGTTGGCTTTACGCACCATCCGATCGATGCGCTTGATCTCTTAACCGCGTCCGGCCAAGCTATTCGGGCAGGCATTGGAGATAATGAGCAATCTTCGCGTGATAGCGGAACGGATCCGCAATCCGATGGGGGTGACGATGGCGAGGCCGAAGGGGCGGTGGATGAAATCGCCGTTTCGGGTACCGGATCAGATCGGTTACACTAGATTTTCGCCCTGCCGGTTGGAGCGAAAATGGTGAGCGCGCTGGGACTCGAACCCAGGACCTATTGATTAAAAGTCAATTGCTCTACCGGCTGAGCTACGCGCTCGCTTCACGCGCTTGCCTAAAGGGCAAGGCTCGCCGGGTCAATAGGTTAAACGGTCGCTGAGCCGCTAAAGAGCGGATAATGGTCACTTCTTGTTCATCCTGCTGCGTCTATAGGAGAGAAATAGACGGCATAGGGTTGTTAAGACGGTAAGGCCTTAGATGACAGATCAAACATGTATCGCGGTTATTCTTGCCGCAGGCGAAGGCACACGAATGAAATCGGACAAGCCTAAAGTGCTCCACGCACTCGCCGGGCGGTCCATGGTGGGGCATGTGCTAAACGCGGTGCAAGAGGCGGGGATCACCGATATTGCAGTTGTGATTGGGCCGGGGCGCGACGATGTGGCAAGCGAGGTTCGCGCATTGGCACCGTATGCGTCGCTTCATGTCCAAACAGAGCGGCTGGGGACGGCCCATGCCGTTCTCGCGGCAAGCGATGCGATTGGGCGGGGCTATGATCAGGTTTTGGTGCTTTATGCCGATGCGCCTTTGATTGAACCCGCTACCCTTCAAGCCATGCGTTCACGCCTAACAGATGACACCGCTATTGTGGTTTTGGGGTTTGAAGCACAGGATCCCCATGGCTATGGGCGGCTTTTGGTCGAGGGGGCGTCTTTGCTTGCCATTCGCGAGCAAAAGGATGCGAGCGAGGCAGAAAGACACGTCACGCTGTGTAATTCCGGGCTTATGGCGATTGATGGAAAGCTGGCGCTGACGCTGCTTGATTCGGTTGGCAATGAAAACGCCCAGAAAGAATATTACCTCACCGACATCATCGAAATTGCACGAAAAGCTTCGGCCAAAACGGGTTATGAACGCGCCCCCGAATCGGAAGTCATGGGGATCAATGACCGCAACCAATTGGCGGTGGCTGAGGGCGTATTGCAAGATCGGCTTCGCAAAAAGGCGATGCTGAAGGGCGCGACACTGATTGATCCTTCGACCGTTTATTTTTCCTATGACACCGTTTTAGGGCGCGATGTGGTGGTGGAGCCGAATGTCGTGTTTGGCCCCAAAGTGGTGATTGGCGACAAGGTTCACATCCATGCCTTCAGCCATATCGAGGAGGCAATGATTGCCCCTCATGCCTCGGTGGGGCCGTTTGCCCGTATCCGCCCCGGATCCAAGGTGGGCGAGGGGGCTAAAATTGGCAATTTTGTCGAGTTGAAGAAGGCGGATATCGGCGCGGGCGCAAAAATCAGCCATTTAAGCTATATTGGCGATGCCGAAGTGGGGGCGGAAGCTAATATCGGCGCAGGTACGATTACCTGCAATTATGACGGGTTTTTCAAATATAAAACCGTGATCGGCGCGGGGGCCTTTATAGGTGCCAACTCGTCTTTGGTGGCTCCCATTACGATTGGCGCGGGGGCTTATGTCGGCTCAGGCTCGGTGATTACGAAAGAAGTGGCTCCCGATCAATTGGCGGTGGCGCGCGGCAAGCAAATCGCCAAAGACGGCTGGGGCGTGCAGTTTAGAGCCGCAAGCGAGGCCAAGAAGAAGGCCGGAAAACCATAAAAATCGTCACGATTTGTTATCGAACGTGATTTGCCGAAGGGCGGACATCTTCGCTACCAGACCCTAGTTTTGGTAAAACCTTAGGAATTAAAGTCATATGTGCGGAATTGTCGGAATACTCTCGTCAGAACCTGCTGCGGCCCAAGTGATCGAAGCGCTCAAGCGGCTCGAATATCGTGGCTATGATTCATCAGGTGTCGCCTCGTTGGGGGATGGCGGCCATATCGAGCGGTTGCGGGCTGAGGGGAAGCTCAAAAATCTGGCGGCTAAATTAGCGGGGCATCCTTTGTTGGGTCATAGCGCGATTGGCCATACGCGTTGGGCCACCCATGGCAAGCCGACCGAGGATAATGCCCATCCCCATGCAACAGAGCGCGTGGCAGTGGTGCATAACGGGATCATCGAGAATTTTCGCGAATTGCGCCATGAGTTGATCGCGGAAGGCGTTGTTTTCAAAAGCGAAACGGATACCGAAGTCGCACTTCATCTGGTTGATCGTGCGCTGCTGCGAAACGGCGATCCGGTTAAGGCCGTGCAAGAGACTTTGCCTCAATTGCGCGGCGCGTTTGCATTGGCGTTTTTATTCTCTGGCCATCAGGATTTGCTGATTGGCGCGCGCCAGGGCGCACCGCTGGCGGTAGGCTATGGCGAAGATGAAATGTATCTTGGATCGGACGCGTTGGCGCTCGCCCCTTTTACGGACACGGTGAGCTATCTGGAGGAAGGCGATTGGGTTGTCCTTCATCGCAATAGCGTCGTGTTTCATGACCGGACGAATGCGGTTGTCGCGCGGGCCAAGCAAAAGAGTGGGGCCGGGGCGTATCACATCGATAAGGGCAATCATCGGCATTTTATGGCGAAAGAAATTGCCGAACAGCCGGAAGTGGTGGGGCGCACTTTGTCGCATTATCTCGATTTGGGGGCGGGAAAGGTGCATCTCCCTGTTGCTCTGCCGTTTGATTGGAAATTGCTACAGCGGATGACGATTACGGCCTGCGGCACGGCAAGCTATGCCGGGCATATTGCTAAATATTGGTTTGAGGCGCTGGCCCGTATTCCGGTCGAAGTGGATGTGGCATCCGAATTTCGATACCGTGAAGCGCCGCTTGAGAAGGATGGGTTGGCGATTTTTATCTCCCAATCGGGCGAGACGGCGGATACGCTGGCGGGCTTGCGATATGCCAAATCGCAAGGGCAGCATATTCTCTCGATTGTGAATGTCACGACGTCCTCGATTGCGCGCGAGAGCGATGTGGTTATCCCGACGCTGGCGGGGCCGGAAATTGGTGTAGCGTCGACGAAAGCCTTTACCTGCCAGCTAACAGCCTTGGCGTGTCTGGCGATTGCAGCCGCATCAGCACGGGGGATGTTAAAGCCCGGTGAGGAAGAAACGCTCGTCAATGATCTGATCGCCATGCCCGGCCTCATGGTAGAGGCGCTTAAACTGGAGCCGCATATCGAGCATGTCGCTCATGATATGGCAAAAGCGACCGATGTGCTCTATCTCGGGCGCGGGACGAGTTTTCCCTTAGCACTTGAGGGCGCGTTAAAGCTCAAAGAAATCTCATATATTCACGCGGAAGCCTATGCGGCGGGCGAGTTAAAGCATGGGCCGATTGCGTTGATCGATGAAACGCTGCCCGTGATCGTGATTGCACCGCATGATGCGATTTATGAAAAGACGGTTTCCAATATGCAGGAAGTAGCAGCCCGCGGTGGGCGGATTATTTTGATTTCCGACCACCAGGGGATGCAAGGCGCAGGCCTGGAACCTGCGGCGAAAATCGAAATGCCGGATATGAATCCGCGCTTTGCGGCGATTGCCTATTCGGTGCCGATCCAATTGCTCGCCTATCACACGGCGGTGGCTTTGGGTAAGGATGTCGACCAGCCGCGTAATTTGGCGAAATCGGTGACGGTGGAATAATCTCATTCGATTTTTCTTATCCGGGCTGGTAAAGCTGCTTGCAGGTTAGAAACTGAACGGATTTTCTTGACGATGGCGGATGATCATCCTTCTAACCTCAATGAAGCGGGGCCTTTTACGCCTCTTGCTTCCGTGCGCCCAACCATCGGCCAGCGCATCCGGGCCTATTTTTTGACCGGAATCGTCATTGCTGGCCCGCTCGCAGTCACAGTTTTTATTACAACTTGGATCATCGGCTTGATTGACGCGTGGTTTAAGCCGCTGATCCCCACGGGATTTTTTCCGGCTTGGCTTGCGCCGTATAATATCCCCGGCCTTGGCCTCATCATCGCCTTTGTCAGCCTAACGCTTTTGGGTTTTTTAACCGCCAATCTCGTTGGCCGTTGGATGATCGGTATCAGCGAAACGATATTGGGCCGGATGCCTGTGGTGCGCGGTATCTATAAAGGAATGAAGCAGGTGTTTGAGACGCTGTTTTCGCAATCGGGCACGTCGTTTCGTAAAGTGGGGTTGATCGAATATCCGGGTAAAGGCTTATGGTCGATTGTGTTTATTTCTGCCGCCCCTGAGGGACAGGTGCTTGAGGCGCTGCCGGGGTCGGATGAGTATATGTCGTGCTTTTTGCCATGCTCGCCCAATCCGACGACCGGGTTTTTTCTGTATTTGAAAAAGAGCGATGTGGTTGAAGTTGGTATATCGATTGATGATGCGGCAAAGCTTGTGATGTCGGCGGGCCTTATTCAGCCGACGAGTGATTCAACTCCAGTTGCGCTTTCAAACCCTGCTTCTATCCCGCCCGGATCAGCCTGATCGCTTCGTCGCGCTCAAAGAGATAGAGAAGCATACGTGCCGCTTCTCCGCGTGGGCTTTTAAGATAAGGGTCCTGCGCCAAGAGGTTCTTGGCGTCATCGCGCGCTATGACGAGCAATTCGCCGTGTTTTTCGGGAACGGTCAGGCGAAAACCCGGCATTCCGGATTGCCGTGTTCCCAAAATATCGCCTTCGCCGCGAAGCTTCAAATCCTGCTCGGCGATTTCAAAACCGTCATTGGTCGCGCGCATGGTTTCAAGCCGGGCGCGGCCGATCTCGCCGATATTTCCGAACAACAAAAGGCAACTCGAACGCTCAGCACCTCGGCCAACGCGGCCGCGTAATTGATGCAATTGGGATAAACCAAAACGCTCGGCATGTTCGATGATCATGATGGTGGCTTCTGGTACGTCGATACCCACTTCTACGACCGTAGTCGCGACGAGGATGGAGGTGCGGCCAGCGGCGAAATCCGCCATGGCCAAGTCTTTATCAGGCCCCTTCATTTTTCCGTGAACGAGGCCTACTTTTGCACCGTAGATTTTTTTTAAAGATTCAAAGCGCTCTTGGGCGGCTGCCAGATCAAGCTCTTCGGACTCCTCAACCAGCGGGCAAATCCAATAGGCGCGCTGGCCGGATGACAGCACGCGTTCGAGACCGTTGGTGACTTCATCGAGGCGATCCAGCGAAATCGTGCGCGTATCGATTGGCTTTCGTCCCACAGGTTTTTCGCGGATGATCGATACATCCATATCGCCGAAATAGGTCAGAACGAGGGTGCGGGGAATGGGGGTGGCGGTCATCACCAAAACATCAACGGCATCGCCTTTTTTGGATAAGGCCAAGCGTTGATGGACGCCGAAACGATGTTGCTCATCAATGACGGCAAGGCCAAGGCGTTTAAAGCTGACGGCTTCTTGAAACAAAGCATGGGTGCCGATGGCTATCGAAAGGGTACCATCGGCTAAGCCCGTGAGCGTCTGCGCACGAGCGGCACCTTTGTCGCGCCCTGTTAGAAGCGCGATTGAAATGCCAGTTTTATCGGCCAAGGGTTTCAGCCGCTCATAATGTTGGCGGGCGAGAATTTCTGTGGGTGCCATTAAGGCAGATTGCCATCCAGCCTCCACCGCCATCGTCATGGCGATCAGCGCTACAACGGTTTTTCCCGAACCAACATCGCCTTGCAACAGGCGTAACATACGCTCGGGCGCGGCGAGATCGCGTTTGATATCGGAGAGGGCTTGCTTTTGCGCGTCTGTAAGCGTGAAGGGCAGGGCAGCGAGCATCGCTTTGACGAGATGACCATCGCCCACTCTCGCGGCTCCCGCTTCCCGCTTCATGCGGGCGCGCATGAGGAGCAAAGCAAGCTGGCCAGCAAAAAGCTCATCATAGGCCAATCGCAGCCTGTTGGATGATTGTGGGGCGACATCGACGAGGTTTGTGGGGCGATGGAGCGCCTGTAAGGCAGACGCAAAGCCCGGCCATTTTTCGCGTAAAAGAAGCGTCGGGTCGATCCATTCCGGCAGGGCGGGAAGCTTTTTGAGCGCGCTTTCGGCGGCTTTGATGAGGGCGCGGGGGTAGAGACCTGCGGTCAGGCTATAAATCGGCTCGAATGCGGGCTGTCGTGCAAGGCCCGCCGCATCCAAAACACGCTCGGGATGCACCATCTGCCGATGGCCGTCCCATAATTCAATGACGCCGGAGACATATCGTATCGCCCCGATGGGCAGCATCGCTTCCATGCGAACGCGACCGACGTTAAACCATGTGAGCGTGATGTCACCCGTGTCATCTTCAACCAAAACGCGATAGGGCGATTTGGCCCGTCCGGGTGGCCCGGGCTTATGCCAGACAACCCTGACTTCAAACGTGCCTAATTCGCCTGCAACGGAATCGGCGATCTGCGATTTAACGCGACGATCAACAGCGCCGTTTGGCAGGTGAAAGAGAAGATCGATGATACGGGCTTCAGACGCTTGCGGGGCCAGTAATTTATCATAAAGCGGAGCCATTTTGGGGCCGATGCCCGTCAAGCCCCGCAACGGAGCAAACAGCGGATTAAGCGCGGCAGGCCGCATTCAGGCAGGATCCAACGCAACGCTGATGTCGTGGAACGCCACACCGCCAAAGGGTGCTGGCGTATCGGCACTGGTCAACATATTGATACCGCAACCATCCGCGTAAGCCGAATTGGGCCAAAGCTGTTCGGCAATCAGCACGCCGCGTTTGGTTTTCTCGGATGCTTTTGCTTTCAATAAAACGCCGCCCCGCGCGTTTGATAAGCGCACACGGACGCCGTCTGAAATCTTCAAACGTTCCAGATCGTGAGGATGCACCAGAACAGTCGGCTCTCCTTCGCGCGCTCGCGAGGAGGGCGTTTCGGTGAAAGTGGAATTTAAGAAATTGCGCGCGGGGCTTGTCGCTAATTTGAACGGGTAGACCTCGGTCGCCCGTTCATTGACATCCCAATGATCGGGAAAACTCGGCATGTCTTCAACCGGACCTAACACACGACCACCTGCAAACGGCACCTTAGCCCATATCGGTTTGAAGCGAAACTTTCCATCCTTCCACGCAAATCCTTTGAGAAAATGGGCGTCTTCAAAGGGCGGCTGAGCGTCGATAAAGGCTTTATCTTCCAAATGCTCGATTGAGCCCCAACCGGAGTGTTGCAGCGTCCAATCGATCAATTCACGCGCTGTCATTTCAAAGCCCGGATGGTGAGCGCCGAGACGTTTAGCAAGCGCGCAAATCACATCATGATTGGAGCGGCATTCGCCGGGTGGATCAATCAGCTTAGGCCCAAGTCCGATATATTGATGGCCGCCGCCTGAATAAAGATCGTCGTGTTCGATAAACATGGTAGCAGGCAGTACGATATCGGCCATCTTTGCCGTGTCGGTCATGAATTGCTCATGCACCACGGTAAACAGATCCTCACGTGCAAAGCCTTGCTTGACGAGCGCTTGTTCGGGTGCAACCGACATCGGATTGGTATTTTGAATGAACAGAGCTTTGACCGGACCACCGCCACGCAAAGTCTCTTTATCGCCTGTCAGCGCGCGCCCGATTTGCGATTGGTCAAGTTGGCGCACGGAATGGTCGACGACATCCAGCCCTTCGATCATTGATCCGCGCCAATGGTAGATCGCGCCATTGTTGTGAAAGGCTCCGCCACCTTCATATTGCCAAGCACCCGTAACAGCAGCGATGCAGGAAGCGGCGTGCATATTAACGGCACCATTGCGTTGGCGCGAAAAACCATAACCCAACCGAAAAAAGGTCCGTTTGGTTTCGCCAACAAGGCGCGCGAAGGTTTCAATCTCTGCAACGCTCAATCCGGTGATCGTGGCCGCCCATTCCGGTGTACGGCTTTGAAGATGCGCTTCGAGCCCTTTCGGATCGTCGGTGAAGCGTTCGAGATAATCCCAATCAGCAAGCCCGTCGCGAAACAGAATATGCATCACCGCGCAAGCCAGCGCGCCATCGCTACCGGGCTTGACGACCAAAGCGAGATCGGCCTGATCCAGCGTTGCGGTGCGATAAATATCGATGGCGACAATTTTCGCGCCCCGCTCTTTGCGGGCGCGGACCGCGTGGGTCATCACATTGACTTGGGTTGCAACCGCATTGGTCCCCCAAATCACGACGCAATCGGCTTTTGCCATTTCGCGCGGATCAGGCCCCATCATTTTGCCCGTGCCTGCGATATAGCCCGGCCAAGCCAGATTGATGCAGATCGAGGAGTAAAAGCCGGAATAGCGTTTGGCATGGGTGAGCCGTTTAATCCCATCACGATGAACACGGCCCATCGTTCCCGCATAATGATAGGGCCAAATCGCTTCCGCGCCATATTCACTTTCAAGGCTAAGGAACCGCGCGGCAATCTCGTCTAACGCCTCATCCCATGAAATGCGATCAAACTGGCCCGAGCCTTTGGGGCCGCTGCGTTTTAGGGGATAAAGCAAGCGGTCTGGATGATGCGCGCGCTCCGCATAGCGGGCAACTTTGGCGCAGATGACGCCTGCGGTATAGGTTTGTTGTTCCGAGCCATAGACGCGGCCGATGCGGTTCTTATCAAGCACTTCCACCTCAAGCCCGCAGGCCGAAGGGCAATCATGCGGGCAGACGGAATTTCGTCGAATCTGGGTAAGTGGTGCGTTCATAGTGCATAACAGTAAGCCAAGCGCTCAAAAAGAAAAGAGCCGACGCGAAGGTCGGCTCTTCAATAAGCATTACATTTGCTTGCAGCTTAGCCGACGATTTCATTGCCGGAGAAGAACTGGGCAATCTCAATAGAAGCCGTTTCAGGCGCATCTGAGCCGTGCACCGTATTTTCGCCAACCGATTTGGCAAAAAGCTTACGGATGGTGCCATCTGCTGCGTTGGCGGGATTGGTGGCACCCATCACTTCGCGGTATTTGGCGATGGCGTCTTCGCCTTCCAAAACCTGTACGACAACGGGACCCGAGGTCATGAAATCGACGAGTTCGCCGAAAAAGGGACGCTCTTTATGAACGGCGTAGAAAGTGCCCGCCTGATCGCGCGTCATATGGATGCGCTTTTGGGCGACGATGCGAAGGCCCGCGTTCTCAATAACCGCGTTTACCGATCCTGTAAGGTTACGGGCGGTAGCGTCGGGCTTCAAAATGGAAAAAGTGCGCTGGAGCGCCATGGGATCATCCTATTGTTTGTTAAAATGCAACGGCTCTATAGCCGTGCTGGCGTCATCGGTCAAAGGGCTTGGGGTTATTTTTCTGCTAATCGGGCGGCGACTTCGGCCAAGGCTTTCGGATAGAGCTTTATTTCCTGCGCTAAGACGCGCGCCGCCAAACGATCAGGTGTATCATCGACAAGAACGGGGACAGAAGCTTGGGCAATAATCGGCCCCGCATCAAGTTCTGGAACGACGAAATGAACGGTACAGCCATGCGTTTTAGCCTGCTGCGCCAAAGCCCGCTCATGCGTGTGTAATCCTTTCAGCTCCGGCAGCAGGGAAGGGTGGATATTGAGTAATCGATGGGGCCATTTTTCGATAAAGGACGCAGTTAAAACGCGCATGAATCCTGCAAGGCAGATCAATTCGACGTTATATTCGCGCAATACGCGATCCATTTCGGCTTCAAACGCTTCGCGGGTCGAAAAAGCGCGATGCGGGATGGCCAATGTTTTAACACCTAAGGCTTTGGCGCGGGCTAATCCGCCAGCCTCCGCGTCATTTGAGATAACCAAGACGATTTCGGCCGGATAACCCTCATGCAGCGCCGCCTCGATCAAGGCAACCATATTGGTGCCGCGTCCTGAAATGAGGATCGCTGTTCGAATACGGGGCATATTAGAGCGCCAATTCGCCGGAATACGTTACCCGAGGACCGCCTGCTTTTTGCGTAGTGATCTCACCAATATCAATGGCAGCCTCGCCCGCGGCTTGAAGGGCGTGGATCGCCTCGTTTGATTGTGTTGCTTCAACCACGACAACCATACCGATCCCGCAATTAAAGGTACGAAGCATTTCGTCTTGCGCGACACCGCCCGTTTTGGCGAGCCAACTGAAGACAGCAGGCACTTTAATCGCAGAGAGATTGACATTGGCCGCGATACCATCCGGCAAGACGCGCGGAAGATTATCAGGAAAACCGCCACCCGTAATATGCGCCATGGCCTTGATCGCGTTGGTGGATTTAAGCGCTTGCAGCATCGGTTTCACATAGAGGCGGGTGGGTTCTAAGAGCGCCTGGCCTAATGTTTTTTCAAGCGCGAAAGGGGCGGCATCCGTCCAAGCCAGTTTGGATAATTCGACGATTTTTCGAACCAAGGAAAAGCCGTTGGAATGCACACCGGATGAGGGCAGGCCCATCAACCGATCTCCGGGCTTGATGCCGGATTTGGGTAAAAGCTGGCCGCGCTCAGTGGCACCGACGGCAAAGCCTGCGAGATCATAATCGCCTTTGGCGTAAAGCCCGGGCATTTCAGCGGTTTCGCCGCCAATCAGCGCGCAGCCAGAGGCGATGCAGCCCTCGGCAATGCCTTTGACAATTGCGGCACCGACATCAGGGGCAAGCTTGCCCGTAGCAAAATAATCCAAAAAGAACAAAGGCTCCGCGCCTTGGACGATCAAATCATTGACGCACATCGCGACAAGATCGATTCCAATGGTGTGGTGGATGCCTGTTTCGATGGCGATTTTGACTTTTGTTCCAACGCCATCATTGGCTGCAACGAGGATCGGATCTTTAAATCCTGCCGCTTTAAGGTCAAAAATCCCGCCGAAGCCGCCGATTTCAGCGTCTGCGCCCGGACGGCGCGTGGCCCGAACCAGAGGCTTGATCTCCTCAACCATCGCGTTGCCAGCGTCGATATTAACGCCTGCATCGGCATAAGAGAGACCATTTGTAGAACTATCGGCCATTTCTTTGCTCCATAAAGGGTGATGTTCCGACTAAGCCTCGCGCTTTGTGCTTGCAAGCGATAGCGTTAAGTACCACATGCAATTTTATCGGTTTTTTGTATCTTACCAAGGTTTTCCCCCAATCATCTGATGTTACCTAATATCATATCCCTCCTAAGACTACTGTTGGTCCCTGTTATTATTGGACTGGTTGCCAATGAGCAGTGGCAATTGGCCCTTTATGGCTTTGTGATTGCGGGCTTATCAGACGCGGTGGATGGTTATATCGCGCGTCATTATCAATTGCGGACCGAACTTGGAGCCTATCTCGACCCCTTGGCCGATAAGGCCTTGCTCGTTTCGATGTTCGTGACGCTCGGTGTTTTAGGATTATTTCCATTTTGGCTCGTGATTCTTGTCGTAACACGCGATGTTTTGATTGTTAGCGGTATTTTACTGGCTTGGCTGTTAGGAAGCCCAATCGCCATGCGCCCGGCCAAGCTTTCAAAGCTCAACACGGTCGGGCAGATTTTATTGGTCGGAACGATGATGGGAGTGAAAGCGTTTGAAATCGATATCCCTTCACTCGATATACCTTCACTCATGCGCTTCGGTAGTATTACGGTTGCCGCGCTGACGGCAGCATCGATGATTCTTTATATTATACAATGGCTTAGGCATTTCGCAAAGGGGCAGCAATGATCGATACCCCCAGCCAGTTACCGCTTGATTTGCCGCTTGAGACGCGGTTTGAGGCAGAGGATTTTTTAATCTCGCCAAGCAATGAAGAGGCCTATCACTGGATTGAAAAATGGCCCGATTGGCCGGATCGGGTTTTATTGCTCACGGGACCTGAAGCATCTGGCAAATCCCATTTAGCCGCCGTCTGGGCGGACCGTTCGCGCGCTGGGATCGAAAAGGCGGGCGATATCACGCTTGAAAGGGTTCCGCATCTCGTCTCAAGCCATGCGCTTGTGATTGAGGATTGTGATCGCAGTGCGCTTGATGAACATGCGATGTTTCATCTTATTAATGCGGCGCGGGAACGGGGTACATTTCTGCTATTAACCGCACGTCATGGTCCGATGGAATGGGGCCTTCAGACCTTGGACCTGATTTCGCGTTTGCGGCTTGCGCCGGAGGCTAAAATCGATCAACCGGACGATGCTCTTTTGAAAGCGGTGCTTTTTAAGCTGTTTATTGATCGACAATTGGTCATTGATACCAGCATCATTCGCTTTATTGAGAGCCGTATCGAGCGCTCCATCGGCGCAGCGCGTGATTTTGTCGAACGTCTCGACCGCGAAGGCTTGGCACGTGGCAAGCCCATTACGCGATCCCTCGCTGCCCAATTGCTCAAGATTACGGATGATATGAGCGAGGATTAAGGTTGCCGTTTCATTTTTTTGTTTAGCCGTGTCGCTATTTGATTAAAAGGACATCATAATAGTGCTTAATTCACGGTCTCTCACCAAAACAGGAACGCAATTATTATGCCTCGGACCCGCAGCGCCTCATCACCCTTAACACCCCGCCGCAATGGTGGGCCGAGGACGCCTGCGGCCTTAGCCAAATCGCCGCATCGGTTTATCAATCGCGAGCTTTCTTGGTTGCAATTTAACCATCGGGTTTTGGAAGAAGCGGCTAATCCCAACCATCCGCTTTTGGAGCAGCTCAGGTTTTTATCGATTTCTGCGAATAATCTGGATGAGTTTTTCATGGTGCGCGTCGCAGGCCTGCGCGGGCAGGTGAGTTCGAACGTCGCGCCACTATCGGATGATGGCATGAGCCCGTCTGAGCAACTCGTTAAAATTGGCGAAGCGGTAACGCAATTATGCGCCGATCAGCAAACGCGGTGGCGCCAATTACGCGTGGCTTTGGATCATGCAGGGATTTCGCTTGTCGAGGGCGAAGCGCTGACGGATCTTGAAAAACAGTGGTTGGAAGGCTTCTTTGCGGACGAAATTTTTCCGGTTTTGACGCCGCTAGCCGTTGATCCCGCGCATCCTTTTCCGTTTATTCCGAATCTGGGCTTTACGGTTGCATTGGCCCTTGCGCGCGCCAATGATGGTAAGGCGTTAAATGCGCTTATTCGTGTGCCTAACAGAATTGACCGTTTTATCCGGTTGCCGTCCCCATCAGCGACGGATGAAAATCCGATCTCGCTGCGCTACATCGCGCTTGAAAATACGATTGGTTTGTTCATCGGAAAATTATTTCCGGGCTATCACGTCAAAGGCCTTGGCGCGTTTCGCGTGATCCGCGACTCCGATATTGAAATCGAGGAGGAGGCGGAGGATTTAGTTCGCGTCTTTGAAACGGCTTTGAAGCAAAGACGGCGTGGCTCGATCATTCGCCTGGAAATCGAGGCCGATATGCCCGACGAAATTCGTCAATTCGTGATTGGCGAGTTTCATGTCGATAGTGATGCTGTTTTTGAGATGACAGGCATGTTGGCACTCAATGATCTGTCCCAATTGGTAGGGATTGATCGACCCGATTTGAAATTTAAAGCCTATAATGCGCGGTTTCCAGAACGCATTCGTGATCATGGAGGCGATTGTTTCGCTGCTATTCGTGAAAAAGATCTGATTGTTCATCACCCTTATGAAAGCTTTGATGTTGTTGTTCAATTCTTGAACCAGGCAGCGCGCGACCCGAATGTGGTAGCTATCAAGCAAACGCTTTATCGGACTTCAGCGAATAGCCCGATTGTCAAGGCGCTGGCGGAGGCGGCGGAGGCGGGAAAATCCGTGACCGCGCTTGTCGAACTTAAAGCGCGTTTTGACGAGGAGGCCAATATTCGCTGGGCGCGCGATTTGGAGCGCGCGGGCGTTCAAGTTGTCTTCGGATTCATTGAATTAAAAACTCATGCGAAACTATCGATGGTTATCCGCCGCGAAGGCGGACATCTCGTCAGCTATTGCCATTTAGGGACTGGAAATTATCATCCTATAACGGCGCGTATTTATACGGATCTCTCATTCTTTACCGCTGATCCTGCGATTGGTCGCGATGTGGCGCGGATTTTCAATTTTATCACGGGCTATGCCGAACCCACGCATCTTGAAAAGCTTTCAGCGTCGCCTTTTTCTCTTAAAAAAACGCTTCTCGATAATATCGCGCATGAAATTGAAAATGCAAAAGCGGGTAAGCCTGCGGCAATTTGGGGGAAATGCAATTCCTTGGTCGATCCGATGATTATCGACGCGCTTTATGAAGCGAGCCAGGCAGGGGTTCAGATTGATTTTGTTGTACGCGGCATATGTTGTTTAAGGCCTGGCATACCGGGTTTTTCGGATAATATTCGGGTCAAATCGATTATTGGTCGATTTTTAGAACATACCCGTATTTTTGCCTTTGCAAATGGCAAAGCCTTGCCACATGCGAAGGCCAAAATTTATATTTCATCGGCTGATTTGATGCAGCGAAATCTTGATCGTCGTGTGGAGTCACTTGTCCCGATTTTAAACCCAACCGTTCATGAGCAGGTACTTAACCAGATTATGGTTGCCAATATGATTGATAATGAACAAAGCTGGATGATCAATTCGGACGGGTCGAGTACGCGGGTTACCCATTCAGCCGATGAACCGGCCTTTAATGCGCATCAATATTTTATGACCAATCCAAGCTTGTCAGGCCGTGGGAAATCTTTAAAGGAATCGGGCCCGAAATCATTGCGGACTGAGGCGAATATCGATACGGGCAAATAGCGGCAGGGCTTTTTGCGTCGGACCGATCTTTAAATTGGTTGAGGGGTGGGTTAAAATTGTGAACGAAGCTCAGGGGCGTTTAAGGGTTGGCGAACCGGTTGCTATTATTGATATTGGATCAAACTCGGTTCGTCTCGTCGCTTATGAAGGGCTGACGCGTTCGCCAACGCCGATTTTTAATGAAAAAGCGCTCTGCGGCTTGGGTCGCGGGGTTTTATCGACCGGATTATTGCCACAAGATGGCATGGAAAAAGCGTATGAGGCGCTGCGCCGTTTTCGGGTGCTGTGTTCGGTTATGGCCATCCACAGCATTCAAGTGATTGCAACCGCGGCTGCGCGGGACGCTAAAAATGGGCCGGAGTTTCTAAAGGAATGCTCCTCCATCATCGGCGCGGAAGTTGAACTAATATCGGGCAAGCGAGAGGCCGAATTATCAGCCCTTGGCGTTGCCATGGGTATCTATGAAGCCGATGGTTTGGTCGCCGATCTTGGCGGCGGCTCGCTGGAACTGATCGGCGTCAACGGCCATAAAATTGGGCAGGGAACGACGTTGCCCATCGGGGTGCTCTCTTTGCAGGATCGCTCAGGTGGCAATCTTAAAAAAGCACAAAAAATTATTCGCAAAGAGCTCGATCATTTATCCCAGCTTAAAGCGGCCAAAGGTAAGGCGATTTATGCGGTGGGCGGTACTTGGCGCTCGCTCGCCCGATTGCATATGAAGCAACGCGGTTACCCGCTCCACGTCATGCATAATTACGTTATTCCAGTGCGCGATGCTGAGGATTTTACTGCATTAATCGAGCGCGTATCAACCGACACGATTGATTCGATTGAGGCCGTTTCCGCCGCACGCAGGCCGCTGGTTGGCTATGGCGCATTGGTGCTCGAAGAACTTATTCGCAAATGTAAGCCCTCTGAAATTGTGATTTCAGCCCAAGGCGTGCGCGAAGGGTTACTGTTTGAGCGCTTGGATGATAATATTCTCGCACAAGACCCGTTGATTACCGCAGCGCGTGAGCTGAATGTCTTAAGGTCCCGCTCACCACGGCACTGCGAGGAGATTGTGGATTGGACGGACGCCTTTATGGCCTCGACCCATATCAACGAGACCTTGGAGGAAAAACGATTACGCCATGCCGCCTGCCTGTTGGCCGATATCGGCTGGCGCGCCCATCCCGATTATCGGGGTGAACAATCGCTCAATATTATTGCCAATGCCGGTTTTATTGGCGTTGATCATCCCGGGCGCGTGTTTATCGCCTTGGCCGTGGCCTATCGGCATATGGGATTATCGGATGACGAGGTAAGCCCGCGTTTGCGTGAATTGGCGAGCAGCCGAATGATTGATCGTGCGCGTATTTTGGGCGCCGCAATGCGGGTGGCTTATCTGCTCACCGCCGCAATGCCCGGCGTTTTGCCACGTACCCCCATGGTTTGCGTCAAGGACACGCTGGAATTACGGGTGCCGAGAGACCTTGCTGCCTTATCTGGCGAGCGGGTGTTTAACCGCTTACGCGCCTTGGCGCGGGTGATCGGGCGCTCGCCTGTCGTGGCTATTGCGGATTAGCGGGGGAGGGCGACAACCCTCCCATTTGCAAAGGCCAAAGCCAGACGCCCATTCTTAAGGTCCAAAGCCTTTTCGCCAAAAAGCTCGCGCCGCCAGCCTTTCAACGATGGTACATCCGCTTTGTCATCTGCGGCGATGGCTTCCAATTCGTCGACGGTAGCGACGATTTTTGCCGCCACGCCTTCATTGTCGCATGTCATGCGCAGGAGAACTTTTAAGAGTTCGACGGCTGCGGGATTATAGGGCTTACGTTCCGTCCGATCCAATTCCGGCAATGTTTTGGGATCAACAGCCAGCGCCCGCTCGACGGCGGCGATAATTTCAGCCCCCGAACGCGAACGCTCAAAGCCGTTGGGTATTGAGCGCAGTTTGGCGAGCGCCTCGACCGTGCGAGGCACCGAGGTTGCGACATCCATGATCGCATCGTCTTTTAAAACCCGCGAACGGGGTACATCGCGCGAGCGCGCTTCGCGCTCCCGCCAAGCGGCCAATTCAATCAGAATAGCTAATTCCCTTGGCTTGCGGACCCGCCCTCTTAAGCGCTTCCAAGCGTCTTGCGGATCAAGCTCATAGGTTGAGGGCGAGGTGAGAAGCGTCATCTCATCCGCAAGCCAAGGGGAGCGACCAGATTGCTCTAATTTGGCCGCAAGCGCCTTATAAACCGCTCGCAAATGGGTAACGTCCGAACGGGCGTAAATCAATTGGGCCTCGCTCAACGGGCGTTGCGACCAATCGGTGAAACGGGAGGATTTATCGATTTTTGCCCTGGCGAGATCATGCGCGAGCTGCTCATAAGACACGCTATCGCCGTAGCCCGCGACCATAGCGGCCACTTGCGTATCAAAGCACGGCACCGGGATGCAGCGATCAAGATTCCATAAGATTTCCAGATCTTGGCGACCGGAATGGAAAACTTTGACCACTTTTTCATTTCGCATCAGAGCAAAAAACGGCGCTAAATCGATATCGCTAGCCAAGGGATCGATCAGAATATCCTCATCTTCGCTCGCCATTTGGATGAGACAGAGCTTTGGGTAAAAGGTCGTCTCCCGCATAAATTCGGTATCTACAGTCACATAAGGATGTTTGGACATACGCTTACAAGCGTCAGAAAGGGCGTTCGTATCAGTAATCAAGGGCATTGGACGGATCGTATCAAAGGTGTCGAATCACCAGCAGGATTGCCGCGATAGTTTTTCTTATACGACAATTCCATGGCAAGGCATCCTATAAGGGCGAGGCTGCCTATAAGGTCGACGGGTTTTGCTTGACAATGGAAGCGCCTCTATGCGTTCTCCGCTCAAAACCATTGATGCGATTTGATTGATGAGGATGACCATGCACCGCTACCGTTCCCATACCTGCGGAGCCCTCCGGGACAAAGACGTAGGCTCCGATGTCCGCGTTTCCGGCTGGTGCCATCGTATCCGTGATCATGGCGGCGTGTTGTTTATCGATTTGCGCGACCATTATGGGCTAACCCAATGCGTGGTTGACCCCGATTCGCCTGCGTTCAAAATAGCCGAAACATTGCGGTCTGAATGGGTGGTGCGGTGCGACGGTAAGGCGCGTTTGCGGCCGGAAGGCACCGAAAATCGCGATCTACCCACGGGGCTTATCGAGATTTATGTGACCCAGATTGAGGTCTTAGGCCCATCGGCGGAATTGCCCGTGCAGGTGTTTGGTGATCAGCCTTTCCCGGAAGAAACGCGGCTTAAATACCGCTTCCTCGATTTACGTCGCGAAAAACTGCACGCCAACATCATGACGCGCGGCCGCGTGGTCGATGCGATGCGCACCAAGATGAAAGAGCAGGGGTTTAACGAGTTTCAAACGCCGATTTTGACGGCTTCTTCGCCGGAAGGCGCGCGTGACTTTTTGGTGCCTTCGCGGATTCATCCGGGTACGTTTTACGCGCTTCCGCAGGCGCCGCAGCAATATAAGCAGCTTTTGATGATGGCGGGTTTTGACCGCTATTTCCAAATCGCACCCTGCTTCCGCGATGAAGACCCGCGCGCCGACCGTCTGCCGGGCGAGTTCTATCAGCTCGATTTGGAAATGAGCTTTGTCGAGCAGGAAGATATTTTTGCAGCCGTTGAGCCGGTGATAGGCGGGATTTTCCGTGAGTTTGGCAATGGCAAGGCCGTGACACCTAGCCCATGGCCGCGCATTCCTTACGCCGTTTCCATGGATAAATATGGCTCCGACAAGCCGGATTTGCGCATCCGCAATCCGCATACAAGCGAGCCGCTTGAAATGGCGGATGTCTCGGAGCATTTCCGGGGTTCAAATTTCAAAGTGTTCGCGCGGATTTTGGAAGAGCCGAAGAACCGCATTTGGGCGATTCCGGCCCCCAAAGGCGGTCAGCGGACCTTCTGCGACCGGATGAATACCTGGGCGCAAGGTGAAGGTCAGCCGGGGCTTGGCTATGTGTTCTGGCGCGAAGGCGAGGCGGGCGGGGCCGGTCCGATTGCCAATAATATTGGACCAGAGCGGACCGAAGCCATTCGTCAGCAGCTTGGGCTTAAGGAAGGCGACGCGGCCTTCTTCGTCGCGGGTGACCCTGAAAAATTCATCAAATTTGCGGGTTCAGCGCGCATTAAAATCGGTCAGGATTTAAACCTGATTGATGAAAACCGCTATGAACTCGCTTGGATCGTCGATTTCCCGATGTTCGAATGGAATGAAGACGAGAAAAAGGTCGATTTCTCGCATAATCCCTTCTCGATGCCGCAAGGCGGGTTGGAGGCGCTGCAACATCAGGACCCGCTCACCATCAAGGCCTTTCAATATGACATTGCCTGCAACGGGTTCGAGATTGCCTCGGGCGGTATCCGCAACCATCGGCCTGAGGGGATGGTGAAGGCGTTTGAAATTGCAGGCTATGGCGAAGAGACGGTGATCGAGCGCTTTGGCGGCATGTATCGCGCGTTCCAATACGGTGCACCGCCGCATGGTGGCATGGCGGCGGGTGTGGACCGTATCGTCATGCTGCTCTGTGGTGCGCAAAACTTACGTGAAGTAGCGCTTTTCCCGATGAACCAGCAGGCGCAAGATTTGTTGATGGGCGCGCCAAGCGAGGCAACGCCACGGCAATTGCGGGAATTGCATTTACGGCTTAATCTACCAGAAAAATAAAGATAACAGGCCACTAGACTGATTTATTAAAGGATTAGACCATGACCGATGCCTCCGATGATCTCCGCGCCGGGTCGATGGTCTATCATCGGTTTCCGCGTCCGGGGAAACTCGAAATCCAGGCGACGAAGCCGCTGGGTAATCAGCGCGATCTGGCGCTGGCCTATTCGCCGGGCGTTGCCGCACCTTGCGAGGCGATTGCGGCCAATCCTGAATTGGCAGCCGAGCTCACGAGCCGTCAAAATCTCGTGGCTGTTATATCCAATGGCACGGCGGTTTTGGGCTTAGGCAATATCGGGCCATTGGCGTCAAAGCCTGTGATGGAGGGCAAAGCGGTTCTTTTCAAAAAATTCGCTGGTATCGATGTGTTCGATATCGAGGTGGCGGAAAATGATGCTGATCGCTTTGTGGATGTGGTAGCAGCCCTTGAGCCGACCTTTGGCGGGATTAATTTGGAAGATATCAAAGCACCGGAATGCTTTGAAATTGAAGCCAAGCTTCGGGAGAGGATGGATATTCCGGTCTTTCATGATGATCAACACGGTACCGCGATCATTGTTGGCGCAGCCGTTTTAAACGCCGTTGATCTTGCCAGCAAAGCGATGGAGACGATCAAGATTGTTGCCTCCGGCGCAGGCGCCGCGGCGCTTGCCTGTCTTAACCTGCTCGTCTCCTTAGGCGTGAAGCGCGAGAATATCTGGATCAGCGATCTTGAAGGTGTGGTGTATCAAGGCCGCACAGTGCTGATGGATCCTTGGAAGAGCGTCTTCGCGCAAAATACCGATAAACGGACTTTGGCCGAGATTATTGAAGGTGCCGATGTCTTTTTAGGCCTCTCAGCGGGTGGGGTTTTGAAGCCGGAGATGGTTGCGATAATGGCCCCAAAGCCGCTGATTTTGGCGCTGGCCAATCCCAATCCCGAGATCATGCCCGAAGCGGCGCGTATGGTGCGCCCGGACGCGATGATGTGCACGGGGCGATCTGATTATCCCAATCAGGTCAATAATGTCTTGTGCTTTCCCTATATTTTCCGAGGTGCGCTCGATGTTGGTGCGCGTACCATCAATGAGGAAATGAAGCTCGCCGCCGTTGCGGCGATTGCGCGGCTGGCGCGGGAAGCGCCTTCGGATGTGGCAGCGAAAGCCTATGGTGGCGAGGTTTCGACCTTTGGCGCTGAATCGCTGATCCCAAGCCCGTTTGATCCGCGTTTGATCCTTCGAATTGCCCCCGCGGTTGCGAAAGCCGCGATTGCGTCCGGCGTTGCGCGGCGTCCAATTACCGATTTTAAGGCGTATGAAGAACGGCTTTCGGGCTTTGTATTCCGTTCCGGCTTCATCATGAAGCCGATCTTTGAGCAGGCGAAGGCCGCGCCGAAGCGGGTGATTTATTCCGATGGCGAGGATGAAAGGGTGCTGCGCGCGGCGCAAATTGCAATTGAGGAAGGGTTTGCCATCCCCATTCTGATCGGCCGCCCGAATGTGATTGAGACGCGGTGCGAGCGCTATGGCTTGAGCATTCGACCGGGCAAGAATGTGACGGTGATCAACCCCGATGATGATCCGCGCTACCGCGATTATGTAGCGACATTGATCGAATTGGTGGGTCGAAAAGGCGTAACGCCAGATGCGGCCAAAACGCTCATTCGCACCAACTCGACCGTCATTGCTGCCATCGCTGTGATGCGGGGGGATGCGGATGCAATGATTGCCGGATTGGAAGGCCGTTTCAATTCGAAGCTCAGGAATATTCGGGATATTATTGGCCTACAGCCCGGGGTGAGAGAATTATCGGCCATGACGCTGATGATCACGTCAAAGGGGCATTATTTTCTCGCCGATACCCATGTCAAACACGATCCCGATGCCGATGATATCGCCGATATCGCGCTTTTATGCGCTGGACATGTCGAGCGGTTTGGCATTGCGCCGAAAATTGCTTTGCTCTCGCATTCCGATTTTGGGGATTCGGACGCCCCTTCAGCCGTCAAGATGCGACGGGCGCTTGAACTCATCCGTATTCGGGCGCCGCATTTGGATGTTGATGGAGAAATGCAAGGCGATACCGCGCTTGTGCAAGCCATTCGCGCCAAAAGACTGCCGGACTGCAAACTCGATGGCGATGCCAATATTCTGATTATGCCGAACCTCGATGCCGCCAATATCGCGCAGCAACTCATCAAAGTGCTGGCAGATGCGCTACCCGTTGGCCCTATCCTGCTCGGCACCGCAAAACCCGCCCATGTGCTTACGACCTCTGTTACGGCGCGGGGCGTGGTTAATATGACGGCTTTAGCGGTTGTTGAAGCGCAGGCGAGTGGCGAATGAGATTTATTGCGGTTCGCTTTGCAGGTCGAAAAGATCGAGAATAGCGGCTGGTCCTTCACCCGTTGCCGTGTCGGCGATGGTGACCCCGGCAGGCTTTTTGGATTGGCCTGAGATCATCAGTTTGTTGGGATTATTGATAAACGATACGATTGTCTTCGTCAGGCCCTTCGCGTTTTCCGACATGCCAAGATAGATTTGCAGGCTGGCGGCTGCGGCGGAGGCATAAGAGGCCCGAACCTCTTCCGCCGTCCGCTTTGTTTTGATCGCCTGCTGGTCGATTAAGCGTTCAACCAAGCCTCTGTTTTCAACCGCGACCCGAAAGCTTTTGAGGCTGGCCCCCAAAAGCGTGATCGGTATATTACTTGGGTTTGCCAGCAGACTGGCGACTGACACATTACCAAAGCGGCTCGATAGGGCAATATTCGCCATGTTTTGCGAAGAAAGGGTCGATTCAAAATCAAGTCCTTGGGCTTTGGCATCGAGCGTGGCTTTCAGGCCACCGGAAAGATTGATGTCGTGATAGCCGAGCGATGCCAAGGTTTGGATCGTGGTATCATTTGTATTGGTTGGCAGCGGCCCATAAAGACCATCAAAACTGAGATCAACCTGATTAGGAGGGGCATCCTTGGGCGTTTCCAATGCAAAAACAATGCTCCGCGCACCAAATTGTTTAGCACCCTCCAAATTGGTATCGACAATACCATCATGCAATTCGATGCGGCCAATGAGCGGCAAAAATAGAGTTGGATCGATATCTTGAGGTTTTGCATTCGGCTTGGATAGGGTTTTTCGCAAAGCGTCAAAGACAGGCGCTAGCTTGATGCCGCTTTGCATAAAGCTGCCGATTTTCAGGTGAAAATTTTCAATTGCGACATTAACCCCCTCAAAGCGGAAGGAGGACACGTCCCCACCGACGCCCCCCGCATATTGGATTTTCTGGATCGTGGTCAAAGTCGTTGGCTGTTCGTCATTTTTAACCGATAGATTAACCAATTCGAGCGAACCGACGGAGAAGGATGAAAGCACATCAACCACATCGATGAAGGTGGCCGACATATCGGCATCGGATTGTGGCGTGCTGCCTTGTCGCTTTGCCAAGCGTTCGCCAATCGCTGTCAATCCATCCCCACTGTTGCGTAATTGAAACTCGTCGGTACTGGCACGCTCGATAGAAATGGTCGCACTATTGGGATTTTGAACGACCATCTGATTGATTTCCGCATGTCGATAGGCCCTGCGAAATTCATCGTTTTTTTTATCTTGAGCGGGAGAACCAAAGCCAATCAGGAGGCCAAGATCGATATCATCGAGTGCAATCAAGCCCGTTGAGCCTGAACTCGATCCGGCCACACTGGCAACGGTTCCGAAAGTGGAGCTTTCGATACGGAGCTGAGCGGCGACGCCAGCCTTGATAGTGGTGAGACTGACATTGGAATAAATGGTGCTTGTCGCTTGATCACCAATCGTTTGAGTCTGCCTTAGACGCGAAACTTTAATGAGCGACGCATTGAGCGAGGAGAGCGCCTTGGCTTGGGCCGTAACATCAGAACCGTGCAGCAACGCTTCCATCGATTCCTGAGGTAAATCGACGCCTTCAAGCTCAATTCCCTCGGCTTGGTATGTCAACTGGCCGGAATTGAACGTCAGACTGTCGATAAGGATCGGCTCAGACGAATAGGATGCGCGAGGAAAGGCGGCGTAAGCCATAAAAAGCAACACCAGACCCATCCATGTTCTGTAGCGTTGCTGCATATTACTCTTCCCCGCCGATCATGGTCATTCCCGTTGATAATCTTCAATCAAGTCGATTTAGCGTCATGTTAAGCGGCTGGCCGAAAAGATTGCATAACCGAAGTAATATCGTTCATGGACGGCAAACCGGCTTCATTACCCAGTTTTTGAATTTTGTGGGTTGAAGCCGCCCGTGCAAACTCAAAATGCGACTCCCACGGCAAAGCAGGGCGCGCCAGATAGGAATACATATAGGCGCCATGGAAAACATCCCCCGCACCATTCGTGTCAATAATGGCCGATGAAGGGATTGATAGAGGGGGCTGAACGCGAACCGTGCCACTTTCATCGTACCACAACATTCCTCTTTCACCGCGCGTTACGCCGCCAATTTTTACACCTTTTGCTTTAAGAAGCTCTAACAACCCTTTGTCATCAAGATTTAATTGTTCCGCCAGCCGCTCACCGCAGATCGCGACGTCGATATGTTCCAGCAAATCCATCGTATTGGAGCGCACACCGCCGCCATCGAGCGAGACGAGCGCGCCCATGTCGCGGCAGGTCTTGGCGTAATGAATGGCTGCATCGCCCATATGGCCATCGAGATGAAGCGCGCGGCATCCATCAAGGCGTAGAGTGGGGAAAGGGTGGAGGTAATCATCATCGCGGC
>Ga0316217_10000380_pt1 | contig 64255 bp, 34 predicted proteins | sample 1anoAmetaG_FD_203633 | JGI IMG/M metagenome (GOLD analysis project Ga0316217, IMG submission 203633) | Freshwater microbial communities from Trout Bog Lake, Wisconsin, USA - 1anoA | ecosystem: Environmental > Aquatic > Freshwater > Lake > Hypolimnion/Profundal zone | place: USA: Wisconsin... | reverse complement strand
TTCCATATAGGCGATCAACAAGCTACGCCATTATGGCTGGCCGTGGCGTTTTAGTAGACATTTTGTCGCCTTTCGAAGTGGGCTGCTATAAAAGCAATTTGAACTTTAACTCAGACGAAGTCTAAAATACCGGGAGAAGAATCGGTTGGGCTTCGCACACAACGATGGAGACCAAGCACTATGTGCGATGCCTCGCTCGTGTTGCCGACGCATGAATCCCCGCATGGACCCCAGCCAGTGTGTGCGTTGCTTCCCCCGCGCATTGTTCTTTGTTGCAAGGATGCCTCATGACCACCCAGAACTCATATCGTGTCCTTGTTGTAGAAGATGATCCGAACGAACGGACGAGTTTACAACGCCTGCTCCAGGATGCCGGCTATCAGGTCAACACCGCCGACTCGGCCGACAAAGCCGTGGGCTACATGGATGAGGCCATCGATTTTGTCTTGTCCGACCTGCAAATGGGCGATGTTTCGGGCATGGATCTGTTGCGCCATTGGAAGGCCGCCCATCCGGAAGTCGGTTTCCTGATGATTACCGGCCACGGCAGCGTGAATAACGCCATTGAGGCCATCCGCGCCGGCGCCTACCACTACATAACCAAGCCGCTGGATCCCCAGGCCCTGCTGGTGCTGCTTAACAACATGGTGCGCCAGCGCGAACAGTCCCGTGAACTCGACGACCTGCGCAACCGCCTGGACGAAAAATATTCCTTCAACAGCATCATCGGCAAGAGCCCGCAGATGCAGCGGGTCTTCGAGCTTATCCGCCGTTCCGCCCAGGCGTTTTCCACGGTGCTGATCCTGGGCGAATCGGGCACCGGCAAGGAACTGGTGGCCCAGGCGATCCATCAAAACAGCCCGCGCCGCGAGGGCCCGTTTAACGCCGTCAACTGCGGGGCCATGCCGCCGACCCTGGTCGAAAGCGAACTGTTCGGCCACGAAAAAGGCGCCTTTACCGGGGCCGACCAGCGCCGCATCGGCCGCTTTGAAGCCGCCAGCGGCGGCACCTTGTTTATTGATGAAATCGGCGAATTTGATATATCTTTGCAGGTAAAACTGTTGCGGGTCCTGGAAAACCGCGTCATCACCCCCGTCGGCGGCTCGAAGGAACTCAAGGTCGATACCCGCGTGCTCGCCGCCACCAGCCGCGACATCCGTGCCATGATGGCCAAGGGCCAGTTCCGCGAAGATCTGTATTATCGCCTCAACGTCATCACCATCGAACTGCCGCCCCTGCGCCAGCGCCTCGATGATGTGCCCCTGCTGGTCAAGAAATTCATGGAACGCGTCAACAAGCAGAACGGCACCAACATTACCGCCATCAGCCCCAGTGTCATCGATGCCCTGGAGCAATACCAGTGGCCCGGCAATGTGCGCGAACTGCTCAACGTCGTCGAGCGCATGATGGTGCTCTCCGATAAACAGTTAATCGATGATGAGGATCTGCCGTCGTTTATCCGCCAGGGAACCACCGCCCGCATTACCGTCCCGGCCGCCGGCAGTCTGGTGCCCGCCGCCTTCTGCGCCCCGGTGGATAATCCTGTCCCCGCCGCCGGTGCCCCGACCATGGAACCCGCTACGCTCGACCAGGCCCTGGCCAGCATGACCCTGGCGGAAATTGAAGACCGCGCCATTGCCGCCGCGCTGCAACGCTGCAACAACAATCGCACCCGTGCCGCCCGGTCCCTGGGCATCTCCGTTCGTACCTTGCAACGCAAACTGGGGACCAAACTTGATGGCGCCCCGCCGGATGCCCCCCCGGATGCCCCGCCGGACAGTGCCGCCGAGGCCACGGCCGAAACCGCCGAGCCCCCGCCCCCCGACGAAAACCGCGAGCGGACCGCCTCCCCCGCGCTCGCGGAGCCCTCCGCCCGGCCGGCGTGAGCCGGCGTGGCCCTTCGGGTACAATGGCCGCCAGCCACGAATCCTTGGGGAACTTTCGGCATGAAACTGCACATGCACACCGGCGGCCTGGCCGCCACCAATGCCTACTTGATCCTGGATGAAGCCACGCACCAGGGCACGCTCGTCGATGCCCCGCGCGACACCATCGCCCCCCTGCTGACCGCCGCCAGAGAGCAAGGCTACGACCTGCCACTACTGCTGCTGACCCACGCCCATTGGGATCACGTCGGCGATCACGCCGTCTACACCGCGGCCTTCCCGCACGGAAAAATCCTGGCCCATGCCGACGCCCTGCCGATGCTCCAGGCTCCCAACTCGAGCCTCTGGGACCTGCCCTACACCATCGCCCCGTGCCCGCCGGCCGCCTTTATCCAGGATGACCAGAGCATCGCCGTCGGGACGCTCAAACTCCAGGCCCTCCATACCCCCGGCCATGCCCCCGGCCACGTCGCGTTCTACTGCGCCGACCAGCAACTCCTGCTGGCCGGCGACCTGCTGTTTGCCGGCGCGGTGGGGCGCTGGGATCTGCCGGAATCCAATGTCGCCGATCTGCAGAATTCCCTCCGCCGCGTCATGGCCCTGCCCGATGCCACGCGGGTCCTCTCGGGCCACGGCCCCGCGACCACCATCGGCGCCGAACGGAAAACCAACGCCCTCCTCCGCCAGCTTGGAGTGTTGTAAGGGATGAGATCGAAATAACTTCCCGATTTCGAGGAAACGTCCAACGTCCAAGGTCCAACGTTAGACGTTGAACGAAGATGCGTCCTTTGAACGTTGAACGTTTAACGTTGAACGTTCGTCATGCCGGAAGTTATTTGGAGCCTGTTCCTAAGGGAAGTTGAACGCAGGCAGTTGGGCGTGGCCCCGTCAGGCGGGTACAATCTGGTGGAAGTATTTCATGAGCACATGGCTGGCTTCATCACCGGAAATTCCCACCGTGGCCGACCTGTTGGCACGGCTGGGCGGAATTTCCCCGGAGCGCGTGCGCTTCTATCCGCTTCCTGGTACCGCCACGGAGGCGGATGTCGTGGCGATTGAGGCGCGGGATAACCGGCTGTGCGAACTCATCGACGGCGTGCTGGTGGAGAAGCCTGCTGGCTACCGCGAGTCATTTATTGCCGCATTGATTTCGACCGCCCTCAACTTCCAACTTCCAACTTCCAACTTCCAGCTTCCGCTATTTCAAATTCTCCGGATTAAGCCCCGCCAGTTCCGGCAGCACAAACAACCCGTCCTTGCGGACCAGAACCCCATCAAACCACACTTCCCCGCCGCCCACGTCCGGCGTTTGACGCAACACCAGGTCCCAGTGGATGGCGCTCTTGTTGCCGTTATTGGCCTCGTCGTAGCAACTGCCCGGCGTGAAGTGGATCGAGCCGGCAATCTTTTCGTCGAACAGAATGTCCTTCATCGGCCGCGTGCAATGCGGGTTAAGGCCGATGGCAAATTCCCCCACGTAGCGGGCTCCCGGATCGGTATCAAAGACTTCCTGGAGCTGCGCTGTGGCGCTGCTGGTGGCTTGGAGAATCTGCCCGTCCGAGAATTCCAGCCGCACATCCTGGTGCGTGGTGCCGCGGTAAATGCTCGGGCAGTTGTAATGGATCACCCCGTTGACCGAGTCGCGCACCGGCGCGGTAAACACTTCCCCATCGGGAATGTTCACGTGCCCGTCGCACGGGATCGCCGGAATGCCTTGGATGGAAAAGGTCAGGTCCGTATCCCGCGGGCCCAGCAGGCGCACCTGGTCGGTGCGGTTCATCAGATCCACCAGGGGCTGCATGGCGCGGCTCATCTTTGCATAGTCAAACGTGCAGACATTAAAGTAATAATCCTCAAACGCCTCGGTGCTCATTTCCGCCATCTGCGCCATGGACGCATTGGGCCAGCGCAGCACCACCCAGCGCGTCTTCTTGATCCGCACGTCATGATGCACGCGATTCCAGACGGTTTGTTCATAAAGTTTCTGCTGCGCCGCGGGCACATCGGAAAGTTCCGAAACGTTCGGGTTCCCGCGCACGCCGATGTAGCAGGCCATCCGCTCCATCTGTGCCTTCTCGATATCGGCGATCAGGTCCCATTGCTCGGTCGTACCGGCCAGCATCAGGGCCCGCTGCACCTGGTTGGATTTAAGCAGCACCTGCGGATGGCCCCCGGCCTGCCGCGCCGCCGCCACCAGGGCCGTGGTGAATTCGTGCGGCACGTCAATGGCTTCAATCAGGATCTTCTCCCCGGCCTTTAAGCCGCAGGAATAGTTGATCAGCACATCCGCCAGTTTGCTCATACGTGGGTCGATCATTTATGAACTCCAGTCACGGATTAGAAGAGACGGCCAATATCCCGAGCGCCATGCACGACACGGACAATCTCGATACCTTGGGCATAAGCGCGGTAAAAGATGACATAATTGTCCACCGGGTGGCTACGCAAACCCGGCGCCAGATCATCGCGCCGCGGTCCGCATTCGGGACATTGGGCAAGGAGGGGAAACTTCGACCGCACTTCATCTGTGAATTCATCAGCATGGCGCACGCTATCTTCGGCGATGTAGAGCCAAATATCGATAAGATCCACGCTGGCCTGTGCAGAGATGCGATACGTATTCATGGCGTACGATTCTTCTCGTTGGTGGCCAATCGCGACCGCCCCACGGCCTTGATTCCGGCAAAAAACTGGTCCAGCGAAGCGTCATTATGTTCGGAGAACTGCCCCGCGTTTAGTTGCCGGACCCCAACGGCAATGTCTTGCCGCAAGGTTTCGCGCCGCGACCCCTGCTCTTTAAGTAAGCGCACGGCTTCCGCCACCGCTTCGCTGGCGGATTGGAATGCACCGGAACGAACCGTTTCGGCAAGGAATTGTTCCAAATCTGGAGAAAGCGCAATGTTCATGATCGAGCCCTTCACGGTCAAACAAGCGTCCGCATCATTATACCATCTTCCACCATCAACTCGACGACAGCACGCGCAGCGCCGGGTGCTTCTGGGGCGCCGTCGGCGGCGGATCCCTGGGTTCACTAACCGCCACCCCGGCGGTGATATCCAACATGCGCTGCAACGCCACCCGCGCCCAGTACGCCGTGGTGGCATCCACGCTGATCTGATTTACCACTTGGCCCGCGGCCAGTTGATCCAGCACCCAGAGCAGATGCGGCGGATCGATGCGATACATCGTGGTGCACAGGCACTGGCATTCCGAAAGAATCACGATCGTCTTGTCCGGATGCTTCTTCGCCAGCCGGTTGACCATGTGAACCTCGGTGCCAATGGCCCACTTGCTGCCGGGCTCCGCCGCCGCAATGGCCTTGCCAATGAAGTCAGTGCTGCCGCTCAGGTCCGCCTTCTGCACCACCTCCCACTGGCATTCCGGATGCACGATCACCTTGACGCCCGGCATCTGCCGGCGCGCCTGGTCGACATGCTCCGGCCGGAAAAGCTGGTGCACGCTGCAATGCCCCTTCCACAAAATAAAGGTCGCATCCCGCAATTGCTGATCGCTCAGGCCGCCATGGGGCTGGCGATAATCCCACACCACCATCGATGCGAGCGGATAGCCCATCTGATAGGCCGTGTTGTGGCCCAGATGCTGATCGGGAAAAAATATGATCTTCGTTCCGGCAGGGGTCGAGGGGTCAAGGGGTCGAGGGGTCGAGGGGGGAGGAGGAACGTCCAATGTTGAACGTCCAACTTCCAGCTTCGAACCTCCAGCTTCTGTCGTTCTCCCCAATGCCCACCGCAGAATCTTCTCACAATTGCTGCTGGTGCACACCACCCCGCCATGGGCCCCGACAAAACTCTTGATCGCCGCCGTGGAGTTAATGTACGTGATTGGCAGCAACTTGAAATCCGGCATCCCGGCACACGCCTGTTCAATGGCCGCCCAGGCATCCTCCACATCCTCCAGCTGGGCCATATCCGCCATCGAGCAGCCGGCACCCAGGTCCGGCAGGATCACTTTCTGATGGTCTCCCGTGAGGATATCGGCCGACTCGGCCATGAAATGCACGCCGCAGAAAATCACGTACTCGGCCGCACTCTGCTGGGCCGCCGCCCGCGAGAGCAAAAACGAATCGCCGACCACATCGGCAAATTCAATCACCTCATCCTGCTGATAGTGATGCCCCAAAATCACCAGCCGCGGACCCAATTCAGCCTTGCGCCGGGCAATGCGCGCCAGCGCCTCTTCCCGGGGCATCTGGGTATAACTGCGCGCAATGGGTTGTTGCCAGTTCATCTATAAGAATCTCCTGAATATTTCATTATATCGCGCCGCCCCACGTACGTCCGCGCCACCGAACCCACTTCGTTTGATCATTGCATCATTTGATTATTGGGAATTGCTTCGTCCTTCGAATTTCGTCATTTCCCGGCGGCTGATACGCTTTACCGTGCCATTTCACTATGGCCGCGCCCCCGCATTCTCCAGCGCCTTGTCCGGCCGCATTCCCCCGGGGTAAAGCACCGAAAGTATACTGGCAAAATCATCCGTCCACGCCACCGGGTCGGCCGGGGCGGCCCCTTCTTCGCTGCAGCGCGGCAGCGCCGCCAAGGCGGCGGCAAAGGATGTATTGCGTGTCGCCAGCAGCCACGCCGAGGCGGTAATATAGTTCTGCAAGTCCTTCTTCGTGGTCACCAGAAATACCCGCATTCCCAGTTCCTGCGCCAGCGTGCGCACCACCGGCCGCAGATCCAGGTAACGGTTGGTCACATTGAACGCCAATACGCCCTGCGGCTGCAGCGCCCGGTCGTAGAGGGCAAAGCATTCGCGTGTCAGCAGGTGCACCGGGATCGCATCGCCCGTAAAGGCGTCCACCACCAGCACATCAAACTGCGGCCGCCCCCCGGCCTGCAATTCGCGCTCCAGCGACAGCCGCGCATCGCCCAGCACGATATCCACCGTGGCCGGGGTGTCCTGTAGATAGGCAAAGTAATTGTGCGCTGCGGATACCACCGCCGGGTTGATTTCGTAAAATCGGATCCGATCGCCCAACTGCCCATAGGCGGCAATGGTACCCACGCCCAGGCCAATGCCGCCGATGTTCAGGTGCCCCTGGCTATCGGCCGCCAGGACACGCGGAAAATGGCGCAACACCGCCTGAACTCCGGTGCCCTTGCCGTAGTAGGTCAGCGGAATACGGCGAAACTTATCCTCGATAAACTCCCATCCGTGCAATACCCGCCCGTGCTGCAGCGCGGTGTACACGCCCCATCCTTCGCGCCCGCCATAGACCAGCAGGGTCCCGTAAAAATTACGCGACCGCTCCAGCACCCGCACCTCCGGCCCCGTCAGGCGATAACCCGTAAACCGCCCCGCCGCATCGTGCCGGGCCGCCAGATGAAAATCATCCGTCACCAGCACCGTGACCGTGAGCAATCCCAGAAACGTCAGGCTCAGCACCGCCCACGCCCAGCGGGGCCGGCCACCGGCCAGCGGGCCGCTCCGCTGCAGCACGATCAGGAACAGCAGCGCCGTGGCCATCAGCCCGATCTGAAATTCCATCAGTTGCGCCAGCACCAGCGGCGCCACCACCCCCACCAGCAATCCGCCCAGCGCGCCGCCGGCGGCGATCATCAGGTAATACAGCGTAAGATACTGCGGATCGGGCCGGGCCCGGGCCAACTCGCCATGGCAGATCATGCAGCAGATAAACAGCACGCCGGCATAGGTCAGCGTCTGCGTGAAAACCGCCAGCGCCATATTGGATTGCAGCGCCGCCAGCCCCACAATTATTTGCAGCGGCAGCAAGGCCCCAAAAAGCCCCCGCCGATACCAGCGGGAACTCTCGAAACACAGGATAAACGTCAGCAGGTATAGTGCCAGCGGCAAAACCCACAACAGCGGCACAATGGCAATATCCTGCGAAATCTGGTTGGTGGTCGCCAGCAGCATAAGCGAGCCGGTGGCCGCCAGCGCCAGCCACAACAACAGATCGCCCGCCGCCGGACGCACCGCCGGACCGCTGGCTCGAACCCCGCGCCCCCCGGCCGGCGGGCGTGCTGCCGGTAGTGGCGCCACCCGCCGCAAGCCCCAGGCACACAGGCCGCCGCAAATCCCAAACACGATAAACCCGCCCGACCAGACCAGCGCCTGCGTGCGCAAGCGCAGCAGCGGCTCAAACACCAACGGATAACTCAGCAGTGCCAGCAGCGAACCCAGGTTGGAGAGCGCATAAAGCCGAAACGGCTGGCGCCCCGGAAAAGCAACCGCAAACCATTTCTGCACCAGCGGCCCGGAGGCCGCGAGCACGAAAAACGGCAGCCCCACCGTGGCCCCCAGCAGCAGGATGATGCGCCACACCGGCGCCTCGCCCCCCTGCGGCTTCCACCCGGGAGACGGCATAATCGGCAGGAAAGCCAGCGCCGCCAGCAGCAGCACCCCATGGACCAGAGCCTGGTGCCGCGGACTCAGATAGGTGACCAGCAGGTGGGCATATAGATAACCGCCCAGCAGCAGAAGCTGGAAGAACAGCATGCAGGTGGTCCACGTGGCGGCCGTTCCCCCAAACCAGGGCAGAATGATACGCGCGATCAGCGGCTCGACCAGGAACAACAACAGCGCGCCGAGAAAAATGGTCAGCGCGAGAATAACTCCCCGTTTTGGCATCGGGCAACCCCCAACAAAGCGGCACACAAGTATACCCGGGCCAGGCCTTTTCGTGTGGTCCAGCGTAGTATCAAAAGCCCTGCGTCCCGTAGCGTTCGCTACCAAAGGATCATGTCGCCGGGTGCCACAGGTCCACCGCGCACGGGGGATCTGTGCCGCGCGTAGCAACCCGTCGCCGGCAACACCCCCATAAACGTCAAAGGGTGCACCCTGCCGGGCTCAACAACCCGCCGCCTTGGACATCTCCGCCGCGATCCAGTCCGCTTCGCGTTTCTCTTTGATATTGTCACCCACCAGAACCGCCGCCGCCGCGCGGCGTTCCAGCATCACCCGATAGCGCACCGCCTGCCCCTTTTGCACCGCCATGGCGTGGGCTGCAAAGCCCCCTGGCGCCTCGGCCGCATAGCGCGTGGTCGTGGCCGTCAATACGCGGCGTTTGCGCACCAGCACCTGGCCATTGGTAATTGTCACCCGCAGGCTGCCCAACAACATGTTGAGTCCCGCCCACAACGCCAGCAATCCCATCCCCCCGAAAATCAGCGCCACCAGCAGCGGCACGCCGCCCCCGCGGGCAAACCATCCCACCGCCATAAACCCCAGGCCCGTGAAAATCGTCATCCCCGCCGACACCGGCGACCGCGCCGGGCCAAAGAAGAACTCGACCCCGCCGGGCACCGGGGTCATCGTGATGCCGCGATCCGTTGGGGCCCGCAGCGGCTCGTCGGGCTTGCGATACGCGGCGATCGGATCCACGCCACCGTCGCCGCCTTCCCGGCTGTCGGCCGTGCGGAAGACCGGCACCTCGAAGGTGGCGCTGTAATCCACGCCCGGCACCTGGGCCGTCACGCTCAGGCGCCACAGGATCCGATTGTCGCTATCGGTATCGGAACTTTGCGGGCAGTCATAAGGAATCACAAAAGATACCGGCACCGCCGCGCCATCGGTATTCTGGTCCCCTACCGGGCGTGCGATGGTTTCCTGGTCTTCCCAGCGCACGGTTTCGGTCGTGCTGCGGCTCTTGCCCGTGCCGGTCGTCACGGCATTGATGCAGCGCAACCGCACATCGAACCCTTCGGCCGGCAGCGTACGAACCTTCGTATAAATGACCCCAACCAGGTGCCCGCCAATGACGCCTGGCAGTGTGGCCGGCTCAAATACCGACGTGCCAAAACGCACAAATTCAATCGTCGCCCGCACCGCCATGAACAAAATTCCCATCCCCACCAGCGGAAACAAGAGCACCAACAGCACTTTTATGTCATGCTTACGGATCATCTGTGGCGCCGCCATGAACAACCCCGGTGCCGAGATAGCATTCCAGATACCGGCAAAAACCCAAGCCACGATCATGGCAGCCTTGTTCGAATCGGTGATGCGCCCACCGGCCCAGGCCTTGTTCCACAGCCATGGCTCATCCGGGTGCTGGGCTTGTGCCGCCGCCTGGCGCTTGCCTCCAAACCACACGGCCATACCACCGGCCATGATCAAGCCCCCGATCGCCACAAAAATCAGCGGCAAGAGCGTCTGCGATACCGCGTTGGCAGCGCCGCGCTGCCACATTCCCACCCCATGGATGAACCCCGCCACGCCGACACTGAAGAAAACCAGGCCAAAAAGGACCAGGAAGATGACCGCACCCCATGACCCGGAGCCACGATCCGGCCGTTTGTTTCGCGATAATGTTGGAGTTTCCATCGGTCATCCCTTGTCTCAGCTCATCGATACCGCGCCGTAAATCATAATGTTTTCGTCTGTTAAGTTCCTGCCGGATCCCGCTTTTTGCATCAAATCCCCCCATTGTGCCGATGACCACTTGAGATGAGCCGCGGAATCAGATAAAAGTAATCAGTTGCCCTGCGCGCTGCCGGGCCGCGGAAAAGGTGGAACCTGTGAACCGACCGGAACATCCCTTCAACGATCGCCAACCCTCCCGGCGTACTTTCCTGGGCCTGCTGGGCATTGGAGCCCTGGGCGTGGTTACCGGCTGCGAGAATCCCAAAACACCCGTCACGCGCGGCACGGCTGAGATGCCCCCCGTGGATGCCGAAGTCGGGCCGCGCGCCCTGGTGGTTGATCCCGAGCAATACCACCTGCCGACCATGCCGCCGAAGCTGCCGGCCAACCGCCCGCCGGTCGCCGCGGTCAAACCGGACAGTGCCGGCATTCTGCCGCGCTCGGCCTGGGCCCATGCCGGCCCGGATTTAGCCCGTGTCGATGCCATGAACGGCGTGCGCCTGATCACGTTCCATCACAGCGGAGATCCCAAACCCTTCTGGGAAAATGGCGTGCCCGAAACCGCCCAGCACTTGGAATACGTGCGGGAATACCATCGCCAGCGCAATTTCCAGGACATCGGCTATCACTTCGCCATCGACCGCATGGGCCGCGTGTGGCAACTGCGTTCGCTCAAGTACCAGGGCCAGCACGTGCGCTACAACAACGAACACAACATCGGCGTGGTCTGCCTGGGTAATTTTGACATGCAGGCCATGACCAGCCAGCAGAAAGAGCGCGTCAAAACCTTCGGCCAGTTGCTGCGCAAGGAATACAACCTGCCGATCAAACGCATCTACACCCACCAGGAAATCGTCAGCACCGAATGCCCGGGCCACGGCATGCAGCCGTTCATGGTGCAGGTGCGCAAGCAAGGGCTGATATAAGCGGCTTGGTTTGCCAAGGTACGCACACGGCATCAATGACGAACAACCAATGACGAATGACGAATCAAATTCCAAGAACCAATGAATAAATGACGAAACGGCGATGGTGACGGGGTTTGGTTATTGGATCATTGAACATTGGAACTTGATTCGTCATTCTTCATTCGTCATTTCCACTCTGGACCCCGCCCCCCAAAGGTTATATCCTGACTGGCACGAGCGCTCGTAGCTCAATTGGATAGAGCATCCGCCTTCTAAGCGGACGGTTGTGGGTTCGATTCCCGCCGAGCGCGTGTTTGTATCCCGCCGCCGCGCCGCCAAACGCAAGGTTGCCGCGCGGAACTAAGGGATCAGATCGAAATAACTTCCCGATTGCGCGCAAACGTCCAATCCCGGCGCACCGGGACCCGACTTTCAACGTTGAACGACGCCGTTTCGTTGGATGTTGGACGTTGAGCGTTGGACGTTGGACGTTGAAACGTGTCAAGAATGCCGAAAGTTATTTCGGTCCTGTTCCTAATTCGCCGCCCGCCGAGTTCAAAGCTTCCCGTGATGCTCGCCCAGATACTCGGCGACGCCCTTGGCGTCCGCCCGCATGCCCGGGTCGCCGGGCTTCCAGCCGGCGGGGCACACTTCGCCGTGGCTTTCAAAGTACTGGAGCGCATCGAGCATGCGGATCGCTTCGTCCACGTTGCGGCCCAGGGGCAGGTCGTTGACCACCTGGTGCCGCACGATGCCCTCGCGATCGACCAGGAACGTGCCCCGCAGCGCCACGGCCCCCTCGTGCAGAATGCCGTAGGCCGTGGCGATTTCCTTCTTCAGGTCCGCGACCATCGGGTAATGCAAGGCCCCAATGCCACCCTGCCGCACGGGAGTGTTCTTCCACGCCAGGTGGGTGAAATGCGAGTCGACCGAAACGGCGATCACTTCGCAGTTGTGGCTTTCAAATTGCTTGTGGCGCTTGTCAAACGCCAGGATCTCCGAGGGGCAGACAAACGTAAAATCGAGCGGGTAAAAGAACAGCATGGCGTATTTGCCGGCGATGTGGGAATAAAAATGAAAATCTTCCTGGATGCTGTTGTCCTTCATGATCGCCGGGGCGTGAAAATCCGGGGCCTTCTTGCCAACCAATACTGCCATGGACCAATCCTTTGCAAAAGTGAAATAGGGAATCGCAGTAATGATAGGCGTTGCGCGGCACATTTCAAGGTTGGGCCGTTTTGGGAGCGTTTTTTGGAGCGACCTTGAATCCGCCAGTTCGTTGTACTACGCTACGGGCATCGGCAACGGAATTAAGTTCCTGCGTGCAATGTCCTTGAGCCAAGCCGGTTGGTTTAGCCGATAGATATCGAGGTTGCTGGACGCAGGTTTCGAGCCCGAACTCAGCCGCCCGGGTCCTTGCGTAAGGGTCCGGTTTCCGCGGCGCGACCATGGATGGCTCGCTAACGCAGGGGCATCAGGAAGATGGCCAAGGAAACCACGCAGTCAAACGTTAAATATTTTATCCTCGATACCAATGTACTGCTGCACAACCCCAACGCGTTGTTCAGCTTTGCCGACAACCACGTCGTGATCCCCTTCGACGTGCTCGAAGAACTCGACAAGTTCAAAAAAGACTCCAGCGACGTGGGCCGCGCCGCGCGCACCGCCATCCGCCACCTCGATGCCCTGCGCGAGAAAGGCCACCTGGCCAAGGGCGTGCAGTGGAACGGCCACGGCGGCACCGTCAGCGTGGATATGGAAACCTTCGCCCTGCCCGTGCCCGGCCTCGACCAGGGCAAGCCCGACAATCGCATCATCGGCGTGGCCTACCACCTGATGAAGCAGGGCAAGACGACTATATTCATTTCAAAAGACATCAACGCGCGTATTAAATCCGACTCCCTCGGCATCATCACCGAGGATTTCGAGAACCAGAAGGTCGATTACGACACCCTCTACCGCGGCTACCGTGAACTGACCGTCGCCCCCGCGGTCATCGACAAGCTCTACACCGACAAAAAAATCGCCATCACCGACCCCCTGCTGGCCAACCTCAACCCCAAGCTTAACCCCAACGAATACGTCATGCTCAAATCCACCGCCGATGAGTCCCAGGCCGGCCTGGCCCGCTACGTGCCGGCCCAGCACGCCGTGCTGCCGCTGGCCCGCACCAAAAAGGCCTGCTTCGGCGTCATGCCGCGCAACGTCCAGCAGACCATGGCCATGGACCTGCTGCTCGATGATGAGGTGCAGATGGTCACCCTCATGGGCACCGCCGGCACCGGCAAAACGCTGCTGGCCCTGGCCGCCGGCATGTTCAAATGCTTCCAGGAACAGCGCTACGAGCGCCTGCTGGTCGCCCGCCCGATCATGCCCCTGGGACGCGATATCGGCTTTCTCCCCGGCTCCAAGGATGAAAAACTCTCCGCCTGGATGAAGCCCATCTTCGACAACCTCGAATACCTGCTGGCCGACCGGCGCGTCCATTCCGGCGAGTCGGCCAATGTCGAGGCCAAGCTCAAGGCCCTGCTGGAATCCAACAAGGTCGTGCTCGAAGCCCTCACCTACATCCGCGGGCGCAGCATCCCCCACCAGTTCATGATCGTCGATGAGGCCCAGAACCTCACCCCGCACGAAATCAAGACCATCGTCTCGCGCGTCGGCGAGGGCACCAAAATCGTCCTGACCGGCGATGCCGAGCAGATCGACAACCCCTATCTGGACGCCAATTCCAACGGCCTGTCCTTCACCATCGAACGCCTCAAGCACACCGACCTGGTCGGCCACGTCACCCTGGTCCGCCCGGAACGCAGCAGCCTGGCGAGCTTGATTGTCAAGGAACTCTGAGCGCCAAGTCTTACGGATGTTTTTTATGGTACGCCCTTATTTGGAAGTCACCTTTCGTAAAGGCAAGCCACTGGCAGGGTACTATTACCTCCCGCGCCGCCCGGGCGATGTCAGTGCTCGCTGCGAAAAAACTGCGGACGGCATGGTCGTGGATTACGCCGCCGACGGCCGCCCCATCGGAATTGAGTTGACCGCCCCTTCCCGCCTTACTCTGGCCGACGTTAATCGCGTTTTGGCCCACATCCATGCCGAACCAGCCAGCCCGGAAGATCTGGCTCCGCTGGCTTGCGCGGGATGAAGCCGATCCATGTTATCCACGTTATCAAGTGATCTGGCTCCTAGGAACCATTGCCGCAACCCATACCGTGTCTCCGCACCCCCAGCGCTTGACTTTTCCGAACAATTATTACACCATGTAATACATGAGGCTCATAAAGTTCACCACCGTGGAAGCGTGGATGGCCCGTTATCCGGATGCCGCCAACGCCTTGGCGCAATGGGCCAAGGTGGTTACAGATCTGCAATGGAGAAACTTTGCAGAACTCCGGCAAACTTACCGGAGCGCGGACCAAGTCGCGGTGGCCAGCGGACGAACCGCGGTGGTATTTAATATCCGGGGCAACCGTTATCGCCTGATTGCCGCCGTCCATTACAACCGGCAGGTGACCTACGTAATGCTGTTCTTAACCCACGCGGAATACAGCAAGAACCGCTGGAAGGAGTTGCTATGAATACGAAATACAAGCCCACGCTTGCCGACCTTCCCAAGACCTACGCGGACTTGGTGGCCCTTTGCCCGCCGCGTCCCATCCACTCCAAGGCCGCCTATGAGCGCACGGTGATGTTCATCGATGCCATGGCTGGTCACGCCTTGAATGCCGACCAGGAAGACTACCTGGAAGCGCTGACGCTGATGGTCGAACGCTATGAAACCGACCGCCTCCAGGCGCGCCTGGCCAGCGTGCGCCCGGCCGATGTGGTACGGCACCTCATGGAAGCCAATGCCCTAAGCGTTTCGGCGCTGGGCCAGGTTGTCGGCAGCCAACCGTTGGCCTCGTTGATCCTCTCGGGCAAACGCGCCATCAGCCGGGTTGTCGCGCTGCGGCTGGCAAAGTATTTTGCTGTCAATCCGGGATTATTTCTGGCGGATCCAAATACAAAACGGAAAGCAGGATAAGCCGGATGGGCTACCCCAAGCGGGTATTTAGTTCACACGGCAACAAGAGTATTATGTAAATCGTGCTGGAATCTTCCGCTCCACAACTTCTTCTCGATAGGATGGTATGGGCCGTGGAACGCGTACGCGATCGCTTAAGACGCGCAGCAGCCGCCCTGGACGCGGCCGGGGTTCTCTATGCGGTAGCCAGCGGTAACGCGGTTGCAGCATGGGTGGCAACAGTTGATCCTTCGGCCGTGCGCAACACCCAGGATGTGGACATCCTGCTCCGCCGCGCGGATCTGGATGCCGCCGCGCACGCCTTGGAAGCCGCGGGATTTGTTCGGCGCCATGTCGCAGGCATGGAGATCTTCCTGGATGGGCCCGACGCACGCGCCCGGGACGCCATCCATATCGTCCTGGCGGGCGAAAAGGTGCGCCCCGAATGCGCCGTCCCAACGCCAGACGTCACCGAAAGCGAACGCCTCGGGGGCTTTCGGACCGTGGCGCTCACATCGCTGGTGCGCATGATGCTCAATTCATTTCTGCGGGATGACAAGGTCGATCTGCGCGACCTCCTGGAGGCCGGCCTGATCGACGCCACTTGGCCGCAACATTTCCCACCCGAACTGGCCGCACGCTTGCAGCATTTGATTGATACGCCGGAAGGGTAGATGGCGCGATGCCTGGTTTTCAACGCGCGGGGTTTCGCCGCGCGGCATCGCGCTCCAGTGCGGCGCGGAGAAGCAGTCCCGAAATACGGAAGGTCGTTTGTTGCAAGCACCCAAGAGCGTCAGGAAGATCGAGAAGGTCGTCGCTGGCAGCCTGTTCCAGAACCGCCAGGGTACCGATCACCTTCAACCCCTGCCCTATGGCGAACCTTGTTCCGTCACGCTCGTCGATCAATAGCCGCGTTGCCCCCAGTTCCTTGGCCAACGCAATGGCCGAGGCCTCACCGGCGCCCAGTTTGGCGGGCACCGAAATCAATGTCGTTGGACTGGTTACTTGGAGCCATTTCGGCGGAGACACGGCCCAACGCCGCACATCTTCCGGGGTCCGCTCGTGTAACAATTCGTGCAGAACTTCAGGGGGGATATGGATATTGGAAAAAAACTTCGGCAGCACATCGATGGCGCCAATGAGGACCAGATAATTCAAAGGAGAGGTATCCGAGACGACAATCACGTCTTCCCCAGTTGTCGCAGGTCATCAACTTGGCGATTGAAGTCTTCCACGGTCAACAGATCCTCGGTCACATGGTGCCTTTTGAGAAGCCCATCCGTTTCAAAACGCGAAAGTCCCAAGGCCTGCGAAAGCTCATAATGGGTCAGATTTTCCTGCCGGTAGAGTTCCACCAACGTGGCCTCCTTCGCCGCGCGGTCAAGATCACCTAAATCGCGGCGGAGATGCGCCTCGATGTCGCTGGGCAAACTGAAGCTAACTGTCATAATTTCACCTCCATGATTCTATCTTTTGTCCCTGCCAATTTCTATCCCCCCGCCTCCCGTTTGACATTTCCCACCCGCCCCCGTCCAATTCCAGCATGGAATTCCAACTCCTCCATCAAGACGCCTCCAGTGCCGCGCGCCGCGGCCGCCTCACCACTGCCCACGGCACCATTGATACCCCCGCCTTCATGGCGGTGGGCACCCGCGCCTCGGTCAAGGGCCTCACCCCCGCCATGCTTGGCGAGGCCGGCTGCCAGATCATCCTCGCCAACACCTATCACCTCATGCTCCGCCCCGGGCCCGAAACCGTCCACACCCTCGGCGGGCTGCAAAAATTCTCCGGCTGGAACCGCCCCATGCTCACCGATTCCGGCGGCTTCCAGGTCTTTTCCCTCTCCGACCTCCGCGCCTTCGACCCCGATGGCGTCACCTTCAAATCCCACATCGATGGCTCTCTGGTCCGCCTGACCCCCCAGGAATCCATGCGCATCCAGCACCTGCTGGGCGCCGATATCGCCATGGCCTTCGACGACTGCCCCCCCGCCGACTGCCCCTCCGAGCGCCTGCAAGCCGCCATGGACCGCACCATTCGCTGGGCCAAAATCTGCAAAGACGAACACGAACGCCTGGTTGCCCAACTTCCAACTTCCAACTTCCAACTCCCAACTTCTCAATCTTTGTTCGCCATCGTCCAAGGCGGCACCGATCCCGCCCAGCGCGCCCGCTGTGCCGCAGAGCTAACCGCCTTGGACTTCCCCGGCTACGCCATCGGCGGCCTGGCGGTGGGCGAAGGCCACGACCGCATGGTTCAGACCATTGCCGCCACCGCCCCCCTGCTGCCGGCGCATAAACCCCGCTACCTTATGGGCGTAGGCTATCCGCGGGACATCCTGGAAGCCGTCAAACTGGGCGTGGATATGTTCGATTGCGTCCTGCCCACGCGCAATGGCCGCAATGCCCTGGCCTTTACCTACCAGGGCACCATGCGCCTGCGCAACGCCAAATACGCCACCGACCCGCGCCCCCTGGAAGCCGGGTGCGATTGCTACTGCTGCCGCCACTTCTCCCGCGGCTACCTGCGGCACCTCTTTAGCGTCCAGGAAATGCTCGGCCCCACCCTGGTATCGCTGCACAACGTGCGATTCTTTCAGCGCTGGATGCTGGACATTCGCAACGCGATAAACGACAATGCTTTGTCTGTACTTACAGCACCCGGAGAAGCCGGCGCGCTGGATGTTGAGCGTTAAAAGGTGCGGGGCCGCCCTGCTGGCCACCGCCATTTTTCGCCCGCAATGTCCCGCCGCGGGCGTCCATTAACCGTTGTATTCCGAAAGGCCTCTTTATGTACGCATCGTTCTTCCTGGCGCAAGTTGGACCTGCCACCGGCACCGCGACACCCCCGGCCGGCACCCCCGCCGCACCGCCCGCCGGCGATACAGGCACCCACACCGTGGCACCCGGTGGCACCCCGATTACCGCCACCACCCAGGCCGACAAGCCCTTTAATCCCAGCAGTTTCATCCTGCCGATCCTGCTGGTGCTCATGTTGTACCTGTTCCTGTTCCGCCCCAAGAGCAAGGAAGCCAAGCAGCAGAAGGCGATGCTTGAGTCCCTTAAGCGCGGCGACCGCGTCATGACCATCGGCGGCTTGATCGGCTCGGTGGTCGAAGTGCGCGGCGACGAAGTGGTCCTGAAAGTCGATGAATCGAACAATGTCAAAGAACGCTACGTAAAATCGGCCATCCAGAAAGTGTTGGTGGATGGCGACAAGGCGGAAGACACGAAGAAATGAGGAGCGGGGGCTGGCCCGGGTAAGCCGTAGCATCGTTTTGTCGCCCCAGCGTTAAGGCGTAGCGGAGTTATGGCATTATGGCGGTGGCGGTTCGGGCAGCATGGCTGTCGGGACCCGGCCGCGGACCTGTGGAACCGGCTCCCTATTGGATCTATGAAAAATAACCTGTTTGCGCGCTTTGGACTGATCTTTGGCGCGCTGATTCTCATCATCGGCCTGGCCTATCCGTGGAAGCTCAAGGGCGGCATCGACCTGGTCGGTGGCACCGACCTGCTCTACGAGTTGGACCTCTCCCACTACCAGGGCGACACCCATGACCTGGCCGACCGCGTCATCAAGACCCTCAAGCGCCGCGTGGACCCCAATGGCGTGCGCAACCTGGTGTGGCGCGTCGTCGGCGGCAACCGTATTGAAGTGCAGATGCCTCTGGCCGACAAGGAAACGCGTGACGCCCGCCGCGAATTCCAGACCGCCCAGAGTGCCCTGCGGGCCTCGAACCTGCAAATGTTCCAGGTCACCGCCGCCATCGACCAGGCCGGCGCCAAACGCCAGGCCGCCCTCGATGCCCTGGCCCCCGCCGGCACGCCCGAACGCGCCTCGCTCGACAAACTCGCCGCCGCCGCCGATGCCCGCCGCACCGCCGACAAGGCCGCGGCCGACTATGGCGATCCATCCAAGATCCCCGGCCCCGTGCTCGACGCCCTGGACGCCGCCCGCGCCGCCTATGATGCCGCCTTTAACGAAGTCAAAGCCCACAACCTCGACGTGGCCGAAATCAGCGACCTGATGACGGCGGCCGAAAACAACACCGCGGCTGCCGCCAAGCTCAAATCCATTCTGGAAAAACCCGAGTACGCCGGCAAGAAGCCGCTGCTCGAAAAATTGCAGGCCGCCTACAACGTCCTCCAGCAGCACAAAGGCGGCGGCCTGGACGATCCGGAAGAACTCGAACGCCTCGTCAGCAGTTCCGGCGTGCTCGATTTCCGCATCGCCGTCGAACGCACCGACCCGGCCATGGCCCCCATCGTCGTCCAAGCCCATACCGATCTGGAAGCCCACGGCCCGTCCAAGGCCATTACCAACGCCAAGAATGTCCGCTGGTATGAAATCGACGCCGAGAACGGCGCCGAACTGGCCACCGATTCCCGCCTGGCCATCGGCAAGTGGGGCGGCAAAAACTACATCCTGCTCTACGATGATCGCGCCCATGCCCTCACCCACGACCCAGCCCGCGACTGGAAACTCACCAAGGCCTTCCCCAGCGTCAACCAGGATCAGCAGCCCATTGTCAGCTTTTCCTTCGATCCCAACGGGCAGCAGTTCTTCGGCGAACTGACCCTGGCCAATGTCACCAAGCCCATGGCCATCCTGCTCGACGACAAGGCGATCCAGGCCCCCAACATCCATGAAGCGATCACCGGCGGCTCCGGGCAGATCACCTTTGGCTCCAACCGCGATGCCGAGGCCACCCGCAAGGAAGTCGAAACGCTGGTGCAAATCCTCGATGCCGGCTCGCTGCCGGCCACCCTCCAGCGCGAGCCGATCTCCAAGAAGACCATCGATTCGGCCCTGGGCGATGACAACATCAAAGCCGGCCTGCGCAGCGGCGTGATCGCCGTTATCGCCGTCATGGCGTTCATGGTTGTCTACTACACCATCACCGGCTTCTTCGCCGATGTGGCCCTGCTGATCAACCTGATCCTGCTGCTGAGTTCCATGGCCATGCTCCAGGCCACCTTCACCCTGCCGGGTATTGCCGGTATCGTGTTGACGCTGGGCATGGCGGTCGATGCCAACGTGCTGATCAACGAGCGCATCCGCGAGGAACTCCATAAAGGCGCCTCGCTCTGGAACGCCGTCAAGCTCGGCTACGACAAGGTCTTCTGGACCATCTTCGACGCCAACACCACCACGTCGCTCACCAGCATCGTGCTTATTTACGTCGCCAGCGAAGAGGTCAAGGGCTTCGGCGTGACGCTGCTCATCGGCTTGATCATCCACATGTTCACCGCCTTGTTCGTCACCCGCACGCTCATGATCGCCGCCATCCGCTGGGGCGTCTTCAAGGCGATCGACGATTTGAGCCTGGCCGAATACTTCCGCGATATTCTCACCGGCACCTGGCTCCGCGGCCGCTGGCCGTTCATGCGGGTCTTCCACCTGACCAACTTCGACTGGCTGGGCAAGCGCCACATCTTCTGGGGTGTCTCGGCTGTCACCATCGTCGCCGGCCTGGTCGTCTTTGCCCTGCGCGGGCCGGATAAATACGACACCGAATTCAACGGCGGCACCGATGTAAGCTTCACGGTCAAGGCCGGCAAGGATATCGACACCGCCGAGGTGCGCCGCCGCGTCTATGCCATCCCCGAGGATCCCCATCTCTCCGCCGAAGTGCGCGACAAGCTCCGCGACCTCAAGCAGGCCAACATTTACCAGGTGCGCTCCGAAACCTCCACCGCCAAACAGTTTGAAATCGTCACCACCATTGCCGATCACTCCAGCACCGATAAGACCGGCGCCATCGTGATCGACAAGCGCAAGCAACTGCTGCTTGATACCCTGCTGGCCACCTTCAGCGACGTGATGGACGCCGTCGAGCCGATCGACTTTGCCGGCCGCGACACAAATGTCAAAGACCTGCGCACGCTGCTGGAACAAAAGACCATCTTCCCGATCCTCAAGCCGGTGATCACCGGCGACCAGGTCGGCGGCCCGGCCGCCATCGATGCCCTGGCCTACCAGGGCGGGGTGGCCATCGTGCTGGATTTCGGCTCCAAGCCCCAGCCGCTTTCCACCCTCAAACGCCGCATCTCCGATCAGCGCCACAGCGAGGGCGAAAAGGCCGCCGTCGATCGCATGTCCGATGTGATCCCCGTGATTTATGCCCCCGGCGATCTGGGCGCCAAGGGCTTTGTCACGCGGGCGGTGCTCCTGGTTTCGGATCCCAAGGTTTCCTACGAAACCGAACCGGCCCGCTGGCAGGCCGAACTGGCCGCCGGCGAGTGGCAACTGGTCCAGACCGCCATGACCAAATCCGGCGGCTTCCAGGGCATCACCAGCTTCGATCCGCAGGTCGCCGACGCCGCCAAGGCCCAGGCCGTGGTGTCGGTCGGCATCTCGCTGATCCTGATTGTCATTTACGTCTGGATCCGCTTCGGCGGCATCCGCTATGGCCTGGGCGCCATTTTCTCCCTGGTCCATGATGCCATCGTCGCCATTGCCGCCACGGTGCTCGCCGGCGTGTTTGCCCGCCATTTCCCCAAGATTGCCGACGCCCTGCTGATCGGCGACTTCAAGATCAACCTCACCATGATCGCCGCCTATCTCACCGTCATCGGCTACTCGGTCAACGACACCATCGTGATCTTCGACCGCATCCGCGAGAACCGCGGCCGCGCCCATCTGCCGCTGACCGCCAAGCTGGTCAACGATTCGATCAACCAGTGCTTCGGCCGAACCATCTGGACCACCTTTACCGTCTTTATCGTCGTGCTGATCATGTACATCTGGGGCGGCGAAGGCGTCCGCGGCTTCTCATTCGCCATGCTCGTGGGCGTGATCACCGGTGCCTACAGTACCCTGGCCATCGCCAGCCCGATGCTGCTGCACGTCAAGGATGCCCCCAAGGCGGAACTGGCCAAAGTCACCCCCGCGATCGAGCCGGAAATCGGCCCGCGCTAATCCGTGTGCAGCGCGGCTTCACCCCCTCCCCCCGGTGAAGCCGCGCTGCATCGGTCCCCACACCACCCGTCGCGTTCAGCGCCACCGCCCCACGGTGCACGCCCCTCAAACCAACCTCCTGGTGCCACCGCCAACCCGTCGGGGCAGGCGGCTGCCGCCCATGCCTGGGTTACGGCAACCACGCAATAAGACAAAACTTCTGCCGTGCCCTGCCAGGACAAGATAGTCGCTTCACCCGGTGCCGCGCGGTGCTGGCGTAAGCTTCCGCGCATATAAAGGCAACGCCGGGGCATCCCGGCGAATTGTGCCGCGGGCGGCCCAGGATATTGGATTTTCCGCGCGGAGCGCGGTAGCCTATGCCGCACATAGGTACATCCATATTTCGACCAACCTGAGGAGTCCGCAATGAGTACCGTTCCTATGGCCAAAGCGGCGCCGGATCCGACCCCGCAAATTTCGGCCGCGGCCGCATTCCAGGAAATCCTTCATTCGCTGGATGTCGCGGTGCCACCGGTAAAAACGCCCACCTCCTACAGTGTGGCCCTGGGCATACTGGGAGCCTTCTTGGTGCTGATGGCGGCGGCCTTTGTCGCACTGCTGGTATTTCTCCTATGGCTGTGCGTGTGGCATCTGCGCAGCGCGGTCGTATCCCTCGATCAGGGGCCCTATTTCATCTTTCATCTGCCCATGGCACTGCTGGGGGTGGGGCTGCTGGCCTTTCTGCTCAAGCCGCTCTACTTTCGGCGCAGGACGCGCAACACCCAGATCCTGACACTCCGGCGATCGGATGAACCGGCACTCTTTGCGTTTGTCGAAAAGCTTTGCATGGCCACCCACAGCCGCCCGCCCGCCAGCATTGAGGTGGATTGTGAGGCCAACGCCAGCGCCCGCCTGCGGAGCGTCTGGGGCGTGGCGCTCGTGTTGCGGGTGGGACTTCCGCTGGCGGCGGCACTGCCGGTGCGGCAGTTTGCCGGCATACTGGCCCATGAATTCGGTCATTTCAACCAGCGCCACGGCATGCGCGGGGCGTCCCTGATCCGCCATTTGACTATTTTCTTCGGCCAGATCGTGTTTGAACGGGATCGCCTGGACCACAAGCTGGCCCAGATGCGCACCGCGCGCAATGGCTTGGCCAATCTCTCCTACTGGCTGGCCATGGCGCTCATCGAACCAACCCGCGGCGTGCTGTGGCTGGTGCTGCTGCTGGGGGAACTGTTGACCTGCCACACGCAGCGCCACATGGAATACGATGCCGATCATTTTGAAGCCCACATTGCCGGCACGCGGGATTTCGTGCACACCAGCCAGTTAATGGCGTTTCTGGGAATCGCAGCCCAACAGGCGCGCTACGATCTGCAGCAGGCCTACGCCGAGCACCGGCTGCCCGATGATCTGCCGGGGGTCATTGTGGCCAATGCCCGCGGGTTGGCAGAGCATCGGGACGACATTCTCCAATCGCTGGAGAAGGGCCGGACGCACTGGATCGACACCCATCCCTGCCATAATGATCGGATCCGCAATGTCCAGAAGCTCGGGGCCGAGGGCCTGGTCACGTCGCGGACGGCGGCACGCCATCTGTTCGCGGACTTCGATGGTCTGTGCCAGCGTGCCACCACCGCATATTATCGCAGCGTGCTGGGCAAGGAATTTAACCCCCAAGCCGTGAAACTCGTAGCGGCGACGGAACTGGTCGCAGGGCGCGCCGCCGAACGCCAGGCCTACAAAGCCTTGCGGCGGTTTTTCCGCGGCCAGGTGGTCCAGGGGCGGCCCGTACTGCCGGAGGAGCAAGAGGCGCTGCGCCCGCCCGAGAATGTGGCGCAGACGACGGCGGATCTGCGCGCCACCCGGACGGAGATGTTGCGCCTGGCCCAAGGATTCTCCGACCCGGCGGAACAATACGAGGCCGCGGCGGCGGCCAGCGCGGTGGCCGAGGCGCAGTTGACGCTGTGCCGCCTGTTCCCGGGCAATCCGCGTGTCGCGCGGGTCCAACGGAAGGCGACGGAGGCGTTGCGCCTTAACCAGCAGCGGCGGGAGAACGCCCGCCAGAGCCTGCTGCCGTTTGAACGGCAGGCGCAGCAGCGTCTGACCTTAGCGCTGCAACTACTCCAGACCCCCGTGGTGGCGCGGCAACTCGGGGCCGATGCCGCGGCGGCACCCGGTAAAGTCGCAGATCTGCTGCACACATGCGCCATTCTGCGCCCGCATCTGGAAGAGTTCCTGAGTCTGCGGGACCGCGCCATGGCCATACGCGTGCTGCATTCAGCACATCAGCCCAACGCACCGCACCAGCCGCTGGTGCGGTGCGTGCTGGAAGCCAACCAGGCCGTCGCCACGCTGCTCGAGAAGTTGCGCGAAGATCTGCGGACCACACCGTATCCCTTTGCGCATGGCACCGCCGGCGTAGGGCTCGGTGCGGCGCTGGTCGAGGAGATACCCGAGCGCCGCGATCCATTTGCTACCCATGGCTGCGCCATGTTGACCTTTGATCGCTTTGCGACAGTGCTCTTTCGCACGGTCGGCGAACTGGCGGCATGGGCGGAGAAGGTTGAGGGGGTGCTGGCGCTCGAGACACTTCCGGACCCCGATACCAAAGACCAGAAGAGGGCGGCGGCAGAAAAATCGCGGGTGGCACGGAACACCCGCCGGTATTGGATTGGTAATTCCGTGCGTGCCGCCGCAGGAACCACCCTGCTGACCATGTTGATCTGGCTGAGTATCTCTCCCCCAACATTGCCCGCGATGAGTTGGGGTGATGCCCCGGCTATGCCGTACCGACCAGCATCATTCGGGGTGGTGGCTTCGACGACAGCCTTCACATCGTATCAACCGCTGCCGCCACGCGGGTATACCTTAGGATTTCCGGGGCAATCGGGATTCCTGCCCGGCCAGCCGGGCTTCCGGCAACCGGGTTCGTTCGGCGCCGCCCAACCTGGCATGCCGGGCTATGTACCGCAACCGGGCTATCACCCGCGCCAGCCGAACTATCCGCAGCCGTACAATCCGCAACCGTATCGTCCGCCGACCTACTCTCCACCGGGTTCCTTCGGCGGCGGTTCGCGCGGCGGCGCTCCTTCGCCCGGTGGCCATAGGTAGGCACAACGATAGGGCACCGTCTCATGCAGGGTTTCAATGGGGGACGTTTTTCGTATTCATGCCACCGAAAAACAAACGGTGGAGGTGTTGAACCCGATGGTCGCCCCTGCGCGCGGGAGTGGTTGCTTGTGGGATTCGGCCACAGCGACCGCCGCACACCAAGCCGCGATAAGGGCCAAAATCGCCCCTGCCACATGCGAATGAATCTTCAGGGCTTCGCTGGCGCCGTTTCCTCCGCCGTATACACCTGCCCGTCGATGGCCCAAATCCCGGCGCTGCCCTGCAGCCGGGCACTGGTCAGCGCCGTTACGGTTTGCGCGTCTTTGACAAAAAGCGAATTCCACTCCCCCGCCACGTGGTCCGGCAAGTCAAAGGGTACCGACCGGCCGGAAAAATGCCGGGCCTGGGCGTCGCCGATGTCGACGACCATCTGCGGGGCCGTATGCCCCTGCGTACTTTGGCAGGAAAGCAGCGTTGGGCCGGTGGACAACTGCCGCACAAATGGTGCGCCGGCATAAACCCTAACTGGCCAAGGGTCCGCTACCGCACCGCAGCGGCGCGGGTCGGTGCCGGTGACGACCGGCCCCATCCATTTATCCGCCGGGCAATGAGAACAGTATTGTTCCACCGCGCAGGCGCAGCATCCGCGGATAGGCCCCAGCGCCCAGGAACCGTAACGTGGTGGGATCCCACTGCATACGAACCGCCGCGCCCGCGGTCGGCGCGGCCACCGCACGTTGCGCCCACCCCCTCCCGCCGCCGACAACGATGCCGCAAATCAGCAGCAGCAAGCTGACACGCCAACGGCTGGCGACTGATGAACGCTTCGCGTGTCGTGAATATTCGGCTGGGGCGGCCGGGCGCAACCCGGGGTGGTGCGGAGTTTGGGGGATGGGGGAAATTTTGGTTTCAGGAGTGCCCATTGTCGCGTCTCCAACCCCAGCCTGGCACCTTGGCACGCCTGCGCAGCCACCCGGAGACCGTCCCCGGCCATTGCCAACGCCGTATACCACTGGCTCCCGGACTTGGAATATGCAGGCAACTCCAAATGCCAGCCGGATACGCCGGCGCCTTGCGCCGAGTCTGGTTGCGCCAGCGGCACGCAGTAGTTGGCGCCACCATCTGATGGCCTACATCTTACACCTTGAGCCTGCACCAAACCGTCCGCCACTACTCCGCGCCCAACGTACGGGATCACGTTATCAGGTTGATCGCGAAGTATTCCGGCGCGGTGACGAACGCGGTGATGATGGTCGGCTGGCTGATACCATTGGCCAGCAGAGTCTTCCAATCCGCCAACCCGCCCGGATCCGGGGCACGCCGCATGTACGTCGCGTAGAAGCTCGTGATGATGTCCGTGCGGTTCTCATCGGAGTTCAGAAAGCCGGTGGCCACCTGCGCGGTGGTGTATTGATGGGTATCCAGGAGATTGACCCAGTCGGCCAGGCCGCCGGGATCCGGGGTGCGATTCAGGAAGCTCTGGTACAGGGCGGTGACGAAACTGCTGTTGGTGCCGCCGGTGTCCCCAAAATACTCCGGCGAACCCAGAATGCCCGCCCGGATCTGCTCGGCGTTATAGCCGCCCTGCATCAGGTTGACCCAATCGGTCAGCCCGCCGGGATCCGAATGCCGCCCCAGGTACGTGACGTAAAAACCATCAACAATATCCCCATCGTATTCGCGGCTGCCGGTGATGGCCGTGGCCACCTGGCCATACGTGTACTGGCCCGAATCGAGCAACGCCGTCCAACCGGCCAACCCGCCCGGATCCGCATCGCGCTTCAGCAGATCATTGTACAACTGCTGCACATAGCGCTGATGGGAACTGCCCACATATTCCATAAACACCGCGGACGTGCTGGCAGTGTTGTTGGCATCGCCGGAATACTGGGCACTCAGGCGGCGGTTGCCGATGGTCAGCGTGCTGGTGGTGAAACTGGCCACCCCGTTGGTCAGCGCTACCGGCGCCGACACCGCCGTGGTCCCATCAAAGAACGTCACCGTGCCGGTCGGGATACCGACGGCGGGAGCCACCGGGGTGACCGTCGCCGTGAAGGTCAACGGCACACCGCTCGTCGGACTGCTGGTCGGGCCTGTCACGAGTGTGGTCGTGGCCGTAATCGTGGAAACCGAATTAACCTGCTGGGTAACGGTGGCCGAAGCGGCGTTGTAATCGGTGGTGGCGGCGGCGTTGACGGTTAAGGTTTGTGCCCCCACCGCCAAAACGGTACCGGCCGCCGGCGTGTAAATCAGCGCGCCGGGGGCGGCGCCGCCGATGACACCGGTCACGGTGGCGTTAAGCTGCGTGCCATCGAGAGCCGTGCCAAAGGTCAACGGTGCCGGTGTGTTCCATGTGATCGTCTGGTCGGCCTTGGTAATCGTCAGGATATTGGCCGTACTTGTAACAATGTAATTGCCCAGTTGGCCGTTGGGATCCTGGAGTGCTGGAGTAATCGCATAATTCCCCGGATCGCTCAACTGCGTGGCGCTGGTGGTGTAGTTGACGGTGATGCCGTCGCCGGTGACCACGCCCGTCAGCGTGCCCGTAAGACTTGGGGTCACCTGGCCGTAGGTGCTGGACGCCGGATCGGCCGTTACAGTGAGGTTAGCTGGAGCAATTGTGAAGTTCGCCGGCACAAAGGTGATGGTGTAATTGGAACCGGCCGTCAAGGAGCCCTGACTGACCGGATAGTTGCCAACGTTCTGGCCAGTGGTGCGAACCGGGACGCCGGTAATGGTGTCTGGACTAAGCAGCGATCCATCGGTTAGCACCCATGCCAAAACGGGATCCGCCAAACCGTAAGTCTTGCTGGCGGCGGCGGCGGTAAGTGTCAGGGCTCTAGCCGTGATCATGCCGGTGGTATTGCTGACAAAGGTCACGGCGTAGTTGTTGCCGCCGTTGCCGTCGCTAACCGATCCCGCGACCGTAAGCGTCTTACCCGGGCCGACATTCCTGGTGTCATAGGACTCATTGAACGCAGCGGTGTCACCGGTACCCAGCGTGCCCGCGGTAATCGTGGGCGTGGCCGCGGCACTAGTGGTGTCATCATAGACCTTCGTATTACTGGCCGCCGTGACCGTGAGCGCACGGGCCGTGATCATGCCGGTGGTATTGCTGACAAAGGTCACGGCGTAGTTGTTGCCGCCACTGCCATCGTTAACCACCCCTGCGACCGTGAGCGTCTTGCCCAGGCCGACATTCCTGGTGTCATAGGATTCATTGAACGCGGCGGTGTCGCCGGTACCCAGCGTGCCCGCGGTAATCGCGGGCGTAGCCGCGGCACTGGTGGTGCCATCATAGACCTTCGTATTACTGGCCGCCGTGACCGTGAGCGAACGCGCGGTGATCATGCCGGTGGTATTGCTGACAAACGTCACGGCGTAGTTGTTGCCGCCACTGCCATCGTTAACCACCCCTGCGGCCGTGAGCGTCTTGCCCAGGCCGACATTCCTGGTCTCATAGGATTCATTGAACGCGGCGGTGTCGCCGATACCCAGCGTGCCCGCGGTGATCGTGGGCGTGGCCGCGGCACTGGTGGTGCCATCATAGACCTTCGTATTACTGGCCGCCGTCACGGTGATGGAGCGGGCCGTGATCATGCCGGTGGTATTGCTGACAAACGTCACGGCGTAGTTGTTGCCGCCACTGCCATCGTTAACCACCCCTGCGGCCGTGAGCGTCTTGCCCAGGCCGACATTCCTGGTGTCATAGGATTCATTGAACGCGGCGGTGTCGCCGGTACCCAGCGTGCCCGCGGTAATCGTGGGCGTAGCCGCGGCACTGGTGGTGCCATCATAGACCTTCGTATTACTGGCCGCCGTGACCGTGAGCGCACGGGCCGTGATCATGCCGGTGGTATTGCTGACAAACGTCACGGCGTAGTTGTTGCCGCCACTGCCATCGTTAACCACCCCTGCGACCGTGAGCGTCTTGCCCAGGCCGACATTCCTGGTGTCATAGGATTCATTGAACGCGGCGGTGTCGCCGGTACCCAGCGTGCCCGCGGTAATCGTGGGCGTAGCCGCGGCACTGGTGGTGCCATCATAGACCTTCGTATTACTGGCCGCCGTTACGGTGATGGAGCGGGCGGTGATGCTGGCCGTGGTGGTCGGCTGAATCAGGGTATAATTACCCGCCGCCCTACCCGAGAGCGTCAGGCCCTGGATCGTGACGGTCAGACCCGTGCCAACGTTCTTGCTGCTAAAGGTGCCCGTGGCACCGGTGGTCACCAGCATGAGCTGGTCGCCATTAACAAGGCCGGAGAATGCCGCGGAGTTGGTGTGGAGTGTGGCCGCCATACCACCATCGTAAGTCTTGTCGTCGGCCGTAAAATTTAAGACCGTCAGTGTGGCCGGGGTTATCGTCAGGGTGGTGCTGCCGGTAGCGGTCGTGTAGTCCGTGGTATCTGTTGGGGTGAAGGTAACCGACAGGTTCTGCGTGCCGGCACCCAAAACGGTTCCGGAAACCGGGGCATAGACAAAGACGCCCGAGGTGTTGGCCGATGCATCCAACTGCGTGCCGCTCAAGGCCGTGCCATAGGTGATCGCCGCGGGGGTGGCCCACGTGATCGTTGGCGTAGCCGGGCTGACCACCAGTTGCACGCTCTGGATCATGGTGGAATAGTCCGTGGTATCGGTGGGGGTAAAGGTGACCGACAAGGTCTGCGTGCCGGCGCCCAGCACGGTTCCCAAAGCCGGGCTATAGACGAACGAACCGGGGACATTGGCGGTGGCATCCAACTGCGTGCCACTCAAGGCCGTGCCGTACGTGATCGCGCCGGGGGTGGCCCACGTGATCGCCGGCGCGGTAAAGGCGGTTACGAAATTGATACCCGCTACGCCGCCGCCGGTGCCATCCAACGCCACGCCGGCCAGGTTGTGGACGCTGGAATTAGCGCTGGAGTTGATGGTCAGTTGATAGAGGCCCGCGGGCAGCGTGCCACCATTGATGGCCAGTTGCACCTGGTCGGTGCCATGCTGATAGGTGGGGGTCAGGGAGTAGACGACATCATCGGCGGTGCCAAACAGGCCGTCGGGGCCGGCGCCGCGCAGGACGTACAAACTCGCGGCCGCCGCGTCGATATCGTTGGGCGGCTGGCTGAACAGGACGGTGATCTGCTGCGAACTGGCGGTCGCCGAAACCACCGTCGGGGGCGTGGTGGTGGTGCCGCGATAGGCATAGGCGCCGATATCGGCATTAAAGGTGTAGCCGAGCAAATCGGCCGCCGGCGCCAGCGCCGGATGCGCAATGGCGGCATTACCCGTGGCAATAGCCGGCGAACCGGCAACCACGAAGAAGTTGTCATCGCCGCCGCCATCGTACCCATTGCCATTTTGCGCTGTGGCGTTATAGCCCAGCACCGCATCGGCGCCAGCGGGATCGACGAACTGCGGGTTGGCCTCGCTGCTATGGGCATCCAGGCCGGAGGCGGCCTGCCAGGCGGCCAGCGTGGCCTCCGTGGTGCTGTTCCAGGTTCCGACATTGGCGTTGGCGCCGGTGTGGTACAGGATGTTGTAGTCGCTGATCAAGCCGGTCTGGTTGGACGTGGTGACGGCCATATCAAACCCCGCCTGGACCCAGAGGATGTTGTTTTCAAAGGTATCCGGGTAGGACGAGGTGGTCGATCCACTCATCGTTATGGCGTTGCCCACCGGCTGATAGACCGTGTTATTAAGCACCGAGAGGTCATAAATGCTGCCATTGATGAAGATGCCACCAACCGAGTTGGCATAAATGAGGTTGCTGTAGGCCGTCGCGATGTAGTGGATGCCAAGGGAATAGTTGGACCCGTTGAGGCTCTCGAGGAGCAGGCCGTAATTGGTGTTGGAGTAAAGGCGATTGCCGTTGACGGTCGCAGCACCGCCATTGGCCAGGATGCCATTGTAGTTGCCGAAGACGGCGTTGTTGCTGACGACACAACCACTGACCGAGATGCCCACGGCATTGGTTGCGGTTTGCCGCCAGACGGTGTTGCCGGTGAGGACCGAGTAGCTGTCGGCATAGATCCCCGTGGTGGCGTTGTCGTGCACGAGGTTCCCGGAGATCATGGCCCCATCGACATACAAGCCGGTGCTGTTGCCGTAGACGGTATTGCCGCTGACAATGTTGCCCGACACGGGAGAGCTGTTGTAGTAGTTGAAGTCGATGCCGGTGCGTACCTGGTTATACACCGTGTTGTTGCTGATCGTCCCGGTGGCATAGGACATGTAAATGCCGAACTGATTCCCCGCGCCGTTGTTATCGTGCACCACGTTTCCGGTAATGGTCCAGTTGTAGTTGCCCGCGTTATAAATCCCGGTGCTCGCATTGGCATAGACCTGGTTGTTGGCGATGGTAATGTTGGTAATACCGCTGCTGGAGGGGATTTCATCCGGCGCAAAGATGCCGTTATACCCGCCGGTAATCGCGAGATTTTCGATCGTCACGCCCACGGCGCTGGGCTGGAGCGCAAAGACGCTGTCCCCGTTGGTGGTGACATCGGCAGTGTTGTCGCGATTGATGACGGCGGCCGTGCCGAGTGCCGTCGGCCCTTTGATCGTCACACCGCTGTCGACCGCCGGGATGTTGATGTCGTGGAACAACATATACGTTCCGTTGTCCACATAAATCGTAGCGCCAGCGCCGGGTTGATAATCATTAAGAACCGCTTCGATGCTGGCCATGGGCGCACTGGGCGACTTGCCGCTGTTGGCATTGTTGCCGATCGCGGTGGTGTACACATCGCCCGTGGTCGAGGCGTCGTTGACGTAGAAGGAATTGCCGGAATTGGCGATGGGGAATAGACCGCTGGCGCCGGTAGTGGCCGCCACGTTATTGGCCACGACGCGGATCTGTGCCGTCGAACCGGTGGTTTGCGCGGTGGGCGTCCACGCATAACTGCCCCGGCCTTGGGCATCCAGCGGCTGGTTGGTGGCAATAGTGCTCCAGGTATTGCCGCTATCCGTGGAGACTTGAATGTTGGCGGTCTGCGTGGCGGCGCCGCCGGCATGGGCCGCCGTGATCGCAAAGCCATTGAGAAATGCCGGATTGGCGGAGGTGTCGTTCTTCAACTCCAGCGCGATGCCCGCTCCACCCGTCGCCGTAACCGTGAACGTGAGGGCCACGGCCTTGTTGAGCGTCGTACCAGCGGCGGAGTAGACATCAAAGGCCGACTGAACAACCTGACCCTGCAACATAACGTCAAAGGTTCGGCCGCCGACGGAATGGATGTTCGGTTCGGCCCAGTCCAGGCGGATCGTATAGGTGCCATCGGGCACTGGAATCTGATAGGAGAGATAATTACCCACGCCGGAGCTGGCATAGGCATAGTTCTGGTACACCGCCTGCGGGGCGGGATTGGTAACCAGGCTGGTGTTAATGGTGGTGTTATTGGTGGCGCTGTATGGCGCGACCACCTGGAACTCCGCGGCATGGTATTGGCCCACCGCGACCGCTTCGCCCACGGCCACTTCCGTGAGCGTCTGCGTGGCCAGCAATCCAGTCGAGACCCATTGGATTGTCGTGGGCTGACCGACCTGGAGTTTTTGCAGACTCACCGGGGCGGTTACCTGCAGGGTGGTCGCCGCGGCGCTGGTGGCGGCCTGGGCGGTATTGCCATCGTAGCCCACGTTGATACGGCCGCCGTTGAGTGTCGGTTCGCCCGCAAATTCCGCGGTCGGATCGCCGGCATCAATGGTCGGCGAGGTGGATTGCACGTGGAAATTGTCGTCAGCGCCATGATCGGCACTACCGGTGTAGCCCAATAGCCCGTCCGGGCCGGCGGGATTCACAAACTGCGGATCGGCGGAGATGCTGTGGGTATCCTGGCCAAGTTCCCAGGCCCAACTGGCCAGCGTCGTGAAGGTCGCGCTGGTCGGCGGGGCCGCTTCGCCGGTGACGCGGGCAATCTGGCCGGTGGTCGAATACAGATCGTTGTAATCGCTGGTCAGTCCGACCTGGGCGCTGTCGCTCAGGTCGATCGTGTAGCCGGCGCCGGCCCAGAGAATATTGTTTTCCAGGCTGATGCCCAACGGCGCGGCGGTCACGGTGCCATCCATCTTAAAGGCGTCGCCGGTCGCCTGGTAAACGGTGTTGCTGACAACCTGATCCTCGTAGGCGCCGCTGAGATAAATGCCGCCGGCGGTATTGGCATAAACCAGGTTATTGGCGATGGTCATGGATGAGCCGAAATACGGCCCTGCCTGGATGCCCCAGCTTCCATTGGAGTAGACCGTGTTGCCGCTCACCAAGTCCCCATTGCCCGCCGCGATCCCGACGCCGGCATTGTTGTAGATGCGGTTGCCGCTGGCTGTGGCCTTGCCGAATTGGCCGGTGGTAAAGGACAGGCCGGTGCCATTGCCATAAATGAGGTTGCCGGTGGCTGTGGCACCGCTGCCCACCTGAAGTCCCGTGCCCGTGTTGCCATGGATTGTGTTGCCCGTGGCCAGCACGTCACCATTAATGCTGATGCCCAACCCGCTGTTTCCGTAGGCGATGTTGTTGGTTACGAGCACCTGGCCAGCCGGACCGCTGCCGGTGCCATTGATGGACAGCGCCCCGTTGCCGTTGCCCGTCGCCGTGTAATTGTAAAAGGTGTTGCCGCTGATGGTGCCGCCGTTGGCGGCCAGGCCGGATAGCGCGCGGTTGTTGTAGAGTGTGTTATTGGTGAAGGTGAGCCCGATGACGGTGTAGCACTGCACGGCATCCCAGGTATTATCGTGGATCACGCTGTTGGTCAGCGTGAAGTAGCTGTCGGTGCCGTTGACCAAATAAAGCCCGTCATAAGCGGTCGCATAGATGATACAGTTGCTTACGGTGTCATGGGTGCTGGTGGCGCCGTTGGTATCCTCAATGCCCATCTGCGCGCCGGTCATTGACAGGCCGCTGAGGGTCACATTGTTCGCGCCGTTGAGTTGGATCACGGCCGTGCCGCTGCTGGTGCTGCCGCGATTGAGAATGGTGCTGCCGGGCACGCCTTCAATGGTAATGCCGTTGTCGGCGGCGGTGAGTACCAGATTGGTGCCCAGGGTGTAGGTTCCTTGATCGACCATAATGACATTGCCGGGCTGCATCGTGTAGCTGCTTAAGACGGCGGCGATGGTGGCCTTGGGGTGAGCGGAATCCAGGCCGCCGTTGGCATCGCTGCCGCCGGCGGTGGTGAATTGGCCGGCGGTGGCGGAACTGTTGACGTAATAGATCCCATCGAATGCCTGAATGTTAAACGTGGGGCTGGTGCGGGAGAGATTGGTGCCGTCGTTGCGGATAACCTGTACCTGGTAGGTGCCTGCGGCCAGGCTCGGCGGGAGCGCCCACGTGTAGGTTCCAATGTCGGCGGCACTGGTGGTCAGCACGATCACGGAACTGCCATTGAGCAAGTTGAGGGTGTCGGTGGCGGCAGTGCCGGCGGGCGTATTGCTCAGTTCATCGCGCCACGTGACGGTCAGGCTCTGGCCCGCCGCCGCCGTCATCCCGGCACCCGGGTTGATCAGCAGCAGATAATTCTGCGGGCTCAGCGAGGCCTGGGTGGAATTGCCATAAGCGCCAAGATTGACGTAGCCGCCATTGGGGGCCGGCTCATTGGTGTAGCTGTCCGCCGAACTACCGCGGTCGATAACCGGGCTTTGGTTGGCGTCGGTCGTCAGCGTGCCAGGGTTGGCTTGCGGCAGGCCGGTGGTGGTATTGAGGCTCGGCGCCAGCGTTCCGCCGTGGTAACTGCCATTGGTGCTTTGCTCATGGAAATCGCCGGCGGCGGCATTAACAAACAAGGGGTCGGCCGAAATGCTGTTGGTATCCACCCCCGCCCCGGACTGCCAGGCCGCCAGTGTGCCGCAGCCGGTGGAACCCCAGGTGCCGACCGAACCGGTACCGGTGACGTACAGATCATTGTAATCAATGCGGACCGGCTGCTGGGCGTCTGCGCTAATGCTGATGTCCGTCCCGGCGGTATCCCAGAAGATGTTGTTGCGGATGATATCGGTATTGGTATTGCCGTTGGCCGAAACGATCTGGAAGGCATTGCCGGCGGTTTGATAGACGGTGTTATTGAGAATCTGCGCGTTATAAGCGTTGCTCAGCGTAATGCCGCCCAGGGTGTTGTTGTAAAGAAGATTGTTTTCAACGACGAGGCTCGCCGATAGCGACAAACCCCAGCCATTGCCGTATAGAACGTTGCCATTAATAGTCGAACCACTGTTACTATAAATGCCTTCGGTCGCATTGTTGTAGACAAGGTTATCGGTAACGGTCCCGCTGCCGCCGATAAAGATGCCATGGTTCTGCCCGTAGGAGATATTACCACTGGCCGTGCCGCTGTTGAGATAGATCCCGACGGAGGCGTTCGTGTAGGTGGCGGTGTTATGGTAGACGGTGTTGCCGCTGAGCAACCCGCCACTGAACGTGATGCCGGTGGAATTGTCGTGAGCGATATTGCCGCTGACATTGCAATTGGCGGCATTGAGACCGGTGCCATCGGCATAAAGCGTATTGCCGCTGATGGTACTGCCGTCGCCGCTTTGAATGTACAGGCCGGTGCCCAGGTTGTAAGCGGTATTATTGGTGATCGTAACCTGATCACCCTGGCTCGAGATGCCATAGCCATAATAGTGGCCGCCAGATACCAGCATGTCGTGGAAGACATTGCCGGTGATCACATCGCCGGTCGCGACGTAATTGGTCGAATAATCATTGACCAGGAAAATGCCTGCCTGCTCGCTGCCGTAGAATGCGCAGCCTGACACGGTCAGATTAGTGGTGCTGCCGGCGTTGTACGCGGCATTGATGCCATAGTAGCCGCCGGTAATGGTGAGATTTTCCAGCGTGACATTGGCCACCGTCTGCAAATCGAACACGAAGTTGCCCGTATTGGTGTTGAGGCGGTCGAGGATGGTGCCGCCGCCGGGGACGCCGGTGATCGTCAGGCCGCTGTTGAGGGCGGTCAGCACGATGTTGCTTGATAGATTGTAGGTGCCCTGATCAATATAAATGGTATCGCCGGCGGCCAGGTGATAGGCACTCAGCAGGTTCTGGATGGTCGCCATGGGATCGGCCGGATCCAGGCCGCTGTTGGCATCGCTGCCGCCCGCGGTGGTGAAGGTGCCGGCGGTGGCCGAGGCATTGACGTAGAAATTATAGACCGCGGCATTGATGGTGAACGCGGCACTGGTGCCAATGGCCGACGGCGCGGCATTGCGCGTCACGCGGATGGTATAACCGCTGCCCGGCGTGAGGGAGGTGGGAATCGTCCAGACATAACTGCCGCTGTTGGCCACGCCGGCCGCAATCGAGACGACGTTGTCCCCTTGCCGCAGGTCGATGTTGACGGTGCCGGTGGTATCCTGGCTGCGCCAGGTGATCGTGGCGTTCTGTTGCTCGATCAACGTTACGCCGCCGACAGGCTTGAGCACCAGGACGTAACTGGTCGGACTCTCGGACGCCTGGGCGGTGTTGCCATAGGCACCCAGGTTAATGTATCCGCCGTTGGGAGCCGGCTCGTTGGAAAAACTGAAGGCGGCATCGCCGCGGTCGATGCCGGGCGACTCGCCAGCGTCGGCCATCAAGGTTCCCGGCGCAGCGACCGGCAGATTGCCGCCCCCGAGCACCGGCGCCAGCGACCCGCCATGAAAACTACCCGTGGTGCTCTGCTCGTGGAAGTCTCCAGCGCCGGCGTTCACAAACAGCGGATCGGCCGCGATACTGTCGGCATCATTGTTACTGGCGGCCGTCCAACTCTGCAGCGTGGTCTTGGCGAGAGTTTCCCACAGCCCGATGGCACCGCCGCCCGTGGCATACAAATCGTTGTAATCGCTCTTAAAGCCAACCTCGCAGGTTGGGTCCAGCGCTATGTCGTACCCCCCCTGCGTCCAGAGGATGTTGTTCTCGATTTGGATACCGCCGAAACCCATATTCGGAGCAATGCTCAGGGCGTTGCCCGTCACTTGATAAACCGTATTGTTGCAGACCTTGGCATCCGCCTTGCTGCCAAAGAGCGCGATTCCCTGGGTGGTGTTGCTGTAAACCAGATTGTTGGTCACGTACGGCCCGGAGCCTGTGGAATTTGACGCCAGGCTGATCTGGATGCCAATGGCATTGTCGTACGCTTCGTTGCTGCTGAAAGTCCCGCTGTTCCCTTCCAGGCCGATATTGGAATTGCCATAGATCCGGTTGCTGGTAAAGGTGCCGCCAGTGGTTTGCATGCCGTTATAGTTGCCATAAACGATGTTGGCCGTGGCACTGGCGCTGGTGGCAAAATTGATGCCGGCATTGGTCGCGGCGGTTTGGCCATAAACCGTGTTGCCATCGACTTCCACGTAGCCGGCGGCGTTGATGCCATAATTGACATTGCCATAGAACTGGTTGCCCAGGCCCAAAGCCAGATTGGCATTGCCGACCATGGTGGTCGTGGGGTAGGTGCTGTTATTGACATACAAGCCGGTGGCGTTCTGGTAGGCGGTGTCATTGGTCAGCACGGCGGCGCCGGCGTTGGCCAGATCAAAACCATCGGCCGTGTTATTGAACGCCGTGCTGTGGGTCAGGCTGGCGATCGGACCACCGGCATAAACGCCGTCGCCGCTGTTGCCGCTGGCGGTGATGTAGCTGAGCGTCAGGCCGACGGTATTGGACTCGCTGCGCAGGCCGCCGAGCAGATTAGCCGTCACCGTCAGATAGGATCCGACGAAGTTGCTGCTGGCATTGCGAATCCAGAGGCCATAATCCCCGCCGCTCAAGGTCAGATTGCGCAGGGTTACATAGGCCGCGTCGTTGATATCGATGACGGCGGGACTGGTGAAACCGAGTGTACCGATAGAGGCGGCAGCGCCGTTTTGGGTCGGACCCAGAATCGTCACACCCTGGCCGCTGCCCACCGCCGGATTGCCGCTCAATTCGATCGGGGCAAAATCCGTATACGTTCCGGTATCGACATAGACGGTATCGGCCGATCCCAGGGCATAGGTACGCAGCAGCGTCGTGAGCAGGGGCAACGGCGCCGCGGCGATCTTGCCCGTGGCGCGGTTGTTCCCGCCCGCCGTGGTGTATTGATCACCCGTCGTCGAACCGTCGTTAATGTAATAGGTGGTGCCGTTCTCCGGAATCGTAAAGTTTTCGGTGCTGCTATCGGCGATGGCGGCGTTGCCGACCAGCGACACCTGAATCCGCAGGCCATAGGTGCCATAGGTCAGACCGCTGCCCTGCGGAATCCATGCGTACGCACCGTCATCGGCCGTGGAGGGCGTAATGTTGAGCAGGAACGCCAGGCCGTTGTTGGTCTGTTGATACAGGTCAATGCGCACTGGCACGGAGCCCGTGTTGCCAAAGGTGGACCAGAGAATCTGGTGCGACCCGGTGAGCGTCCAATTCACGTACAGATCGGGGCTTTGAATTTGGATCTTCTCGGCAATGGCCTGGCCTACCGAAGCGTAGCTGGCGTCGTAGGCGCCGATGTCGGTGGCCACCGTGTTGGGCAGGACATACAGGAAGGTGCCATCCAGGTAGCTATCGTCGGTACTGCCGGACTCACGCAGACTCTGGAAGCGGTACGTCACGGTGCGTGCGCCAACCGGCACATGCACCCGGGTACCAACCAATTCCCAGCGATCCGTGGTGTTGGAGGCCGAGAGCACGGTCGGCGTGCCGATGACATTGCCGGAACCATCCAGGAACGTCAGGACAAGCTGGCCCTGGTCGGCCGGGCTTTCCGCCGCCGCGCGGATGCGCCCGCCGAAGCTGATGTCCAGGCTGCCGGCATCCAGTTGCGTGGCCGTGTAACCCGTGGCCGTCAGGCTGATGGTCTGCTGGGCAAAGCCCGCCGCCACCGCACCCGAATAGAAGTAGGCGCTGCCGGCAAAGGCCGTGGGATTGCCGGTCTGGGCCACGCCGCCGGTGTTGACGGTCCAGTTGGCGGTACCCGATTCAAACGACGGGTTGAGCAGCAAATTGCTGTACTGTGCCGACGGCAGGGAAAGATCGGTGGCCGGATCGCCGGTGGCGACGGTCGGGCTGGTCGAGCGCAGACCCGCGGCCACCGGATAGACCGCCAGATCGCCGAAGCCCAGGTTCACAAATCGCGGCTGGGTCCACGTGGGATTCACGACCGTCGTACCAATCGAGTGGAGGTCGTAGAGGGCCACGGTGTCCTGCCAGTCCAGCAGGTCGGAGAACGCAACACCGATGTACTGGACGATCTCGCCCGTGCCGGTGGTGTATAGATCGTTGTAATCGCTGAAGAAACCCACGCGGCTGTCGGCGGCAATGGCCAGGTCGTAGCCCGCGCCGGTCCACAACACATTGTTCAGAATTTCGACGTTGGTCGAACCACCATTCACCAGGATATTGGTCTGATTGGGCGAATAGAACGAGTTGTTGATGATTTCCACATTCGCCGCGCCGAGCGTCTGAAGGTTGGGGCCGGCGTTGTTGTAGATGAGATTATGGGCCACAAGCTGCCCGTTCTGCACGACCAGCGCGGTGCGATTGAAATCGATACGATTGTATTGCACGGTGCCGACGAAGTTGACGCCGATGGTATTGCCTTCGATCTGGTTGGCGGTAGCCAGCGCCGTACCACCCAGCACGCCGGAACCCGTTACCCCGGTGTAGTTGGTGGAGATGTACTGCCCCTGCATCAGGCCGGAGAGTTGCACGCCCGTGCCGTTGTCCACGATGTAGTTGGGGCTCGACCCGTCCAGGAAGCCCAGGCCGCCGCTGCCGGCGGTCACCACGATGCCGGTCCGGTTGTGAAAGATCTGGTTGGCATTGAGCGGCGCGGTGGCATTGTAGGTTACGCCGATCACCGCGCCGTGAATGACATTGTGATCGATCGAGCCGGTGAAGGCGGCATTGATCGTCACCCCGCCGCCGGAAATGTTGTTGCCGGTGATGATGCCCTGCGCCGGATTGAGAATATTCAGCGCGGAGAGACGGTTGTTGCCCGCCAGCAGATTGGTGACGCTGCCATTGACTGTCAATCCTGTTCCCAGCAGCGAACTGTTGATGAGCGTGACGCCCGATGATGCGCTGCCGCTGAGGGTGACGCCGACCAGGGTCGCCCCATCGATCGTGACGTTGGTGCTGCCGGCCACAGTCAAACTGCCGCCAGCGCCGCCGGTAATGTTGCGCAGCGTGATGTTCGTGTCCCCCGAAAGCGCCGCACCGCCGGCGAAATCCAGGGATTGCAGCGCCACGTTTTGTGCCCCGGTAATGGTGACCGCGCCGGTGATGGCCGTCGAGCCATCCGCCGCGCCGATAAGCACCACGCCATTGGCCGCGGCCCCAAGTGTAAAGCCCGTATAGCTTCCACCATCCACCAAGATCACCGTGCCGGGCGTCTGCGCCGCCAGGTTAACGGCGGCTTGGATCGAGGGCAGCGGGGAGCTGGGCGTTAAACCCGTGTTGGAAGCCTGGCTCGGAGCGGTGGTGAAGGCATTGGCCGGCACGACGCCATCGTTGACGTAAATGATCTGCGGCACATCCAGCGTGTTACCCAGCATGTATACCTGCGCGGAGCCCGAGGAGTTGTCGCCCCAGGCGACAAACGGATGCCCCGCGCCATCCACCGCCAGCGCCAACGCGCCAGCCTGGGACAAGGCGGTCGGACGCCCCAGAATGCCATCCTGGCTGGCATCACCCGGCAGTTGCCGCACGAAGGTACCATTGACCAACCGATTGGCATAAATGGCCACGGCCTGGCCGGGCGTGTTGGGCAGGCGATCCTCCAGCCAGACCAGGTCCAGCGCTGTTCCATTGGCGGACAAAACCGGGGCCGACGCGGCACCGCGCGATACCTGGTTGGCGCCGGCGCTGCTGGGCGTATCGATAGTCAGTGCCTGCCAACCGGCGCCGGCGTTGACGGACGCGACGATGTTGGTGGTGCCATCGGTGTTGGCGGCCCAGGCGGCGTAGAGTGAACCACCCGCGAAAGCCAGCGTCGGCTCCGCCGCCACAAAGCTTCCGCTGATGCCGTTGCCCGTGGCCGAACCGGCCAGCGCATTCCAACCTGCGCCGCTATTTTCCAGCACGTAGATGGAGGTGCCGACCGCCGTTCCCGGCTGCGCCCAGGCCAGGGCCAGGCTGCTGCCATCCGTGGCCAGCGCGAACGCGGGCACGGCAACGGAAGATCCGGATACCCCATTCCCGCTGGTCGATCCGGCACCGACCGCATTCCAAGTGGTACCGTTGAATTCCCGAACGTACACATTGGCCACGCCGCCGGAGGTATCCAGCCAGGCGACCACCGGGCCATTGGCGGTGTTCACAATTTGCGGGCTTTTGGCTTGGCTGGTGGACGAATTACCCCCCGCCGACAGCGAGGATCCCAGCGCCACCCACCCGCCCTGGCCACCGTTGGTGGTGGCATCAAACTTGGCTACGTAAATATCACCGCCCTGGGTCCAAGCCACCAGCGGATTGCCCGCGGCATCGAGCGCGATGGTGGGACTCAGGCAATCCCCGCCGCCATTGCTGATCCCGCCCCCCTGGGCACTGCCGGCAAGCTGGGTCCAGCCGGAAACCGAATCCCGCGCCACGTAGATCTGGTACGTGCCGTTGCGATCATCGGCCCAGGCGACATACTGCACCGCCCCCGCACCCGATCCCGTAGCCACCATGCTTGGGGCCAGCGCATTACCGCTGCTGTTACTCAGGCCGCCGCCGCTGGCGGACGTTCCGTATTGCACCCATTGCCCCGGCCCCGGCGTACCGGTAGGCAGGGTTGCGGCCGGAATCGCCGACCACGCCGGGAATTCCCATAGATCTGTGGTAACCGGCGCCGTGAAGTCCGACGCAATAGTGCCCGAATCACCCGGATGCAGAACCTGGTCGCTGGTGCTCGTTCCGGTATTGACCGTATTGCCGGAACTCCCCACGTAGATGATCGCGTTGCCACCCTGGGCATTAATGACGTTGTTCGCACCCGGGGTGTAAACATGATTGGCCCCCGCGCCGGTGGTGATCGTATCGCCGCCACCGGCCGAGCCTACCAGTAGATTTTCGCCGGAGCCGCCTTGGATCGTGTCCCCGGAGCCCGTGCCGCCGATCAGCTCATTATTGGTGGTGCCATTGCCAACCAGCGTATTGCCCGTGCCCGATCCGCCGACGATATAGTCGCTACCGCTCGAGCCCGTGAGCGTGTTACCGTTGCCCTGGCCAAACAGCGCGCTATTGCCCGTGAACGCGGCGGCATTAATGGTGGCGCCACCGGGCCCCGCCGCAAGATTCGCCTGGGCAATCCCGCTGAGTGTCAGATCCGCTGCGCCGGCGCGCTGCAGAAGCGTATCGCGCAGGGTGGCCGTGGTCAGGTCGCCGGCGACCAGCGTGTCGCTGCCGCCATTGCCGTTGATCGTGCCGTTGCCGTGCCAGCCGGTGACATCAAACGTATTGTTCGCCGCGCCACCGGTAAGATCGGCCGTGCCGATGCCACTGAGGGCAAAGCTCGTCCCGTCGGACCGCGTCAGGCTGCCATCGGTGAGCGTGAAGTTGGTATCGTCGGTGGAGATGATCGTGGCGCTGCCGCCACCACCGGTGATTTGCACCGGCGTTCCGGTCCACTGGCTCACGTCGAAGGCGGCGGTGCCGCCGCCACCGGCCAAGTCCAGCGCCGCGATGCCGGCAAACTGCACCACGCTGGTCGGACTCGCGATGTTTCCCACCGTCAGCGAATTCCTGGTCAGCGTCATGGTGCCGTTGCCCTGGATATCCAACAAGGTGTTGCCGCCGCCACCATCCACGGTATACGTGGCCGCGGCCGGCGTGAACATGCCGGGCGGTAGATCCAGTGCCGGTACGGTGCGCAAGTCGAGGTTGATGATGTCGTTGCCGCCACCGCCCGTAATAGCGTTCGTCCCGGCGCCGCCGGCATAGATGATATTCTGCCCGGAACCAACTTTGATGGTGCTGCCGCCCAGATCGCCGTGGATGGTATTGTTCCCATTGCCCGCCGCAATCGTGTCCGTGCCGATGCCGGCTACATAAGTCCAGCCTCCGATACCAACCGGGCTGGTGAACTGGGAGGTGGTCAGGTTGGTAATGGGCACAATATCATTGGCGGCGAAAGTTCCGGCCGCCAACCCGGGCGTTTCAAAGCCGCTGTCGGCGATGACCGGCGCCGGATTGTCCGTGGTGAAGACGCCCTCTCCCGGGGCGATTTGCACGTTATCAAGGAACGCCGTGTTGGCGCCGCCGGCACTGTCCAATCCCTTAAACGTCAGAAAGTGATACCCGCCGTTGGCGATGGTAAATGTCGGCGTGGTGTATTGCTGGTACGTGCTGGACGTCGGCGTAATCGTGGCGATCACGGTGTTGTCCAGCAGCACCTCGAAGTCCTCGCGGCCGGCGTTGCCGGCCGCCTGGGCGGCCTGGAAGCTCAGCGTGTACGTGTTGGCCATCCAACCGCTGACATTCTGGCTCAGGGCGCTGTTGCCCTGGATAAAGCCAACCTGCGTGCCTTCCGGCGCCGCCGGATTGCCGCCGGTCAGGGCGCTGCCGTTGGCACTCACGCCGGCATTGTAAACCAGCGGACTGGCGGTGATCAGGTTCTGGCCGTTGCCCAGGGTGATTTGCGCGGCGCCGGGTCCTTCCTGTACGATATTATTGCCGTTGCCCAGGGTGATGCTCGACGTGCCGCTGCCCCCGTAAATAACATTGTTGCCGTCGCCCCCGGTGATCGTGTCGTTGCCGCTGCTCTCGACGACCTGGCCATTGCCGGTGCCGACGTAGGCAAAGTTTACGCCACTGCCCAGGCCAATGGTGTCCGGCGCGTAGTTGCCCTGGAAGTGATCCGTGCCGTTGCCACCGTTGATCGTCAAACCCAGCAAATTGGAATTCGTGGTCGTCAGGTTGTTGAGGTCCGCCGTGTCGTTGCCATTGAGGGTATTAATTTGCAGATACTGGATGGCCGCCTGCGGCAGCAGGGTCAGGGCGGGATCGAAGTTGAACGTGTCGTCGCCATTGGTGCCGTTCAGGACCAGCGTATTGACGCCGGTCAGATCGCTGAAGGCCAGGTGCTGGTTGAAATTCTGCGACTTGTTGGCGACGTCCAGCGTGATGCCCTGCGCCGCACCGGTGCTGTCATACCATACGGAAGCACTGATATTGTTTCCGCCATCACTGGTGTCCAGCATCGTGGGGTTCAGGGTCAGCGAACCATTGGTCACGGTCGCCAGGGTCGCCGGCGTCGGGCGGCATGGAACATTCCAGTCGGCAATGACAAAATCGTGCGAATAGACGGGCACATCAAAACCCAGCGGCGGATCGCCGATCACTGCGTTGAGCGACAGTTGCAGACCCACCGAGGCCACCGGTTCGACAGCGCACAGCAGGCCGCTTTGTCCGCGGATCCAATTGAGCTCATCGAGATAGGATTTCCCGTCCCCCGCCCCCAAGCTGTCATAGTTGGCCATGCCCGCCGGTTGCCCGTTGGGCAGGTAGGCCACATCGTTCACTTTCACGCCCAGGGTGCCTTCGGGTCCCAGCGAACCGCTGAGCGAAAAGAGGCTCAGCGCACCGAAGAGGGCAATCTCGCCGCCAATGGTCACGTGCCCTTCAAAGGTCAGGCCCATCTGGTAGGGTTGGGAAGAATCTCCGAACTGGTCGTTGCCGATGAAGAATCCATCGAGCAGGTTGGGGGCACCGTTGCTGCCGATCCCCTGGCCCAGCAGGCCGCGCGTGGTCAGGCCGATGTCGATATTGCCGAACAAGGTCGCCGACAAGCCGGCCTGGAAAAATGCGTTGGCCGAGAGAATCCCGATCGAGGCCACCGGAAAAGTAACCCGCGGCGAGTCGTAGGAGGCGGTGTAATGGATATAGCCGGGATCAAACTCGATGAGCGTGATGGGTTTGTTGAGCAGCGTATTGGCCAGGGAACCATGCGGATCGCTCAACACCGGCATGGTGATGTCACAGGAGCCCAGAGTGGTGAGAAAATCGTTGATCTGGGTTTGCAGATTGCCGGCGTTTTCGCTCACGCCGCCGTCGGTCCATCCCGTATCGCCCGTGTCCGGCGCGCCGGCCAGGTAGGTGCTCAGATTGACCTGGTTGGTGTTGGTGGGTTGCTGGCTGATCAGGCTTAGAATCTGGAACATTGTCGTCACGTTGCTCGCGGCGCCGTCACCCACATACTGCACCAGGATCTGTGCTGGCGTCATACCGATGACCGGAATCTGGTAGTTGAGCGCATTGATCAACGCCTGCGGGATCGGATTATATTGCGCAATAGACTGCAAGTAGGGCCCAACCATGTCCGTCACGACTTCGCCCAGGTCAAATTTAATATCGCCAAACCCGGCGACCGGATCGGTGGAGTTGCCGGATCCGAATTCCAGCGGCTGCGCCTGGCTGGGATCCCAATTGGCACTGAAGGTGGAAATAATGCCCGGCCCGGCGCCCTGCACATAGGTGCTCGACGCCGCGCCCAACTGCAACCCAAAGGGCAGGTTAAGCGAACCGCTGCCGGTGAGCGCCGGTTGCAGAAGCGCCAGGCCGCCGCTGGTCAGTTCCAGGCTGGAAATCTTCTGGCCATTGTCCCCCGGCGCCAGCAGGTTCAGGGCGTAGCTGGCATTCAAACTCACCGCGGCGCCGGTGGCGCCCATGGGCAGCGTCCCGAACTTCCCGGTGGTCTTATCATTGAAGGTCTGGCTGGTATCGCTGGCCGAGACGCTGATCTGCGGCGTGGCCGACCCGTCGGTGCCCAGCACGTAGAAGCCGTCGGTGGCATTGAATCCAAAGGTCAGGTTGGCGGTGAAATTCGTGGCCACATGCACCGCGGTATTGTTGAGCGTCAAGAGGCTGTCGTAGCCGGCCCCGACGGCAAAGGGTTCATTGACCTGCTGGCTGATGGCAAAGTTCAGCGTGTACTCAAAGGCATTGCCCGCCGGATTGTCGTTGGCGGTGGCAGCAATCGACGCCTGCGCCAAACTGAAGCCGGCCCCTTGTGGCGCGTTGATAATGCTCTGGTCCAGCGTGGCCGCGTCGGTGGGTGCCAGGTTCTGAATCTGCTGGAAAACGCTCTGGAGGTCCGTGATAAAGGGGGTCACCTGGTTGATCGTCTTATCGATCCACGGCAGGCTGGCCTGCAGCACCGGAGCACTCTGCCAAGTTCCAAGCTCCGTAACCAGGGACCCCACGCCGGTCAGGAAGGTCTGGGCGCTATAGGTGGTGGTGGTGCTCAGGTCGCCCAGGTCCTGGGGCGTTACCGTCGGCGTGGTCGGCTCGGTCAGGCCCGACCAGGCAAATTGCACTTGGGGGTGGGCGCCCGGGGAGGGCAACTCGTCCGGGGTAAGCGTCAGCTTGGCTCCGCCGTTGAAAGTCAGGGGTCCGAAGTACGACCCCGGCGCCGCCAGCAGTGCCGGCAGCAAAATCTGCTGACCGCTGGTACCCAGTGGCACGGCGAAGGTCGCCGGCGTTGTGGCCATAAGGTGGCCGTTGCTGTCGGTTGCGGCGATCTCATCGCTGCCGCTGCTATAGGTTGTCGATAAATTTCCCACCGTCGCCGAACCCTTCAAGCCGGTCGAGACGATACGCACGTTGTCCAGGAGCGCCGTGGAACTCACGACGTTATTCGGGTTAACAAAAGTCACCTCGTGCGTGCCGGCGGTCACGGTAAAGGGCGCGGTGGTGTAGTCCTGGAAGGTGGTCGTCGCCGGCGTGATTGTGCCAACCGTCACGCCGTCGATCTGCACCAGGAAATCCTCGGGAACAAAGTTGCCTCCCGCCTGCGCCGCGGAGACCGTCAACGTATAGCCTCCGGCCTGCCAACCGCCCAGCAACTGGCTGATCGAACCGTCGGGCACCGTGCCGGTACTGTTGCCCTCGATGAAGCCGACCTGCGTGCCCGCCGCCGTCGCCACGCCGCCCTGGATGCTGTTGCCGTTGGAACTGATCCCGGCCTGCCCACCGGCGACGAAGGTCCAGTTGGAGCCGGTCGGGTCATATTGAGCAGCTCCGGCGGCCAAGCCTGGGGTTTCAAAGCTAAAGTCGGGAATGTTCAGCGCCGTATTGGGCGTCTCGGTGATACCGAGGATCTGTCCCGAAAATCCCTGGCCGCCTTGGATGTAGAACTGGTTGGCGGCGGTGACATTGGGCGTCAAGACGATCCCCAGCGGAATCATGCCACGATAGGTCGCCGACACCGGCGCCGCGCCCGTCGCCGAAAATGCGGCGCCGCTGACCGGGCTGTCGACCGCCCACCCCAGGTTCCCTGCATAGGTCTGCTGGATCCCGAGGTTCAGCAGGATCCCGTTGGCGGTGGTCGTCAGGGTGACACCATTGCTGCCGGTGCCGAATTGGGCGCTCAGCGTGGCATAAAGACTCTGGATGTCGTTAAACGTGAAGTTTTGCAGCGTATTTTGCAGGGTCGTGCCCAAGGTCGCCCCCGCGCCCAGGCTGGTGCCCAGGAAGCCAACCTCCTGGCCCAGGGCGTCGCTGCCGGAGGCATCATTGAGCACCGACTCCACCTGGCCCAGTGCCCCACTCAGGGCGGTGCTGGTCAGGTTATTCCACGCCAGGTATTCCCCCAGCGTGCTGGTATCAAAAACGTACGTCTTGGGCTGGGCCACATTGGGCCAGGAAATCGCCAGCGTCTCGGGCGTCAGACCCAGCGCGTTGCCGCCGGTTAACGATGTGTTGACCGTCAGCGGCAGGCTCACCGCCGCCGTCCCGGTCAGCGCCACGGCCGCAGGCACCGGCAACACCACGACGCTGCCATTGGCGGATGGTGGCTGCGGGCCGGATTGCAGTTCCTTGGCGGTAATGATCCCCGGCGTGGCCGGGTTGTCGGTCTGGGGATCCGTCAGCGTAATGTTGGCCTGCGCCGCCACATGGATGGTGCCACCGGAGACATTGACGTTCAACATTCCCAGGTCCACCGGCGCATTGAGCGTTCCGTCCGCAGTCACATTCACCTGCACCGCCGGCTGGCCGGTGGCGGTGACAAAGAAACTCCCGGTGTTGCCATCCTCACCGAAGGACAAATTCATGGCCACGACGACCGTCGGCGTCAGGCTCGGAAAGGCGGAGTTGGCAATGTTCACTGCCGGGCTCACGTTGAGCCCGGCAAACGGAACCGGCGTGCCCGGAACCGAGACATTCAGCGCCAGGTTAAAGAGCAATTGCCCACCGCTGCTGGTTTCCGTCAGGCTGTTGATGGTCGCCCCCGGGATACTCTGGATCAGCGCCAGAAGTTGTTGATCGCTGTTAAACGTAACCACCGGGGCGCTGCTCGCGGTCGATACCGGATCGGTGTAATTGGTCAAATAGGTCTGGAAGATCCCATAGGCCTGGCTGCCGCCGGACGTATTGGTGAAATCCACCAGATCGTTGATCGACTTTCCCAGCAGCGGCAGACTCGTATAGAACGGATTGGCCGGAGAAAGCGTGCTGGTGGTGGCGGCGGATGCCAGGTCGGCGGTGACCTGGTCGAGACCCAAAGCCAGGGTCGTCGGATCCACCGCCTGCAACGCGTTAAGCTGCGTGAGCGTCGGATCGGTCGTCAGCGTGGAACTGCCGGCGGCTGGCGCCGTCACGCTGGGCCAGGTAAAGACAATCGGATTGGCGCCGGGCGCCAGCGGCGTGGCCAGGCCGGCGGTGACCGTCGCCGGGTTCGCCTGCGTGACCAATGTGTTGACCAGCAGCGATAGCGGAGTGCTGGTGAGTTGGGCCAGCGTCAACCGGCCAGCGGTTTCCGCGGCATCCACCGGAGGCTGATCGTTGAGCGAAAAGTTAAACGTCGGAGCAAAGCTCACCGCCGCAATTCCCCCCGACGTCTGCATGAATCCCAGTTCCGCCCCGGGGTTGCGGGCCAGCCTTACATTGTCGAGAAACGCCGTGCTCTCGGCGGGGAGACTGTTAAGGTCCTGGTTCATCCCCTGGAAGGTAATGGTATGCGCGCCGGCGGTCAGGGTCAGTACGGGGGTGGTATAGCTGGTGTACGCGTATGTCGCCGGCGTAACGGCATCAACCGCCACGCCGTCGACCAGCACCTGGATCTTCTGGCGGTCGGCATAGAGGTAATAGGTAATATCGAGGGGATTGTTGGGGTTGGCAACGGCGACCTCATAAGGCCGCTGCGCGGCCGAGAACGCCAGCGTGTAGTTGCCCGCCTGCGCACTGCTGATGTTCAACGACTGGCTGATGGAACTGTTGCCGCCAATAAATGCCGCCTGCGAACCTTCGGGGGCATTGAGCACCGCGGTTTGCGGTGCCGGTGTGGTGTTCATAGCGCTGCCATTGGCACTGATGCCCGAGATCGACGGCGTCAGGGTCGTGCCACCGTTGAAGCTCCAACCGGTGCCGGCCGGATAGTTCTGGTACGCACCGGCCCCCAGCACCGGCGCTTCAAATCCGCTGTCGGCCAGGGTCGGCACGGGCGCCGGCGCCACGCCCGTGGCGTTGCTGGCCACCGCAATCGAAGAGGACGCCGTATCCACATAGAACACGGCCGCGCCTGTGCCGGCGTCCCAATACGTCCCCAGGGTCAGGTTCTCGGTCAGCGTGGTCGCCATGTCCACCAGGGTCGGATCGAGCAACGCCACGCCGTAGTTCTGGCTCAGCGGTATCGGCACGACCGTGGTGCTCTGAAACTGAACATGAAGTGAAATCTGGTCCGGCAAATCGCTCGGCGCGCTGACGGTAACGCCCGGCATACCCTGCAGCGCCGTAACCAGATCGCCCACCGATGTGTACGTCGGCCCCAGATTCGCCAATAGCCCGCGCAGCGCCGCCCCCGGATCGTAAGTGCTCATGGCGGTGCCCACCACCGCCACGTTGGAGCCCAGCGCCGTGGAGCCTTGCAGGGCCGTGTTAAAGGCCGCCAGGCCGGTCGGATTCCCCGGCGCCAGTGCCGTGGCGAGCGCATCGAGCAACGCCTGCTCGTGCGCCCCGCTCAGCAGCAGGCGCAGTTCCAAAGCCTCGATCATGGGGCGAGACTGCGTCGCGGCGGTCAACGCGCTATTGCGGCGCACGCGGCCGCGCTGGTCCAGCCAGCGTCGAACAAAGCGCTCCATCCCCAATAGCTGCGACGCACTAAACATAATGGACCCCACGTAACAAGACTTCTGCGGGCACCGCGCCCCAGCGCCATGCCCGGCGCGTACCGCACGGCGGCCCATGGCCGCATTTACCAGCGCACTTCCTGGCGGAAATCATGATCTTATTATCAACTGTAGCGCCGCGGCAGGTGCAGGCTACCTTTGGTCCAATATATAGTCAATGCATATATGGTTTATAACCAATATATTAGGAGATAAAGCGATCGTTTTTGCGATTATTTTCCGTTCTTTCCCGCTTCCCCTACTCCCCCGCCCGGCACCCACGCCGCCGGCGCCACGAGCCGCGGCATTAGGGATCGATCGCCGGTTCCTCGCGAAAGCCGACGATCTTGCCGTCCTGCACGTCAAAAATGTAATCCGTCACTTTATGCGTCAGGTTGATGCCCGGACGCTTCTCCCATACACCATTTTTATACGTCTTGATGTTTCCAGATTCGCTCACAAGACGCGGTGTCGGATTGTCGGTCAGACCCAGCTCCACCATCCGCGCCCCGGCTTGCTCGAGCGTCAGGCCCACAATGCTGCCCTTAAAGGCACTGAGCGCCTGCGCTCGTTCGGCGGCACGGCTGGCTTTATGCTCCGCCATGGCGGCCTGGGCGGCCGCCAGTTGACTTTGCAGGTCGACAACCATGTCCCGCAAGTCGGCGTTCTGATGGCGCAGCTTGCGCAGCTCGTCCGGGGCGCCAGCCGGAATCGCCGGCGGCAAGGGTGCGGTGGCGGCAGACTCCGCGGTCGCCACGCAGGGCCGCGCCAACAGGAGCAGCGCCAGCACAATAGCTTTGGTCATCAAGGGATCCCCTTATAAACTGGGGCCAAGGCACGCAATTCGCGGCATTTTACCCCCCGGCGGCCCGGGCACCAAACCCGCAGAAGTCAACCTGTTTTCTGACCGATATAATAGACAACGCTGTTTATTTCGATCTGCGCTGCTAGCCCAAGGGGAGATACACGTTGGCCGCAAAGCCGCAACTTCTTATTGTCGAGGGCGATCCGATCTTTCGGCGCGTGCTGCCTTTTCTGGCCGGCCAGAATGGATTCCAGGCTGAACTGGTCGACTCGGTCCAAGCGGCGCTGGAAAAAATCCATGCCGACCTCGACCGCCTGATTCTCGATCTGACCATGCCTGATGGACTGTCCATCCCGGTTCTCCAACGCATCCGGGACGAATGCTGGCCCATCAAGGTGGCCGTGGTTACCGACGATACCGAACGCCAAATACTCGAGGAAGTGACCGCGTTGCGGCCCGATTTATTCGTGTTCAAATCCGCCGGTCTGCGCCCCTTGATCCAGTGGCTCGAAGCCGGCAAAGTGGCGGCCCCGTCGCCCACCGGCGACACCACCGTACCGGCCGACAGCGCCGCCGAACCGGTCGCGGATCCCGTCGCCACCGCCGTGGTGGATCGCCCAGTCGCGGAGCCCCCGAGCGCCGCGCGGAGCAACCAACGCTCCAAAGATCGCGGCAAAGTGCGCATGGGACTGGTGGCCCGCCTGATCGGCAAGGCGGCGGAATTTGAAGTGCGCGTGGATGCCGTCGATATCAGTTCCTCGGGCATCGGCGTGTTGGCACGCCAGGCCTTTAACCCGGGGCAATACTTCGTCGTGCGCATGCATTTTGGCCAAAAACCTGCGCATCTGGTGCTCTGCCGTACCAGTTATTGCCGCACCGCGCCCGAGAAGAAGTTCCGGATCGGCGCGGCCTTCGTGGAAACGATCGTCGCGCCCGATCGCGACACCCTGCCACCCGCCTGGTACCAGAAAGCCACCACCAAACCGGGTTAACGACACCCCGGCCAGCCGCTGCCGGCTGGCCGCGCTGTGGCGTCCCGCCCTTAGCAACCATCATTCCACGTGCCGTGCGCTGGCCCGGCCGCTATACTCAAGCCCAGGGCATCGGCCATTAACCGTGGCCCTTCCCGGCGCCACACTGCGGACTACGGCGCGTTTCCGGAGGCACCGCCATGCAGGCTATGAAATTGGATCGCTCCAGCCCCATTCCGCTTCACCAGCAGATTGAGTGCTTGCTGCGCCGCATGGCCCGGCGCCCGGAATATCGGGAGGGCAAACTGCTGCCGACCGAAGTGACGCTGGCCGCACACCTGCACGTCAGCCGCAACACGCTGCGCGCCGCGATGACGCGCCTCGAGGCCGAGGGACTCCTGCAACGCACCCCCAAGGTCGGCACGCGTGTGGGGCGTTCCCAGCCGCACACCAGCCTGCGTCAATGGCACAGCTTCACCGAAGAAATGCGCCGCCAGGGCATCACCGTGGAAAACTACGCGCTGGCCCTGCGGCACACCCGTGCCGCCAACGATGTCGCCGCCGCCCTCGGCGTGGACCCCACCCGCGAGCTATGGCGCCTCCAGCGCGTCCGCGGCTGGGATGGCGTCCCGGCCGTACTGGCGATCTCCTGGCTCCACCCGGACCTGAAGCTGACCGGCAACGAAGATTTCCGCGCCCCGCTCTATGAAGTCATCCACCGCGCCAGCGGCCGCACGCCGGCGGTATCCCGCGAACAAATCAGCGCTCTTAAGGCCGATGCGACCGTGGCCGCGGCCCTGAATCTGGCCGCCGGCGCTCCGGTGCTCCTGCGCCGCCGCATCATCCAGGACGGCAAGGGCCGGCCGATCGAATACAATCTCAATTATTATCGCACCGACCGCTACACCCTCACGCTGGATATGGAATCGCCCACCGGGCGTTAAGCACATAAGACCATTCACGAACGCGTTGCGGCGCACCGGGCCGATCGTCCCCACCACCACCGGAGCCGACCTGCCGCCAAATTACTTTCCACCACGCACGAGACTTGTAAACGATACGTTGTTATTATAAAGACACGTAATAATAGACGCCACCGTCCGTTGCCTTCAGCCCAGGTGCACTGAACGTGTAATAAAGGAACTAGTCATGGTTCGCTTTCGGCGACAAACCTGCGGCCTGCTGCTGTTGTTGGGATGGGCACTTAACGCCACGCCCAGCATGGCACAATCCACGACCGCCCCCACGCCCACCCAGCGCGCCGAGAACTACGAACTGGCCCTGGCCCGCGCCCAAGCCACCGGCAATGATATCGTCGTCTACCAGCGCGGTAGCGATTGGAACCTCCTGGCCGAAACCCTCTACCACACCGTCTGGCTTAAGGAGCAACTGCTCCAGGAACTCGGCCCGGGATTCATCCTGGTGGCCGTGGATCATCCGGAGGGCGCCGGAGGGCGCTCAGTCTATGGTGCCCCAACGGAGGCGACCGCCGGTACCACGCCCCCGCAGCGCCTCGCCGAACTCACGGACGAAAAAAATCCGCTCCCGCCCAATGAAATCACGGCCGTCGAATCCAAAGATGGCGCCACGTTCAAGACCCGCGAGGACAGCGCGTGGCTGGCCTCCGGCGCCAACCCCAATCAGGACACCTTGACCCTGAAGATAAAGGCCCGCCACGCCGGCACCGTGCTGCGCCTGGATTTCCCCACCGATCCCACACTGCCCGGCACGGGACCGGGGCGCGCCAGCAACGGCAACTTCGCCATTTGCGAGGTCGAGGCGCAGGCCGCCGCCACCCCGGTCAAATTCACCGCCGCCTGGGCCAGTGCCGCCGAAGGCAACCAGGGTGCCTGGCAGGCCATCGATGGCATCAGCGACAAAGGCGACAACGTCTGGAATCCCGCGGCCCACCAGCACCACCGCCGCTCCCTCCTGCTGGTGCTGGCCCAAGGTGTGCCGGCCGATGGCGAATTGACGCTGCGCCTGATCTGCCGCAGCCAGTGGGGCCAGCATGTACCCGGTTGCCTGCGCGCTGCCGTGTTGTCCGACGCCCCGGTGGCCAGCGATGTCAGCGCCGTCTACCAGGCACAACTGCTGGCCGCCAAGAATGCCCGCTACTCCTGGTGGGATACCACGTATTGCCCGCGCGTCGCACTGCTGGATAGCGCCGGGCGGGCGGTCGCCTGCGAGAACAAGCCCCGCCTGGGACTCACACCCGCCACCCTGGCAACCCGCATTAAGGAACTCCGCACAGTGCGCCAGAAGCGCGACGCCCTGTGGACCCAGGCCCAACAGGCCACGGGCCCCGCCCGGGCCGAACTGCTGCGCCAAAGCCTGGACCTCCTGGGTTTTGCCAACTGGGCCGGCAATGACAATTGTTACAAATTCATCCATGAAAAAATAAAAGAGGCCGACCCCAAGGACCAAAGCGGGGCCACCCGCTGGCTGAGCTTTGGCGCCAACGGCCGCGATGGCGCCCCGGGTATGGACGACGTCTGGAAGGCCCTGAATGCCAAAGACTACCAGGCCGCCCTGGATCTGGTGGAACTGCACCTGGCCGACCCCCGCAACAAGTGCCTCGACCACGACCGGCGGCAGCGCATCATGCTGGCCAAGTTCCGCATCTACCGCGAATGGAAAGGTCATGAGGACCAGCGCTTCGACGTCCAACGCCAGATCGCCGCACTCGATCCGGCCACCTACCTGGGCATTGGCGCCGTCGGCTACCTGGCGATGTACCACCGCACCGCCACGCCCCTGATCACCTATGGCTGGGGGGAAACCCAGGTTAAGCCCGGCCCGAACACCTGGGACATGAACGATACAAATTACTACTTCGACCATCCCGGCATTTACAAAGTCACACTCACCCACGCTGGCGGCAAGGATTCCGTCACGATCCGCCGCCTCACCGTCCACGATGGCACCACCACGCTCGCCGAAGCCACCCCCTCCACCCCCGCCGCTACCGCCTCTACCGCATCCCCTGCCGCCGTGGGCCCAGGCCACAATGCGACATTCACCCTGGACCTGCGCCGCTGGCGCCCCGATCGCCACTACCTGCTGCATGTGGAACTGGAAGCCAACCCGGGCCAGACCGACAACAAAGGTAACTTCAACATCGAGCCGGAATTTATGCCGCCAGCCACTGTCGCCGCGGCCTCCGCGCCCGCCAGCGATACGGATGAATTAAGCCAAAACCTCCGCGGCGACCTGGCCGCCTGGCAGAAAAAACTCGGCGATACCGTGCTCGCCCAGACACCCGATATCCGCAGCGCTGCCGCCAACATCCTGGCCAACCCGGCCCAGCGCCTCTTCCTGGCCCAGGCCGAACTGCTGCGCACCTGCACGCCCGCCAAAGTTGCCCAGGTCGCCGCCGGCGACGACGGCATCCCCTTCCTCAAGGACCTGCTCACCAACACCTCGTGGCTCGAATCCTTCCTGGCGTCCGGCCCGGCCGATCGGGCCGCCGCCCTGGAAAACCTGCGTTTCCTCCATCAATATGCCCCGGCCGACCTGGCCCAGCCCCTCTTTAAGAATCTCGCCACCGCCATGGCCCTGAGCGCCGGCGCCGATTTCCCGCGCTATCGGCTCTTCCAACGCTTCAAACATATCCAGTGGGCCTGGCGCAATGGGTTGCTCCACGCCGCCTTCGACCACTACACCGTCCGCGAGATGCGCTTTGCCATTTACCTCGGCGGCACCGCCCGCGATTACCAGTTTTTACTCGATGAACGCCAGACCACCATCGGCGATTATTTCGGGGCCTGCTGGGCCATCCCTTACCGCGACCCCAACGACTATGGCTATTCCGTCCAAGGCTGGGGCTACACTGATCCCTGGCGCTATTACTACGGCGCCGGCTACCGCTGCCGCCCACTCGAAGCCCAGCGCCTCGTTGGTGGCGTCTGCGGCACCCTCTCGGAATACGGCGCCTCGACCGCCCAGGCCCATGGCGTCATGTCCGTGACCGTCGGCCAGCCCGGCCACTGTGCCTACGTGGTGCGCGCGGGCGAAAGCTGGGGTATCGGCAATGATGTCTTCGGCCCTTGCGATACCGGCTTTTCCGCCTGGGGCTGGGAGGGCACGGGTTATTCCGTCGCCGCCAGCTTGTGGGAACCGGTGGAGGCCGATCGCACCCATTTCATGGATGCCACGCGCCTCACCTGGGTGGCGCACATTCAGCAAGCCCGCAGCACCGACAAAACGCCCGGCTCCTGGGCCGCCACCTACGAGCAGTCCCTGCTCACCCAGCCACTCAACTACGGCCTGTGGGTCGAGTACGTCAAAGCCCTGGAAGCCACGCCCACCGTGCCCCTGACCACCTGGCGCAGCCTCGCCCGCCGCGCCGCAGACACCTTTGCCCCCTGGCACCAGCCCGCCTGGGCGCTGGCCAACCGCTGCTTCGAAAAGGCCGCCGCCACTCTCAAACCGCCCGAACGTCTGACGTTCCTGCTGGAATTACATCGCGCCCTGCGCCAGGAAAAAGCCACGCAGCTGGCATCCTATCACTACGAAAGCAATTTTGAATGGCAGGCCAACCACCTGGGCGATCCGGCCCTGGAGATCCAGTTCTTCCGCGAACTGCTGGTGATTCTGCATTCCAAAGAGCCGCAGTACAACGGCTTCCTTAGTGGATTGCTGAGCTGGGGTGCCAACCGCTTTTCCGGCAAACCCGCCACCGCCGCCGCCTATGCCCGCGCCATGGACGCGTTCTTTGCCGCCCAGGGCAAAGCCGCCGACCGCGGCCAAGTCGTCAGCACCTTGGCCACCGGTATTCGCAAGGCCGCCGACACCAGTGACCTGGCTACGTACCAGCTCTGGGGCAATATGGCCCTGCGCCTCCTGCCGCCGCTGACCCCCGAAGATGTCTACTTGAACGCCGCGCAGGTGAAGGATTTCCCCAAGACCACCGGTTTCCCCGGCGAATTGCTCTCGCGCGAGGCCATGCTGCGCACCAGCTCCACCAGCGCCCCGGATCGCCCGCAGACCTATCGCCAGTTGCTCAGCGGCTCGAGCTTCGGCGGCTTTTTCCACACCGGCGACGAAGCCACGCCCTGGGCCCAGGTTGAATTAAGCGCCGCATCCATCCTCTCCGGGATCGTGCTGGTCAATCGGTTTGAGGCCGCCAGCGAACGCGCCGCACCCCTGAAAGTGTCCGTTTCCGACGATGGTAAAACCTGGACCGCCGTGGCCGACTTCGACAAACCCCTGCCGGTCTTCCGCATCGATTTGCAAGGCAAGGCGGTGCACGCCCGGTTTGTACGCCTCGAGCGCGTGGCCGAGACCGCCGCCGCCTTCCATTTCCGCAGCATCCTGATTTACGGCCATAAGGTTCCGCCAGTCACCGCTGCCACCGGCCAGTTGCCCGTCAAGACCAAGGGATGATCCCCGCGAACACCATTAGACCGGAACAAGTATCGCATCCCTCCCCGTCTATCTGTGATTTCAATGCCCTCGCGGTGGGCCCACGATGGCAGTGACCACTTATACACCCTCAAAGTTGTGGCGATTTCCGGGATTAACGGTTCCAGAACCATAAGATGTGGGGCGAGGCACTTGGCCTTCCACGGAAAACACCCGTCATCGCAATGGAAGATACTCCACCCGGCTTTCCCAAGTTGCAACATCGTCGGCCATGGAGATCAATTCCATGTCGTCGATGACTGGACCAATCGATGTAAGTAGTTGATGGATGTAAATCACACCGACAAATCGCCGGTGGCACGTCTGACAGGCCGTGGCCGCGCGCAGCATGTCGTCATCCTGTGAGAAAAGAACACGGCCGAGTGCAGTTGCCCGGCCCAGCAATTCATCGTCGGGCGTTCCGGCAGCACCGTCCTCCTGCGCGGTCGGGACATCAACTCCGCGAAGGCGGAGTCCTTCGGTGATCGCCCGCGGTACGTGCTCGTCCATGTAGAAGGCCACCGCCATCAAAGCTTACCCGCGGCGTGCAGCCTCTGGCGCAGGGGCGAGTTGGCGGATTGCGCCAGCGCCTGTTTGTACGTAGCGCTTTGACGATCGATCTCAACGTCGAACTCCGCCTGGTGGTCGTGGTAGTAAGCCAAGGCCGAGTAGATGGCAGAGAGGGAAAGATGCGGATGCTGCCAATGAATTTCAGCAGGGCTCCAACCGTGGGCGATGTGGTCCAGTGCGACCTCAATCACCTTCGTGCTTGTGCCTTCGATCCAAGCGACGCCGCGGTCGTCCAATGCAATGTGACTTGCGGTAACGGTAGTCATAATGCTTACCTTAACAAATTCTGCGGGCGGTTGCCACGCCATTAACTGTTAGAAAATTTAAGTTTCGTGAATGTCCGAGGCACGCAAAGGTCCAACCCGGGAGGCAATGAAGAATGCGGTCTCAAGGATAATCGTAAACCTTCCTTTTGCCGTCGTCTGCTTTGAGATATTTTCCGGATGCATGGGAGCCCGCTTCCCCCGCTGTTCATGTCCGATCACCCCTGCTCTCTCAGCATCGCCGCAAACGCGGACTCGATGTGGCGCGCAAACTGGTGGGCATCGTAAAACGGCGCCGTCTTCCGGCTCTCCGCCAGCCGCGCACGCAATTCGGCCAGGCGTTCGGGGGCGCGGGCCAGCGAAAGCGCGCATGCGAAATAGGCGTCAAAATCGTAAGTGATCAATTCCGGCAGCCCCACGGCGCGCAGCAGGCTGCCGGCGACGCGCGCGGCGAACGTGGTACCGGCCACCGTTACCATGGGCAGCCCGGCGTACAACGCGTCGCATCCGGATGTATGCGCGTTATACGTCGGCGTATCGAGAAACAAATCGGCACAGCGATGCTGGGCCAGATACGCGGGGAACGCAGCGCGCGGGGCGAAGATGAGCCGGTCCGGCGCTACCCCGCGTGCCGCGGCCTCTTGCCGCAAGTTATCCTTCATCGGCGCTTTGCCTTCCAGCAGCCAGAGCACGCTGCCCGGGACGGCTTTAAGCAGGTTCATCCAGACCGTGAAGATGGCCGGGGTGATTTTGGCACAACTGTTGAAGCTGCAAAATACGAAGCCCTCGTCCGGCAGGTTGCACGCCCGGCGCGACGGTGGCGCGGCGATTTCGCGCGTCGTATTCTGCGGCATATAGCAACCGGGAAGATGCACCAGCTTTTCGGCGAAATAAGGTTGCTGGTCCGCTGGAACAATAAAGTCGTCGACCAGGATGTAATCCATGAACGACGCCCCCATCGTCCCGGCGTATCCCCAGTAGCTCACCTGGATCGGTGCCGGGCGCAACGCCATGATTTCTGTCCGGCTGTGGCTCGTGTAACCGGTGAGATCCACGAGGATGTCGATCTCATCGGCGGCGATGCGTGCGGCAGATTGCAGATGCGTCCAACGTCGCATATCGACGAAATGATCAGCGCCGCGCTCAATTCGCGTGCGCGTCGCGCTGCGGTCATCCGGGCCATACGAATACACCCAGACCTCAAATTTCCGGCGGTCATGATTTTCGAAAAGCTCCACCAGCGAATTTCCCACTGGATGCTGCCGCAGATCGACCGAGAGATACCCGACACGAATCCGCCCTGTTTTCCGCGGGACCCGCGCCGCGTGTGCCGGGCGGAATTGCTGCAGCTGCTTGAAATGTTGCTCCGCGAAATGGCGGGCAACACAGAATTGCTGCTCCGCCGTCGTCGGCACAGGCAGCACCAGAAACGAAAACGGGCGGACCAGGCAGGAGGCGGCGCGCTGCACCGCGGAACCGGTCAGTTCGATGGCCCGCCGGGCTTGTTCCTCGATGCCCGACCAATCACACGCGTGCTGCCGCAGGTGTACCAGATCGACAAGGTATTCGGGGTTATCGGGCTCCAGGGCCGTGGCGATTTCGTAGGCGGAGATCGCTTCGGTTACCAGGCCCTTCAGGCTCAAAGCCAGCCCCAGAGACGCGTGCGGCAGCGCCGCTTGCGGACGGAGCGTTGTCGTCTGGCGATAATACCCAATGGCGTCGGCCACGCGGACCTGGTCGATGGCACTATGGCCCAGATTCAAATAGGCATCGGCACAATTGGGGTTGATCCGGAGCGCTTCCTGAAAACATTGTATGGCTTGGTCCAGCAAACCCAGTGGCCGCAGTGCGCTCCCCAGGTTGTTGTGAGCGTCGGCAAAATCCGGGGAAATCCGCAGAGCCTCCCGGTAGCAGGCGATGGCTTCTTCCAGCCGGCCGGCACGCTGCAGAACGATTCCCAGATTCGACTGCGCCACGGCCATATTGGGATTCAATTCCAAGGCACGCTTCAAGTCCCGAAGCGCGTTGGCGGTAGCGCCCAATTCATGCCAGGCAATCCCCAGGTTGGCATAATCGACCTCGGACGTGGCGGGCAGCACGACCATTTGCCGAGATACCTCGCGCACCTGTGCCTGGCGGCCTTGTGCGCGAAAGATATCTGCCATTTTCGCCAGGACTCGTACCGAGGGTGCTTCGCATTCCATCGCCCGGCGGTAGCAGGCCAGCCCCTGATCGGGTTGACCGGTCTCGCAAAACGCCGACGCCAGATTGATAAGGGCGTTGGCGTACGTCGGCCGCAGTGCAATCGCCTGCTGGTACGCGGCTATCGCGTCCGGCCGCTGACCGAGATCCTGCAGGGCAATCCCCAGATTATTAAACGCCTGGGCCAGCGCCGGGTTAAGGGCAAGCGCCTGGCGAAAACACCCGACCGCCTCCCCCAGCCGTCCCTGCTGCGCGAAACTGATCCCCTGCTGGTTCCACTCATCTGCCGAAGGCACGGTTGGCATTTCCTCTCAAAAGGGGACCATGTTGCCGGATCGTGTCCGCGTCGCTCCTGCTGCGAAAAATCAGCCTAACTCTCACGGATGCGGAATTCAACCGGCCTGATAGGAAATTTAGTTCTTGTGAAAGTGTGGCCGGGGCGGGCAGGCACAGCCCTGCAACTGAGGGGGCGGAGTTCACCCTGAGTGCTCCCGTCGGCTAAATGCCATTATTTATTCTGGCCAACAGCCGCCCCTATTGCACATAATCGCCCGCCCAGCGAAAATCCACCCTTGTTGGAACCGAGTGTGCCTATTATTTGTGGCCGTTGTTTGTAGTCCCGCCTTTAGGCGGCGTCGCGGGCCCATCCGCCTGAAGACGGAACTCCAAACAAGCGGGCCACCCAAGAAATCTGGCCACATCCCATTAGGCCCCAAGCAAGGAATCCAAACATGAAACGCTGGATGAACAGAGCGGCACTTACAAGCCTCGGTTTCTTACTGGTCGGATGCGCAGCGCCCGCCGGTGTCTTCGTGGTGCGCGGCGCCATCCCCGGTTCGGCAGACAATAATGTGGTGGTCGCCAGCCCCCATGGCGGACTATCCATCGCCGTGGGCGTCACCGCCGCCGGCCGACTCTCGTACGTGGTCCACGCCGATGGCCAGGAAGTCGTGGCGCTCTCCCCCCTGGGCCTCACCGTCGATGGCGTGGACCTGGGCCAGGGTGCCAAAATCGTCGGTCCGCCCACCACCACCACGGTGCAGGAAACGTATCCGCTCTTTGGTGCCCATGCCCTCGCCCACAACGACTGCCGCGCGGCAACCATTCCTTTGGAAAATGGCGCCCGCCACTTCGCCGTAGTGGTACGTGCCTCCGATGACGGCTATGCCATCCAGTACGCGGTGGCCGGCCCCGTCAGCCACATCACCGGCGAAGCCACCGGCTGGAATCTGCCGCGCGATGGCCGCTACACCTGGGCCAATTACGAAACCAGTTATGAAGAGCTGGTGCACACCACCGCATGGGACAAACTGCCAGCCACCGGCACCCTGGCCCCGCCGCTGACCGCCGAAGTCGCCGGCCATTTCCTGGCCATCAGCGAAGGCAACAACCAGGACTTCCCCGACATGGGCCTGACGCGCGATGGCGACACCTGGCACGCCACCTTCCCCGCCTGCGCCAAGGGCTGGGATGTTAAAGACCAGCACGGTTCGCTGGTCACCCCCTGGCGCGCCACGATCGTCACGCGCGACCTGACCGCCCTGGTCAACAGCGATCTGTTCATGAACCTCTGCCCCCCGCCGGAGCCGCAGCGCGATTTTTCCTGGGTCAAACCCGGGCGCTGCCTCTGGCAGTGGTGCAGCATCGGTGCCCCCAAGTTGAACGATCAGAAAGACTGGTACGATGCCGCTGCCAAACTTAAATGGGAATACTATCTCATCGACGACGGCTGGCGCGACTGGCGGGCGCCGGGCAAGGATCAGTGGGCCCTGCTCAAGGATGTCATTGCCTATGGCACCAGCAAGGGCGTTAAGACCCTGGTGTGGGTCAATTCCAAGGAGATGCGCCAGCCAGCCGCCAGCCGCGCCTATCTCCAGCGCGTCAAGGACTGCGGCGCGGTGGGCATCAAGATCGATTTCTTCCCGCCCGCCACGCCCGAGGTTCTCCACTGGCACCGGGAATTGCTCCAGGAAACCGCCGATCTGCATCTGCTGTGCAATTTCCACGGCACCTGCAAACCCACCGGCCTGCGCCGCACCTGGCCCCACGAACTCACGCGTGAAGGCGTCCGCGGCGATGAATACCAGATGACCCGTTACAAGCGCCTGCGCCCCATGGAACTGGATTGCAACCAGCCCTTTAACCGCCTGCTGGCCGGCCCGGCCGATGTCACGCCCGTGGTCATGAATCCCAAGGAACTCCGCATCTACTCGCGCCCGCACATGCTCGCCCAAGCCCTGATCTTCCTCTCCCCGGTCACACATTTTTACGATCAATACAAGTTCTACGTCGATAGCCCCGCCGTCGACCTCTTGCAGGACCTCCCGGTCGTCTGGGATGAAACCCGGGTTCTGCCCGGCACCGTCATCGGCGAAGTCGCCGGCTTTGCGCGGCGCCATGGCGACACCTGGTGGATTGGCGTGGTCAACGGCGCCCAGGAACGCACCTTGCCGGTCAAACTCGATTTTCTCAAGAAACCCGCACCATCAACGCTCCTCTACGATGTCCCCGGTCAGGACGACGCCCTGGACCGCCAGGAAAAGACCCTCCAACCCACCGACACGCTAACCCTGAAACTCCGCCCCGGCGGCGGCTTCTTCGCGCGCCTCGGCAAAGATTGAACCTTTTCTGCGCATAATCATGAAATGAGCCGGAATTATGGGCTACAATGAAAGGTCAGTAGATGCCGACGATACTGCGTATTGGAAAGTATCGGTTTCACTTTTACTCCAACGAGGGCGACGAGCCACCGCACATCCATGTGCGCTCCCCGGAAGGCGAGTGCAAATTCTGGCTTGATCCTGTCGAGCTGGCGCGGAACAATGGAATTGCCGCACACGAGCTCCGCCAGATCGAGCGGCACGTGTTTGAGCATCGCCAAATGCTGAAGGAGAAATATCATGAAATCCACGGTTTCTGAAACCCCGCGTATCACGGAGGCGGTGGCGCTTCGGGTTTGGGTTGAAGGGCGAATGGTTTTTCTCGAATTGATTGACGGCCGCATCGTTGGTTTTCCGGCGGATCGATTCAAAATATTGCATGCGGCGACGGATGAGCAACTCAAGCGGGTGGAGTTGGAGCTGAACGGTTCCGCCCTGCGGTGGGAAGAATTAGACGAAGACCTGACCGTATCGGGTGTTGTGGCGGGGCGTTTTCAGTTGCCACAATGAAACTTTGCTGTTGCTGTTTGGTCACGACTTCGCCGGCACGCTGGTGACCGATGCCTGTGCTGGCTACAACGCCGTTAACGCAGCGGCCAGTCAGAGGCTTACGCACGGTGGTTCAATGCCCACTCCACGATCTGCTCAGGCGTCGGGTCGTATTCGCATATTTGCCGGCCGCCGTCCCAGGTATTCGTGCGCGCGTCATAATCCGGCGGATAAAAGATTAGGTTCGAGGCCTTCGGCCGGGGCACGTTCGCGTCGAACACCAGCATGTACGCTTCGGCCTCTTCGCCGACAGTTGCAGCACGGCGAACAAGTTCGACGAGTTCGTCCCGTGTGACATCCGGAACGGACCGTATCTGCCGCTTATTTAGCACTCTGCGCACCCATGTGGAGTGGTCCTCACCGCCATAGATGCCTTGAAAATCCTTGAATCCGAAAGCCGTTCCGGCGAGCCGATTGAACATTTCCAATTTGTCTTCCCACTCGCCTGGACGGGCACCGTCAATCGCGGCCGCTAGTTTCGCAAGGTGGGCTACACGGTCTTCGTCGAGCTTTGGGGGCATCAACTCTGGTCGAAGTTGCACAATGCGTCCTCCTGCACTGTCAGCGGGCGGGTTAAATACGGCCAGGGAAGTGCGGGTCAAAAGCGGCCAGTTATTGAACACCTTATATACTTTACCCAACGGCTTCTTGGCAAGTCTCTTTTTCTGACTTT
>Ga0316217_10000379_pt1 | contig 64262 bp, 57 predicted proteins | sample 1anoAmetaG_FD_203633 | JGI IMG/M metagenome (GOLD analysis project Ga0316217, IMG submission 203633) | Freshwater microbial communities from Trout Bog Lake, Wisconsin, USA - 1anoA | ecosystem: Environmental > Aquatic > Freshwater > Lake > Hypolimnion/Profundal zone | place: USA: Wisconsin... | reverse complement strand
CCTCGCCAAAACGCTCGGCGACATCCCGCTCGGCGAATCCGATCCGACCCCGGTCGCGCTCAACCCAACCAAGCCGACTGCGATTCTACTTGTTAACCGGTACGGCGGTCTCGGTTTGCACTCGTTGCTCAACATCGTCCGACAATTCCCAGGTTACTTCCACCAAGTTGTTTTTGTCTCCATCGCAGTCGTTGACTCTGGTGTGTTCAAGGGTGCCGACGAAATCGAAGCACAAAAGCACGCTACGCACGTCGATCTCGATAAATTTGTCGCGTTCGCTCGCAGTCACGGTTTAGTGGCGACCGGCGTGATGGATACCGGCACCGAGCCGGTCGCAGCCGCCGAGGAACTGTGTATGAAGCTGATGGTGCAGTATCCAAAGGCGACATTCTTTACCGGTAAATTGATCTTCGAACGTGAGAAATGGTACCAGCGCATTCTCCATAATGAAACCGCCTACGCCATTCAACGCCGGTTGCAATGGCGCGGCCTCGCCACCGTCGTTCTGCCTATCCGCGTCCGTGAATGAAATTTGCGCGGCCTGTAGAATTGACTCGCTGACACGAACCGGTTATACCACCAGCGTTTCAATGGACGGAATCACCATCCTGTAGGATGGACGGAAAGGTTTATTATGCCAACAACAACCACAGCCATGCTTAACACTCTGCCCGGCGATGACGTGCGCGCCATCATGTGGCGGTTTGCCGACCGATTTGATTTGCAGATGCTCATCCAATCCACACGCGGCGTCGCCCGCGGGCCGGTTGCCCGCCTGGTCGCGGAAGGCGAACGCCTCTCGCATGAATGGACGCCCAAAAAGAATGAATTGCTAAAGGCTTACGATGACGCCGGGCTAACCGGCGCTTTCATGGACCCGTCGCAAGGCGGTTACCTCGAAGGCCCGAAGAATTTTGTGCACGCGCTAATTGTGTTCGAGCTGTCGTGGGTTGATGCCGGCGCGGCGACCGGCTGCATGGCCGGCGACCTCGCGCTCGCGCCGATTCACGAGCGCGGTACGCCGGAGCAGCGTGAATTTTACATGACCCATGCCTGTCCAAGACCTGGAGAAAAGACCTGGCGCGGCGCGTTTGCATTGACCGAACCGCTGCCGTACGTCGGCGTTGAGACCGGCTTGCTCAACGGCAAAGTGCGCGTTGCGGAATGGAAAGACGGCCAGGAGCCGGTCTTGCAAGTGGACAAACGCGGCCGGTTCATCACGAACATGGGTTATGCGAACTTCGTCACCGCCGCCGTTGAGACGGCTGACCCGCGGATCAAGTCGAGCTGCATGGTCATTCTCCACGAAGACGACCCCGGCATCTGGGATCGCGGCACGGTCACGAAAAAACTCGTCCACCAACTTTCTTCGACCTGCGACCCCGTCTTGAGCTTGAAGGTGCCGGCCAGCCGGATCATCGGCGGCTACACAATCAAGGATGGCGTGATTGTGCCAAATTACGATCACGGCCAAATCATCGAAGCCGTGTTCCGCCGGACGCGTGTGACAGTTGGGTTGATGACCGCCGCGAAATTATTGTCGGCCATCGAGCCGGTCATCCGCTATCAGCGGAGCCGGTTCCGCGGCAGTGAAAGCGCCCAGCCCGGCAGTCCCCGGTACGATCTCGGTTTGCAAACGAAGGAAGACACGCTCCACCGTCTCGCCGACATTTGGGCGACCGGCGAAGCGGCGGCGTCACTCGGTTTCGCCACGGCCCGGTTGTTTGACGAGATTGATTCGCTCGAACGCCAGAAGGACGCGACATTCCGGGAACGCAAGCTGACCGGTCGCGCGGCATTCAAGGAAATCCAGAAACTTGAAACCGTCGCGTTGGATCTGGTGAAGAAATCCGGCACCGCCGCCGCCGAGCAAACGACCGATCCGCTCGTGAAATTTGTGTTGCTCGATTCGCTCGGCAATGTATTCTGCCCGGCCACCAAACTCTGGAATACTGGGCATGGTGCAAATACGATGCGCGAGGCCGTCAGTCTCATGGGCGGCTACGGCATTACGGAAGATTGCCCCGGGTTCCTCGGCCACAAATGGATGGACGCGCAGCTCGAAGCCACTTACGAAGGCCCCGAAGCCGTCCAGCGCCGGCAACTCTCGATCACGATGACAAACCAGTTGTTCCTCGCGCAATACCGGGCGTGGATTGCTGAGATGCGAGCCATCGGTTCGACGCGCCCGAAGACCGGTGCCTGCACACTAGCGATGGCAATGCAATTGTGGCTCTGGTCGCTCGAACATCTTCAAAAAGCGACCGATGCCGACGGCACGAAACTTTACAGCAGTAACCGACAAGGCGTGACATTCCCGCTCGCGGACGCGTTGTGCTGGCTGCTCGCCGCCCGGCAATTCATCCTCGACGTGCTCGAACTCGAACGCAAAGGCCCGGAAAATCCGACCGTGGCCGCCGGTTTGGACGGGACGCTGCAATTCATGAGCGACCTCTGCCACGTGCAAAGCGCGCGGGCCGCCGGCGAAGTCGGCCGCATCTGCGCCGAACTGGTGTTCGCTTACAACCGGCATCCCGAATGGACGCCCGAATCCTGCGCCGCGTGTTATCTGGCGGATGATTTGGACAAGCTTGAAGCGATTATCCCCGGTATTGCCGGCAGCGCCCGCGCCTACAGCGACGTGACCGAGACCGGTCTCGATCACCCCGCCAAAGCTGGTCCGTGTGTTTGCCTGCAAGGCATGGAAGATTTCACCAAGATGCGCACGCGCCTCGATGGCTGCCTGACCGGCGCCCGGCTCGCCAAAGATCGCGCCGCCGAAGCGCTTACCAAGGTGATGATCCCCGAAGCGTTAGATTATCCGATATGACGAAACGCGAGGTCGTCCGACTGGCCGTGCAAGGCCAACGGCCACCGTATGTGCCGTGGTCATTCGGTTTCACGCATGAAGCGCGCGCGAAGCTGGATGTGCACTGGGGCGCGGAACGCGTGGACGACCGGTTGCAGAACCATCTGCTTGGCTTGGGCAACGGGATTGGCTTTTTCGAGGACATCGGCGGCGACTACGTGCGCGATGTATTCGGTGTGGTCTGGGACCGGAGCGTTGACAAAGACATCGGCATCGTACATGGCTGCGTCTTACCGGAACCAACGTTGGCCGACTATAAATTTCCAAATCCACTTGACCAGCGCTTTTTTGAAGACATCCCGGACCAACTCACGCGGCATAGCGATTGTTACCGGGTCTACCAAGTTGGTTTCTCGCTGTACGAGCGCGCATGGACGTTGCGTGGGACAGAAAATTTGATGATTGATTTTATTGAGCAGCCGGCATTCGTTCATGAACTGCTTAACGCTATTGCTGACTACAACATCGCCCAAGTACGCCAAGCGCTCCAATATGACATTGACGCCGTCTATTTTGGCGATGACTGGGGACAACAACATGGTTTGCAGATGAGCTATGCCATGTGGTGTGAGTTCATCCGACCAGTCCTCGCGCGAATGTACGGGGTAGTCCGCAATGCCGGTAAAGCCGTTTTCATCCATTCCTGTGGCGATGTGGACGAATTATTCGATGACCTGATTGCCATCGGTGTGGATTGTTTCAATCCATTTCAACCAGAAGTGATGGACGTTGGTGTGTTGATGAAGCAGTATCACGGCCGGCTGGCGTTTCACGGCGGACTGTCTACACAGCGCACGCTACCGCACGGCACAGTGAATGACGTCCGCGCTGAGAGCCGACGCCTAATTGGGTTGGGATGTAACGGTGGTTACATTTTCGCTCCGGCCCACGCGGTTGAAGGCGATGTGCCATTGGATAACATGCTAGCCTTCATCGAAACAGCACAGAACCAGCCCGACTTTAATAACTAATATGAGCGCCACAAAACAAGAGCGTCAGCAAATGGATGTAGACATCGTCTGCGTCGGATTCGGGCCGGCCACTGGCGGGTTTCTGACCACACTGTCGCGCGGGTTGCTGAATCCGGACGGCACGCCCAAGGTGGAGAGCGCCGTGATGCCTGGCGCGCCACCGCAAGTCATCTGTTACGAACGCGCTGATGATATTGGCTTCGGCGTGTCTGGAGTGGTGACGCGGGCGCACGGAATTCGCGCCAGCTTCCCAGAACTCGACCCGACGCAGATTCCATTGTGCGCGCCGGTCAAAGAAGAAAAGGTGCTCTACCTGCTCGACCCGGTCGGCGCGAGTCGCCGGTCACTGACGTTGCGCATAGCTGACAAATTCCTTCGCGTGTTGCGGTGCAAGCACGACGCATTCGAGCTGCCGTACATTCCGCCGTACCTGCAAAAGCACGGCGGGCTGGTCATGTCCATTGGCCAGTTCAATCAATGGGTCGGCGCGCAGCTCATGAGCACCGGCGCCGTGCAAATCTGGCCCGGCACGCCCGTTGCCAAGCCACTTGTGGACGACGGCAAAGTCACCGGCGTGCGCTTGATGGATCAGGGCACGGACAAGCAGGGCAACCCCGAAGCCGGGTTCACGCCCGGCATGGACATCAAAGCGGCGTTGACGGTGATCGGTGACGGCCCAGTCGGTCCGATTGGCCGGCAACTCGATGAACAGTTCGGCCTGCCGGCCGGTCACCACAAACATGATTACGCCATCGGCATGAAGTTTGTCGTGAACTTGCCGGACGGTTGCGAATTGAAACCGGGCACGGTGTTGCATACGCTCGGCTATCCGGAGCCGGAAATTTTTGGGTTCCTGTACGTTTATCCCGACAACGTCGCCTCGCTCGGCATCTTCGTGCCGTCGTGGTTCGATTCGCCAGTCCGCACCGCTTACCGGTACCTCCAACATTGGATGCTGCATCCATATCTCTGGCGTTATTTGAATGGCGGCACACTCCGCTCGTGGGGCGCGAAGACACTCGGCGAATCAGGCAAACGCGGCGAGCCATTCCTCGTCGGTAACGGTTACGCGCGCATCGGCGAAGGTTCCGGCAGCACGAACGTCCTCACCGGCTCCGGCGTGGACGAGGCGTGGACAACCGGCACGCAACTCGCCGAAGCGGTCATCGAATTGTTGCAGGCCAAGAAACCGTTCACGAAAGACAATCTCGAAGCGACCTACGTGCAACGCCGGCGCGCAAGCTGGGTCGAGTCCGAAGGCCGCACTGCCGAACGCGCCCGCGACGGGTTTCATCGCGGCATGGTGACCGGCATGATCGGTATGGCGCTCGCCGGCGCGACAAAGGGTAAATTGCACGCGCTGGTCGAACCGCGCTCCGCTGCCGAACACACGCCGGGACTGTTTGAATATTACCAAGGCCGGCTGACGGCGGAGGAGATTGACCAGATCCGGCACGATTGTTTTGCCAAAGGCGTGAGCGCTCACAACGAATTGATGAACCGTGTCGGCTGGCCGGCGATTCCGTTCGACGGCAAGCTGCTTGTCTCGCATCAGGACGCCTTGTTGATGGGCGGCAAAGTGCAGGCCCCGGCTGGTTACGCCGATCACGTCGCGTTTCTGTACCCGAACCTGTGTGAGCAATGCGGCACGAAAGTTTGCATTGAAGTGTGCAGCGGTCAGGCCATCACGCCCGGTGAAAAAGGCGTGCCGGCGTTTGACCGCGAGAAGTGCATCCATTGCGGCGCCTGCATGTGGAACTGCGCCACGCCGCATCCTGAGCATCCCGACCGCACCGTGTTGGAATTCCGAGCCGCCCCCGGTGGCCTGCATTCGGCGGAGAATTAACACTTACCAAACGTTTTACTTTTGCGAGCAAATCCGCTAGAAAACGCGGGCAAGCTTAACGAAGGAGTCATCATTATGCTCGGATGCAATATTGGAACATTATTTAAGGTCACTGTTGCCGGCGGTTCGTACCAAGAAACATTGGTCACGCACCTGCAAGGCGTGCCGCCCGGCTATCTCCTCACCGAAGAGGAAGTCTATCGTGATCTGCTTCTGCGCAAGCCGGGCCAGGGTGAACTCACTTCGCCGCGCCGCGAGCCGGACGTGCCGGTCCTCGTCACCGGCCTGAACTGCGCCGACACGATGACCGGCTTCCACAACGCCAATCACACCAACGGCACCCCGGTTACCGTTCTCATCCCGAACCTCGACCGGCATTTTGAACACATCGAAGCGTACCGGGTAACGAACCGCACGCCGCGCCCCGGTCACGCCTCTTACGCCAGTTACGTGAAGTACGGCCAATGGGACGATTCCATCGGCGCCGGGTTCTTCAGCGGCCGCTACACCGCCACCATTGTCGCAGCCGGCGCGATTGCCAAGCGCATCCTGAAAGATCACGGCATTGAAGTTACCGGCTACATCAAGGAAGCCGCCGGCATCCGGCTGGCGGATATGCCGATTGAGAAAATCCGGCCGAAGGTTGCCGCATACAAGGAAATGCGCTGGAAGAACGACCCGGTTTACCATTGGCTATTCACGGATGGCCGATACAAGCCCGAGATGCGGATGCTCCAAAAGATGGCCGTGCTCGCCGAGTTGGAGAAGGAAGTGCCGGAGATGTACAAGAAGATGATCCGCTTTGACGAGGAAGCCATCCGCAAAGAATACGGCATCCATCCGAAGTTAAACTGCCCCGACCTCGCCACCGCCGACGCCATGTACGATCGTATCATGGAAGTCACCCGGCAGGGCGATTCGACCGGCGGCATCGTCGAGATTGTCGCCACCGGCATCCCGTGTGGCATGGGCGAACCCGTGTTCAATAAGCTCGATGGCGAACTCGGTCGCATGATGAGCATTGGCACCATCAAAGCCGTTGAGATCGGCGCCGGCCTCGCTGTCAAAGATATGACCGGCTCGCAGGATAATGACCAGCTCGACGCCAAGGATGGCAAAGTCACCTTCCGCACCAACAACGCCGGCGGAATCACCGGTGGTTTGGCCACCGGACAGAACCTCGTCGTCCGCCTCGCCGTCAAGCCGACACCGACGATTGCCAAGCCGCAGCACACGATTGACAAAGTCTCGCTGGAAAACAAAGACCTCGCTGCCGTCACTCGCCGCGACCCGACGATTGTGCCGCGCGTCTGGCCTGTTGCCGAAGCCTTCATGGCGGTCATCCTGCTCGACCATTACATGCAACACATCGCCTTCCAAGCGATGGCGAAGAAGAGCAATTAACCGCACATTTGGTTGCTTTTGGCCGGCGGATAGCTGAAATTTCGACTGCCTTTGATAGCGAGCATGCACATGGCATTCAAAATCACGCCGCTGATCATTGCCGGCACGATTGTGGTTCTGCTCGGCTTGATCTGCGACGGCATCATCATCGCGCGGTTTTTGCCGGCCACGCAATTTCGTGTCGGCCCCAAACCGTGGGGGCTGCGCGCGCTGTCTGTCGGCGTGTTGCTGCTGACCGGTCTCTTCGTGGTCGCCAATCTTTGTTACGCGCTCATCGCTGCGCTCCTGCACCACAAACACATTTCCCAACTCACCGGCATCATCTTGCCGGTGGAAATGCTGCTGCGCATTGTGGCGTTGGCCTGCGGCGCGGCCTATTTCCGCCGGCAACGCTTCGATCTCCGGTACGCTCTTGGCCTCGATACTATTACCGTAGGTGCGGCCGCCGGCTGGGGCGTGATGTTTTGCCTGGCCAGCCTGCCGCCAGTCGGTGTCATCATGTTTGCCACCGACGCTTTTTGCCGGCTCTTCCACATCAATGCCGGTGACCAGCCGATCATTGACCTCTTCCTCAAAACCAATTCACCGTCCTTGCTCATCGTCCTGCTGCTGTTCGCACTCTCCGTTGCGCCGGTGTTTGAAGAATGTCTCTTTCGCGGTTTTGCCTACCCGGTCCTCAAACAACGTTACGGCTTCTGGCCCGCCCTGTTGATAGTCTCCGGCGTCTTTGCTCTTAGCCACATGCACGCGCCGGCATTCCTGCCGTTGTTCATCTTCGCCATCGGCCTCGGCCTCGCCTATGAACTAACCGGCTCGCTCGTCGCGCCGATCACGATGCACGCGCTGTTCAATGCGACCATGATCGTCCAACTCTTTTACCAGCGCAGCCATCCATGACCACCATTCGCGACCTCGGCGAGTTCGGCCTCATCCGGCAACTCGCGAAAAACATCCCGCGCGCCGGCGACGATTGCGCCATCCTCCCGGGCGGTCTCCTCTTCACCTGCGACCCGGTCATCGAAGGCGTTCACTTCTTACCGACCACACCAGCCCGGCAAGTCGGCTGGAAAGCCATGGCCCGCAATCTCAGCGACATTGCGGCCATGGGCGGCCAACCTCGGTATGCCGTCATCAGTCTTGGTCTGCGATCGGCCACGCCGGTGCGCTGGGTGCGCGAGCTTTATGCCGGCCTCCATGCCGCCGCAGAAAAGTTCGGCTGCGAAATCGTCGGCGGCGATACCGCCCACGTTCGGTCGGAACAATTCGTCGTCGTCACCTTGCTCGGTCACGCCGACCAGCCCGTGCGGCGCTCTGGCGCCAAGCCCGGCGACGCCGTGTTCGTTACTGGTAAACTCGGCGGCTCATTTCGCTCCGGCAAGCATTTGCGCTTCACCCCGCGCATCCGGGAAGCCCGCTGGCTCACGCAACATTTCCGCATCCACGCCATGATGGATATCAGCGACGGCCTCGCCAGTGATCTCCAGCGACTCGTCGAATCCAGCGGTGTCGGCTTTGATATTTGCTCCCGGCAAGTGCCGTGCAACGGCACGCTCCGGGCCGCGCTGACTGATGGCGAAGATTTTGAATTGCTGTTTACTGTCAACCCGCGCGCCGCCGGCAAGCTACGGAAGAAGTTTTACGAAATCGGCCGCGTCATCACGAAACCGGTCGTGCTGCTCGACGGCCAACCGCTCACGGAAAAAGGTTATGACCATTTCCCACAGCGCTGAGGAAACCATTGCCTTCGGCCGGCAACTTGCCGGCAGCCTGCGCGTCGGTGACGTGCTCGCGCTGACCGGTGATCTGGGCGCCGGTAAGACTTGTTTGGTAAAAGGTCTGGCGGCCGGTTTGAACATCACGCATGCCGTGACCAGTCCGACCTTCACACTCATCCACGAATACCGGGGCGGCCGTTTACCGCTGGCGCACATCGACCTGTACCGGCTGGCGACGGCAAGCGAAGCGGTCAACATCGGCATCGAGGAATATCTCAGCGGGGCCGGCGTCACCGTCATCGAATGGGCGGAACGGATCGAGTCGCTTCTGCCGGCGCAAACGAAGCGGATTCGCCTGACCGCGCTCGATGAGACAACCCGGCAAATCGAGGTGACATGATCACGCTGGCAATTGACACTTCCACCGCGCGCGGTGCGGTTGCCGTGCTGGACGGTGACCGGCTGGTTGGTGAAGAGTTTTTTGAGCGCGATGGTTTGTTTGATGCCATCGAGCGCTTGCAACCCGGTAATTTTGAGCTGCTGGTGGTCGGCGTTGGCCCCGGGTCGTTCACTGGCATTCGCGCTGGGCTGGCAGCGGCGAAAGGTTTGGCTTTGCCGCGCGCGGTGCCGATCCGGGCGGTAAGCAGCTTTGATGCGCTGGCGTTGACGGCGTTGCCGGCAATGCCGACGGAGGACCGGCAGATCTGCGTCTGGTCCGACGCGCGCCGTGGTGAGATTTATTACACGCTGTACAACCGGGTTGGTCAGCCGTTGGGTGATTGCCGACTCGGCACGCGTGAAACGGTGGCTGGCGCGTTGCGCGAGCCGACATGGTGGGTGAGCGCGCCGACAGTATTTCCCAGCGCGGCGGTACTTGGCCGTCTGGGTTTAGCTGGAGTGAGTACGTTGCCGCTGGAACCGATTTATTTGCGCAAGACGGAATATCGGATGGCATAATTGCCAGCTTATGAAACTCGCTGTCCGTGAATTTGATTTGCGCGTGTTGAACATGCGCAGCCGGATGCCGTTCCGATACGGCATCGCCACGATGACAACCCTGCCACATCTGTTTGTGCGCGTGCAAATCGAACTCGACGGCCATCGGCACTGGGGGATTGCCGCCGACCACTTGCCACCGAAGTGGTTCACGAAAGATCCTGACACGTTTTATCGGGATGACATCGCTGACATGCTCGCTGTCATCACCAATGCCTGCCGCCTTGCCACCGAGTTGCCGGCCGCGCCGACGGTATTCGCGTTCTGGGAGCAACTTTACGCGGCGCAACAACAATGGGCGGCTGGCACGAAGTATCCGCCATTGCTCTGGGGCTTCGGCGTCAGTCTTGTCGAGCGCGCGATGATTGATGCGTCCTGCCGCGCCACCGGCAAGCCGTTCGCGGTGGCGCTAAACGACGGTTCGCTTGGTGTTCAATGGCGCGGCACACCGCTCCGACAAATCATCGTGCGTCACACTGTCGGCCTTGGCGATCCGCTGACTGGCACCGGACAACTCAACGACGGCTTGCCTGAGTCGTTGGCGGATTGCATCCGGGAATACGGCCTCACACATTTCAAAATCAAACTCTCCGGTAACCAGGACGCTGATCTCGCTCGTCTGCGCGAGCTGGCCGGCAGCCTGCCGGCCAAGTTCGCCTTCACGCTCGATGGCAATGAACAATACCGGAGCCTCGACGCCTTCCGCGCCTTTTGGGAGGCGGCCCAACCGCTCAAAGAATTTCTCCGGCACCTGATCTTCGTCGAACAACCGTTGCATCGCGATGTGGCGTTGCGGGTCAATCTGAATGACTGGCGCGACCGGCCGCCGATCATCATTGACGAATCCGATGCCGAGCTCACCTCCTTCGCCACCGCGCTCGACCTCGGCTATGCCGGCACGAGCCACAAGAATTGCAAAGGTGTTTTCAAGAGCATTGCGAACGCCGGTCTCGCGAAACAGCGCGGCGCCATCCTCAGCGGCGAAGACTTGTCGAATGTCGGCCCGGTGGCGCTGCTCCAAGACCTGGCGGTCGTCGCCGCGCTCGGCATCACGCATGCGGAACGCAACGGACACCATTATTTTCGCGGGCTAAGTGTCTTGCCGGAAGAAACGCTGGCGCATCACGGCGATCTGTACCGGCGTCACGAACGCGGATTTGTCACCTTGAACGTCCAGCACGGCTGCGTGCCGGTTGACAGTGTCGTCGCCGCGCCGTTCGGTGTGGGGTTTGAGGTGAACACCGATCAGTTTACGCCGCTCGCCGATTGGCGTGTGGAATCCCTCGACGCTTAGCTGACCAAACTATTGGGCAGCGCCTTTTTCGACCCGCCGCAATTCCGCGCCGCGATCCCGCGCGATATCGGTTTGTTGAAAAGCGCCCCGCTCCGGCAAGACCATGAGGAACTGACTCGTCTCCTCGATGTGAACCTCGGCCCGGCGGATGACGCAGTCGAGGACGTGGCCGCCAGCTTGCCGGTCGGCGGTGAGAAAATGGAAATGGTAGCCGGGAACGTTGAGCCCTTGCATGAAGTCGGGGGTGCGGAAGCCGATCAATGTTCCAGTCTTGTTCTGGAACGCAAAGACGCTCTGCTTCCGGGCCGCGTCAGCCAGCGTGGGATACGGTTGTTGCTGGCGCGGGACGCTGCGGGTCTTCGCGGACTCGATTTCAACCTCCAGGCGAAAGGCATAAAAGGCATTGGGCGACGGCAATTGCCGGTCGAGCTCCTGTTCGAGCGCGCGGAGACTGGCGATGTTGGTCAGGATGAGCGAGCGGTTGGGGTGAAAGAACAGGACAGTGGCAAACGGCGTCCGCATGTCGTCAGCCGCGGGATAAACATGGCCGTCGGAGCGGATCTGATAGAAGCGCCCATCGAGCGCCAGCATCTCGCCGTCGAGCGCGTTGAACGTGCCGATGCCAAAATCGCCGTGGTGTTTGAGTGTAGCGATGGTCATGTCGCCGTCGAACACGCCGGCGAGGAGGGAGTTGATGGTGGCATACTGGAACAGCTCAGCCCGGTGCGTCGCGCAGCCGGTCGCCAGCAGCGCGAGCGCGAGGAAGACGGTAAGTCGGCGCAAGAACAGCATCATGGAATCCCCCAAACTCCTCGTTTACTGCTTAAGGCCTTCGAGTGTGATTTTGTTGGTCCACAGGCTGGCCTGCCACTGGCGCTTCTGTTTCATGTCCACCTTCACCTGCAAGACGTCGCCGTTCTTGAACTCGCCGCCGGCCATGCTCGTGATGGGACTGTTCGTGGCGGACATGCCGTGGCTGGACTGCCCCAATGATTGTTTGAGTTCGCCGTTCAGATAAAGCGCGGGCATGTAGTCGGTGTAAATGTCGGGGAAGGGGAATGTCGAATTTATCCGCACCTCCCACATCGGATAATCAGCCGGTTTCTGCCGTAGCACCAAGTGGTAATGTTCCTGCACCAATTGGTCGCGCAACTCGGGTTTCAGAAAGCCTTCGCGCCACACGCCGGCCAGCGCCTGCGCCGCGTCCGTGTTGTTGGTCGCGCTGAATTGCCGGTACAGACTCTCCTGTTGCTCCGGCAAATACTTCAGCAACGCCCCGCGCTCCGCCGCCGGCTGGTTCTCAATGCCGCGCCGCAGCAACTGCCACGCAAAGGTGGCCTCGCCGATGTTCATGAACGCCGCGGCCACCGTCAAACAGGGACGCCATTCATTCCCGCGCTGCCCGATCAATTCCTCGGCGCACTGTTTCGCCTCGTTCGTCACCCCGGCCGCCAGATAATCCGTCACGATCTGCTCGACGTATTGGTTCTGCAAATACGACCGGCTGTCGGTCGTCAATTGCAACCGGCGCCATTCCGCGCGCAACCGGGCCGCCTCGGGCTTGTTGTAATTTTGATTGATGAGCCGATCCGCAAATTGCCGCAGCGCATCCACGCAATCCCGCAGCGGTATCTGGCGCAACCGACTCGCCGCCTGCGCCAACGTCGCCGGGTCGGTGGTGCACGCCGTCGCTTCTGGTAATTCCCGGCACAACTGCGCCGTCGCCAGTTTCCGCCAGCCATCGTCGGGCGCACCGGCAATGAACTCCAACGTCAGCCCGACCGCCTTGTTCATATTCGTTTGCGCTTCCGCATCCATCCCGCCGAGGAACGCCGCCAGCCACGGGCGCGTGGCCTGCAATTGCTCCAACACCTGCCGGCGCTCGGGCGGACGCAGCTTGCCGCCCATGAGCACTTCCATCAAATACCGGGCGTGCGGTGCCGCGGCACTGGTCGGCTGGGTCTCGATCACCTCGACGCATTTCATGAACGCGGTCGCGTTGTCGCCCTGTCCATAGGCCGCCTGCGCCTGGTCATACAACGCTTCCCCGTGCGCCGCGACAACGACGCCGGCCAGCAGCAGCAGCGCGATTAATTGCCCCATGAGTAATGCACCGTGTAGTTGATGATGACTTGGCCGTCCGCCGGGATCTTCGGGTGAAACTCCATCGTGCGGGCGTCGGTCTTGGTGTACTCCATCGTGCTGCCGGTAATGTCCCAGTTCAACCACCGGTACAGATGCTCGACAACGCGGACTTCGACTTCTTCCTTCTTGTGGTTGCGCAACGTGATCTCGAACGACTCGTCCACCCACCGGTTGCCGCGGTCATCGCGCTTGTAGCTGGTCTGCTTCCGCTCGCCGACCATGTCGAACGCATTGCCGGTGTAAAGGCGGACCGTCTCGTCCTTCGCCGTGTGCTCAATCGCGTCCTCGCCGATAAACTCGTTCCGGCCATCGGTGTCGCGCCGATAGACTTTCACCTTGCCCTTGGGCAACGGCATCCCGAGGTGGGCGGCTTCCGAGTTCTTGAACTCCAGCATCGCCCAGACTTTCCGGTTGCAATCCGTGCCGTATTCCGGTTGTTGGCGGATGCTATTATAATCCCAACCCCGGTACCGCTCTTCGATCTTGAACCCGTCGTACACATAAATGCGCTTGGCCGGCACATTGACCGCGCGGATGAACTCCACCTGCTTCACTTCCCGGTCCAACACCGTCGTCGCGCGGGGCAACGTGTAAAGATGGTATTCCTCGAACGCCTTCTCCGTCACTTGCGGCGCGCCGCCATACCCGCCACCAATACTACCACTGGCTGCTAGAAATACATTATTCCCGTTTCCCGGCTGCGGCGCGCGGGCCACGTCACCGGCCATGAGCTTTAGGCTGGCGTTCGCGAAATCCTTGCCGGACATGTTCTCCAACGTGACCCAGCCGATCAGGTCGAAGTTGTCGCCTTTCTCCGGCGCCACGGCATTGTAGTTCGCTTCCCAACGCATCCCGCCGGTCAGATAGGAGAACTCCACGTCATGCTTGCCGGCCCGATCCGTCCACAACTGCCACAATAATGTCGGCTTCAAGAACGCGTTCGGATCGAGCGCCTCGAAGATTGGCCGGCCCGGCAACCCGAATTGCACCTTGCCGTCCACTTCCACAATCGGCTGCCCGCCGCCTTGCGGATTGGCCATCAACATCTGCCCGGCATAATACTGCTGCCCGTAAGTCTGGTACGCCGACGCATGCGGGACGTAACCGCTGCGCAGGAGTTTGCCCCGCACGATCTTCTTCTCGCCGGTCTGCGGCAGAGTGATCTCGAAATCGAGCGTCTTGCCCTCCGACTTGCGGAGCAACAGGCCTTCGCCGAGCGGGTCGCTCTCGTAGTTCTGCTCGATGATCTGCAAGCCGTCCGGGCTTTTCAAGTCGCGGAGCACCACCGAGGCCGGTTCCAAGTGCGCCGTGATGTCGGTCACGCGCACCTCGTTATCGCCTTTCTTCAAATCGAACGACCGGCTTTCCTTCACGGTCGCGAAGTTTTGATTGTAGATGGTGAGTTGGGTTTGCGCCTGCGTGAAGCTGGCGCACAAGAGAGCGAGCCAAGCGAAGTGTTTCATGCCCGCATCGTACTCCTGTCCCCGACACCGTCAAGCAAAGCGTTTGTAAAAAAGGCCGGGCCGGGCGGGTCAACGGGCAACGACGAGATGCCTCGACATGCTCGGCATGACAAAGTCTTTTCTTATTCTGTCACACTGAGCTTGTCGAAGTGTCTCTCTTTTCCGACTCCGGACTCAGGACAGCGTCTCTTGGTGGTTTCAGTTCGCTAGATGGCGGTCTAGTTACCGCCTTCAAACTCTCGGTAGTGCTCGCGCCACCAAATATTGAGGCGATTCAGAAGCTGTGCATTCGTCGGGCCATCGGAACTGGTTTTGAAATCCGCCCCAGTGATGGCTTCAATGCCTTGGAGGAAAACACGCAGGTGGGGAGTTTGCTCTTTATTTGCGCGATCAACAAGGAGCGGTACGACCGCGAGCAATCTTCCTTTGTGCTCCAGTTCTAATTCCAGAAGGGCAACAGCTATCTCTGTGCTGTTCGAGGAATCAAGTTTGCCAACGAGTTGCTCAAACGAAGCACCCTTCAATTGATTGCTGAAGGTTTTCCAGTCCCGTTCCGATTGCCGGACATTTAAGATTAAACTTGCGACCTTGTTCTCGTCTGCGTCGCTCGAATGCAGGAAAGCCCGCACTTGGTCATCTTGGAGTACATTCAGCTTCTCCCATGTCTGATTCCATCGTTCCGTCGCGGCATCAGCAGCAAACCCCGCCTGAACAAACAGCACCGCGAAGCCGTAGCAAAGTATGAATATAAAGGTGGCTTTCATAGCCGCATCGAACCTTAGTCCTCGCCAAAACTCAGCGGCGGTTGCCGATGCTGGGTAATGACCGGTTGCATGGCGGGAGTGTACCAAATTTCGAACCGTCAACAAGCAGATCCCTCGATGCCCCTTCGACCGGGCTCAGGGCTAAAGGCTCACCGTCATGACAAAGTCTTTTTTTATTCCGTCACCCCAATCGAAGCCGAAGAATCACCCGGCGAAGGTCACCGGGCAACGAAAATCCGGCACCGGGCAACCATAATCCGGCGCCGGGTGACGGTAACCCGGTGCCGGGCGACGACAACCCGGCGCCGGGTGACGATAAACCGGCACCGGGCAATGACAACCCGGCACCGGGCGACGACAACCCGGCGCCGGGTGATGACAACCCGGCGCCGGGTGACGGTAAACCGGCGCCGGATTATGACTGCCCGGCACCGGGAAATGATTACCCGGCACCGGATTTTGACTGCCCGGTGCTTAACAACCACCTACGGTTACCCGTGGACCGTCCACGGGTGCCATTTAATCGTCCACGGGTGCCCGTGGACCATCCACGGGTGCCAATCTATCGTCCACGGGTGCCATTTTACCGTCCACGGGTGCCCGTGAACCTTCCACGGGTGCCAATCTACCGTCCACGGGTACCATTTTACCATCCACGGGTGCCCGTGGACCTTCCACGGGCGCCATTTATTGGTCCACGGGCACCATTTATTGGTCCACGGGTAAGATTTAATCGTCCACGGGTAACAATGGAAAGGCCACGGTTGCCAATGGAAATGTCACTGGGACAGGGGAATATAAGCCCGGTCACGCGAGCAGAGTGTCCAGAAAGCGGAATCTGATGGATGGCCGGCAAAACGATTTTGAAGGCCGGGAAAATGATTTTCCCGGGCAGGAAAATGATTTGTAAGCCCAGAGAAATGATTTTACTGGGCAGAGAAATGACTTTCCTAGGCAGGAAAACGATCTTCCTAGGCAGAGAAATGATTCCCCTGGGCAGAGAAATCATTCCCCTAGGCAGGAAAATGACTTTCTTGGGCAGGAAAATGATTTTTCCAGCCTTCCCCCAAGCTCCACCCAGTCGCAAAACCCCTTATAAACTGTGTTTTTTGGCCATTTTGCAGGGTTTGTGGCGAAATCGGCTACCGGCACCCACTCTTCCAGTCAGAATTCCATTACAACCCTCGGGACTCATGACTATCGGTAATAATCCCGTCCCCACGTCAACCCGAATCCGCCCCAGCCATGCCGGTGGTCAAAGAGGTGGCGAAGGCGGCGAAGATGGTGAAGCAGATGGTTGCTTTCTTAACAATCTGACTTCCCCTCCAAGAAACGCACCGAATAAACTCCATAAGCTATACATGGGCAAGAACAAGATAAAACCCAGAGGTGCGAATGGTGCTACTCTTGCAAGCGTATGCATGCCCCAGAAAAAGCCAACAATTTGACCGAGCCAGATGGCTATCGCCCAGCGCCAAAACCGCTGTGGATGCAGCAACCCCGCAACAAACCCACCCAGCAGTAGGCAAGCAGTGTAGTACGCCATCGAATTCCATGGCTCTCTTTCACCTGTAAAGTATGACGAGGCAATCCAGATCGAAGCACCAAATACAACACAGCCTATGTATAGAATATAAAATGCGGCTTTGCTTTTTAGTTTAAGCTTCATATTGGTCAAACATTCATCAGCCACGCATCCGCCGCGCCGCTTGACTTCATTGCGGCAGCGATTGTGAAACTCCTCCGCGTAAACCCGAATACGCCCCAGCCCCGCTGCTTAGTGCTTCTTCAATTTTAGCGCTTGAGCGAAATCTGCATCTGCTCCCGCCTGATCGCCTTTGGCTTTCTTGGCATCGCCACGGTTCTTGTAGGCATCGACGTAGTTTGCATTGACTTCAATGGCTATTGAGAAGTAAGTAATGGCATCATCCAGTTTGCCTTTGTCACGCTTGATAGCGCCAATGTGGTTATAAAAGTCAGCGAGTTGCGGGTCAAGTTCATTGGCTTTTGAGAAGTCAGCAATGGCACCGTCCTTATCGCCCTTTGCACTCTTAGCCCCGCCACGGGTAACGTAGGTTTTGGCATCTTTCGGGTCGAGTTCAATGGCTTTCGAGCAGTCAGCAATGGCACCGTCCAGATCGCCATTGCGCGCTTTATTAAAGCCACGGTTGAGAAAATCCTGTGCGGTCTGTTGACCGAATGCGACACCCGGCAGGGTTAGCGCAGACAGAGTCGCAAGCAGAATCAAAAAGATTTGGCGTTTACCGCTAGACTTCATTCCGGCAGCGATTGTGAAACTCCCGCGCCCCCGCGTCAACCCGAATCCGCCCCAGCCCCGGCGACGGTTCGCTCTGCAAGAGACCCTTCGACAAGCTCAGGGTGACGACGGAGAAGGCAGCTCGGCGATCTTGAGTAGTTTGACGCGAAAATTCTTATATTCAATCTCCGGCGGGATCGGATCGTGTTCCGTCACCATGACCGCAAGGTTTGTATCCAGCGACCCGGCGCCGCGAACTGCCCGTGCGTACGAGGACTGACCTTCAATCCGTCGTGGTGAGTCTAAACTGGGCCCTTCCACTTCTGAAAGCACCGTGTAAGGAGGCCGGTCGCGAAGGATCCAGAGTGTATCGATTTCTTTTCCTCCGAATCTCACCATGACACCCGCCATCTCCTTGTCAATGCAGCGCGCAATGCTGCTAACCCGGAGGACTTTGCCATTCGCCCGCACGATCTTGTTTGAGTGTATCTCACAGTATGGCTCAGGCTTTTTCAAATCCTCCAGCTTATAGGTCTTTGAATCGCCACGAGCGACCAGTACATATTTGCCGCGAAGCTCGACCGGGATGCCATTCGAAAGGATTAGATACTGATCGGATCCTGGGATTCTGAACACGTTGGATTGCGCATACAGATTCGCGCAAGCGAAACTGTTGATTACACAACTGATAATCAATAGACACATCGGTAATTTCATCCGTTCCCTCATAGCATCACGATTTGTCTTCGCGTCCACTTAAACCGGTGGCGATTGTGAAACTCCCGCGACCCCGCGTCAACCCCAATTCGCCTCAGCTCCGCCGGCGGTCAGGGAGAGGAAGGCGAGGTTAGTGATTGCAAGCAATTGTCAGTCTGTGTAGCCAATTTCTGAATCTGTTCTCCATTCATACCAAGCGCTTCCGCTGCCTGCTGGATTTGGCCAGCGTCATTTTTGGAAACTCGCTTAATCGCATCAATCAAAAAGCATTTCTCCATGAGCATCTTTCGCTCGAACATGACCTGCCTGCGGTGCTCCACTTGTTTTCTCTGTTCTTCATTTACCTTTTTCGCAAAAAGACTGTCGGGTTCTCCTTCGCAACTATACCTCCCAACCGCAGGCGGAGCGGGCAGCGTTGCTGGTAAGGGATAGTGCAGGCAGACTGCTAGTCCTCTCAAATAGTCTGCAAGGGCATTTTCTGTTTTCTGGAGGGCTTCATATGAATTGCCTTGAAGCAAATACGCGCTCACCAGAATTGTTGGCGGCAAATCAAAATGCAGCGCATTGCCGAAGTGTTCGATAGCCTTGGCGTGATCTACAAGCCCATTTCGCTGATTATAAATCATTGCCAACGTGAGTTCGAGCTCGGCTTGTTCGTGGGGCTGTTTATACTTCGCCAGCATTTCCATCAGGCGCGTCAACGATTGTGGCGAACCTGATTCTTCATGGACAGACAGATAGTCCTTTGTGAAATCTTCGGAAAACGGGTTCTCAGTGGTCTGGTGATAATCAACCGAGTACCAAGCGTGCGCTGATGCACTGCATAGGATAAGTGACATCAGAACTGCGATAAGACTCTTTAATTGTCGCATAATGTATGACTAACCCTTCGGCTGTGCGTCTGCGGTTCAGCAGCGATTGTGAAACTGCCGCGCCCACACGTCAACCCGAATCCGCCCCGCCCCGCCGGCGGTCAGCCCTCAAGGCCGGTCAGCTTGAGGATGGCGCGTTGCAAGCCGGGCTTGAGCGATTGGTTGGCGTGGACTGGGATGACCACCAGCGTGCGTTCGCCGGGTTTGCCGTAAATGTGATGGCTGCCTTTAATCCGCTTGAGTTGCCAGCCGTGTTGCTCCAGCCGTCGACACAGTTCCTTGCCGGAATAACTCTTCACACGGCCACGTCGAGGATTTGCACGTCGGGTTCCGGTTGCCGGCCTTCGGCGTGCAATGTCTCCAAGTAAAGCTCGATGGCCTCGTGGATATTGACCTTCAATTCCGCCAGCGTCTCGCCTTGGGAAAGGCAGCCCGGTAACGCGGGCACTTCTGCCCAGAAGCCACCGGCCGGATCGGCGTGAACGGCAATCTTGTAGTGGGTCATGACTCTGACAAATTAGCCGAAGTCGTGGGTTTTGGCAATCCCGGCATCAATCTTCTTTAATGGCAGCCGATCCAAGCGTTCTGTTTATTGCGTCAGCCGCTCGCACTCCAGTGGGACTAGCGTTTGTTTACCGGCTTCGAACTTCACTAGGCCGGACCGGCCTTTGAAGTGGAGGCCGGCTTCGGTGACTTCGCGCGGTTCGGGGTAGAGGAAGAGCAGGTGTCGGCGGCCGGTCGGCCAGCGGAGTTCCACCACGCCGGAGTCCAGTTCGGTGACGGTCGGGGCGGCGTCAATGCCGTGGCGGACGGGGTAGAGGACGACGCCGTAGTCGACGCCGTGGTCGGCGGCGGCTTGGATGCGGGTTTGGTCTTGATCCATCTGGATGTAGCTGTGGGTGCGGTGATGGTAGAACTTGCTGGTGAGCAGGGCCGGCGGTTTGCGGTAGAACGTGAGGGCCACGTCCACGCCAAACTGGCCGGTGAGCGTTGCCGTTCGGTCTTCGATCTGCTCGGTGCCCGGCTGGGCGAGGGTCCAGACATTCCATTCGCTGGCGCGGTCGGCGGGGACGACGTCGCGGAAGACGAGGTAGGTGGCGTCGCCGGGGTTCTGGTTGTCTTTGACGAAGATGATCTGCCGTTGCCAATCCGGGCGGGCGTCGCGCGGCATGGATTTGTCGCGGCGGCCGGGCGCGAGGCTCGTTTCGTGGGAGCGGACGTAATCCGCTTCGGGGTGGGTGACGAAGGCGTCCGGCGGCGTGGTCAGCCAGGGGAGGAGGCTGGGATGGTAGATCACGCGATTGTGGTACTCGGCTTCGTTCGGGCTGTAGTCAATCCAGTCCAGGCAGAGCGGGGCGCCCTTGGCGCAGAGGGAGAAGCTGCCTTGGTCTTCGTCGTAGTGGCCGTAGGCGAAGTCGCTTTGCCGGTAGGTCATGAAAGTTTCATTGGTAGTACCGAACCCGTGGCGGAAGATGACGCCGAAGCCGGGGATGGCGCGGCTGGTGCCGGTAATGGGCACGGCCGGGAGGCTGCCGTCGAGGACATGTTCCTGCATGAGGAGGAGCGCGCCGTGGGCGGGGCGGCCCATTTGTTCCCAGCACCAGAGGGCGTTGCCGGCTGGGACGGGGTACGCGGCGCGGCCGCTGGCGGCGAGATAGGTGAACATGTTGTTGAAGAAGGGGACGTTGTCGCCGAGGGCCATCGGCATGCGTTTGCCGGCAAAGCGCGGGTCGGGCGGCGTGAGCAGGTTGGCGCAGTAGGTGGAGACCGCCAGCAGGCGCGGGCCGAAGCGCGGGTCGTTGACGAGGTCGGCGATGCCGGCGTTCTTGAGGATCAGCACGGTCATGTTGAGCGCGGTGTTGCCGGCGCCTTGGTAGCCCGGCGATTCCAGCCATGCGCCGCCGGGGCTGATCGACATCAGGATGTCCGCGCACACCAATCGCCGGCAAAGCTCGAACCATTCCGGTTGCCGGGGATGGCCGGCGCATAACGCCGCGCATTGCGCCAGCGCGTCGGTGGTGATGCTCATCATGTTCGGGTTCGACGGTCCGCCGCCGTAGCCGTGGTAGGCCCAGTAGTCCGGGTCGCTGAGCTTGTACGCGAGGAAGGCGACGACGGCCAAGGCGTGCCGGCGTTCCTCCGCCGTGATGGAGCCAGCCGCGAGGCCGATGTCCACCGCCGTCGCGCCGTGGCGGACGATTTCCTCGAACCGATGCGTGTAGGTGTCGGCGGTGTCGTGGCCGCCGGTCAGGAACGTGAGGGCCGAGTTGCGGAGTTCGGCGAGTTGTTCAAATGTTTTCCGCAGGCCGGCCTCGTTGCCGGTCAGGAGCGCTTCCGCCGGTTGCTCGCTGTGGATGAGGGCCTTGATGTCGGCCGGCAAACTGGCGTAGTCATGCTGCATCCGCGCCACACTGGCCGGCGTGTAGTAGAGCCGCGGGTAAGAAGTGCCGGCCGGCAGGTCCCAGTCGAGCGTCCAGTCCTTGACCTTGTCGAGCGGGGTCTGGCCGTGTTTGACTTGGGCCGAGCGAATCGGCGCGAACACCGAGCCGCCGTGCTTCTTCGCTTTTTCCACCGCGCCCGCGCTGCTGTCGCCAACCATCAGCCCCCATTCGCGATGGCCTTCAAAGGCGATGAACTGGCCAACCACACCTTCGTCCAGCCACGGCAGCGGGACTTGATTCTCAACCGGATGCTGCCAGCGGCTCAGGTAGCGCGCGAAGAACCCGAGATAGTCGGCGCTCTGGCCGGGCGCGTCAAAGCCGACGGCCACCACCCGGTTGCCGCGGCCTTGGTACGGCGTCAACACCATCCCTTGCCGCCAGTCATTCGTCCCGGCCGCCAATCCTTGCCGGGTGAGGACGGTGCCGCCAGCCAAGTCGTACTTGGTCGCGCGCTCCGCTTCCCAGTTCTTGCAGAAGTTGAATCGGAAGCACGGGTAATTCGTGGCCGCCGTGGCCACGTCCAGCCAGCCCATGCCGCCGCGCACCAGCCAGTCGCTCAAGGCCGAAGGCGTGCCCGGCTCCGGCGCAAGGTCCGGCGGCGTGACGAAAGTCGTCTGCTTCAACTCGTCGGCGGCGAGCGCGAAGTCTTCCTCGACGAGCACGACATCCTCGCCGGCAATGACCCGTACCCGCACCTGATAGAACTTCCGGTCATCGAACTCGTAGCGGATCGTCGCCTGCGCGAACAATGGCCCGTTGGCATCCGCCGTGACCGAGAAGGCGCGGACCGGCCACGAACCTTGCAGGCTGCCCTCGCCGAGCCACCGGCCGGACAATCCCCTTACCGCTTGGATCGGTGCCGGCAACTTATCGAAAGGCGTTCCCGGCTTGAAGTCCTCGCTGCTGGCAAGTCGCACCGCCGTGCGCCCGGCCGCGAGGATCAGCGAACCATTCTCCTTCCGCACGCTGACATCACCCCGGCCAGTCGCCGGCTTTGATTCATCGGTCAGCGTAAACCGCCGGGAAGAATCCGGCGCGAGATCAACCAGCACCGCCACCTTGTCTTTTCCCCAAAACTGAAACGGCACTGACCGGCCCGTCTCGTCGATGACACTGCCCGGCATCGTGCCGGTATCCTTGACGGGAAAGAAGACAAGTTCATTGGTCCAGCCGTGGCCGAGGCTGTCCTTGATGTCCCACGACTGCGGCTCCTTCGCGACGGCGGATGAAGCCGTGATGAGTAATGCCGCAATCAACCGCTTAATCATGACGGCCAGTGTACCCATCGAACCTGTTCGCGACAAGTCATGAAGAAATTCCCGCTTGTGTGTGGCGTGTTAATTTCCTACCTTCGCCCGGCAATGCGCGTCGGCTTGTTTATTCCGTGTTTCATTGACCAGCTCTACCCGGAAGTGGGCCGGGCGATGGTGACTGTTTTGCGCCGGCTCAATATCGCCGCCGAGTTCCCGGCGGAACAAACCTGTTGCGGCCAGCCCGCCTTCAATACCGGCTACTGGACCGAAGCCCGCGAACTCGCCGAGCGCTATCTGAAAGTCTTCGCCGGCTACGACGCCATCGTCTGTCCGTCCGGCTCCTGCACCGCGATGGTGCGCAATAATTATCCCCAGCTCCTCGGCGCCGCCACGCCGATCACCGCCAACACTTTTGAGTTCAGCGAATTCCTCGTTAAGAAACTCGGAGTGACCGACGTCGGCGCGCGGTTCCCGGCGAAAGTCACTTACCACGATTCCTGCCATAGCCTGCGCGAGCTTCGCTTGAAAGACGAGCCCCGGCAACTCCTCCGGAATGTCCGCGACCTCGAACTCATTGAGATGGACAAGGCCGAGACCTGCTGCGGATTCGGCGGCACGTTCGCGGTCAAGTTCCCGGTGGTGTCGTTTGCGATGGATGAAGTCAAAATTGAATCCATCCAGCGGACCGGTGCCGAGTACGTCATCAGCGCCGACTCCAGTTGCCTGATGCAAATCGGCGGCGGACTGCGGCGCAAGAAGTTCGCGACCAAAACTATTTCGCTGGCGGAAGTGTTGGCCGCGCAATGAACGCCGCTCAACAATTCTCCAAGGCCGCGGCGGCGAAGGCCGTCGATCTCCGGCACCGCGCGATCATCCAGAAAAACATTTCCAGTTACGACATCGGCGTCGCGCGCGGCAAAGACAAGTTTGCCGACTGGCAAAACGCCCGGTCCCGTGTCGCCGCCATTAAGTGGGAAACCGTCAACCATCTTGACCGGTACCTTGAAGAATTTGAACGCAACGTCCTTGCCAATGGCGGCCACGTCCATTGGGCCGAAGACGCCGAGCAAGCCCGGCAAATTGTCCTGACCCTCGCCCGGCAACACGGCGTCCGCAAAATCGTCAAAGCCAAATCCATGACGACCGAGGAAATCCACCTCAACCCGGCGCTTGAAGCCGCCGGCATTCAGCCGGTCGAGACCGATCTCGGCGAATACATCTGCCAGCTTCGCAACGAACCGCCGTATCACATCGTCACGCCGGTGATGCACCTCAGCAAAGCCGACGTCGCAGAACTATTTAACAAACGATTCGGTTCAGCGCTCGACGCCCCGGCCGAAGAACTCACCATGGTCGCGCGCCGGCAACTCCGCCAAGACTTTCTCACCGCCGACATGGGCATTACCGGCGCGAACTTCCTCATTGCCGACACCGGCATGATCGCGCTCACCACCAACGAAGGCAACGGCCGCCTCTCCGTTTCGCTGCCGCGCATCCATGTCGCAATTGCCGGCATCGAGAAGGTGATTCCGCGCCTGAGCGATCTGGGCTTGTTCTGGCCGGTCCTCTGCACTAGCGGCACCGGTCAGGCGCTCACCAGCTACAGCACGCTCGTCGGCGGCCCGCGCCGGGATGGTGAACCGGACGGCCCGGCCGAGTTCCACGTCATCCTGCTAGACAACGGCCGCTCGAAATTATTGGCGAATCTGGAAATGCGCGACGTGTTGCATTGCATTCGGTGTGGCGCGTGCCTGAACACCTGCCCGGTTTACAAAACCATCGGCGGTCACACCTACGCCACCACTTACCAGGGCCCGATCGGCTCCGTCCTCACGCCGCGTTTGCGTGGCGCGGCCGAATGGTCGCACCTGTCGTTTGCCAGTTCGCTCTGCGGTTCCTGCACCGATGTCTGTCCGGTGCGGATTGACCTGCACCATCATCTGCTCCACAACCGGCGCGATGCCATTGCCGGCAAGCTCGACAATCCGCTTCAACGCCTCGCGTTCAAACTCTGGCTCTGGACCATGCAATCACCGGCGCGCTACGCTGCAGCCGGTAAACTGGCGAGCCTCGGCATGCGGCTCGGCTTGGCCAACAGTTTTGCCAAACCATGGACCGCCACGCGCGACTTACCGGAGCCACCGCGGCAAAGTTTCAGGGATTGGTGGAGCAAACAATGAACGCTGCCCGCGAAACCATCCTCGGTCGCATCCGCACCGCGTTGCGCACGGAAGCGCACCGGCCACAAACGCCAAGCGATGCCCCCATCTTCCCGCCGGTCACCGACCTTGAAGGGCGATTCCGGGAAGAGTTCCTCGCGCTCAAAGGCGAAATCATCACCGACTTGCCGGCGTTCCTCACTGGCTTTGCAAAGATTGCGAGTGACGTTCCCACAGTCGCCAGCAATGCCGATGTTCGGCAAGCCGACCTCGGTGTGACCGGCTGCGATTGCCTGCTCGCGCGCACCGGTAGCATTGCCGTCTGCACGCGCAGTGCCGGCGGCCGGGCGCTCTCGGTCTTGTCGCCCGTGCATCTGGTGATTGCGCGCCGCGACCAACTCGTCCCAGACCTCACCGCCGCGTTGGCGCTCTGGCATCAACGCTACGATAAGCATTGGCCGAGTAATCTGAGCGTGATTACCGGCCCCAGCCGCACCGGCGACATCGAGAAAATCCTTGTGATGGGCGCCCATGGCCCGAAGCGGCTGGTATTGTATTTTGCGGATTGATTACCGGGTCGCGCGGTAGCGGTGTGACGCGGAAACTTACAGCGGCTTCCGCATGACCCAGTAGAGTTCGCCGGGCCAACTCGGAAACAGCGCGCCGAAGAGAAGGTTGAAACGCGTCCACCATTTGCAATCTTCCAGCACAAAGCCACTGGCACGCACACAGAACGCGCCCGAGAGATATTCAAGTTGCAACCCGGCTGCTGCCGCCATTGCCCGCGTGCGGTGTGCGGAAAAAGCCGTGACGTGGCCGTAGGTTCGCGTGTGTGCACGGGCACGAAGTGTTGGCTCGCGCAATCGGACACACCAATTCGGCACAGATGGGTAACCGCCGATTACGATGCTGCCGGGGCGCATTTGCGCGGCTAGCTGCGCCATCGCTTTCTCGGGTTCATAGAGGTGTTCGAGGATGTGCAACAGAATGAACACATCGTAGTCATTGGCGCCAGGTATGGTATCGGTTTGTAAATTGGCGTCGATGAGTGATCCATAGCCAAGCGCGTTGAGGTCATCCCTTAAGAGCAGGCAATCCACACCGTCCCAGCGCGACCACACAGGCTGGCTGACGACATTCATGAATCGCAGCATTTGTCCCGAGCCGATGCCAATCTCGCAGACCGCGAGCTGACGTTGCTGGCGCGCGCGTTCAGCTTGAAGAAGTTGGCAGACAAACCAGTATCGCAGCCAGCGAATTGAGTAGCGGCGCATCCCTCGTTGCGGTGGGCAAAGGCAGGTGTCCGCCTGCAATGCCGCGTTGTTGCCGATGCAGTCGAGATCCCAGTTTAATTGCGGAATTGTTTTCACGTATTACAAAGCACAGCCGACGCTAATAATGTTTCTTCCCATACGCGAGAGTGCTTGAGCAAGTCAAACTCTTTTGCCAGATTGATCAGGCGGGAGGTGGAAAACTACTGACGATCCGGTGTTTCTTGCGGTGAAGAAGTGGATCCACCATAAACATTTTCAGGCATTCCCAAACCGTGACCGGCGGACTGTGCCATTCGAGCCGACCTTGACGGATGGCGTCAAAGATCGCCGGCACGTTCGGCGCGGCATCCACCAGCGTGTAGTGGCGGCCAAACATCCAGAGATTGTGCGCGTCGGAATTAGCGACGATGGATTTCCGGTGTTGTTGCGCCACGCGAACGGCGCGCGGGTTGAAGTTGAGCCACGGTAGATACAGCTGCGCGTGTTCGATAGCGTCAAATAAATCAATGTGTTCGATGAGTCGATGTCGGAGGCTTCGGTCAATCGGGTAAAATGGATGCGGTGCAATCGCTAGGATGCTATCGCCTTTGGTCTGCCGGAATTGGCGCAAATCTTCGAAACTATGAAGCGTGTCCACCTCGCGTTGGGTGACATTGTATAGCAACACGTCCAGTTTCTGAATTGTCCACTCGACGGCACGAATCAATAATACGCCCTTCTGTCTGGCGTATTCGAAACAGCGTTCATCTTCGAGAACTTTCTTGTGGAGCGTGATCGCAATTGCACCGAAGCCCAGCTCTGCCGCGCGATCAATCAACGCTGTGGCTGGGTACGCCAACCCATCATGTGGATCTTCGCCCGAATGCATGTGCAGATCGATCTTGATCATGTCGCGCCAACTATGTCCCCGGTTTTCAAAAAAAACAACCACGTCTCGGCGACCGCGATTCCTGCCACTTGCCGGAGCGCTCCGACATACGCCTGCATCTGCGCCCGGTAACGCTCGCCATCCGGTCGCGCATCTGTCTTAAAATCCACCAACACCCACCGGTCCTTTTCACGGAACAACAAATCAATTTTCCCCTCCAGATTACCGGCAGCGAAAGGCAATTCCCGGTAAACCTCCTCCGCCTTTGCAACGCGCTGGAATAATTCGGACTTCAATGCCCGCTCCACCCAAACGCGCGCCTCGTCCGGTAAACCGGTCGCATCCATCCGTTCCAACGCTTCATGAATAACCACGCCCAAGTCCATTGCCGCCGCGCGCGTCCTGCCGGCCGGTTCGTCCAACGGTTCCGCCTCGTGCCCCAACTTCGACGGGCTCAGCCGCACCGCCGGCACCGTCGCCCGCGCCAGCAATGTCGCCCGCTCAGCCTGCCACGCTTGCCGGCGCGCAATCAATTCGGTGGCGCAAGCGTCCCGCTTGCGGTCGTTCTCCATCGCCACCGTAACCGGCTCGCCGCCGTCTGAAACTTCCACCAACTCGCTCGCGACCGGCTCCAATCCGCGTGCCAGCAAATCGAGCCGTTCGCCTTTGTTGGCGAACCACGGCACAATCAACCGTTGCCGGGCGCGCGTCGCCGCCACGTAAAGCAACCGGATTTCCTCCGCCTCATCGCGCACAGCCTGCTCGTCGTTACCGGCTTCAAAGCCATCAGTCTTACAGCCGGCAAATCGCAATTCAAAAGTCTGGCTCGCACGGTTCGTCACCAAGCTTGCACCGCTATCGCTCGACTTGCCGGCAAGATCAGCCAGCACCACGACCGGGAACTCCAAACCTTTCGCCTTGTGCATCGTCAACAACTTCACGACATCGTCGGTTTCCTCGCTGGCCGGTGCTGGTTCCTCATCCAAGCCGTTCAACAACGTCGCCCGCAATTGCCGGACAAACCCGCGCAGCGATTTGATACCGGCCGCCTCGACCCGCCGCGCCAGTTCCAGCGCCTTGAGCAAGTTGGCCACGCGCGCCTGCCCATCCGGGCCGCACGCGAAAAACGCCTGGCAAATATGCGTCGCCGCAAACACCCGCTCAACAAAGCCGGCCACCGCACTGCATTGCCGGGCTTCGTGAAGTTCCCGGAGTAACCCGAAAGATTCGTTACCGGCGTTCAAATAATTCAAGCCACCGTTCTCGTTCGCCAAAAAGATCTTCTCATCCGTCCACCCAAACAACGGCGACCGGAGCACCGCGACCAAGTTGAGCTTGTCGTTCGGATTATCGAGACAGCACAACAGCGAAATCAATGTCTGAATTTCCTGCCGCTGGTAATACCCGCGTCCGCCAACGATGCGAAATGGCACGCCTGCCGCCACAAACGCGTCGCCATAAACATCCACGCCGGTAAAGCTGCGGAACAACAGCGCCACGTCGCGCCACGCGCATTGCTTCTCCGCAACCAACCGGCCCAAATACCGGGCTACCGCCGCCGCTTCCGCTTGCCGGGTCTGCGCGACCGATTGTTTTTCAGGAATCGTTTTCGGTCGCAGCACGACCACCTTACCGGCCGACGGATGTGACGCTTCGAGTTGGATGTAAGCCGGTTGAAAACCGGTCGGATCAAAAATCCTCGCGAAAACTTCGTTCACCCACTGGATGATCGTCGCCTGACTTCGAAAGTTTTGCCGGAACTGCAACGTCGCGCCGGCCTTCGCCAGCTTGTCGCGCGTGCCGGCGTACATCTCGATGTCCGCCCGGCGAAAACCGTAAATGCTCTGCTTTGGATCACCGACGATGAACAACTTACCCGGCGTGTCGCCGGCCAGCGCGACCACGATTTCACTCTGCACCGGATCGGTGTCCTGAAATTCGTCCACGAGCAAATACCGGTAACGCTCCTGAAGTTGCCGGCGCACTGTCGCGTCCGTGCGAAGTAAATCGTGCGTCTTCTCTAGCAAATCATCAAAGTCGAGCACCGCCTTGCTGTGTTTGAACTGCTGAAAATGCGCGACAAATCCTTGCAACCAACCGGCCAGCGCCACCAAGAAATTGTGCTGAGCATTCTCGCCAAACTCTTCCAGAGTCGCTTTGATCTCCTTGATCGTCGCCTTAAATTCCCGGAAGTTATCCGGCGAATCAAAATCGGCGGTGCGCTGCGGCCCGGTAATTTCCAGCGCCGTCAACACCGCCACGGCACGCTCTTCCGATGCGTGCTCCAGTTGCGGTAACACGTCCAGTAACGCCTGAGCGCGCTGGTAAAAGTTTTCCGACCGGGCCGGGCTGTGTTTCAAACCACTCGCCAACGCCGGCATCACGCCGGTCAGTCGCCGGTAAACCGCTCGCACTGAAACGGCGCGCGCCGCCGGCCACGGCAGCGTCACCAGCCGCGACCGGTTATCCACCAGCAATATCGCCAGCTCTTTGATCTGTTCCATCCGTACTTCGCGCATCAGCGCCTGCCGGAGCGCGACCGGATTCTTCGTCAACTCGCCTTCGAGCCACCCCGACCACGCCGTGTCGAGCAGGAGTTGCCGCTGTAAATCGTCGGCGACGGCAAACTGCGGATCGACGCGGGCTTCCACCGGTCGTTCGCGCAAAATCGAAGCGCAGAACGAATGAATCGTCGTAATTTGCGCGCGCTCCAAATCGCGCAGCGCCTCCGCGGCCCCGATCTTCTCCAGTTTTTCGCGCACCCGCTGCTTCAACTCGCCGGCCGCTTTCTCTGTGAACGTGATGGCGACAATCTCGTGCAGTCGCGCTCGCCGACGGCTGACGATGTTCAGAATGCGCTCGACCAACGCCGTCGTCTTACCGGTGCCGGCTGCCGCCTCGACGAAAAACGTCGTATCGAGTTCGGTTGCGGCGCGGAGGCGGACGTCGTTGTCAACCGGCACAATCATTCCGCTGCCTCCTTGCTGGCGTGAAATGCCGCCAACCGTTTGTCGTCAGTTTTGCGTTCGGCCAATTTTAACACACCATTGCCGCAGATCGGACGGAAATCACACTGCCGGCAATTGTCCGGCGTCGCGTGTTGCGCAAAGATGCCGGTGCGAATCATCTCGGCCGCGGTTTGCAATAGCTGGTGCAATTCTTCCCGGCGCGTGACGAGCGCCTCGCGCGAGAAACTCACATCCCGATAACCGCCGCGTAACGTGAAATAAAGATAGCTGGCCGCGTCCACCGTGATCCCCGGCAAGAGTTGCTCGGTAGCCAGCAGATAAAGCGGCAACTGCAACGTTTCGCCGCCGGCCAGCGAGTCGTCGCGCAGACCGGCCGGTAGCTTACCTGTTTTGTAGTCGAGCACCCGGGCGTGCTTGCCATTAGCCGACCGGTCAATTCGGTCAATCTTCCCGCGCAACCGGACCGGTGGCGCGACCGTCAAATCTTTGAACTCTTTTTCAAAGTCAGTTGGTTTCCATTCGTCGCCCAACCGGCGCGTTTCGCGGGCGACAAACGCGGTCAGCTCTTGCCGGATGATTTCCTTTTTGATTTCCCAGACAGTCGGGTAGCCGGTCACGCCTTCACGTTCGAATTGCCGGAAATGTTTCTCGATCAACGGCAAGAGTTTGCCGCCATTCCGATAATAATCTTCCAGAATCGTGTGGTAGAGCGAACCGAGGTCGGCAGCGTCAATGACGATGGTGGCCTCCGGTTCCTCCCATTTTTCGTTGCGGAGGATGTGTTTTTGAAAATAGAAAAACGGACAGCCAAAAAAATCCTCCAGCGCCGTAGCGCTGATGACCAACTTCTCCAAATCGAACCGGTCGCGGAGCAACGCCAATGCCGACTTGGTGTCGAGGATGCCGTCGAACCGGGTCAGTTCACGTTCGCGCCAGCGCTGATTTTCACCGGCAACACCGGCAGCGATGAGCGGTGAGATACCGGCCAGATAATCATCTGGCTTGGCGACACTGGCGAGCGCCGCAAGATCAAACTCGCGTTCGTCGACCGGATGCGCCTCCTTGCCGGGCGCATGAAAACATTCGCCGGCTTCCTGCAGCAGAAACGACGGCAAGCGCGGACGCGCGGTCCCGGCGTCGAGACGCGGATAACTCAGGATCAATTTCTCGCGTGCCACGCCGCAGGCGAGATCGAAAAGCAGGCGTTCCTCGTCGTGACCGCGACGTTTGAGTGGCAAGTCGGGGCTGAGTTTTTGTCTAGCTTCGTCGAGCAGCAACGGGTCTTCCCGGATGAGACGCGGAAAACTTTTCTCGACCATACCGAGCAGCACGATGAAATCGAAGCTCAAACCGCGTGCGCCCATCACGTCGCTAACAAAGACACCACCGCCTTGGAATTTCTCCGGTTGGTCCGGCGTGGCGTCGAGCGCCTTCTGGCAAAACTCGGCAAAAGTGTCGAGCGCCACCGGCGATTCAACGGCATCGAGTTCAGCGAGTGATTGAATTGCGCCGGTCACGCCGAGATTCTTGCCGCCAAATTGCCGGTAGGCAGCGAGCGCGGCATCGACCATTACCGGCCACGGCGCACGTGCCGGCAGGGCGGTGCCGGCGGCCATGACACGTCGGACAAAATCTGCGAATGCGCCGGCTTTTAACCGGGATTCCCATTGCTCCTTGCCGCTGACGATGCCGAGTTGAACGGACTTGGCATCCCAATCCGAATGCGGGCCGATGTGGCAGGCGAGTTCGAGCACGGCGGCACGGCTGAAGTCAGACCGGATGGCTTCGAGGAGAAGCTGAAAGAGCTTGGCGTCGGGATTTTCGCTCAGCGGCCGGCCGCCACGGAAAAATGCGCGAACGCCGAGGGCCGGCAAGGTGTCGCGGAGAATTGCGTCGTATTGATCGCGTGACCGGCAAAGGATGGCGCAATCGGAAAAAGTCTTGCCGGGGTTTTGGCGAAGATAATCGAAAATGGCACGGACGGCTTCCCGGACTTCGGCGGCTTCACCGGGAGCGGAGACGACGGAAATTTGAGGTTGGAGATTGGAGATTTCGGATGGAATGATTTTGTAGCCGAGTGATTGGAACCAGTTGATAAGTGGCCGGGAATAGTCGTCGTGTTTGGTTGCCGGGAAGAAGATGACGGACGGCGTGAGGTGCTCCACCAGTTTTTTCTGGGCGGCATTCAGGTCGTAGATGCCATAGAGGAATACCGCCGATGGAGGGTTGGTGACGGCTGCCGGCGGAAAGGACTCTATAAACTTTTTGTAGGTGCCGGCGAGCGGACCGGGGAAATTTGAGAGACTTGCTTCGCGGAGATCGGTGAAAGTGGAGAGGAGCGCGCTGGCAAAACCGGGCGTGTCCTTGACCGGCGCGTAGTAGCCGTCGGCCGGTAAGGCTTGGGCGAGTTGCCGGCAAAGTAGTTCGAGCGCAAGCGGCGCCGGTAATAGGTTGAACTCATCGGGGGTTTGGAAGCGGAGATTGGCGTGTGGGGCGAGTTTGCGTTGGAGGTGGAGACCAAGCAGCCGGGTAGTGACGATGATGGTGACCGGGGCGAGCGGGCCGTGCGCGGTTTTGTAGTCGGCGATTTCGCGAGCGAGCGCAGTTTCGAGGTCGGGCTGGAACGCGCCGCAAAAAAGTTTGCGTGGCGTCAGCGTGAAAATCTTGTTATTTCTAAGCACGGTAATGAAAATTCTGCCAAAGTATATCATACGGCAGTTGGGCATCACGCTGATTTTCTCGTTGGGCGTGTTCACGTTTGTGCTGCTGCTGGTGCGAATTCTCCGACAGCTGAGCGAGATGCTGGTGAACCGGCAAGTCGGGTTGGGAATTATAGCGCGATTTATCGTGTTGATGTTGCCGTATGTATTGAGTTTCACGTTGCCGATGGCGATGCTGGCGGCGGCACTGTTGGTGTTTGGCCGGCTGAGCGCGGACAACGAGATTACAGCAATTCGCGCGAGCGGGGTTGGGCTCGGGCGCGTGGCGGCGCCGGTGATTGTGCTGGCGGTGTTGTTGGGCGGTGTGTGTTTTTACGTCAACGCGTCGCTCGCCCCACAGTGCGGGTTTCAGTTTCGCACGCTGTTCCTGCATCTGAGCACGGATAACCCGATGGCCTTGCTGGAGGAAAACGCGTACATCCATGATTTTCCCGGCTACGTCATTCGTGTCGCGCACAAAAAGGGTAACACTATTCAGGATGTTGAGTTGTGTACGTTGAACGACAAAGGCGAATTAATTTCCCGATTGCTCGCGCAGACCGGAATCGTAACCAGCAAGCCGGCGGAGGGCCGGCTGTTACTCGATCTTTACAAGGTGACCGGTGATTTGCGCGACGAAAAAGACCCAACCAATGTCCATAAGATCACGCCAGGCACTACGGCTGATCATTATCCGGTCGAACTAGACATCAAACAAGCGTTTCGGCAAGCACGTGCGGCGCGCGAGTTGCCGGATCTCGCGTTTGGCGAAGTGCTTGACGAAATCGCGCAGCGTCGGACGGCAGGAATGTATCCGGCGGCGGCATTGATGGAAGCCCATCAACGTGTGGCTGGCGCGGTGGCGTGTGTGGCGTTTACGCTAATCGGCATCCCGCTCGGCATCAAAACCAGCCGGCGCGAAACATCCATCGGTATCGCATTGAGTCTCGGGCTGGCGCTGATTTATTATTTCACAATGGTTGTCGCCAAGACGTTCAGTGATCGGCCCGGCTACTTCCCTGAAGCAATTCTCTGGACGCCAAATCTGATTTTTGAATGCCTCGGTATCTGGCTGCTCTGGCGCGTAAGTCGGGTGTGAGGAACCGGTGCATCTTAAAGCCAAAGTCCGGGAACTGCCGAACCGGCCGGGCGTGTATTTAATGCGGGACCGGTTGGGGCGCGTTATTTACGTCGGCAAAGCGCGGTCGTTGCGAAAACGTGTCGGGCAATATTTTCAGCCATCCCGGGAAATGCGCTGGGATCCTAAAACGCGGGCGCTGCTGGATTCGATTGCGGACTTCGAGACGTTCGTCGTTGTGAGTGAACCGGAAGCAGTGCTGCTCGAAGGCAAGCTCATCAAGGAATACAAGCCACACTACAACGTACTCTTCAAAGACGACAAGCGGTTCCTGTTGGTCAAAGTCAATCTGAGCGAAGACTACCCGCGCTTCAAATTTGCTCGGCTCAAGAAAAATGACGGCGCCCGGTATTTTGGGCCGTTTGCCCATGCCGCTGCGGTGCGACTGGCGATGCAATGGGCGCGCAAGAAATACGGCGTGCTTGTGCAGGGCACTGGCACGCCGACGGCGAAAGACTTGCGCTACTCGGCCTACTTGGTCCCGGTGCCACTCAAGGATTTGCCACGCGAGGAATATCTCCGGCGTGTCGCGTTGGCGTGCGACTTTCTTGACGGCCGCAATCAAGATGCGCTCACAGAGTTGGACCGGCAAATGACCGCAGCCGCGGCCGGCAAGCATTTCGAGAAAGCGGCAGAATTTCGTGACGTGATCGTCAGCTTGAAAGAAATTGCGCGCACCGCCCGCGAACGTAAGTTTGCGCGCGACTTGCCGGCGCGAGTTGTGCCGGCGACCGAGATCGCGGAATTGCAACAGGTGTTGGCGTTGCCGGTGCCGCCAACGCATATTGAAGGCTTTGACATCGCCAATATTTCCGGCACGTTGACAGTGGCGTCGGCGGTTTGTTTCCGTGATGGCAAACCGCACAAGGCACATTACCGCCATTATCGGATCAAAACTGTTACCGGTAGTGATGATTTTGCGGCGATGGCGGAAGTGGTCAGTCGCCGGTATACCCGAGTGAATGCCGAAGGCGATGCGTTACCGGATTTGGTGATGGTGGACGGTGGGGCAGGGCAGTTGAGCGCGGCTTTGCGCGCACTTGAAGAAATCGGTGTTTGCGTACCAGTTATTGGACTGGCAAAACAAATGGAGGAGATTTATCGGTCAGGCGTGTCCGAACCATTGCGATTGGCTGGCAACTCGCCGGCATTACATTTGATTCAACGGTTGCGCGACGAAGCACACCGGTTTGCTAATACCTACCACCAAAAACTCCGGCAGCGCCGGATTCAAGAATCGGTGCTGGACGAAATTGCCGGTTTGGGGGAAAAGAAGAAAGTGGCGCTGTTGAAACATTTTGGGTCGATTCATCGTTTGCGTGCCGCCGGCATTGCTGAGTTGGCCGGCGTACCGGGCATTGGGCCGAAGCTGGCCGCAGTGCTGAAAGCGTTTCTTGAACGGAGTTGAATCCATGCGCTGGGTCTTGGTTTTATTTTTTATTATCACACCGGCATGGGCAGAGTCGGTTCAGATTCCATTGGAATTGTTGACGCCGGCTAATCAGGTTCTCGTGCAACCGGTCACAACGCATTACACATTGCACCGGCAATACGCACCGCGACGATTCACCGGTCAGCTCGCCGATTTTGAATTTCTGATGGATAATTTGGGGGCATGTTCAATTCTAGCTGAACAAGCCGGGATGCTTGATTATCGCCCGATACTCTTACCTGATGGACGGCTGATGGCGGATAATCACACCGACGTAGCCGGTTGGTTATTGCCGGTGTTTTGCGGGGCGAATCGGCGGATTTATTATGTCGAAGGCGCGCAACGCGGCGTGGTCACGGCACGCGGTCGTGGCGTGGTAGTCGTGGACTTTTGGCAAGTCACGCCGACAGAAATCGAGTACAGCGGCCAGTTGTTTGTGCGGACCGACAATCCGGTTGCAGCGATGTTGGCGCATGTATTTTACATCTTTCTGCGTCAAGCGGTGGATCAAAACTTTGAACTGGTGATGCGCCAGCCAATACTCTTTACACGGATGGCGGCAAAACAACCGGCGGTGTTGCACCAGTTGATTCAGTTGTTAACAGCGGAGGATTACCGGTTGCTGGTGCCGTTTGACCAACACGTGGTCTGCGCACGATAGACTTTGACAGCTGGCAATAACGTTCGTATCATGCTAGCTAAATTCAAATTGAGAGGAGGCTGAGACCAATTGTCAGAAGTTAAACTAAAGAAAGGCGAACCGGTAGAGAAGGCGTTGCGTCGTTTGAAACGCAAACTCGACCGCGAAGGCACTCTGCGTGAAGCGCGAGCGCATCGCCATTTTGAAAAGCCCAGTGAAAAGCGCCGGCGCAAAGCAAAGGCACCGCGCCCGTTCATGAGCTTTTGATTCAGACTCCACGCATTCCAACGAGGCCAACGCTGACCAACCGGTAGGCGTTGGCCTCGATTGTTTATGTTCTCATTCTCCACCTGCTGGAACTCAGAGCGTCATATTGACGGGCGCGAGATGCTGGCCGAAATCCGCGAACTCGGCTTTGAGTACGCCGAACTCAGCCACGCGATTCGCTTGTCATTGGTGGACGGTATTCAGAAAGCTGTCAAGGCCGGCGAGATTAAAATCAGTTCGCTACACAATTTCTGCCCTTTGCCGCTCAGTGTGACCGGGCCGGCGCCGGATTACTACCGTCCAAGTTCGCGTAACGCATCAGAACACGAACTGGCGATCCGACAGACACTGCGCACGTTGGACTTCGCAGCTAGTTTAGGCGCGCCGGTCGTGGTGTTGCACCTTGGTGTTGTCGAAATGCGCCGGTACTCAGAGAAACTGTTGCAGTTGATTGATCAGGACCGGGGTGCGTCACCGAAGTTTGCGCGCATTCGTACCAAGGCGCTGGCCGGTCGCGAAAAAAAGATTGCGAAATATTTTGAGCAAGTGGTGCGGGCGCTCGATGTGATTGTGCCGCACGCTCAGCAACTCAACATCCGACTTGGGTTGGAAACCCGACAATGTATTGAGGAGATTCCGTCCGAAAACGAAATTGGTGCATTGATTAAGCGGTATGGCTCAGAGACGGTCGCATACTGGCACGACGTTGGCCACGCGCAGATGAAGGAGTTGTTCGGTCTCGCCGGTCATGAAGTGTTGCTTGAGCGTTACAGTGGGCAGACTGCGGGGATGCATCTGCAGGATTTTGCGCCGCCGGGGTTTGATCACCAGCCGCCGGGATTTGGGACGTTCGACTTTGTCCGTTTGAAACCATTTGTAACGCACGAAATGATTTTGGTGTGGGAAATCCATTCACATTGGACCGCTGAACAGGTTCAACAAGCTTGTCAGGCGACACAGGAAATGTTACGCGTACCAGCCACAACTGCATGAAGAACAAGCTGATCATGTTCGTCCAAGTGTTGGTGAGCGTGGCGATTCTGGCGTATCTGTTCAATTCTATTTTCGAAGGACAGGCGGCGGATAAACTGAAACCACTCGTTACCGGCAATAGCGCTGCAGTGTTACACCTTGGTTTGCGTCCTGACCAAATCGAATCTATCCGCGCTAATTGTGTGATGACCAACGAACCGACCGGTATCAATCTAAAAATGTTGCCACTCCATCAAAGATTGCCGGTCATTTGGGGGATTGGTCCAGTCGGCTTGTGGGCAGTGTTCCGGACGATTAGCATTGCTTGGTTTTTTCTAGCAGTGTTGTGCATGGGTGTAGTTTGTCTGGTCGGCACCATTCGCTGGCAATTGATTTTGCGTGTGCAGGGACTGGATTTGAAGTTCTCACGAGCCGTGTCAATTTTCTTTGTCGGCATGTTCTTCAACGCCTTTTTGCTAGGCTCGACCGGTGGCGATGTGATTAAGGCATGGTACGTCGCGCACGAAACACATCATAAAAAAGCCGAAGCCGTTATCACGGTCATCGTGGATCGGCTGATCGGGTTGCTGGTGTTGTTTGTAATTGCACTGGTGATGATGTGCATTTTTTATCACCGCGTTTTTGAAGACAAACGGCTCATCGGCTTCAGCATTTTTACGTTGGCGGTCGTGGTGGTGACTATAACCGGTACGATTCTCGGTCTTTGGAAAGGTTTTGCCGACAAGTTGCCGGGTTTGCGTGCGTGGCTGAAGAAGCTGCCGAAGTATGACATGCTGGAACGCATGGTTAATGCTTACCGGGTTTATGTCTCGCATCCCAGCGTTTTGGTGAAAACCGTGCTGCAATCTGTGTGTGTGCATTTTTTCTCAATGTTCAGCATTATTTGTGTCGCTAAGGGATTGCATATCACAGCTGCTGGGTTTGTAGATTATTTCCTATACTTGCCGATCATTAACTCACTCGCCGCTGTGCCGATTTCATTTTCGGGCTTTGGCGTTCGCGAAGGCATGTACGTCGGAATGTTTGCTCAGGTGCACATGCCGGAAGTACAAGCGCTGGCGTTGTCACTGATCGGTTACCTAGCGTCGTTGGTTTGGAGCCTAGTTGGTGGCATTTTCTTCCTGACGCATCGCAAGGAAATCCCGCCGGCAACACGACTTGATATCGTCGAGTGACCGGTTGCATGCTGGGCCAGCCTGTGTCATCTTCCTAATGTGAAACACGTTGTTCTCATTCTAGTAAGCCTATTGGCATTGGGAGCTACCAACACAATGCAAAAAGTTATTAAAACCGACGCCGAATGGCACCGCCTTCTCACTCCCGAGCAATACCAAATCACCCGCGCCAAGGGCACGGAGCCGGCCTTCTGCGGGGCGTTCTACGACAACCACCAAACCGGCGTCTACTCGTGTGTTTGCTGCGGTCTGCCGTTGTTCAGTTCCACGGCCAAGTTCGACTCCGGCACAGGTTGGCCGAGTTTCCTCCAACCAGTAGAAAGTGATTACATCACCGAGGTCGCCGATTACAGTCATGGCATGGACCGCACTGAAGTCCTTTGCGCCCGTTGCGACGCTCACCTCGGCCACGTCTTCAACGACGGTCCGAAACCCACTGGTCGCCGGTATTGCCTCAACTCTGTTACTTTGAAATTCACACCCACCCAGACCGCTGTTTTCGCTGCCGGTTGCTTCTGGGGAGTCGAAGAAACTTTCCGCCAAACCAAAGGCGTCCTCGTCACTGAAGTCGGCTACACCGGCGGTACAACCAAGAATCCGACCTACCGGGATGTCTGCACCGACCGTACCGGCCACGCCGAAGCCGTCCGCGTCACCTACGATCCCAACCAAGTCACCTACACCCAGCTTCTCGATATCTTCTGGGCTAACCACAATCCGACCACGCTCAACCGTCAAGGCCCGGACGTGGGTACCCAATACCGGAGCGCTATCTTCTACGCTGATGCCGCGCAGGAAAAAGCCGCGCAAGAATCCAAAACTAAACTCGAAAAATCCGGTAAGTTTTCACGTCCCATCACCACCGCGGTTGTCCCGGCCACCGAGTTTTACCGGGCCGAAGATTACCACCAACGTTACCTCGAAAAGACTGGCCGCGCCCAATGCCACATCCCCACCGCGGATTAGCCGCGCCACCGGCACTGCAGGCAGTCTGACCGGCACCGGCAGCGTTGCCATTCGGGGGCGGCTCCGCTACTCTGTATTTATGAAGGATGCCGCAATCCAAATTGTCCGTCGGCTGCGGGAAGTGGGGCATACCGCTTACTTTGCCGGGGGATGTGTGCGCGACCTGCTGCGCGGCGTTGCGGCGCACGATTTTGACATCGCCACGTCGGCCACGCCGGATGAAGTGCAACATCTATTTCCCAAAACAATCGCGGTCGGCGCGGCGTTTGGCGTGGTGTTGGTGCTGGCGGCCGGTCACCAGTTTGAAGTCGCCACGTTCCGGTGCGACGAAGCTTATCTTGATGGCCGGCGCCCCAGCGGAGTCCGGTATGGTTCGCCCGAAGAAGACGCGCACCGCCGCGATTTCACCATCAACGGCCTGTTTCTCGATCCGCTCACTGATCAGATCTTCGACTTCGTCGGCGGACGCGCCGACATCGAGCGCCAACTGATTCGCTGTATCGGCGAAGCCCGACACCGGTTCACGGAAGACAAACTGCGCTTGTTGCGTTGCGTCAGGTTTGCCTGCAATTTGCAATTTGCCATCGAGCCGGCCACGCTGGCGGCCGTCGGCGCGATGGCTGGGGAGATTCAGGTTGTCAGCGCCGAACGCATCCGGGATGAATTGAACAAGATCTTCACGCGCCCGCATGCCGGCACCGGATTGGAGCTGCTCAACGCGACCGGACTCCTGTCGGCAGTCTTGCCGGAAGTGGCGGCGCTGAAAGGCGTGGAGCAACCGGCGGAGTACCATCCCGAAGGCGATGTGTTCACGCACACACGGATGATGCTCGACGCGTTGCCGGCGGAGCCGGGCCTGATGCTGGCGTGGGCGGTGTTGCTCCACGATGTCGGCAAGCCGCCGACGTTTGTGCGCGCGCCGGACCGGATCCGGTTCAACGACCACGATGCGGTCGGGCAGGTGATGGCGGAAGAAATTCTCCGCCGATTGCGGTTTTCCAACGACGAGATCGAGCAGATCGCGCTCTGTGTTGGCGGGCACATGCGGTTTCAACACGTGCAATCAATGCGCCAAGCCAAGCTGAAACGGTTGCTGGCGCGACCGACCTTCCCGGTGGAATTGGAATTGCACCGGCTGGATTGTTTGGCCAGCCACGGGAAATTGGACAACTACGATTTCTTGAAAGCGACGGCGGCAGCGATGCCGGCAGAAGTGATCAAGCCGGCGCCGCTGGTGACGGGACACGATTTGCTGGCACTGGGATTTACACCGGGGCTGTTGGTGGGGGAGGTGCTGAAGGAAGTGGCGGAACTGCAGTTGGAAGAACAGCTTCAATCACCGGCGGCGGCGTTGGAATACGCTCGGCAACGATTGGCCGGCGCGATGCCTTCAATCCCGCCCGCACCATCTGAAACCGACTGATGTTGTCCGGTAGGAGCAATCCCACAAGCCGTCCATCCTCAACGACCGGCACGCTGTCCCAGCCGGCGCTCAGAATCTCGTCCTGCACTAACGCCACCCGGTCCTGCGGTTGCACCACCAAAAACCGGCCATCCATCACCGCGCTAACCGGCACGAGCGGGCCGCGCTTGTTGACGGCAGCCAATAAAGACGGCCGGTCCACCATGCCCAGCAGTTGACCGGCTTCGAGAACCGGGAAAACGTCCTGCCCAGTCTGATAAACCATTTGCAACCCGCGTTCGACAGTGTCGGTCGGCGCCAGCGTAGCAAACTCGCGGCGCATCAAGTCGCCAACTTTGAAATCACCAAGCAGGCTCCGCGTGCGGACAAGCTTGTCTTCGCCGCCCGCAGCAAAGAAAATAAATACGCCAATCAACATCAATATCCACGCCTCATAATGCCACCCGACCAGCATGAAGACAACCGCCAGCCCTTGCCCGACAAACGCCGCCACCGCCGTCGCGCGCCGGTACGAGACCAGCAATCCCAGCACCGCGCGGAACAACCGGCCGCCGTCCATCGGAAAGGCAGGGATGAGATTAAATATCACTAGCACGATGTTCGTGCCGGCCAGCGCCCGCACAAGACTGCCTGCATTGTGGGGAATGGTCACCAGATCGGTCAGCGTCGGCCAGCCGGCAATTGGCAACAGCACCGCGGCGATGACGGCATTGACCAACGGCCCGGCCACGGTGATGGCGAGTTCGTGCCACGGATTCTCCGGCAATCGGCGCAACGCCGCGACGCCGCCAATCGGCAACAACGTGATGCTGCGCACCGTCACGCCCAATTGTTGCGCTACGAGGCTGTGGCCGAGTTCGTGTAGCCCGATGCAGAGAAAAATCAGGCTGACGCGCAGCAATTCCCATTGCGCCGTCGCCACGCTGCTGGCGCTGAGCGCGATCCAGCCCAGAAAAACCAACAACGTCACGTGCAAACGTAACGAAATCCCAGCCACCCGCCCAATTGGAAATGACCAACGCATATTTCTAACTAACATGCCATCTGCTGTCCCGCAAGTTTCCAAGATTGACCGGGCAGCGTTGGCGCGTTACAACGCTCCGCACCATGTTGGCCTACATCATTCGCCGCACACTCTACGTGATCCCGGTCGTGTTCGGCGTGGCATTGGTCACATTCTTTCTGTTCCATGTCGTCGGCTGGGATCCAGCGTCACAGATGTTGGGCCGGCACGCCTCGAAAGACGAAATCACGGCGCTGCGAACGGAACTCGGCCTCGATTTGCCGAAGTGGGTGAACTTCGTCGCCGCGAGCCGGCAAGGCTGGACGCATCTCTTCGATTCGCAATGGTTCTTCTATTGCAAACAGATCGTGACGCTCGACTTCGGCCGGTCGTTTGCCAGTCAGCAGAAAATCTCGACGCTGATGCTGAACGGCATCGTGCCCTCGCTGGTGCTGGCGGTGCCAATCTTCTTCATCGAGCTGGTGGTGGCGATTGCCATCGCGTTGTTCGCGGCGTATTACCGGAATACGTGGGTGGACCGGTCGCTGGTGGTGTTGTGCGTTGTCGGCATGAGTATCAGCTACCTCGTCTACATCCTCGTCGGCCAATACGTGCTGGCGTACCGGCTCCAGTGGTTTCCGATTTGGGGCTACGAATCAGTGAAATATCTCATCCTGCCGGTCCTGGTCGGATTGGTCAGCGGGCTGGGCGGCGAAGTCCGGTTTTACCGGACGGTCATGCTCGATGAAATGTACCAAGACTACGTTCGCACCGCGTTCGCCAAAGGCTGCCGGCAGCGGACCGTCCTGTTCAAGCACGTCCTGAAAAACGCCATGATCCCGATCATCACGCACACAGTCATCACGATTCCATTTCTCTACACCGGCAATCTCCTGCTCGAAACCTTCTTCGGCATTCCCGGTGTCGGCTATCTCGCAGTCGAAGCCATCAACTCCAACGACATCCCGGTCATCAAAGCGACCGTCATGGTTGGCTCAATTGTGTACGTGTTTGCGAGCTTGGTAACCGACATCTGCTACGCGCTCGTGGACCCGCGGATCAAATTGCGATGACCCCGCCCCAGCCACAACAACCGGCCACGCTCTGGCAAATTGCCTGGCGCCAACTCCGCCGCAACCGGCTTGCCATGGTCTGCTTGGGCATCATCGTGCTCTACGCCGGGATCGCCGTCTACGCGGAAGGCACATACTGGTATTACCGGCTTGCGCAACAAACTGCGCCCTACCGGGCTGTGGATTTCACCCACCGCTTCGCCGACCCGTCCCTCAGCCATCCACTCGGCACCGATGCGCTGGGCCGCGACGTGTTCCGGCAAGTTGTGCAGGGCACGCGCGTCGCGTTCGAGGTCGGCATCCTCACCTCGCTCATCGCCATTCCAATTGCCGTCCTTCTAGGAGCATTCGCTGGCTACTTCGGTCGCAAAACCGACGACGCGGTTGTCTACACCTACACCGTCTTCGACTCGATTCCCGGGCTGCTATTTATCTTCGCGGTCAACATTGTCATTCGCGGCCTTTTAACCCACACGCCGAGCGGACAGACGTTGTCACGCTACTTCGATCCCGGCGTCATCGCCGTCGCGCTCGGCATCGGTCTGACCACGTGGGTCGGGTTGTGCCGGCTGATTCGCGGCGAATACATCAAACACCGTGACCGGCAATACGTCCTCGCCGCCCAAGCGCTCGGCACCAGTCCGGTCGCCATCATGTTCCGCCACATCCTGCCGAACGTGCTGCATCTGGTGATTATCAATTTCTCGTTGCGCTTTCCCGGTGCGATCCTGACCGAGGTCGTCCTCAGTTACCTCGGCATCGGTGTGGCCGGCGAACCGAGTTGGGGCATCATGATCAGCGATGCCAAGATCCGGCTCTGGCAAGGCCGCTGGTACGAACTCGGCGGCGCAACCCTCGCCATGTTTTTCATCGTGCTCGCGTTTAATTTGTTCGGCGACGCCCTGCGCGACGCGCTCGACCCGAAACTCCGCACTGTAGAGGCGAAGACGGCATGAGCGCGCTCCTCGATGTGCGGAATCTGCAAGTCAGTTTCTTCACCGACGAAGGTGAAGTGCGCGCGGTGGACGGCGTGTCGTTCGCCATCCAACGCGGTGAGACGCTGGCACTCGTCGGCGAATCCGGTTGTGGCAAGAGCGTGACCGCGCTGGCGCTAGCGCGACTCGTCGCCACGCCGCCGGGCGTTTATAAAGGTGGCGAGATTCTGTTTGAAGGTACCGACGTCTTAAAGATGAACAATGACCGGCTTCGTGCCATGCGCGGCGCAAAAGTTGCGTACATCTTTCAAGAGCCGGCGACCTCGCTCAACCCGGTTTTCCGCATCGGCGCGCAAATCCGGGAAGTCTTGCAACTGCACCGGCCCGCCGCCGCGACCGACGCCGAAGTCGTTCGCCTGCTCAAACTTGTCAGGCTGCCGGACGCCGAGCGCCGGCAACGCGATTACCCGCACCAACTCAGCGGCGGCATGCAGCAACGCGTGATGATTGCCATGGCGCTCGCCGGTAACCCGGCCCTGCTCGTCGCCGACGAGCCAACAACCGCGCTTGATGTGACCATTCAAGCCCAGATCCTCGATTTGCTCAAAGACCTGAAACGCGAAATCGGCCTGAGCATCCTGCTCATCACCCACAACCTCGGCATCGTCGGCGAACTTGCTGACAACGTCGCCGTGATGTACGCTGGCCGCATCGTCGAGTACGTCCCGGCGGTAGATTTGCTGCGCGAACCCCGGCATCCGTACACGGTGGCGCTGCTGCGGTCAATCCCGCGGCTGGGCGCGCGGGCGGATCGGCTCTATTCCATTCCCGGCACCGTGCCGAGCGCCGCGCGTTTGCCGGCCGGCTGCAAATTTCATCCGCGCTGCGACCGTGCCAGGCCAGAGTGCGGTCAGGACCCGGAGCCACAATTGACCGGCGACCACCGTGTGCGTTGCCCGTACTGGGACAAACCGTGAGCCTTGTCACAGTCAACAATCTGAAAACCCATTTCCCGATCCGGGCGGGCATTCTGCAACGGCCGGTCGGCTGGGTGCGAGCGGTGGACGGTGTTTCGTTTGCGATCAACGAAGGCGAATGCGTCGGCCTTGTCGGCGAAAGCGGCTGCGGCAAGACTACGCTGGGGCGGACGATTCTCCAACTCATTACACCGACTGCCGGCACGATCCAATATGCCGGCCAGACCGTGACCGATCTCCGCGCCTTTCGCCGGCACGCCCAGATGATTTTCCAGGACCCGTACGGCTCGCTCAACCCGCGCATGACCGTCGGTCACATCGTTGCCGAACCGTTGCACATCCACAAACTGTGCGCGAGCACGAGTGACGAGCAAACGCGCGTGGCGGAATTATTGAAATCGGTTGGGCTCTTACCGGAGCATGCGCGCCGGTACCCACACGAGTTCAGCGGCGGCCAGCGGCAACGCATCGGCATCGCACGGGCGCTGGCGGTGCAACCAAAATTCATCGTCTGCGACGAACCGGTCAGCGCGCTCGACGTGAGCGTGCAGGCGCAAATCATCAACCTGCTCAGCGATCTGCAAGATCAATTCAAGCTGACGTACCTGTTCATCGCCCATGACCTCGCCGTAGTCGAACACATCAGCGACCGGGTGCTGGTGATGTATTTCGGCAAGCTGGTTGAAGCCGCGACCGCGGCGGAGATTTACGATCATCCGCTGCATCGGTACACGCAAGCCTTGCTGTCCGCGGTCCCGGAGCTTGATTCGGCCAAACGCCGGCAACGAATCGTGCTCGATGATCTCTCACCAGAAGAAGCCCGCCGGCAAATCCAAGACCGCCCCAGCGAGTGGCGCGAAGTCCGTCCCAATCACTGGGTCGCCGTCGAAGTCTGATTCGACTGCGCCAGGCAGTCACCGGGTCGGCCGACCATTCTAATGCTGCTCACCGCGGTCTACGGAGTCTTCCCCGTCCATGGGGTGGTTGGGCGACCGCTAAAGTTCGTTTCCCACCCTGTCGCCCCCGGTAGGTAATGGATCGTGGCTTTGCTGTCGTTGTCGAATATAGCCGAACTAAGTTTGGGGGCGTTACCGAGGAAAAAGACTTCAGTCAGGTTACCGCATTTATGGAACGCAGCATCCCCGATTTTAATGATGCTGTTTGGGATTGTGATGTTGGTTAAGTTAGTGCATTGCTCGAACGCAAGGCTCCCGATTTTAACGACATGGTTGCCAATCGTGATGTTGTTTAGGCTGACACAATCAGCAAATGCACCTTGCTCGATATTGGTAACGCCATTGCCGATTGTGACGTTGGTTAATTTGGAGCAGTCAGTGAACGCCATCTCCCCAATGCTGGTGACGTTGTCAGGAATGGTGATGCTGGTCAGGCCGCAATTATAGAACGTCAATGCCTTGATGCTGTTGATGCTGGTTGGGATTGTGACGCTGGTCAGATTGGTGCAGCGATCGAAGGCATCCGCCTCGATGCTTGTGACGTTGTTGGGGATTGTGATGCTGGTCAAACCGCAGCCATAGAAGGCAAATGCCCCGATTTTGGTAACACTGGTCGGAATTGTAACATTGGTCAGGCTAGTGCAGCCAATGAACGCAAAGCCTCCAATATTGGTGATGCTGTTGGGGATTGTGATGCTAGTTAGGCCACAATCATTGAACGCATAGGCACCGATGCTGGTGACACTGTTGGGGATGGTGATGCCGGTCAGATTTTTGCAACTACTGAACGCATCGGCACCGATGCTGGTGACACTGTTGGGGATGGTGATGCCGGTCAGATTTTTGCAACTACTGAACGCATCGGCACCGATGCTGGTGACACTGTTGGGGATTGTAATGTTGGTCAGGTTATTGCAACCGCTGAACGCATTGGCCCCAATTTTGGTGACACCAACTGGGATCATAACGCTAGCCAGACTGGTGCAGCCTTTGAACGCCTTTAACTCAATATTGGTGACGCTGGTTGGGATTGTGACGTTGGTCAGGTTGGTGCAGTATTGGAACGCAGTGTCGCCGATGCTGGTAACCGGCAAACCCGTGAGCAGACTGGGGATGGTGATCGCACTATCATCATTGGAAGAGGAATAACCAGTGATGGTGATCGAGTTGTTGTTGGTTGTGTAAATGTATTGGGCGTGCGCCGGAGTCGGCAGCAACTGGAGCAATAGCCCCGTCACCACCAATACCCAAGTGCAATCACGTCTCGGCGAACGCGCGTCAGGTTGGCGTGACGATTCACTGGTGATTGCTGAGTTGCATTTCGTTTTCATCAGGCTTGGTTCCATTCTGTTGACCCGGTGCGACTGGTCGCGCTACGTTACACCGGTTACCAACCATGATTGTAGACACCAACCGTAGTGAGTCAAGAATTCAAACTGATTTCCCGCTGCGATACCGGAGCGTGCCTAGGCCCGACACAGGCAACGCCTCGTGGTCGAAGAAGCCACACGATCATTAAATCGCCTTTTAAGGCTAACCTACGACTATTTAATATTTTCTGTCTCTTTTGCAAGCGCAGCTTCGGCTTGGGTGAGCTTGGCGCGGAGATCAGCGAGGCGCTGGTCAATGCCCGCCAATTCCGTTCGGTAATCGGCCACGGAATTCTGGCAATCCTGCACACGTTTCTTGGCATCGGCCCGTTGCGGGTTCACGATGACTTTTTCGTCAGTGACGTAAGGCTCCCATAATGGCGGTGTCCAGAGGAAAATGCCGTTGCGGGTGGGGAAGGCTTGCGGGTAGCCACTCACGGGCCGGTATTCGTAAATCGGCTCCGTGTGATCCCGCAACTTGGCCAGGAATTGTTCGGCGTCGGCCAAGTCGCGTTCCGCGCCGGTCAGCAGTTTGGCCACTGACGCCCGGTAGGCGGTGTCCTTGGCGATTTGTTTCCGCAATTTCTCGGCGCCAATTTGCTCGGCTTGGAGTCGCGCCTGCTGCGCGGCCTCGCGGACGGCGACGGCTTTGACAGCCGGGGATTCCAGCCACCGGTTCTGAAACTTGACTTCGCCGCGCGAAACGTGCACCAGTTCGTCGGCCCACAAAGTCAATTTCTCCCTGACGCGCGGCGTGACTAGATTGTCGGGATGATCTTGCAGAAATTGTTGCAACAGGGCGACGACACGCTCGCACTGCGCCGGCGGTTGCTCCCGGTCAGCCTGCAACCGGTACCGGCAAATTGTTTCGTAGTCGGCGCGGGCGGCTTTTTGTTCGGGCGTGTCACGGACGACAGCGGTGACTTCGTTTGTCGGGATGATGCGCACGGAACTGATGCTGTAATCGGCATTGGCGATCCGCAGTTGATAGGTACCATTGGTCTCGGCAGTGATGGCGCCGATCAAGTTTTCGCCGGATGTCAGGGTCAACGTGTCGGCAAAGAGAGCCTCGCTCCAAAACAGCAAACCGATGGTGACAACGGCTTTCACACCGGCAATCTACACTGTGGCGAGTTGTTTTAAAACGGCGTTTGTGACTTGCTCGACGGTAATGCGGCGCATGCAACGGAAATCAATCGGGCATTCCCGGAGATAACACGGGCTGCACTCGACCGGCTCGTGAACAATCGTGACCGCCGCGCCGAGCGGCCCCGTCAACTCGGCGGAAGTGGAACCAAAAATCGCCACGACCGGCGTGCCGAGCGCACCGGCGAGGTGCATCGGGCCGGTATCGTTGGTCAACAACAGCCGGCAGGCGCGGAGCAATTCGCAGAGTTCCAACAACGTGGTCTTACCGGCGACGTTGATGACCTCGGGGAGTTGCGCGGCGATCGCGCCGGCAATTGCGACATCACCTGGCCCACCGAGCACCAGCCACCGGCAATCCACTTGGCGCGCGACGGCGGCGAACCGGTCGGCGGGCCAGCGTTTTGCCGGGCCGAATTCGGCGCCGGCGTTGATTGCGCAAATTGGCTTGCCATCTGCCGGTAGAAATTTCTTCACCGCCGCGTCCCCACACCAAATTTTCGGCGTAACCAATTCCCGGTTGCCGCCGAGATGGGCAATGAGGTCAAGATACCGGTGCGCTTGGTGGCGAATGACCGGGAAAGTTTTGGTTCTGAACCGCTGGCCGACAGCAATGACGTGCCGATAAGTTACCGGTTCCGGATCCGGGAGTACATCGGTCAGCAAAGCGCGCCGCCAATGGCCGGCAAAGCCGACCCGGCGTGGAATACCGGCGCGCCAACACTCCCACGCAGAACGAAATGAATTTGGAAAAATAACGGCGAGATCGTGCCGGCTGGGAATCGTCACGATTTCATTTAGGAACGGGTTGTGTCGCCAGAGGTCGTGGAGCTTGGCTGGGCAGAGGAGTGTAACGTGGGCTGCCGGTGCGAGCTCGCGGAGCCGCTGCACAGCCGGCATCATCATCACGTTATCGCCAAGCCAGTTGGTGGCGCGGATGAGAATGCGGTTAGCGGTGGCAGATGCGGGCAACGGCGTCATCGAAATCTTTGGCTCCGGTAATGATGCGGATTTCCACGCGAAGAAAATAGACCGGGATGTCGCGCCGGTCAATTTTAGGGAAGCGCACAGCATCTTTTTCGGTGGTGAGAATGGCTTTGGCACCGCGGCGCAGGCTGCGGTTAATCATGTTGATAATTTCCTGCTGCGTGTACCGGTGATGATCGGCATAACTACGTCGGTAAACAACATTGGCGCCGAGGTTGCGCAGACCATCCTCAAAACTTTCCGGCGCGGCGATGCCCGAGAGCGCGGCGACATCAAGGTTTTGGAGTGTGGTGAGCGGATATTGTTTGCCGGTAAAAACGTCTTGGATGTGCAGCGGCTGGTGGGCGCATTCGATGATTTCGGCGCGGTTGTTGTAGCGCCGGATCGCTTTGCGGAGTTTGTCAGTGCCGAACTGGCCGCACTTGGTGATGAAGATGTAGCGGGCGCGTTTGAGGTTGGAAATCGGTTCGCGCAGTGTGCCGCGCGGTAGGAGATGGTGATTGCCGAATGGATTATTGCGATCAACCAGACAGATATCGAGTCGGCTTTTGAGCGCGAGATATTGGAAGCCGTCATCGAGCAGGAGCGTATCGCAGCCAAAGCGTTGAATGGCATACCGGCCGGCTTTGACGCGATCCTTGTCCACAAGAACGACGACGTTTTTGAGATTTGAGGCGAGCATGTACGGCTCGTCACCGGCTTGCTCGACATCGAGCAACAGTCCTTGGCCATCGGAGACGACTTTCGGTGGTACTTGATCGGTTTGAAAGGTAACTTTGGCGACGAAGCGTTGCCAGAACGGTCGCGGTGTACTCTTGTAGCCGCGCGAAAGGATAGCGACGCGCCGCCCGGCCTGCTGGAGCGCGCGCGCAAATGTCTCGACGACCGGTGTCTTGCCGGTGCCGCCAACGGTCAGGTTGCCAATGCTGACGACCTGACAGCCGAGTGTGTGGTCACGAAAAATCCGGTTGCGCCAGAGCCAAAGCCGGCACTGCACAATACCTTGAAAGAGTAGCGACAAGCCGAATAGCCCCGCGCTTGTCAGCCGTGCGCCCAAGTCGCGGCGGCGTTCAAAGATGATGTCGAGGATGTACTGCTCGACGGATTCAGTCCATTGCCACATTTGTCAGCATAGTGACGGAGTGCGCACGACAGGTCAAGCGTGCCGGTGTTTTTGCTGGGCAGGCTGGTCGGTTTCCAGTAATAATGCCGGCACCATGGGTGGCCAACTTTCGCCTACAAAAATCACCACCGGCATTTCACTGATCTTGCCAATGTACAACGAATCAGCCGGTGTTGACCGGACGATGCGGTTGGCGTTGGCAGAACTTGAGCGCGATTTCACCGATTTTGAAATTATCATCGCCGACGACGCCAGCACCGACGACTGTGCCGCACAAGTGGCCGCTTGGACCGCGTGCGAGCCGCGGATCCGCTTGGTGCGACTGCCGCACAACCAGCGGTTTGGTGGCGCGCTCCGCGCCGGCTTGGCGGCGGCCGGTAAGCCGTATCTTTTCTACACCGATTTCGACTTGCAGATCGGACTGGATTGTTTGCCGGCGCTGCTCGGTGAGTTCGACACTGCAGACTTATTAACCGGTTATTCCGCCAGTCAAGGCAAACACGCCAACTGGAGGTCGGCGGTGATTTCGTGGGGTTATAATTTTTCCGTGCGCATGCTTTTCGGGCTTCGGTTGCGCGATATAAACTTCGGATTTAAAGCCATGCCGAAGACGGTGTACGAAAAGATGAGTTTGCGATCGTGCAGTCCGTTTGTGGATGCGGAAATGTTTGTACAGGCGCATGCCAATGGCCACAAAATTAAAGAAGTGCCGGTCCCATTTTCGATGCGCCAAGCTGGCGTCTCACACATCCGCCGGCTGGATGTTATTGCGTGGACGTTCTGGGACATGTTTCGTTTGTGGTTTCGCCGCCTGTGAAATATCTTGTCACCAACGCCGATGACTTCGGTGTCGATCCCGCCGTCAACGCCGCTGTTATTAAAGCGCACACCACAGGTATTCTCACAAGCACCAGTTTGCTCGTAACCGGCCCGGCGGCGGATGAAGCCATCGCACTGGTACGTCAGTGCCCGCGGCTCGGCGTCGGTCTGCATCTTTGTCTGGTACAGGGACGGTCGGCACTGACCGGCGCGGCGTTTCCAGACAGTGTCATAAAAGTCGCCGGCAACTTTGAAGCCGAGCTGCGCGCGCAAATTGAAAAATTTCTCGCTACCGGTCTGCGCCCGACACATCTCGACTCGCATATGCATACACACATGCATCCGCGTGTCTTGCCGGTGGTGATCCGGTTGGCGCAGGAATATCGGATTCGCTGGGTGCGCGCGCCGCACGAACCGCTCCGGCATTCCGCCGGCAAGCTGGTGACGCGTCTTGCGCGCTGGCCAGTTTTTACCGTACTCGGTCGCCGGGCCAGTCGGAAGCTCCGCAATGCCGGCTTACGGACGCCGGATCGCGGCGTCGGCGTGCTGCATCCCGGCCAATTGACGGAAGGTTTTTTGGTAAACTATCTGCAACACCTGCCGGCCGGCGTGACTGAAATCTTTTTTCATCCGGCCACCGAGTCCAATGCCGCACTGCGTGCTTGCCAGTCAAATTACCAACATGCCGGCGAATTGCAGGCGCTGTGCAGTCCCACGGCACGCAAGCTGATTGAACAGTCCGGCATCAAGCTGGTAAACTTCGGCGACTTGACAGCGGCCACGATTGGCGACAACCTACCCGTGTGAAACGGCGTCTCGCCATCGGGTTTGTGTGCTGGCTGTATGTGTCTGTCGCGTTGTTGACGGGCCTGCTGCGGCACGATCACGCCCACGGTACCGCTTGTCCGCACAAAGATTGTGCCGCTTGCGCGCTACAAATCAATCTAGTAGCCGATGTGCCGGTGGTCAGCGTACCGGTGGTTGTTGGACACGCAGTTGCCATCATCCCCTCACCAGTTGAATCTTTTTTCAGTCCGGTAGCTTTCTCGCTTTCTACCGCGACCCGCGCGCCGCCCATCGCCGCAGCCTAGCTCTGTTGTTGGTATTTCCAAACTAACTGACCGGCTTGAAGTGTCGGTCATAATCTAATTTTTCACAGAAGGTTCACATGGATAATGCAGTTCTCAGTTTGCGCGATGTGCGCAAGAGTTACCGGGAAGCCGATGGCAACCGGCTGGACGTGATTCAGGTCAACCAGTTCGCGCTGGGTGCTGGCGACCAGATCGCGCTGGTCGGTTCGAGTGGGTCCGGCAAGAGCACGCTGCTCAATCTCATTGCCGGCATCCTGCTGCCGGACGCCGGCACGGTTTGTATCAACGGCACCGACATCACGCAGTTGCCGGAAGCGCAGCGCGACCGGTTTCGCGCCGGCAACATCGGCTACGTTTTTCAGTCGTTCAATCTGTTGCAAGGGTTCACCGCGCTGGAAAACGTGCAGCTCGGACAGATGTTTTCCGGTGGCGACAATAGTGCGCGTGGCGCACAATTGCTGGAAGCGGTCGGCTTAAAAAACCGGTTGCATCACAAACCACGCGCGTTGTCGGTTGGCGAACAGCAGCGCGTCGCCATCGCGCGGGCGCTGGTGAATGCGCCGGCACTGGTGTTGGCCGACGAGCCGACCGGCAGTCTCGACGCGACCAACGGTGCGGCGGCCTTGGACTTGCTCCGGCAAATCTGCACCGATGGCAAACACACGTTGCTGATGGTGACCCACGACCCGGCGGTGATGCGGCATTTCGAGCGCGTCGTGAAGCTGGAGGAGTTGCGATGAATCTATTCAAGATCGTGACGAAGAACATGCGGCAGCGCGCGCTGGCGACGACGTTGACCGGCGTGTCGGTCGCGTTGGCGGTGGCGTTGACGGTCGCCATCGTGCACATCAAACGCGGAATGCAGCAGCGGTTCGAACAGAGCACGCTCGGTTACGAAATGGTGGTTGGCGCGAAGGGTAGCCCGCTCCAACTCGTGCTCAACACCGTGTTCAATCTCGATATCTCGCCCGGCAACATTCCGTGGTCGCTCGTGGAAAAACTACAGGCGGATAAACGCGTGAAGAGCGCCGTGCCATTTTCTGTCGGCGACAACTACCACGGCTTCCGCATTATCGGCACGACGGATGCCTTTGGCGAGACGTTTGGGTACCGGCTGGCGGAGGGGCGGTGGTTCACCTGTTCCATGGACGCCTTGCGTGACGCGTTCAAGGAAGCGCTCGAACATTCGCACGAGCGGATCGCAAAGGAAAAGGGCGCAGCACCGGCCCAGCCGGCCGCGCACCATCACAATGCCGCCGAAGCCGTGATCGGTGCGACGGTGGCGCAGGCGACCGGCTTGCGCGTTGGACAAACCTTCATCGCGGTGCATGGCGTCGAGGCGTCGCCGAACGCCGAAGAACATACTGACAATCCGTGGACGGTTACCGGCATTCTCGCACCGACCGGCACGGCAGTGGACCGGGGCTTGTACATAAACCTCGACAGTTTTTATCACATCGAAGGTCACGAGGTTCGCGATACCGGCAAGCCGGAAGAAAAAGACAACGATCCAGATCCCGGTCAGGTTTCCGCCGTGGCACTCAAGCTACGGAGTCCGATTCACGCGTTCCCACTATACCGGGAAATCAACGACGGTGAAAAGGCGATGGCGGCGTTCCCGGCGGTTGAGGTGCGCAAACTGTTTGCGATCGTCGGCAACATTGACCGGATTCTGTTGGCGCAGGCCATTCTGATCGGGCTGGTGGCCGGGGTGGCGATTGCGGTTTCAATTTACAATTCGATGAGCGAACGCCGGCGCGAGATCGCGATTCTGCGGGCGCTGGGCGCGCGACGCGGCACGATTTTCGCCATCGTAGTGTGGGAAGCGGTAGCGATTTGTGCGGTTGGCGCGGCGGTGGGCGTGGCCGGCGGCCATCTCATCGTGGCGGTGGCTAACGTGACGCTCCGGCAAGTATCCGGTTTCACAGTGGCTCCGTTGGCGTTGGAAACGGCGGAATTGTGGGTGGTGGCCGGCAGTATTGCGCTTGGCGCTTTAGCCGGAATTGGCCCGGCCTGGCGGGCGTACCGGACCGAAGTTGCGGAGAATCTGGCGCCGACGAGTTAACCAAAATGAAGATCTCCAAAAGACAAATGAAGATATTGCGGACGGTGGTGTTGGTGATGGCGTTGCTGCTGTTGCCGGCAACGTATAGCTACATGCAGCAGCGGGCGGCAGCGCGGAAACCGGTGGCTGGCTTGGCTGAACCGGCAATCGAAGCGGGGTATGACCGTCTGACGTTTGAGGTGTTGAAGAGTTGGACGTATGTGGAAGGTAAAACGACGTTTCCTGATTTCATCAAGGCACTGGACGGAAAGCCGGTCGAGATGCTTGGGTACATGATGCCGTTGACTGAGATTGAGAACATCAAAGAATTTCTGCTAGTGCCTTCGCTATGGGGCTGCTGCTATGGGCAGCCGCCGTCAGTCAACCACATCGTTGCGGTAAAGATGCCGGCAGGCCAGACGTCGAAGTTTTTTTCGGGGCCGATCCGGATTGATGGCCGGTTTCACGTTGGTGAGACGAAGCAGGATGGTTACTTGGTCAGCCTCTATGTTCTGACGCCGGACAAAATCGTCGAAGTCAAGAATCTCGAATAGCTTGGCGTGCTATGCGGATTGACGGTGAGATCAGGACTATGATAGTCTTACCGGTGCTGTATGAGAAACGCGCTCAATGAGAACGTGCTCGTGCTCAACCGCCTCTGGCAGGCGATTAATGTCTGCTCGGTAGAGCGCGCGTTTACGCTGCTGTATATGGGGCATGCCGAGGTCGTCACCGAAGAGGGTGGCAACTTTCAGACCTTCGATTTTCAAGAGTGGCGTGATGTAACGCGCGATCATGCCGGTGAGGATGTGGTGCGCACGATCTCATTCAAAATCAGGATTCCGCGCGTAATCCTATTGTTGTTTTTCGACCGGTTGCCACACAAGGAAGTGAAGTTCACCCGGCACAACATCTTTGAGCGCGACCGGAACACCTGTCAGTATTGCGCCAAGCTATTTGACCGGCGCGAGCTGAACCTCGATCATATCATTCCGCGCGAACGTGGCGGCACGACGACGTGGGAAAATATCGTTTGCGCCTGTATCCCGTGCAACACGCGCAAGGCCAACCGGACGCCGACGGAAGCCGGCATGCACCTGATCCGGAAACCGAAGCGCCCCAAGTGGCGGCCATTTGTGAACGTTACGCTCAACACCGTGGCGCATGACAGTTGGAAACATTTCCTCGACTTGGCCTACTGGAACGTGGAACTCGGCGAAGACGTGCGATAGGCTGGCCGGTGGCAGCACCGGGTGTCGAACCTGAAACAGCAGATTCCGGGACGGATGTGGACGCGACCCGACTGTTGAAGATTATTTGTGCAGAACGCTAATTCCTTCAAATAGGAGATCCTTGCATCATGTTGAACTTGGAATGGAATAACCGGCTCGAAGCGTGGCGAGCGGAATTAAAGAAACAGTTGTACCGTCCTTTAGGGCCAATCACAGTCAGCGGCTTCGTCACGCTGGAACACTTGACGCCGCAGCAGGCCTTGCGGCGTAAATTCAGGCCGATGCCGGTCGGCACCGTGTGGGGTGCGGAGTGGGAATACGCGTGGTTCCGCACGCAAATCACTGTCCCGAAATCCGCTGCCGGCCAACGCATCATTGCCTATCCGGCCCACTACGAGTCGGTCGCGTTTGTGAACGGCACCAAGGCGTATATGACCGGACGGAACCAGCCGCTATTGCTCACTCGCCGCGCCAAGGCTGGCGAGAAGTTCAACATTCTCTTTGAATCGTATGCCGGCCACGGGGCAAGCCCATGTGCCGCCGGGCCGGTGCCGCTTGATCGAGTGACTGTACCGAAAGCGTTACCCACCCAGGCAATCGTTGCCGCAACAACCTTTGGCATCTGGCAGGAAGAAGTCTATCAATTGATGATCGACGTCGAAACGCTGGTGGGGTTGATGACCAAGACGCCAGCCACTTCGTTGCGGACGGTGAAGGTCGAAGAAGGATTGCGCGATTTCACCTTGCTCGTAGATTTCGAGCAGCCGAACGAAGAGTTCTTGGCAAGTTGCCGGGACGCGCGCAAACGCATTGCGCCGCTGTTGGCTTGCAAGAATGGTTCGACGACGCCGGTGATGTATTGTTTTGGACACGCGCATCTCGACACGGCGTGGCTCTGGCCCTTGCAACACTCCAAACGCAAGGCGGCCAGGTCGCTTGCCAAACAATTGGAATTGATGGAAGAATACCCCGAGCACCGGTTCCTCTTTAGCCAGCCCGCGCAGTATGTCTGGCTGATGAAGCACTATCCGGAATTGTACACCCGCGTGAAGCGCGCGGTGGCGGCCGGTCAAGTCATTCCCGACGGCGCCATGTGGGTGGAATCGGATACAAACATTCCCTCCGGCGAATCGTTAATCCGGCAGTTCATCCATGGGAAACGCTTTTTCCGCGAGCAATTCGGCATCAACAGCCGCGTGTTCTGGGAGCCGGATGCCTTTGGCTATTCGGGCGCCTTGCCGCAGATCATGCAGGGCTGCGGGGTGAAATATTTCTCCACGCAAAAAATCTTCGGTTCGAGTGAGGGGGGCGATTCATTCCCCTACAACGACTTCATTTGGGAAGGCATTGATGGCTCCACCGTGCGGGCTTTCAACCACCATGATTATTGTTCCCAGACCAGAACGGATGAGACGATCATGCGCTGGCACTGGCGCCGGCAACGCGAGAATATTTCAACAATCCTCTTTCCATTTGGCTGGGGCGACGGCGGCGGCGGACCCGAGCGCGATCATTTGGAGTTCATCCGCCGGCACAAGGATCTCGAAGGCGTACCAATAATGAAGCTAGCGGCACCCATCGACTTTTTTCATGACCTGGAGCGTGTCGCGACCCCGAATCGGTACGTCGGTGAAATGTATTTCCAGGAGCACCGCGGCACGTACACCTCCCAAGCTCGCACCAAGCGCGGCAACCGCCAGAGCGAGTTCGCAATGCACGATGCGGAACTGTGGGGCACCATCGCCGCCGTAGTTGCCGGTTACAAATATCCGCTCGCGCATTTTGACGCGGTTTGGAAAGAGATTCTCCTCAACCAATTCCACGACATCCTCCCCGGCTCGTCCATTCGTCGGGTTCATGAAGAAGCCGAGGCCGCCCATCAGGAAATCATCACTGCTGCCAATCAAGTCTCCCACATGGCGCAGTCGGCGCTCGTGAAGAAAGCCAGCCGGTCGCTGACAGTCTTTAACTCGCTGGGTTGGGATCGTCAGTCGTTGGTTGAGATTCCTGAAAACGTTCCGCTCCCGAATGGCGCGACCATTCAGAAAGTCGCCGGCAAGACATTTGCCGAGATCACCGTGCCTGCGTGCGGCTGGACGAACATCCAGAATACCAGTTGTAAGCAATCTGCCGGCGTGACGGCAAAGACCAACCTCTTGGAGAACGACCGGCTCCGGATCGTCTTCAACAAGGCCGGTGAAATCACCAGCATCTGTGACAAGCAGAGCGGTCACGAGCTGACGGCAGGACCGTGTAACCGATTCCTGCTGTACAAGGATGTACCCGGCAACTGGGATGCTTGGAACATCGATAGTATGTACGAGCTACAACCGGTGGATATCACGGCCCCCGCCCGCATCGAAGTCATTACCAGTGGACCGTTATTTGGGACGTTGCGTTTGACCCGGTCCATTGGGAAATCGCAGTTGACTCAGGAGATCACCTTGCGCTGTGGTAGTGCGCAGGTGGATTTTATCACTGTGCTGGATTGGCAGGAGCGCCACAAACTTCTTAAGGTAGCGTTCCCGGTCAACGTGCACGCGGACGAAGCCATTCACGAAATCCAGTTCGGACACCTGCACCGGCCCACGCATCGGTCACGGCAGTATGACGCCGCCCGGTTCGAGGTCAGCCAGCACAAATGGACGGCGCTAGCCGAAGAGGGCCGCGGCTGTGCATTGCTCAACAATTGCAAGTATGGCGTGAATGTTCTCGGCAACAGCATCAACCTGACGCTCCTGCGCGCGCCGCTCGGGCCCGATATGTTGGCCGATCGTGGCCGGCAAGAGTTCACCTATTCCTTCTTTGCCTGGAATGGGTCGCTGGCCGACAGCGGTATTGTGCGCGCGGCGTACGAATTGAATTCGCCGGTAACAACTGTCCGGGGTGATGCCGGTGAGCAGTCTTGGTTCCGCATTGATGCTCCTAATGTCATCATCGACACGGTCAAACCTGCCGAAGACGGTTCGGGCGATGTGATTGTTCGTCTCTACGAGTCCATGCGGACAGCCACGCATTGTTCGCTCAAGGTTGGCTTGCCGTTCGCAAAGGCTGCCCAGACGAATATGTTGGAACAACAGCCCGTCAAGTTAGCGATCAAGAACGGTGCCGTCGCACTTGAGTTCCGCCCGTTTGAAGTAAAGACGGTGAGACTGCATTAGCGTAACGTGACGCGGATTTGAATGTGCGGGTCAGTTCGGCTTTTTGGAATCCGACTTAGCGGTGATCCGCTTAAGCCAACGATCAATGGCCAATGGATTGTTTTTGCGGACATCACTAAGTGAAACTGCTGGCGGCAAATTGGTCTTTGGGCTTTTCGGAATTCCAATCCGTTGGGACAGATAGATGCCGGAATGCCCGCTGAACACATACGCGAGGAAACAGGCAGCGGCAATATAGACGCCGTGTGTCGCGCCGAAGAGTTCGAAGCCCATGATCGTGCAAGCCAGCGGCGTGTTGGTTGCGCCGGCAAAGACGGCGACGAAGCCGAGCGCGGCGAATAAATCAGTCGGCGCGTTCAGTAAGCCGGCCAACACATTGCCGAGCGCAGCGCCAATGAAAAACAGCGGCGTGACTTCGCCGCCTTTGAACCCACAACTCAGCGTCACCACCGTGAAAAGAATCTTCCACCACCATGCCCACGGATGCAGTGTGTTCTGCGTAAAGAAATGGACAATGCTCACGCCGTCAGGATTCAGCGTGTTCACGCCCAAGCCGAGATAATCACGTGTGCCGACAAGATAGACAAGGCCGATGACCAGCGTGCCGCCAATGGCCGGGCGGAGTGGCGCGTACGGGCAGATGGTTTTGAAAAAGCCGTGGAGCCGGTGAGACAACTCCGAAAAGAGCGTGCTCGCCAGTCCGAACGCCGCCGCCGCGACGGCCACTTTGCCGAGCAACAGCCAGCTTAAATTAAAAGCCGTATTGTCGCCAAAAGTGATGTGATACGACGTGTGATGAATATTCCACGCGTGGCACGTCCAGTCGGACACCACCGCTGCGATAAAACAGGGCAGCAACGCCTCGTACTTCACCGAGCCGATCATCAACACCTCCAGCGCAAACACCGCCCCGGCCAGCGGCGTGCCGAACACCGCCCCGAAACCGGCCGCCACCCCGGCCATCAATAAGATTCGTGTTTCCGACGCTTCCAGCCGCACCAGCCGGCCACAGCCGCTGGCGATGCTGCCGCCCATCTGGATCGCCGTGCCTTCCCGGCCGGCCGAGCCGCCGAACAGATGCGTGACCACCGTGCCAAATAAAATTAATGGCGCCATCCGGCGCGGCACGCCACCGCCCGGTGTGTGGATTTGATCGAGGATGAGATTGTTGCCGCCTTCGACCGACCGGCCGATCCAGTGATAAATGAATCCGATTGCCACGCCGGCAACCGGCAGAAGAAACAGCAACCAGCCGTATTGCCAGCGCAGCTTTGTCACTGTGTCCAAGCTCCAAAGAAACAGAGCGCACGCCGACCCAACCAGCGCCGCCATCGGCAGCAGAATGAGCAGCCATTTCAGGCCGCGAACGGCGAACGCCAGGTTTTCACGCCAGTTTTGTCGCAGCAACATGCCGGTTACAGGCCTCCGTGAGATTTAGAAATGAGTTTGACGGCCAGATACCGGAGTGAGGTATCGCGACCGCCGTCCACCGTGAGCAAAATCAATCTGAGCATAATTCTGTTTCATGGTAGGAGTCATCAGACCCGAACGATTCGGGACGGTTGCAGGCGAACCCCATCGCCGAACGGACTGTGCAACAAGTCCTCGCATAAATCCACCAAAATCTGGCGGCCCAGACTGTGGCGATTTGACCATGTTGCCAATGATTCCGCTGGTGATAAATTACCGGCAGTGTGCCGGTTATTTCGCAACTCATTCTGCCGGTATCGGTTGTCAGTCTTGCGGTTCAGCATGGCACGCGCTGTGCGAATGGGTGGCATGCAAGTGGAAACAATCAATAACAAGCAGAGGAGTGCAGAAAACGTGAAAGCAAGTCGGGTGATTATATTAGGAGTGTGTGCAGTGGTCGGCGCGGTGACGTGGGCACGGGCGGATGAAACGCCGGCGCCAGCGGCGGTGCCAGCGCCGGCCAAGAGTTGGTCGGTGGATGCCGGGGCGGATTACTTCTCGGAATATGTTTTCCGTGGCGTAGACTTGCTTCACAACAATCCGGTTGCCGAGCCGCATGTGTTCTTCAAGTGGAATAACTTCGGCGTGTACTATACCGGCTACTATGGCGATTCAGGCGTGGCCGGCAACCGCTTCTATGAGGAACAGGACTTCTCCGGTGACTACACCGTCAACTTCTTCAAGAATCAGTTGTCGTTGACCGGTGGCGCCTATGGCTACACCTACGTTGACGGCAAGGACGGCAAAAATACCGCCGAATTGTACGGTGTGCTCGCGTGGAATTGGGCGCTGCTCAATCCGAAGTTCTGCATCAACTGGGATGTGGACGCGTACCATGCGGGCTACGGTCAGTTCTGCATCAGCCACGCGTTTGATCTGACGAAGCTGTTGGGCTTGAAAGATCCGCTGGCGCTGACGATCACGCCGTCCGCGGCGCTGGGGATTGACTTCGGGTACAACGACACCGCGAAAACTGCGGATTGGGATGACGTCTTGCTGGGTCTGGTCGCGAACCTGCAAATTAACAAGTATCTCGCAGTCCATACCGGCGTGCAGGTCTCGCTCGCGATGAATTCGTTGCACACCATCAACCAAGGCAATGAAGTCATCGCCAATGTTGGCTTCAACGTCGTGTTCTAACGTCAGGCAACACCAACCTATAAATGAGAGATGATTCAAACAATGAAACTGTTTATGGAAAAATTGAAAAACAAATCAGACCGCAAGTATTTCTTCGCGCTGCTTGGTGGAAAACTCCTTGGAGTTGGATTGTCGCTCCTCGTGGTGTGGGCGATATGCGCCTACTTCGGTAGCTCGTCAACCAAGGCGCATGCCGATGAAGCCCCGGCGGCTGTGAAGATGGAGGCCATGCCAGCCGCCCCTGCGGTCGCTCCGGTGCCGGATGTGCCCAACCCGCCTTACGTCAATCCGATGAACACGATGTGGGTGTTGGTCGCGGCGTTCCTCGTGTTTTTCATGCAAGCAGGCTTCATGATGCTTGAAGCCGGTTTTGCACGAACACGCGAGACAGTGAACGTACTGCTGGAAGGTGTCGTGGATACCTGCTTGTGCGGCATTCTCTTCTGGGCCTTCGGCTTTGCCTGGATGTTCGGGCACGGCAACGGGTTCATCGGTTGGGGCGATGGCAATGGGCACACGTGGTATTTCCTGCACAACCTGCCGGCGACATACGAAGCTACCGGCATCGCCACTTACGCTTACGTTCTGTTCCAATTCGCTTTCGCCGACTGTGCTTCGACGATCACCTCGGGTGCGATGCTTGGTCGGACTGGTTTCTGGGGCGATTTGTTTTACAGTTTTGGCGTCAGCGGAATCCTCTACCCGATCTTCGGGCACTGGGCGTGGGGACCGGACGGCTGGTTGAACACCATCAAGCCGGCCGCGTTCCATGACTTCGCCGGTTCGACGATTGTGCACACCATCGGCGGCATGATTGCTTTGGCGGGCGCGATTGTCCTTGGGCCGCGGCTCGGCCGGAAGTTCAAGCGCGATGGCGGTGGACCGATGCCGGGGCACAATATGACGATTGCCGCCGTCGGCACCATCATTCTGTGGTTCGACTGGTACGGCTTCAACCCCGGCAGCACACTGTCCATCATGGACACGGCGGGCTGCGCGCGGGTGGCCCTCAACACGACCTTCGCGGCCTGCGCCGGCGCATTGGCGGCCATGTTCTATGTTTATCCGCGGTCGAAGAAATGGGACTGCGGGATGACGATGAACGGACTGTTGGCCGGCTTGGTGGCGATCACGTGTCCGTGTTACTGGGTCTCGCCGTTCGGCTCACTCTGCATCGGCGCGATTGCCGGGGTCTTGGTGGTTTTGGGAACTGACTTATTGGAATACAATCGCATTGATGATCCCTGCGGTGCGTGGCCCGTTCATGGTTTGAACGGCATTTGGGGAACCATTAGCTTGGGTCTGTTCGCGACCGGTCAATACGGTGCCCCGACTCCGACCGGCGCCGATAACTCCGCTGGGGCGGTGGTCTCTGGTTTGTTCTATGGTGGCGGCACGGCACAACTCATCGCCCAAATCATCGGCAACGCAGCCATCGGCGTCGGGGTTTTTATCGGTGGGCTGATTTTGATGTACGCGGTGAACGCCACCGGCACATTGCGCATCTCGGAGGAATGCGAACAAGACGGCCTCGATCTTCATGAACACGGCGGTGAGGCGTATCCGGAGCAAGTGACTTCGAATCGTCGGTAGGCATTTGGATTAGGAACATCCCATGAAAAAAATTGAAGCGATCATCAAACCCTTCAAACTCGAAGAAGTCAAAGAGGCCCTGTCTGAAATCGACATCCAAGGGATGACTGTATCCGAAGTCAAAGGCTTCGGACGGCAGAAGGGACATACGGAAATCTACCGTGGCAGTGAATACACGGTGGACTTCCTCCCGAAACTCAAGATCGAGCTGGTGATCCCCGATGATCGTCTCGACGACGCCATCAAAGCGATTACCAAGGTGGCCAAAACTGGCAAAATCGGCGACGGCAAGATCTTTGTCATGCCGGTCGAGCGGGCGGTACGCATCCGCACCGGTGAAACCGGCGACACAGCCGTATAAACCGAACCCCAGTGCGCGGGGCCGGGCCATCCTCGTCCCCGCGCCTGATTCGGGTTGACGCGGGGGTGCGGGAGTTTCACAATCGCTGCCAAATCGCAGAGCCAATGCGTTGGTTTGCGGGAGGAAGATTATTAGTCACTGCATTATGCGACATCAAAACATCTTTATCGTAATTCTGCTGTCACTTGTGGCCGTTTATACCAGCGCCGGGGCGACGACCAATGCCATTGATACTTTGGTCAAAGAGTTGAACTCTGCGCATTACGACTGGATGGGTGGGAAACATCCAATTATCAGGCTGTCTTCCAATGCGACACCAGAAGAGGTCATAAGTAATGTTGTGACCGCTGGCACCGTTATCAAAAGTTATCAGATATTGGAATGTCGTAAGGTTCGCCTCCATGCCAACATGTTGGATTGTTTTGCAGCACAGGTTGATTCCGACATAGGCAAAAAGATTCTGTTGTTCCAATATGAAGCATCTGAAAATGGAAAAGGCTTCTGGTGGTCACATTTTTATGATGTGCCCAAACCGGCTGTTAAACCGACTGCTTTACCATCGCCACCGCGTTGACCGCCGGCTGGGCCCCGGGTCGGATTCGGGTTGACGCGGGGAGATGGCTCCAGTACTGAGTTCTGAGTCCCGAGTCCCGAGTCTGGAGTCCTGAGTCTGGCGCAGTCAGGACATCGGTAACACTTATGGTTCAGGACATGGGTAACACATGTTTGGTTAAGGGTTACACTATTCAGGGTTCGTTTGCCCAGCTTTCA
>Ga0316217_10000378_pt1 | contig 64294 bp, 59 predicted proteins | sample 1anoAmetaG_FD_203633 | JGI IMG/M metagenome (GOLD analysis project Ga0316217, IMG submission 203633) | Freshwater microbial communities from Trout Bog Lake, Wisconsin, USA - 1anoA | ecosystem: Environmental > Aquatic > Freshwater > Lake > Hypolimnion/Profundal zone | place: USA: Wisconsin... | reverse complement strand
CGGGGGCGGACGGCGACCCACGAGCCAGCTTGCGGAAGCGACGGTAGCCCCCGGACGCGCAGCGCTTGCGCTGCGGGCCAGCGCAGTTGGCCAGGGCCTGGTCCGGTGGGTCGAAACCTAGGCCCCGGCTCCATGGTGATGAAGAAACCTTACGAACCAGCATCCTCTGCGCACCTCTGCGGGGCTCTACGTTTTTCTCTGCGCTTCAAGGCATTTCGCTGAAGCCACCGGGAGGCCCGGATTTGTCAGAGTCCACCACAAATGATTCAGTCGGATGTCCCGAGGCGGAATGGTTCCGCTGATTCGATGGGCCTACACTAGGATGGCGTACCGCCCTCCACCGGCAGTTTCAAGCAAGGCCTTGGCTAGCGTAGATTTCCCAACCTGGCGGGCACCCTGAAGCAAAACGACGGGCGTATCACGCAAGGCCTCGGAGACTAGGGGAGTCAAGGCACGGTGGAACATTCCTAAATTTTGCCACTTCATGGCAAATTTTTGGCCATTACATGACAGGATTTTGCAACACCCGCACGCTGCCTTTCACCAGGGCAGCCCCACGGCCTTGGTCAGGAACTTCATCAGGGGCAGGTTCTTCTCGCAGATCCCCGTGAAAGTCTCCAGGAAGTTCCCCGCGCACACCTGCCGCTGGGTGAGCGGGGCGTGGGTGTAGAAGTCCTTCAGGCGAAGGGCGTCGGCCAGCGGGTGCCCGGCGTCGAAGCCCTGGGGGACCCGCACGAGGGTGTCGCCCAGCACCTCCAGGCCGCCGGCGCGGATGGCCTTCCACTCCCGGGAGTGGCTGACGATGCGGTCGCGCACGGCCTTGAGGGTCGCGGGCTCGGGGCGCCACAGGCCGGCGCTGGCGAAGCAGCCGGCGGGGTCCAGGTGGAGGTAGAAGCCCGGGGCGTGGACGTCCCGGCTGGCCAGCCCGTGGCGGAACTGGGCGCCGACGTTGGTCTTGTAGGGGCTCTTGTCCCGGGCGAACCTCGTGTCCCGGTAGAGGCGGAACATGGAGCCGCCGCTGGGCCTGGGGTCGGCCAGGAAGTTGGGGTTGAGGCCGGCCAGGGGGCCGCCCAGCGCCATGATGAAGGCCAGGAGCGGGTCCCGCACGTCCGCCTCGAAGCGGGCCTTGTTGTCCTGGAACCATTCCCGGGAATTGTTGGCGTCCAGTTCCGACAGGAACGCGAACAGTGCCGGGGTGAACCATTGCGTGGCCATGGGGGAACCTCCGCCAACAGTATCCCAGACTGGGCACGGGTTCCGTTATTCTGAAGTGAACCCACTCCAGAGGCGCGCGACATGATCCCACTGACCCAGACCGACGCATGGAAGGCCCTCCAGGACCACCACGACCAGGTGAAGAGCCTCCACCTCCGCGACCTCTTCCGCCAGGATCCCGCCCGGGGCACCGCCATGACCTGCGAGGCCGAGGGCATCTACCTCGACTACTCCAAGAGCCGCGCCACCGCCGAGACCCTGCGCCTCCTGACGGCCCTGGCCCGGGAGCGGGGCCTGCGCGAGCGCATCGACGCCATGTTCCGGGGCGACCGCATCAACGTCACGGAGAACCGGGCCGTGCTGCACACCGCCCTGCGGGCCCCCAGGGGCGCCGTCGTCGAGGTGGACGGCCACAACGTGGTGCCCGACGTCCACGCGGTCCTGGACGCCATGGCGGCCTTTTCGGAAGGCATCCGGGACGGCTCGCGCAGGGGCTTCACCGGCGAGCGCATCCGCACGGTGGTGAACATCGGCATCGGCGGCTCGGATCTGGGTCCGGCCATGGTCTACGAGGCCCTCAAGGCCTATGCCACCCGGGATCTCCAGTTCCGCTTCGTCTCCAACGTCGACGCCACGGACTTCATCGAGGGCACCCGGGACCTGGACCCGGCCACGACCCTGTTCATCGTGGCCAGCAAGACCTTCACCACCCAGGAGACCATGACCAACGCCCGCAGCGCCCGGGCCTGGTGCCTGGCGGCCCTGAAGGACGAAAAGGCCATCGCCAGCCACTTCGTCGCCGTCTCCACCGACGCCGCCAAGGTGGCCGCCTTCGGCATCGACACCGCCAACATGTTCGGCTTCTGGGACTGGGTCGGGGGGCGCTACTCCCTGGACTCGGCCATCGGCCTGTCCACGATGCTCGCGATCGGCCCCGACCACTTCCGGGAGCTCCTGGACGGCTTCCACGCCATGGACGAGCACTACCGCACCGCCCCCTTCGAGCGCAACCTCCCGGTGCTCATGGGCCTGCTGGGCCTCTGGTACGCCGACTTCTTCGGGGCCCAGACCGTGGCCGTGCTCCCCTACGACCACTACCTGCGGCGCTTCCCGGCCTACCTGCAGCAGCTGATCATGGAGAGCAACGGCAAGTCCGTGACCCTGGAGGGCGCGGCCGTGGACTGCGCCACCAGCCCCGTGTACTGGGGGGAACCCGGCACCAACGGCCAGCACTCCTTCTACCAGCTCATCCACCAGGGCACGCACCTGATCCCCTGCGACTTCATCGCCTTCTCCCGGTCCCTGAACCCCCTGGGCAGCCACCACGCCATGCTCTTGTCCAACGTGCTGGCCCAGACCGAGGCCCTGGCCTTCGGCAAGACGAAGGAGGCCGTCGCCGCCGAAGGCACTCCCGCCTGGCTCGTGCCCCACCGCACCTTCGAAGGCAACCGCCCCTCCAATGTCCTCCTGGCCCGGACCCTCACTCCCCGCATCCTGGGCAGCCTCGTGGCCCTCTACGAGCACCTGGTCTTCACCCAGGGCGCGGTGTGGGACCTGAACCCCTTCGACCAGTGGGGCGTGGAACTCGGCAAGGAACTGAGCCGGAAGATCCTGCCCGAACTCGAGGCCACCGAAGAGCCCGCCCTGGCCCACGACAGTTCCACCAACGAACTCATCCGCCGCATCCGGAGAAGCTGAAAATTCACTTGGCGGTGAGCGGGATCCGCCTGCCCCGGCCGAAGGCCCAGGGGCTCACCTTCAGGCTGAAGGGGAGTTGTCGTCTCTTGAACTCGGAATTCCGCAGCAGCCCGAAGATCCGCGGCAGCGCGGCGCGGGCCTGGTCCAGGGCGGGGCCCTCCAGGGCCTGGGCCAGGTCCTCGGCGACCTGGGCCTCCTCGCGCCGGGCCTCCAGCAGGATGCCCAGGATGGCGTCCAGCTGGGCGTAGGGGATCAGGCTGGCCTCGTCGGTCTGGTCCGGGCGGAGCTCGGCGGTGGGCTTGCGGTTCAGGACGCCGGCGGGGATGGCCGGGCCCAGCTCCCGGGCCAGGGCGAAGACCCGGGCCTTGAGGCAGTCGCCCAGGATGCCGAAGGCGCCGATGCCGTCCCCGTAGAGGGTGAAGTAGCCGGTGGCGGCCTCGCTCTTGTTGCCGGTGTTCAGCACGGCCACCCGGGAGGTGCCCAGGAGGCGGTGCACCGCGGGCTCGGAGGTGGCGCCCATGAGGAGCATGCCCCGGCAGCGGCTCTGGAAGTTCTCATCGGTCAGGCCGAAGGTCCGGTCCGGGAAGGCGCCCTCCAGGGCCAGGGCGGCCCCGGAGAAGGGCAGGCCCGCGTCCAGTTCCAGGTAGCGGATGCCGAGCGCCTGGGCCTGCTCCCGGGCCAGGGCGAGGCTCTCGGGGCTGGTGAACCGGGTGGGGAGGGCGATGCCCAGGACCCGGTCCGGCCCCAGGCTCCCGGCGGCCACGGCGGCCACCACGGCGCTGTCGATGCCCCCCGACAGGCCCACCACGGCGCCTTCCAGGCCCTGCTTGGCCATGTTCTCCCGGAGGCCCGTGCCCAGGGCGGCACGCAGCCAGGTGGCCTCGCTGGGCTCCTCCGGCCAGGGGGCGCCGGGGGCGGCGGTGTCGACCATGACGACGCCCTCCTGGAAGAACTCGTCCCGCTGCCAGGTGCCGTCGGGCAGCACCAGCCCGGAACCGCCGTCGAAGGTGAGCCAGCTTTCCGAGCCCACCCGGGAGGCGTAGGCGATGGGGAGGCCGTGCCGGGCGGCGTGCCCCTGCAGCAGGCGCTTGCGCAGGGCCAGCTTCGAGGGCGCCGCCCAGGGGGCGGTTCGCCCCGGGGGCAGGAAGCTGGCCAGGTGCCCCGGACTGGCCGAGGCGTTCAGGATGAGGGTCGCCCCCTGCCCCGCCAGGTCCGCGATGGGATCGAACGCGTAGCGGATGGGACCGGGCGCGAGCTCGGCGTTGGCCCAGAGGTCCTCGCACACCGAGAGCCCGATCCGCTCGCCGAGGTGCTCCACCAGGGGCTGGCGGCCCAGGTCCGCCTCGAAGTAGCGGCTCTCGTCGAACACGTCGTAGGCGGGCAGGATGCGCTTGCGGACGACGGTCCGCACCTGGCCGTCCTGGCACCACCACAGCTCGTTCCAGAGCCTGCCCGTGGGCGAGGGGCTGCAGGTGCCGAAGACCAGGGGCACCGGCCCCGACAGCGCGGCCAGACGCTCCGCTTCCCGGGTCACGGCCCTGCGCAGCGCCGTCTCCCAGAGCCGGTCCTCGGCCAGGTAGCCCCCCACCGCCATCTCGGCGGACAGGACCAGCTCGGCGCCCAGGGCCAGGGCCTCCTGGTAGGCCGCCTCCAGGGCGCGCCCGTTGGCCTCGGGGTCGCCGAGGCGGGAGTTGAGCTGGAGGAGGGCGATGCGCATCCTTCCAGATTAGCGCGTTCAGTCCCGTGGGGCTTCTTCCGGCCAGGGGGAAGGTTCCCCGACGCCCCAGCGGCGCTGGTACCAGACCTCGTCCAGGCACAGGCCGCAGGGGGGTGCCGTGATGCCCGCCCTGGACCGGTCCCGGGCCCCGAGGATCCCGGGCAGGTCCTCGGCCCGGATGCGGCCCTTGCCCACCTCCACGAGAGTCCCGCTCATGATGCGCACCATGTGCATGAGGAAGCGGTTGCCTTCGAAGACCAGGTCCAGGGCCGGGCCCCGCCCTTCCAGGCCGATGCGGTGGATCTCCTTGACCGGCGAGTTCGCGGCGCACTCCGCATGCCGGAAGCTGGAGAAATCGTGCCGGCCCTCGAGATGGGCGGCGGCCCGGGCCATGGCCTCCCGGTCCAGGGGCACGGCGCCGTGCACGTGCCAGCGCCGGAGGTGGTGGAAGGGATCCGCGGCGGGCCCCTCCTGGAGGCTGTAGATGTAGCGCTTGGCGGAGGCATGGGCCCGGGGGAAGAAGCCCTCCGGCGCGGCCTGGGCGGCCATGACCCGCACATCCTTGTCCAGATGGGCGTTCATGGCGGCCAGGAGCCGGTAGGGATCCCAGGGGCGGGCCAGCTGGACCAGCACGCCCTGCGCGCGCGCATGCACCCCCGCGTCCGTGCGCCCCGTGCCCTGGGGCATGGGCGCCGCAGGATCGAAGGTCCGCAGGGCCCGCCACAGGTCCCCCTGGACGCTCCGCAGGGAGGTCTGGATCTGGAAGCCCGAGAAACCCGAGCCGACGTAGGCGCAGCGGAGGAAGTAGGGGAAGGTCATGGCCGTCATTGTATCGCCGAAAAGCTCCGCCCCCGCTCCGCGCAGCCTTGGCCTGGCCGGGGGGCCCCGGAGGCCCGCTGCATAAGCATCTGCAATTCCTGCTGGGGTTAGCAGCCCCTGGTGGGGCCGGTTGAGAGGTAGGAGCATCACCTAGACTCCCCGGGGCAGCCATTCTCCTGAAAAAAAAATCTGGAAACCCTTGACACCTTTACATCACAGCCCTAACCTGCTGGTAGTTTAGTTGAAGACTAGAATCCATAAGGGTTTCAGGGCTTTTCTCACCAGAGAATCGAGCACCGGTGGGTGTCTACCAATACCCCCCCCACCGTTTTCTTATCACCGGGGATACAACTCCCCATTTCGGAGGTTTCCTATGAACAAGGCCGAACTGATCAGCGCCGTCGCTGATAAGGCTGAAATCAACAAGTCCAAGGCCGCCGCCGCCCTGGATACGATCATCGCCAGCATCTCCGCCACCCTGCGCGCCGGCGACAAGGTCACCCTCGTCGGCTTCGGGACCTTCTCCGTCGCCACCCGCGGACCCCGCACGGGCCGCAACCCCCGCGACGGCGCGAAGATCAAGATCGCCGCCAAGAAGGTCGCCAAGTTCAAGCCCGGCAAGAAGCTGGCTGACGACGTGAACGGCAAGGGCGCCAAGAAGAAGAAGTAGGCGAATCTGCACCTCCCGAAGCGGCCCGGAAACGGGCCGCTTCTTTTTTGCCCATGAACCAGGTTCACGCACGAAATGAGACCACTATCATCCCAATTCCGGCGAACGGGTGAGAAGCCCCCTGTCAGCACCTCTAGCTCCCAGGACCGGCTGCAAATGCCCAGGCCGTTGGTTCCTGTGCTTCAGGTCCAGACGGGACGGGCGCCGCGCCAAGATTCGGGGAGACAGCCCCCTCTTTGGGCTAAGATGTGTTGTCCTAAGACAACGGAAGCCAGGGGTCCCTCACAGGAGCAGCGATGAAGAAAATGATCGTGTTCGGCGGCATAGGACTGGTGGTGCTGCTGCTCATCGGCGGCGGCGCCATGTTCATGATGAAGAACATGGCCGCCAAGGCGGCTCCCCCCGCGGCGGCGGCGGCCGAACCGGCCAAGGAAGGCAAGGAGGGCGGGGAGACCAAGGGCAAGGCCAAGGAGGCCGACGACGACGACGAGGAGGAGGCCCCGGCCAAGGGCGGCGAAGGCGAGGGCGCCGGCGGCCCGCCGGTGATGACCCTCAACCGCCTCATCGTGAACCTGGACGGCGCCAAGAACGCCTTCCTCAAGTGCGACATCCACATCCTCTTCCGCAACCACGAACTGGGCAAGCTGGCCGCCAGCGATAAGCCCACCCCGGAAAACAGCATCATCCGCTCCATCGTCCTGGAAGCCATTTCCGGCAAGACCGTGGAAGTGGCCAAGGACCTGGAGACCCGGGAAGCCATCCGCCAGGAGATCAAGGACAAGCTCAACGACAAGTTCAACGGCAAGCACTCCAAGGAGGAGCTTGAGAAAGCCAAGAAGACGGGCAAGCCCGTCAAGGCCCCCATCAAGGACGTCCTCATCGTCGACTGGGCGATCCAACAATAGACGAGGGGGACCGCCCGGTGATATGGCTTCATTTTTGGCACAGCAGTTGCCGATAGGTAGACACGCGTCCGTTTCCTGACGGCCGCCCCACCCCCGGACCCCCCCATGGCGAAGCGACCCGACCGGCTCGAAACCGACCGCACGATGACGTTCGAACACGTCATCACGGAGCTCATGCCGTTCATCGACACCCGCTTCAAGCTGGAGATCCAGCTGGGCACGGCCACGATGTCGATCCGGGAGCTGCTGGACCTGGACGTGGGCTCCCTCGTGGAGCTCAAGAAGAGCGCCGGCGAGCCCATGGAGGTCCTGTGCAAGGGCCGCCCCGTCATGCGGGGCGAAGTGACCGTGCTCGAAGATTCGCTGGGCCTGCGCATCGTGGAGATCATCGACCCGCACCGGCGGGTATAGTCGAAGGGTGACCGATGCCGCCTCTCCCGCTGTTCCCGTGGCCCTCTGCCTCGGCGGGATGGATCCGTCCGGGGGCGCGGGCCTGCTCCGGGATGTCATGACCTTGACGGCCCTGGGGATTCATCCCATGGCGGTCGCCACTGCGGACACCGTGCAGAACGGCCTGGCCTGCCTGGCCATCCACCCGCCCCGGGACCCCTTCCCGGCCCTGGAGGCCCTGGCGCCGCACCTGGGCACCTGGGGGGTGAAGCTTGGCCTCTGCGCCCTGGACGCCGGCACCCTGCGCCACCTCGCCGCATGGCTGAAGGCCCATGCCCCCGGCCCCATGCTCTGGGACCCCATCCAGGCCCCCACCGCGGGCGTGGGCCTCCACGGGCCTGCCGACCTCCGGGCCATGGCCGAGGTCCTGCTGGAGGCATGTCCCTGGGTGGTCTCCCCCAACCGCCCGGAAGCCGCGGCCCTGGCCGGCCTGGCCCCGGACGCGGCGCCGGAGGACCTGGCCAGACCCCTCCTTGAACTCGGGGCCTCCGCCGTGTGGCTCAAGGGCGGCCACGGCCCCGGCGGCGAAGTGGAGGATTTCTGGATCAACGCACAGGGGGCCCTCAGCCTCGGGCGCTGGCCCCGCCTCCCCGGCGACCGCCGGGGCACCGGCTGCACCCTCGCCTCGGCCTGGCTCGCCCATCGCCTCAGGGGCCTGGACGGACCCGGAGCGGCGGCCGCGGCGGCACACTGGCTCCGGGACCGCTGGGCGGATGGCATCCGGCCCGGAGGCTACGGCAGGCCCTGCTTCGGTTCCGTGTCAGACACGGTGGCTGGGCTTTGCCCAGTCACCGTGTGGGGGAGTCTGAGGGGGGACGTAGAGGGAGCGCAGCGACCGGGATTCGACGCAGTGCGTCTCATCCCCTCAGTCAAGTCAGGTGGGACGCCATGAGGACCCGGGAAGGCCGGGGCTACCTGCTCCACACCGGCGAGGATGTGCCCTACGCCGGCTGGGGCGGGGTGCGCACCCTGGATGCCGCCTTCTCCCTGGCCAGCGCGCCCTGGGAGGGGCTGGCGGTGCTGGCGGGCCTGGCGGGCCTGCTCCCGGGGGGCTACGCCCTCCTCTGGGACGGTCCCGCGGAATGGCTGGCGGCCATGCCGCCCGAGACCCGCCGGGGCTACTGGAAGATGCTCACCCGGGCCCATGGGCTCACCCTCCACCTGCGCGAGGAGGCCTTCACCCGGCTGCTGCGCGGCCCCGCCCAGGCCCGTCTCCACGCCCCCAGGCCGCCCGTGGGCGACCTGGGCCACGCCTGGCGCCAGGGTTGGCTCGGGTGGATCCCCGAGGCACCCGGCAGCCCGGCCTGGACCCTCCCCGACCTGGCCGTGGCCTTCGACACCGATGCCCCCGGCTGGCTCTGGGGCGAGCTGGTGCTGCCCCTGGGCGCCCTGGAGCACCTGGAGCCCGCCGATCTGGCCCGGGTGCTGGAGGAGGCCCAGGCGCGGTGCGAACGGGGCATCAGCCTGCGCATGGAGGCGGGCGCCTGGCCCCAGGCCTTCCCCTTCCAGCGCCGCCGCACCGGCTGGCGCGTGGCCTTCCTGGGCGGCCGGGAATGGCAGCTGTCCGGCGCCTCCTGGGACCGCGCCGCGGACAAGGCCCGGGACCTCGTCGCCCACCTGGAACACGAGCTGAGGTGCCCCATCCACCCCGGCGTCTGCACCGACGCCGAGGCCGCCGCGGCCCTGGGCCAGCAGGCCATGAACGAGGGCCTGCCCTGGCGCGCCGCCCTGCCCTTGCCCCCCGCCCAGCCCTCCTTCACCCCCGGCCTGGGCGCCGACCCCCGGGACGCCGTCACCCTGGAGTCCCGGGCCAGCTTTCCCCAGGCCCTCGCGGGCCTCCTGAGCCCGCCAGAGGTGCGCCTGCGCGTCCCCGCCGTGCCCCTGGAAGGGTCCGTCAAGGCCTTCCTGGGCGGCTTCCAGACGCCACCCGCCATCCGCTGGTTCCCGCCCGATCTGGAGCCGCCGGGCCCCTTCACGCCCGAATGGCCCTGGGCCAAGCTGGTGGACTACCCCCACCTGGCCGCCATCACCCAGGCGCTCCACCCGTCGCTCTTCGATGACCTCGATTAGACGGGCGGCACGGGAACCTGTACCCTGACTGTCGCCATTCTTAGAGGTGAAGACGATGGAGAAGGACGCCATGGGATTGCCACTAGCCAAGCAGTCGGAGCACACCCTGGAGGAATGGAGGGATTGGGAGGGGCGCTGGGAACTCATCGACGGGGTCGCCTACGACATGACGCCATCCCCGAACTTCGAGCACCAGCGCATTTCCTCCAACCTGAATGTCAGGATCGCGGTGGCCCTGGAGGAGGCCTGCCAGAAGTTCGGACGGAAGGATTGCGATGTGCTCGCCGCTCCCATGGACGTCTACCTGGGCCCCACCACCGTGGTGGAACCCGACCTCATGGTCGTCTGCGACCCCGCCAAGAAATCCGAACGGGGCATCGAAGGCGCGCCAGACCTGGTGGTGGAGATTCTCAGCCCCAGCACGGCGTCCAAGGACATGAACGCCAAGTGGTGGCTCTACGAAGCGGCGGGGGTGCCGGAATACCTCATCGTAGACCCGGTGGACCGTCGCGGCCGGCTGCTGCGGCTGGTGGACGGGAAGTACGAGGAGGCGGCCCGGGTCTCCTGGGGGGAGACCGTCCAGCTGCTCGGCGGGGAGCTCTCCATCCTGTTGGATTAACAGGCTAATGGATCAGTGGCCACGTAACCCTGACACGTCGTGCGCGCCGGTTTCGTGGCGGTAGAAGACGGAGGTGATCTCCGCCCCCAGCATGAAGATCGCGCAGCTGTAGTAGAGGAAGACCAGGGCCGCCATGAGGCTGCCCAGGGAGCCGTAGAGGATGCCCCAGGTGGGGGTGTGGAGCAGGTAGTAGCCGAAGACGAACTTGGCCAGCCACCACAGGAAGGTGGTGACCAGGCCCCCCAGGAAGGCGTGACGGAAGCGCACGTGGCGCCGTGGGATGTGCTGGAGGATGAGGGTGACGAGCATGAGCCCCAGGGCCGGAGGCAGGAAGGCGTACATCAGGATCGGCGACAGGGGGGCCTTGGCCCGCAGGCCCCACTCGAAGCCCACGGCCAGGAGGATCACCAGGAAGCACAGGCCCACCAGGACCACCGTCAGGCGACGGAGCAGGTTGTACTTCCGGGTCTGACGGTGGACCTTGATGCGCAGGCCGAAGATGTGGGCCAGGGAGCGGTCCAGCTGGTTCACGCCCCAGTGGGCGCCCACCAGCAGCACCACCCAGCTCGAGCCGATGCCGCCGATCTTCCGGCTGTGGGAGATGGTGTCGAGGATGAACCCCTGGGGCAGGTAGGGGTACATGGTGGAGAGGGCCTTCTGCAGGGGGACGCTGTAGGCCCCCGAGCCCAGCATCAGCACCAGGAGCTTGAAGAACAGGGTCGCCAGCGGGATGAGCGAGATGGTGAGGAAGAAGCTCAGGCTGGCGGCGTAGGTGAGGCAATCGTCATGATGATACTTGCGCAGCACCTCCAGGGCGAAGCCACCCGCCTGCCCCAGGGGCGGGAAGGCCCTCGCGGCCCGGTCGTACCACCCGGCCACGAGGTTCAGGAGGGACGCATGGATCCCCCTCAGCGCCTCTTCCATGCCCTCAGAACCGGATCGGGTGCTGGGGCAGGACGTACATCACGATGGCCAGGAGCAGGCCGATGCCCAGCAGCCCGCCGACGTACTTCAGGATGCTCTGGCGGGTGCGCTCCGGGCGCGTGGTGGGGGTGAGCAGGCCCAGGATCAGGGAGATCCCGATGCCCATGATGAAGAACTGGATCACATGGCTGCTGAGGAATTTCACGGTTGGACCTTGAGCGCGGGGTGGGGGTGGGCGGAGCGGGGACGCCATGTCCCTGCTCCAGAGTATCAGCCCAGGGCCCACATTATACGGCGGAGAGGATATCCAGCCAGGCCTTGAGGACGGTGGCCGTGGCGCCCCAGAGGGGGGCGAGGTCCAGTTCCAGGCGGGGGATGTCCAGGGCGACCCCCCCGAACTCCAGGCGCTGGGAGAACCAGGGCGCCGTCATCAGGGGCGTGATGGGGAGGAGGAACACCTTCTGGAGCTCGGAACCCAGGGTGAACGCCGGCTCGGGCACCTCCCAGCGAAGGAACACGGGCGTGAAGCGGGTGCGGCCCTTGGCCACGCCGTCGGGGAAGCAGCCCAGCTCCCAGAGCCCGTCCCGGACCCCCAGCTCCTCGTCCAGCTCGCGCCGGGCCGTGGCCTGGAGATCCCGGTCCCCCGGCTCGGCCATCCCGCCCGGAAAGGCCAGCTCGCCGCCATGCTGGGGCGCCGAGGCGCCCCGCTGGATCAGGACCACGTCCCGGGCCCCCTGGGCGTCCCCCCACAGGAGCACGGCCACCGCGGCCCGCCTCGGGCTTTCGGGAAGCCTGCGGGTGAGCCGGTGGGGATCCGGCCAGCGCTGGGGGATCCTCAGGCTGGTTGCCACGCGCTCCCAGGGCACGGGGTCACCGTGGGTGGGCGGTGTCCAGACGCTGGGTCCATGGGGGGACCGCGCGTTCGCCTCGCTCACGCTCCGCCCCTCCAAACCCCCACTTCCTGACCGGGCAGAGCCCAGAAAGGAAGTCTATTTGATCGTTCCAAAATAGGACCCCCTCACTCGTTCGACCGTGAAGACCCCCTTGAGCTTCCGGATCACGCTCATGAGCTCCACGATGTGGTTGCGGTCCTTCACCCGGAGGGCGATGTAGAAGACGCCGCCGCCCTCCTCGGAACTGGCCCCGCTGAAGCGCTGCATGTTGTAGCCGGCCTTCTGCACGGCATTGGAGATGGTGGCCACCATGCCCGGCCGGTCCTCCGTGTTCACCACCAGCTCGGTATTGAACTGCCCCTTGCTGGCCTTGCCCCAGCCCACGCTCACCAGGCGCTCGGGATTGGGAGCGGAGGAGCTGAGGTGGGGGCAGTTGGCCCGGTGGATGGAGATCCCCCGGCCCCGGGTGGTGTAGCCCACGATCTCGTCGCCCCAGATGGGCTTGCAGCATACGGCGAGCACGTAGAGGATCCCCACGTTGTCGTCCACCAGGACCGTGTCGTGGCCCACCTCCGGGGGGCGCTCCTCCTTGGTCTTGTGGGCCTCGGGCACCAGGGGGTCCAGGAGCTTGCGGCAGGTGATGCGGTTGAACCCGACCTGGGCGTAGAAGGCCTCCCAGGTGGGGATCTTCAGGTCCTTCAGGCGGGCCTCCATGGCCGTGTGGACCTCGGGCACCTCCATGCGGATGCCCAGGGTGCGCGCTTCCCGCTCCAGGCGCTCCTTGCCGATGAGGATGGCGTGGGCCCGCTCCTCCTCGCGGATGAACATCTGGATCTTGGTCTTGGCCCCCGCGGAGGTGACGATGCCCAGCCAGTCCCGGCTGGGCTTGTGGTCGGCCCGCGTGAAGATCTCCACCCGGTCGCCGTTCTGGAGGATGTGGCGCAGGGGCACCATGCGGCCGTTGACCTTGGCGCCCACGCAGTGGTGGCCGACCTCGGTGTGGATGGAATAGGCGAAATCGATGGGCGTGGCGCCTTCGGGCAGGGAGCGCAGGTCCCCCTTGGGCGTGAAGATCTGGATCCGCTGGAAGCTGAGCTCCCCCTTGAGGTTGGCCACCAGGTCCCGGCTGTCCCGGGATTCCTGGTGCAGTTCCACCATGCGCCGCAGGAAGGAGGCCTGGTTGATCTCCTGCTTGTTGGCGATCCGCCCTTCCTTGTAGGTCCAGTGGGCGGCGATGCCGGCCTCGGCGTGGCTGTCCATTTCGCGCGTGCGGAACTGCACCTCGAAGGAGTCCCCGTTGGGCATCAGGACGCTGGTGTGGATGCTCTGGTAGCCGTTGTCCTTGGGCAGGCTGATGTAGTCCTTGAAGCGGCCGGGGATGGGCTTGTAGAGGGCGTGGACCAGGCCCATGGCCGTGTAGCACGAGGCCCGGTCGGGGCACAGGATGCGGTAGGCGAGCCAGTCGTGGATGTCGTCCAGTCCCTTCTCCTGGAGGCCCATCTTCTTCCAGATGCCGTAGAGGTGCTTTTCCCGGTAGAGGATCTCGGCCTCGATGCCCTGGGCGCGCAGGGCCGACTGGAGGGTCTTCTTGATCTCCTCCATGATGGGGATGCTCTTCTTGCGCTTGTGCTCCAGGGCCGAGCGCATTTCGGCATACCGCTCGGGCTCCAGGTTGGCGAAGGCCAGGTCCTCCAGCTCGGAACGCACGTAGCCCATGCCCAGCCGGTTGGCCAGGGGCGCGTACAGTTCCATGGTCTCCCGGGCGATGCGGCGGCGCTTCTCCTCCCGCATGGAGGCCAGGGTGCGCATGTTGTGGAGCCGGTCGGCGAGCTTGACCAGCAGCACCCGCACGTCCTTGCCCATGGCCACCAGGAGCTTGCGGACGTTCTCGGCGTTGAGGAGGGTGCGGTCCGTGAAGCTCAGCTTGGACATCTTGGTGAGGCCGTCGACGATGTCGCCCACCTCGTCGCCGAACTGCTTGCGCACCTCCTCCATGGTCATGAGGGTGTCCTCCACCGTGTCGTGGAGGATGGCGCAGGCCACGCTCACCGCGTCCAGGCGCCATTCCGCCAGGGACTCGGCCACGGCCAGGGGGTGGAAGAAATAGGGTTCTCCGGACTTCCGCTTCTGGTCGGCGTGCATCTTCTTGCCGACCTTGAACGCGCGGTCCAGGAGCCCCGTGTCCCCGTCCGGGTGATGGGAGAGGAACGTGGTGCGCACCTGGAGGTAGGCCCCCTCCAGCGTGAGGCAACTGCCTCCGTGGTGGGAGGCCGCTTCCGCATCCGGATGTGTCATGACCCTGTTAACTTCCCCCTCGTTCATCTTACGAGTTTGCGTCAGGGCGGAGGAGAGCGCCAGCCTCTACCTGAAGTATCATGCGTCCTATGCCTGCCGCCCCCATGCTCCCCCTCGACGAAGCCCTCCGGATCCTGGCCGCCGCCTTTCCCCCACCGGGGACCCTGGCCCTCCATGCGGACCGCGACGACCCGGCCCTTGACCTGAGCACCATGGACGGCGCCGCCCTGCGCCACGGCGACGGCCTGGCGGAGCGGAGGGTCCTGGGCACGGTCTTCGCCGGCGACCCCCCGGACCGCTACCGGGTCGAGCCTGGGACCTGCGTCCGGATCATGACCGGGGCGCCCGTACCCAGCGGAGCCGACACGGTGGTGCCGAAGGAGGACCTGGTGGTGGCCGCTTCCGGCCTGACGCCCTCCACCTTGCCGGCTCCGGGGTCCTTTGTGCGGGCCCGTGGCTCCCAGGCCCGGACGGGCGAACTCCTCCTGCCCGGGGGCGCCCCCCGGAGCCCCGCCCGCACCGGCCTCCAGGCCCAGGTGGGCGTGCCCTTCGCGGCCCCGGCCCGGATCAAGGTGGGCATCGTGCCCACCGGTGACGAGCTCACCACCGATCCCCTCCCCCACCAGATCCGGGACAGCAACGGCCCCATGCTGGAAGCCCTGGCCCACGCCCTGGGAGCCGAGGCCCGCCGGCTCCCCCCCTGCCCGGACAACCCCGCGTCCCTGCGGGACCTCCTCCTGGGCCTGGGCGACCTGCACGTGCTGCTCACCTCGGGGGGCGTCTCCGCGGGGGACAAGGACCACCTGCCCACGGTTCTGGCCGGCCTGGGCGCCCGGATCCTCTTCAACCGGCTCCGGCTCAAGCCCGGCAAGCCCATGCTGGTGGCCCTGCTGGACGGGCGGGTGATCCTGGGCCTGCCCGGCAACCCCGCCTCCTCCTACCTGAACGCCCTCCTCTTCCTGCCGGTCGCCCTGGCCGGCCTCCAGGGCCGCCGGGCCCACGACCCCTGGAAGCAGGGTCGCCTCCAGGCCCCCGTGGAGAACCCCGGCGACCGCCCCCTCCTCCACCCCTGCACCCGCCAGGGCGCCGACCTGACGCCCCTGCCCGGCCGGGGCTCCGCGGACCTGGTGCGCCTGGCCCAGGCGGAAGCCTTCGCCTGGATCCCCGAGGGGGGCATGGGGCCGGGGGCCACCCGGTACCTGGACGCGCCCTGAAGCAGGAGGGTTCGGGGTCCACCGTTGAAGTAATTAATTAATATCTAGATGAAATCCAAAATGATCTTCATTGATCGCATTGGATGTTTCTCGCTTTTTTTAAAAATCATGACGCACTCTTGACAATGATTAGTTCATTGACATACTTTCCTTGTTCAACCTGACCGGCCCGCACCCGTCGTTCCGAACTCACGAACCGGCCCCTCCGCGTCCCGGGATCCGGCTTGGCCCGCCATGCCTGGATTCCAGCCACTCCCGTCCCAGGAACCCTCCCCATGATCTTCAAACGCTTCCTCGTCTCCGAGGCGGAGCCGCCAGTGCAGGGCACCCCCGAGCCCCGCCTGGAGGCTCCCCTGGTTCCCCTGGCCATCCTCCTGGCGGACGACAGCTCCATGACCCGGTCCCTCCTGCGCCACTGGCTGGTGAAGGCCGGGTTCCAGGTGGATCTGGCCCGGGACGGCCAGGAGGCCTGGGAGGCCTTCCGGGCCAGGCCCGGGCACTACGCCATGCTCATCACGGACGTGGTCATGCCCCGCATGGACGGCCCGCACCTCTCGAGCCGGATCCGGGAGACCGAGCCGACCTTCCCCGTCCTCATGCTCTCCTCCTCCGAGGATCCGGCTCCCTACCGGGAGGCCCTGCACCTCCACGTGGACGAGTTCCTCACCAAGCCTTTCGACGCCAGGATCCTCGTGGCCACCGTCGAGCGGCTCTTCGCGGAGCACGCCGGGGCCCGGCGGGGCCAGGCCGTGAGGCTCGCCCAGCGGACCATGGCCGCGCTGCCAGCCAGGGACATCCCGATCCAGATCCTCTCCGAGCCTCTGGCCGGCGCCGGGGGGGACGTGTTCAGGGCCTACCGAAGGATGGACGGGTCCCTGTTCTTCACCCTGGCCGACGTGGCAGGGCACTCGGTGTTGAGTTCCTACGCGGTGGCCGCCTTCCTGGGCACCCTCTCGAAACTGCTGGCCGACGACCTGGACCTCCTGGAACTCGCCCGGCGCATCAACACGGCCATCCAGGACGGCCCCTTCTCGCAGGCGCCCATCTGCGCCCTCTTCGGCCACTGGGACACCCGGGACGGCAGGCTCCACCTGCTCAACGCCGGGATCCCCCATCCGCTCTGGTTCCGCGCCAGCCAGGGCCGCACCCTGCCCATCGCCCTGGACGGCGCCCCCCTGGGCATCCTGGACCAGCCCCTGGTGGAGGAGAAGGTGGTGGCCCTGGCGCCGGGGGACCGCCTGCTCCTGGGCAGCGATGGCTTCTTCGACGCCCTCTCCCGGTCGAAGGTGGCCTTCCAGGGGTATGCCGGCTCCATCTGGACGAGCCTGGGCGGCGCCACGCCCGCCCATGCCCTCAAGCTGGTGTCCGAGGCCGCGCGGATCCACGCAGGGGGGCGCTTCGACGACGACCTCCTGGTCGCGACCCTGGAACAGCCACCCCTGGACCCGGGGCCTGGCGAATTCAGCCTGACCTTCGTCTCCGAACCCTCACGGATCGAAGGCGCCTGCCAGGCCCTGGAGGCCCACCTGGACGCCCGAGGCTGGCTGGCGCATGCGGATCGCTACGCGACCACCCTCGCGGTGCGGGAGGCCCTGGCCAACGCCATGATCCATGGGAACGCCCAGGCGCCGGGGACCCTCATCCGCCTGAGCGCCCAGGGCCTTCCCGGCGGGGGCTTCCGCGTCCGCGTGCTGGATGAAGGCCGCGGCTTCGACCTGGCGCCCCTGCTCCCCCTCGCTACCCTCGCCGCCACCCGGGGCCGGGGCATCCCCCTCATACGCCATTTCACCCGGAGCCTCACCATGGTGGGCGGCGAACTGACCATGACCTTCCAAGCCCCTGACCCAGGAGGAACCCCTTGAACACCAACCTCTCTACCACCCGGCCAGCCTCGGAAGCCCCCACCCTGGCGGCCGGAGACCTGAGGCTCGCCTTCCCGGGCAACCTGGTGGCCAGCACCGTGGAGGACTGTCGCCGGGAGGCCCTGGAGGCCCTGCAGAACCTGCCCTCCCCTTGCACGGGGGCGACCCTGGACCTGAGCGGGGCCGAGGTGGCCGACTCCCTGGGCATCACCCTGATCCTGGGTCTGTACAAGACCTGCAAGGACATGCAGCTCCACTTCCAGGTGGTGGGGGCGAACCCGGACCTCCTGCGGGTCTTCAGGCTGTTCAGCCTCTCCAGGCTCTTCCCCATCGAGGGCCGGTGACCCGGGCCCTACCGGCGCGCCATTCGTGCTTCGAAGCCCCCTCCCACCGCCAGAATTGAAAAAGCCCCGCGAGCGGGGCCTTTTCAATTCTGGCGGAGAGAGGGGGATTCCCTTCGGCCGCACGACTGGCTGCGCCCGGGCCTCCGCCTGCGGCGGACCGCTCCGCACGCGGGCGTGCTCCGCTGGCCCTACCGGCGCGCCATTCGTGATTCGAAGCCCCCTCTCTCCGCCAGAATTGAAAAAGCCCCGCGAGCGGGGCCTTTTCAATTCTGGCGGAGAGAGGGGGATTCGAACCCCCGGTACTGGTTTACCCAATACACTCGCTTAGCAGGCGAGCCCGATCGGCCACTCCGGCATCTCTCCCGGTGGCTCTCCATACTACCTGCCAGGGCACAAGGTAACAAGGTCAGATGCGGAGCCCCTCGGAATCCGTGCCTGCCGGCGAGTTGTGGACGCTCGGGGGCAGTTCATGGCAATATCCATGAGATATGATTTAAATTAATATAATTTAGGTATTTTCTTTTTATTTAATCTTTTTTTTAATGTTAACGGCCCTTCCTCTATTGACATGCGCATCCCCAGGGCTATTGTTCCGTTCAACCAATACCCCGAGTGGAACCGGAGCCTCGCCCCATCCACGCCGATGGCGGGTCGTGACCCGGGTCCCTGGGACTGTCCATGTTCAAGGCCTGAAAACGGCCGTGGAGGAGCCATGCTCAAAGCAACCCCACTCACCCTGCTCGCCCTCGGCCTGTGCCGGGTGGCCCTTTCGGCGGGCCCGGAGGATGCCCTCCTCCCCCAGGGCCAGGCTGCCCTCGCCACGGGTGAGCAGGCCTTCCTGGCCGCCGGTGACCAGGCCCTGCTCCAGACCCTGCTGCCCACCCTGGGCCTCAGGGCCGACGACAGCGTCCGGGTCCGCTGGATCGTCCCGGACCCGCTCATGGAGGGCCACGACGCCCGGATCGACCAGTACTACCGGGGCGTCAAGGTCCAGGGCGGCGAAGGCATCCTCCACATGTCCGGCCCGCGCAAGCGTTCCCTCACCGACGCGTTCGTGAAGGGCCTGGACCTTGACACCACCCCGGGCATCCCTCCACCGGAGGCGCTCGCCGTGGCCATGGCCGACCTGGGCGCCAGGGGCGCCTGCCGGAACCCGCCCACCGCGGAACTGCGCGTGGCCCGGCTCCCCGCGGGGGACGCCCTGGTGTACCGCATCCACGTGGAGCTGGAGAACGGCGCCGCGGAGACCATCCACCGGGAGTACCTCGTGGACGCCCAGACCGGAAAGATCCTCAAGCAGTGGTCCTCGCTTCAAACCGGCAAGGCGGCCAAGGGCGAAGGCCATTCCCAGTACAGCGGGGTCGTCACCCTGAACACGACCCAGCGCGGCCAGGAGTTCGAGCTGCGGGACTGGACCCGGGGCAAGACCGGCAACCGCGTCCTGAACATGGATCACGCCACGGACGACAAAGGCGGCAAACCCTACCTGGACAAGGCCAACATCTGGGGCGACGGCCGCAACTACGTGGGCGGCGCCACCACCACCCACAACGGGGAGACCGCCGGCGTGGACTCGGCCTACGGCCTCCAGGCCACCTGGGACTATTACGCCAAGGTGTTCGGCCGGAAGGGCATCGACGACCAAGGCACGGCCGTCACCATGCGCGTGCACTACGACACCGCCTTCGACAATGCCTTCTGGTCGGACGAATGCTTTTGCGTGACCTCGGGCGACGGCGACCATTTCAAGTCGGTCAACAGCCTGGACGTCATTGGCCATGAACTGAGCCATGGGGTCTGCGCCGCCACGGCGAACCTGGATTACGAGGGCGAGAGCGGGGGCCTGAACGAAGCCAACTCGGACATCAACGGGGCCATGGTCGTGTTCTTCGCCCGGGGCGGCTCCGGCAGCACCATCGGCAGCTGGGGCGGGCACTGGACCGTGGGCGGCGACCTGGCCAAGCCCGAGCACCCCGGGCCCCTGCGCTGGCTCTACAAGCCCAGCAAGGACGGGTTCAGCGCGGACTACTGGAGCCCGGGACTCAAGGATCTGGATGTGCACGCCAGCTCGGGCCCCATGAACCGGTGCTTCTACTTCCTGAGCCAGGGAGCGAGCCCCAGCCCGTCCAGCGACTACCACAGCCTGTTCCTGCCCAAGGGCATGGAGGGCCTGGGCAATGACAGGGCGGCCCGCATCTGGTACCGGGCGCTCACCCACTACCTGACTTCCACCAGCGGGTACGCGGAGGCACGGGCCGCCTGCTGCTCGGCGGCCCAGGACCTCTACGGGTCCGACAGCCCCGAAGAGGCGGCGGTGTGGAACGCCTTCCGGGGCATCAACGTCGGCCAGGCGTGGCCTTAGACCGCCGCGCCCACCCTTGTTTTTTCACAGGTCTGGGCGTGCCTCACCACCTTTACCGAGTTACGGTGCAGCGGGGGAATGCATCTGCTAACATGCGCATTGCCATTTCCATGGAGCACCCCCGTTGGTTCAGACCGTTGCAGAGCTATTTTATGAAAGCCTGAAGTTTGACCTTCCCGACGCCCTGGCGTCCAAGGTCGCTGGGGCCTACCTGCCCCTGTCCCATCGCGAGGTGCAGGAGAAGGTGGAGCACCTCGCCCTGGCCCTGGAGGCCCGGGGCCTGCGCAAGGGGGACCGCGTGGGGATCCTCTGCGAGAACCGCCCCGCGTGGGCCATCATGGACTTCGCCTGCGCCGTGATGGGCCTGGTGAGCGTGCCCATCTACCATACGCTCACCGCCGACCAGACCTCCTTCATCCTCCAGCACAGCGGCTCCCGCTGGATCCTGGCCTCCAGCGGCAGCCAGTTCAACAAGATCAGGGCCGTGGCCGCCAAGCTCCCGGAGCTGGAGGCCGTGGTCGTCCTGGATGGGCCCCCCGCCGAGCCGGGGGGCTTGAACTGTCTGGCCTGGGACGACCTCATGGCCCAGGGCAGGACCCTGGAGGCCCGCCGCGCCGAGGTGCGGGCCTGGGCCATGGCCCGCAGCCCCGAGGACCTTCTGACCCTCATCTACACCTCGGGCACCACCGGGGATCCCAAGGGCGCCATGCTCACCCAGGGCAACCTGGCCTCCAACATCGTCGCCACGGTGGAGGTGGCCATCGTGGCCCTCCGGCCCGAAAGGGGGGACCGCTGCCTTTCGGTCCTGCCCCTGAGCCACATCTTCGAGCGCACCGCGGGCCACTATACGATGTTCCACCTGGGCATCGCCATCTACTATGCGGAAAGCCTCATCTCCCTGCCCCAGAACCTCCTGGAGGTCCAGCCCGCCGTGCTCATGGCGGTGCCCAGGATCTTCGAGAAGATCTACGCCAAGGTGCGCGACGCCCTGACCTCGGGGGGCCTGGCCCAGCGCATGATCTTCACCTGGGCCCGCTCCACCTGCCACCGGGTGGTGCGCTACCTCTACCTGGACAAGGAGCCCTCGGGCCTCACCAACCTCGCCTGGCGGGTGGCGGACCGCATCCTCCTGTCCAAGGTCCGCGCCAAGACCGGAGGCCGCCTGCGCTTCTGCGTCACGGGCGGGGCCGGCATCAACCCAACGATCATGGAGTTCTTCTGGGCCATGGGCGTGCCCATCTACGAAGGGTACGGACTCACCGAGACCAGCCCCATCCTCACCCTCAACAAGCGCGGCAAGGTGCGCCCCGGCTACGTGGGCAACCCCATCCTCAGGACCTGGAACGGCCGGCCCTTCCTCAAGCTCGCCGAGGACGGGGAGATCCTCTGCCAGGGTCCCAACATCATGCAGGGCTACTGGCGCAACCCCGAGGCCACCCGGGAGGTCTTCGACGCCGACGGCTACTTCTGCACGGGCGACGTCGGCGCCATGGATCCCCAGGGCCGGGTGAAGATCACCGACCGCAAGAAGGAGATCATCGTCACCAACGGCGGCAAGAACGTCGCCCCCCAGCCCATCGAGAACGCCCTGCGGGAGGACCTCTACATCGAGCAGGCCATCGTGGTGGGGGACCACCGCAACCACCTGGCCGCCCTCATCGTCCCCCATTTCCCAGCCCTCAGGGACTGGTGCCAGCGCAAGCAGCTGCCCTTCGCCAGCGACGCGGAGATGCTGGCCCACCCCAAGGTCCTCGCCAAGCTCATGACCCGGGTCAACCATACCAACTCCAGCCTGTCGGCCTACGAGCGCATCCGCAGGATCGCCCTGCTGGAGAAGGAGCTCACGCCCGAGAGCGGCCTGCTCACCGCCTCCCTCAAGCTCCGGCGCCGGGTGGTGAACGAGGCCTTCAAGGACGTGATCGAAGGTCTGTACCGGGGAAATGCCTAGGTCAAAGGCAAAATGTTTTTTTGCCAAGTAAAATAATGACCAACAGGTCTATGATATTTCCATAGTCCGTGTCATGATCCCCCAGCCCAGAGGCTTCCCATGCAGGTATTGGGATCCATCACCATCCTGCGTCCATCCGCGTGGAGGGCCCACCTGGGCCCGATCGGTGGTTTGGCTGGACTGTATTGCCTGGGAGCCTGGGCGGGGTCCCTGCTGGCCGTGCCCCCAGGCTTCATATCCGCCTTCTGGATTCCGGCCGGCCTCGCGCTGGTGATGGTGCTGGTGTGGGGGCCCCGCGTGGCCCCGGGGGTACTGATCGGCTCCTTCCTGGTGACCTTCGCCATGGGGGTCAAGGTCTGTGGCCTGCATGGGCCGTTCCTGCCCGTGGCGGCCCTGGCCCTGGGCATCGCCCTGGGCGCCACCCTCCAGGCCCTGACCGGCGGCTACCTGATCCGTCGCTACGTGAACTATCCAGGGACGCGGAAGGAAACGCCGAACCTGCTGGGCCTCATGGCCCTGGGCGGTCCCTTGGCCTGCCTGATCAGCCCGACCCTCGGAGTCCTCCTCCTCGCCCTCAAGGGTGACATCCCGCTCACGAGCGTGCCCTTCGCCTGGTTCAGCTGGTACGTGGGGGACACCATCGGCGTCCTCATCGTGGTGCCTCTCTTCCTCATCCTCTTCGGCGAGCCCGCCGAGCGCTGGCGCGGGCACCGGCTCCGGGTGGGCCTGCCGATGCTGGTGGCCATGGCCATCGTCGTGGGCACCTTCCTGCTGGTGGGCCACCAGGAGGAGCTGCGGATCCGGGAGGTGTTCGAGCGCAAGACCGCCGAGGTGACCCACCGCCTCCAGACGACCCTGGACGAGCACCTCACCATCCTCGCCCTGACCCGTGACTACTTCAAGGCCAGTCCCACCGTCGACCGGCAGGGCTTCGCGCTGTTCACCCGGGACGTGCTGGCCCAGAACCGGACCTTGCAGGCCCTGGAGTGGGTCCCGCGGATCGCGGCCAAGGACCGGTCCGCCTTCGAGGCCGACGTGCGCCGGGAGGCGCCGGACCGGGCCTTCACGATCCGGGAGCGTGACCCCAGGAGCGGCATGGTCCCCGCAGGCCCGCGCGAGGCCTATTTCCCTGTGTGCTTCCTGGAGCCCTTCGCGGGCAACGAAAAGGCCTTCGGCTTCGACCTGGGCTCGGAACCCCGGCGCAAGGAGGGCATGGAACGGGCCCTGCGGTCCGGGAAGGCGGCCGCCACCGAGGCCGTCCTCCTGGCGCAGGAGCAGGCCCACCAGGCCGGGGTCCTGGTCTTCCTGCCGGTGTTCAGGCCCGGCGAGTCCCTTGGCACGCCCGAGGAGCGGGGACGGGCCCTGGCGGGCTTCGCGCTGGGCGTGGTGCGGATCGGGGACCTCGTGGAGAAGTCCCTGGCCAACCTCGACCTGAGCCAGGTCCATTTCCGGCTGGCGGAGGAGGACGGCCGCTCCACGGTCCTGTTCACCCATCCCCTCGCCAAGCGGGAGGCCCCGGCCTCCGCCGTGGCGTCCTTCCGCAGCCGGGCGCCGTTGCGTCTGGCGGACCGGGTCTGGCTGGTGACCTATGAGCCCACCCTCGGCTTCCTGGATGCCAACCGCTCCCCCGTGCCCTGGGTGGTGGAGGCGGTGGGCATGCTCCTGACGGGGCTGCTGGGGGTCTTCCTCCTGGAGATGTCCCTCCACCGGGACCTCCTGGCGGCCCGGGAAGCCCAGCGGGCCAAGGCGGAAGCGGAGGCAAAGGCCGAGAAGGCCCTGCGCACCAGCGAGGCCGAGCGGGCCGCCCTCGAGCAGAAGCTCCTGCAAGTCCAAAAGATGGAAAGCCTGGGCGTCCTGGCGGGAGGCGTCGCCCATGAGATGAACAACATCCTGGCGGCCATCCTGGGCCTGTCCTCGGCCCACCTGACCCTCCACCCTCCGGACAGCCCCGCCTTCCGTGCCTTCGACATCATCACCACCGCCGCCACCCGGGGCGCCAAGATCGTGAAGAACCTCATGGGTTTCGCCCGCCAGCATCCCATGGAGGCCCAGATCCTGGACGTGAACCTCCTCCTTCGCCGCGAGGCCCATCTCCTGGAACGGGCCTTGCCGGCCAGGATCAGCCTGCGGCTGGAGCTTGCCGAGGACCTCCGTTCCTTCCACGGGGACGAGAGCGCCCTGACCCACGCCCTGAAGAACCTTTTCAAGAACGCCCTGGACGCCATGCCCGAGGGAGGCACCCTCACGGTCCGCAGCCGGAACGGCGAGGAGGGCTGGCTCGACCTGGGGGTGGAGGACACGGGCTGCGGCATGAGCCCCGAGGTCCTGCTGAAGGCCACGGAACCGTTCTTCACGACCAAGGAGGTGGGCCAGGGCACGGGTCTGGGCCTGTCCATGGTCTACAGCACCGTCAAGGCCTTCCATGGGCACCTGGAAGTCCGGAGCCAGCCAGGCCTCGGCACCCAGGTGACGCTGCGGCTGCCGGCCCTGGGCGCGGAGGCGCAGGAAGCGGGAGAGCCCCGCCTGGCGACCGCCAAGGACCCCACCTGCCCGCTGTAGGAACGCTGTCCGTCTGACCGTATTTCATCCGGAAGGTTTACATTACTAGTGTTACTGGAATACTTGGATATCCCCCGAACAGCCCCGGCCCACCGCAGCCCCCAGGAATGGTCATCAATGGACACGGCCTTGCCGCCCAACTCAATGGACCCAAGCACTTCCGGCCTTCCGGAACACCTGGACCTGAATGCCAAGCTCAGCGAAGCCCTGCATTTCAACGAACAGATCCTGGCCAGTGCCCGCGAGGGCATCGTCGTGTACGGGCCGGACCTGCGCTACCTGGTCTGGAATCCCTTCATGGAGCGCCTGACGGGCAGGACCGCCGGCGAGGTTCTGGGCCGGCAGCCCGAGGAGGTCTTCCCCTTCCTGGTCGAAGCCGGGGTCATCGACAACCTGAAGGCGATCCTCGCCGGCGGACCCGGAGACACCCGGGAGTTCCACTTCGAGGTCCAGGACACCTCCCGGTCGGGCTGGGCCAGCGACAACAGCGGTCCCCTGTACAACGACCGGGGGGAGGTCATCGGCGTCATCGGGGTGGTCCGGGACAGCACCGAGTCCAAGCGGATCGCGGACGAGCTGCAGGAGAGGGAGTATTTCTTCCGGGAATCCCAGCGGGCGGGTTCCGTGGGCTCGTACCGTGCCGACTTCGTCAAGGGCAGGTGGCAGTCCTCCGCGGTCCTGGACGGCATCTTCGGCATCGACGAACGCTACGAACGCACCATCCAGGGCTGGCTGGACCTCATCCACCCCGAGGACCGGACCGTGATGGCCCGCTACCTCACCGAGGAGGTCATCGGCCGGCGCAGGCCCTTCGCGAAGGAATACCGGATCGTCCGCCAGCTGAACCCTTCGACGCGGTGGGTGTTCGGACGGGGCGAGGGGACCTTCGACGCCGAGGGCCGTTTCCTGACCTTGACCGGCACGATCCAGGACATCACCGACCGCAGGCGGCTCGAAAGGGCCCGGGATGTCCTGCTGGAAATCTCCGAGGCCACCCAGACCGTCCCGACCCTGGAGGAACTGCTCTCCCGCATCCACGCCTGCATCTCGGAACTCCTGCCCGCCCGCAACTTCTACGTCGCCGTCCTGGACGCGAAAACCGGCGGCCTCACCTTCCCCTACTTCGCCGACGAGGTGGATGCGCAGCCCTCGCCCCGGAAGCGGGGCCGCACCCTCACGGACCTGGTGCTCAGCGATGGCGAGGCGCGCCTGCTCACGGCCGCGGCCCTCGAGGCCCTGCAGGAGACCGGCGCGGTCGCCATCAACGGCACGCCTCCGCGCATGTGGCTCGGCGTCCCGCTCCTGGGCCCGGAAGGCCCCTTCGGCGTGCTCGCGGTCCAGACCTATGCGGACGAGGTGTGCTTCCACGAAGGGGACGTCGATCTCCTGCGCTTCGTTTCCACCCAGGTCGCCTCCAGCATCCGGCGCAAGCAGGCCGAGGAGGAGCACCGGAGCCTCGAGACCCAGCTGGCCCAGTCCCAGAAGATGGAAAGCCTGGGCGTCCTCGCCGGCGGCGTGGCCCACGACATGAACAACGTGCTCGGCGCCATCCTGGCGCTGGCTTCGGCCCACCTGGCCATCCAGTCCAGGAACAGCTCCACCTACCCGGCCTTCGAAACCATCCGGGACGCGGCCATCCGCGGGGGCGAAATGGTCAAGCGCCTCCTGAACTTCGCCCGCAACAGGCCCCGGGAGCTGCGCCGGGTGGACCTGAACGGGCTCCTCAAGGAACAGGCGCGGCTCCTGGAACGGACCACCCTGGCCAAGGTGCGGCTCCACCTGGACCTCGCCCCCGACCTGTGCCCCATCGATGGGGATGCCAGCGCCCTGACCCACGCGGTCATGAACCTGTGCGTCAACGGCGTGGATGCCATGGGCGAGGGCGGCACCCTCACCCTCCGGACCTTCAATGACGGCGGCGCCCAGGTGGCGGTGGTCGTGGAGGACACGGGGGCCGGCATGACCCCGGAGACCCTGGCCAGGGCCTTCGACCCGTTCTTCACCACCAAGGAGGTCGGCAAGGGCACCGGCCTCGGCCTTTCGATGGTGTACACGACCGTGAAGGCCCACGGGGGGCAGGTGGAGCTCCAGAGCCGGCCCGGGGGCGGCACCCAGGTCAAGCTGCTCTTCCCCGCAGGCACCGCCGCCGGCCCCGAGCCTGGCACGGCCGGGCCGGAACCCTCCGAACCCACTCGCAACTCCTTGCGGCTGCTCCTGATCGACGACGACGACCTGATCCTCAAGGCGATCCGCATGCTGGCGGAAGTCCTGGGCCATACCGCCACCCTCGCCTCCAGCGGCGAGGCGGCCCACGTCCTGGTGGAACAGGGCTGCCGGCCCGACGCCATCATCCTCGACCTGAACATGCCGGGCTGGGGCGGCAAGGGCACCCTGCCCCGTCTCCGCGCCCTGTGCCCCCACACCCCCATCCTCCTGGCCACGGGCCGGGTGGGCCAGGACGCCCTGGACCTCATCGCCACCTACCCCGACGTCGCCCTCCTGGCCAAGCCCTTCAGCCTGGAGGACCTCCGTGAGGGACTGGCCCGGATCGAACGGCGGGCTTGACCCGCGGAGCCTCGGCTACCGCGGATCCAGGATGCTCGCAATTTTTTCGGCGACCAGCTTGACCGTTCCATCATCGAGGGTTTCGAAATATTCAAACTGCCGTTCGGGCGCCCTGAAAGCAAGCGAGCGAAGCTGCGTGCACACCACGACGCCGTGCGTGTTGTGGCCCTTGATGGGCACCGTCAAGCCGATCTCCCGGGGCCCGACGCCGCCCCCGGTGATGGCGACCATGATGGCAACGCCATATTTGTTGATGGCTGCTGGGGACATGACCAGGAACAGGTGCCTCCCTTTCCTCTCGCCACCGGCCTCGGGGCCCAGGAGAACCCAATACACATCACCCCGGTCTGGCACGCGCTGGCTGGTCATGCCCATTCCCGCCCCACAGGAGCATCGGCCTGGACCCAGGCCGTTTCAGCGTAAAGATCCGCCATCACTTCGTCCTTCACTCCCGCAAGAAGTTCTTCGAGCGAGAACCTGGTTCGCGGGGTATGCGCCAGCAGGGTTGCCTGGTGCCGCGCCACCGTCAGCAGGCCCATGATGGCCTCCCGCTGGTTGCGCAGGTTCTCGACGCGTTCGTCCACGACGCAGCCATCGAAGCCGAAGCCCTTGGTCGGGCTGAGGGGGTAGGCCGGCGGAGCCACCGGGAGGCAGAGTTTCATCGGATCATCTCCCTGGCCTTGTCCTGGAGACTCATCTCGAAAAGGTGGTTCTTCCGCTCCCGGAACCGGTTGAAGAGGGCCCAGAGCCCGGCCTCGTTCTGCGGGACGTCGACCGTCCGGGACAGGTCGATGTCCAGGACGAACGAAGCCGTGCCCGGCCTGACCGGCGTCACCTGGGTCTGGGTGAGGATGGCCACCGCGTCCAGGTCCGCCTGGGGAAGCACCAGCTGCATGAACCAGCCCGCCAGGCCTGTGTCCAGTTCCCGCGGCAGCTCGGGAACGATCCGGAAATAGTCCCTGGGCTCGAGGTTTCCGTCGGAGGGAAGGTCGAAACGGTTGATGTACCTCACGGCCAGCCGGGTGGGTTTCGCCCCGGTGAAGGTCCGGTACCGGTTCCAGAGCGGAATGCCGTCATTGATCAGGGATTCCCAGCTTTCATAGGACTTGCAGTGGCTGAGGGAGAAGCCGTCGCGCCTGGCCTGCCAGACCTTGGCATTGTCGGCCGACCAGAACTGGAACCCGAGCAAGGGGGCATTGGGACCGGTTTCGGCCTCGCCGCCGGACCGGGTTCTCGCCGGAAGCTGCCGAAGGTCCCTGACTTCCGGGAACTGCGGAGCATCCGCCCCGAGGGCTTTGAGGATCCGGACGTCCACCCCCACATCCTCGGTCTGGATGTCGAGCAGTGCCTCGGAAATCGGAGCGTGCGCGTATGACATTGTCCTGGAATCCCGGGGTCAGTATGCCCCCATCGGGCCCGGAGGCGAAACAACGATGTGCCACGAGGCGCTGTGAGGGAATTGGACGGGGTCCGGGCTCACATGGCACAATGCTTCCCAAGGAGAGCTGGCCGAGTGGTTGATGGCTCTGGTCTTGAAAACCAGCGTGGGGAAACTCACCGGGGGTTCGAATCCCTCGCTCTCCGCCATTTTCAGTTCGTCGTTCCATCCGCGGCCCCATGCCGATGCCCCAGGAGCTCGTTGGCCTTGAGGAGTTCGTCCTTGGCCTGCTTCATCTCGGAGATGTCCACGAAGGTGATCACCGCCCCCTCGATGACGTTGTCCAGGGTGCGGTAGGGCTGGATGCGGAGGGTGAACCAGCGGCCCTCGGTGGAGCGCACTTCCAGTTCGCGGGGGATCAGGGTGTCCAGCACGGCGGTGGTGTCGGGCACGAGGGTGGTGTAGTCCACGAGGTTGGAGAGGATGTGCCCCACGGGCCGGCCGAGGTCGCTGCCGATGAGGTGGATGATGCGGGTGGCGGCGGGGGTGAAGCGCATGAGGCGGAGCTGGTGGTCGACGAAGATGGTGGCGATGCCCGTGCCGGCCAGGAGGTTGTTCATGTCGTTGTAGGCCCGGGACAGGTCGGCGACCTTGGTCTGCAGCTCGATGTTGACGGTTGCCAGTTCCTCGTTCACGGACTGCAGCTCCTCCTTGGAGGTCTCCAGCTCCTCGTTGGTGGACTGCAGCTCCTCGTTCACGGACTGCATCTCCTCGTTGGAGGACTTGAGCTCTTCGTTGGAGGTCTCCAGCTCCTCGTTGGCGGTCTGGAGGTACTCCTCCTTGGCCCGCAGTTCCTCAAGGAGGCCCTCGACGCGCCCGTCGGGGAGGAGGGCGCCGAGGGTGTCCGGCGGAGCGTGGGCTTCCTTTTCGAGGGGGCCCGCCTCCGCCAGGACGACGAGGAACAGGGGCTGGTCCGCCGTCAGGGCCAGGCCCGCCGTGACCACGTGGATGGCCAGGTCGACGGACGTGTAGTGGCCATTGGTCTTCACGCGCAGCCCGCGGTGGAGGACGGAGGCCTTGCCGACCGCGGCCTTGCGCAGGGCCGAGGCCAGCTCCCGGCGCAGGCCCTCCCGGGCCATCTTCAGGATGTTGGCGGTGCCCGCTTCGCCCGGGGCCGGCTCCAGGTACATGCCGGTGCGGCCGTGGAGGTAGAGGATGTCGCCCTGGGCGTCCACGAGCACCGCGGCGGGCGTGACGTGCTGGAGGAGCGCGCGCTCGGTGAGCTCGCGCACCGGCAGCCGCATGGGGGATATCGTCCTGCCCGTGGCCCGGGCCAGGGCCACGTCCAGGGTGCCCATGGACGAGGGGAACCGCCCCAGGGCCGGACGGTAGGCGGCCCTCGGCTCCTCCGAGCTCTGGTAGACCTTCTGCTTGCGGTCCACCACGGAGAACAGGTTCGTGAACTCGCCCACCGATTCGGACGTGCCCAGGAACAGCATGCCCCCCGGGTTCAGGGCGTAGTGGAACAAAGGCACGATCCGCTTCTGGAGTTCGCCGCCCAGGTAGATCAGGAGGTTGCGGCAGCTGATGAAATCGAGCTTGGAGAAGGGCGGATCCTTGATGAGGTCCTGCTCCGAGATGACCAGCATGTCCCGGATGGACTTGTGGATGCGGTAGGCGCCGCCGTCGGGGTCGGGCGTGAAGAAGCGCCCCAGCCTCCCCTGCGCGAGGTCCGTGGCGATGCTGGCGGGATAGACGCCGGCCCGGGCCGTGGCGATGGCCCGGGGGTCGATGTCGGTGGCGAACACCTGGACGACGTAGCTGTGCCTGAGCGCCTCGAGGCGCTCCTGCAGGAGGATGGCGATGGAGTACGCCTCCTCCCCGGTGGAGCAGCCCGGCACCCACACACGGATGGCCGAGCCGGGCGCCTTGTCGGCGAAGAGCCTGGGGATCACCTTCTCCTCCAGGACCTGGAAGGCCTCCTCGTCCCGGAAGAAGCTGGTCACGCCGATGAGCAGGTCCCGGAAGAGCGCGTCCAGCTCGGCCGGGGTCTGCTGGAGGAACTTGAGGTAGGCCTCCATGGTCTTGATCAGGTTCACCGCCATGCGCCGGTCGATGCGCCGGTGGATGGTGCTGGGCTTGTACTGCGCGAAATCGTGGCCCGTGTGCGTGCGCAGCAGCATGAAGATCTTCTTGAGGGCGCCCTCGGCCCGGTGCGGCGGCGTGTTGGCCAGGGGCGGGAGCCGGTCGAAGGCGTGGGCCACGTAGGCCATGAGCTGGGCGGGCATCTCGGCCGGGGGCAGCTCGAAATCCACCAGGCCCGTGGCCAGGGCGCTCCGTGGCATGCCGTCATAGGCGGTGGAGGCGGGGTTCTGGACCATGGCCATGCCGCCTTCGCCCTTGATGGCCCGCAGCCCCTGGGTGCCGTCGCTGCCCGTGCCCGAGAGCACGATGCCGATGGCCCGCTCGTGCAGGTCCATGGCCAGGGACCGGAAGAAGAAGTCGATCGGCAGGCGCTGGCCACGGGGGGCGGCGGGCTCCTGGAGCTGCAGCGTGCCGTCCTGGAAGGCCATGTCCCGGTTGGGGGGGATGATGTAGGCGCAGTTGGGCCGCACCTCCATGCCGTCGGTCACCTCGAAGACCTGCATGGTCGTGTAGCGCTGGATGAGCTCGGTGAGGATGCTCTCGTGGTCCGGGGCCAGGTGCTGGACGAGGACGAAGGCCATGCCGGGTTCACCGGCCGGCATGCCGGAGAAGAAGGCCTCGAAGGCGCCCAGCCCTCCCGCCGAGGCGCCGATGCCGACGATGGGGAAGGTGGGCTTCCCGCGCTCCGCCCCGGGCGTCCGTTCCTCCCCCACGGGCGCGGCGGCCAGGGCATCACGGGGTACCAGCTTCCTTGGGGGCATGACGCGTCTCCGTCCTTGGATTATGCGCTGAATGGCGAAGGGCCGCAGCGTGGCACAGGTCATTTAATTTTCATACCGCGGACCGGGCCGGACGTTGGCCCTTGGCGGGCGCGGGAGGATGCGACTATCCTGGTGGCCGGCCCCTCCCTGGCGGAGGTCGGCACGCCAGCTTTCAGCCACTTAATATTTTCCAACTATTTGAATCATTTTTCCCTTCACCGCCCGGGGCCGCGAGCCGCCGGCGGAAGGCCTGGAGTCGCCATGGGGTTCGAGGATCTTGAATGCGGTGAGCCGACCGGCCCGGCCCTGCCCTGCGCCGAGGCGGACGGCCTGGTGGTGCGCAGCGCAGCCATGCGGCGCCTGGTGGACCTCGCCCTGCGGATCGCGCGGGTGGACGCCACGGTCCTCATCACCGGGGAGAGCGGCACGGGCAAGGAGCGCATCGCCCGCCTGGTTCACCGGGCCTCCCGGCGGGCCCAGGGCCCCTTCGTCGCCGTGAACTGCGGCGCGATCACCGAGACCATCCTGGAGAGCGAGCTCTTCGGCCATGCCCGGGGCGCCTTCACGGGTGCTGTGGAGGAGCGCGCCGGGCTCTTCGAGTCGGCCGCGGGGGGCACGCTGCTCTTGGACGAGGTGGGGGAGATCCCCCCCTCCATGCAGGTGAAGCTCCTGCGGGTCCTGCAGGAACGGGAGGTGCGCCGGGTGGGGGAGAACGGCTCCAGGCCCGTGGATGCCCGGGTGCTGGCCGCCACCAACGCCGAGCTGGAGCGGGAACTGCGGGACGGCCGGCTCCGCCGGGACCTCTACTACCGCTTGAATGTCGTGGCCCTCCAGGTCCCGCCCCTGCGCGAACGCCAGGAGGATATCCTGCCCCTGGCCCGGGTTCTGCTCGCCCAGGCGGCCGCGCGCATCCAAAGTCCCCTCCCCAGGTTTTCCGCCGCCGTGGAGGCCCAGCTGCTGCGCCACCCCTGGCCCGGCAACGTGCGGGAACTGGAGAACGCCATGGAACGTGCGGCGGCACTGGCCGACGCACGAAACCCCGTCCTGGACAGCCTGCCCTGGGAGGATCGCCCGTTCGTACCTGCGCCCGCCCTAAGCCTGCCCGCCCAGCCCCTGGCGGCCGTCGAGCGGGATTACATCCTGGCCGTCCTGGAGGCCAACGGCGGCAACCAGGCGCAGACGGCCGAACAGCTGGACATCGGCACCGCCACCCTCTACCGCAAGCTCAAGCACTACGGCCTCACGCGGTCCCGGCGCTTCAGTCGGGGGAGGCCTCCTGGCCCGAGGCCCTGCGGCTGAATTCCTTGGCGGCCGCCTGGACCAGGTGGAGGGCGTCGGGGCTCCAGGCGCCCGCGGGCCGTTTCTCCGGCAGCGTGTCCCGCACCAGGTCGGCCAGGGCGGACCAGGTCTCCGGGTGGGCCATCTGCAGTCCCTGGAGGGCGGTGACCACCCGGAGGCGGATGGCCCAGGGGTTGCGCTCCATCCAGGCCTTGCGCACCTGGTGGAGCAGCAGGTAGCCGTTCTCCCCGGGCAGCGGTTGTTCGGGCGAGCCGAAGGCCTTGGCCAGCGCCTCCACGGCGATGGCATGGAGGCTGGGCACCTTGATGAGATCGGCCTTGCCGCAGAGGGCCAGGGCCACTTCCGGGTCGCCCAGGTTCTGGAGGGCTTCGGCGATGATGGTCTGGATCCGCAGGCTCTGGCCGGAGTGGAGCATGTCCAGGAGCGGGGCCGCGGCCTGGGGCCCGCCCACGGTGCCCAGGGTCTCGATGAGCTTGAGGGTCGTCTCCTCGCGGGTGCAGGTCTTGACCAGCTCCAGCAGGTCGGGAACCAGGGCGTGGAACCGGCCCTGGGCAGTCAGCCGGAGCCCCAGGGGCAGATCCTCCGGACGGGCGGAACGCACCAGTTCCCGGGCCAGGTCCTGGGCCCCGGGGAGGCGACCGAGGTAGAGCATCGCGCGGTCAGCAATATCCGAAAGGGGATCCCGGCAGGCCTGCAGGAGTACGGGTTGGAGCGCCTCCTCCTGGCGCTGGCCCAGGACCTCCACCGCCGCGGCCCGCTGGGCCCCGTCCGGGCCGGCCAGGATGAGCTGGTGGATCTCCGCGGCGTCCGCGGGCACGAGCTTGGCCAGGGCGCGGGCCAGGCCCTCCCTCCCGGTCTGGTCCCGGTAGCCCTCCACCAGGAGTCCCTGGACCCGGGCGAGGTCGATATGGCCCTTCAATACCTGGGCCACCAGGCCCTCGGCGGTGGCGTCCACCGCGAAACCCAGGCGCCGGGCCCGCTGGTGCATGCCTTCAGCCGCCTGGGTCAAGGCTGCGGGCAGCTGACTCTGCTTGCCCTCCTCGGTGGCGACCAGCACCTCCCGGTAGAACTCCTTCACGACGGTGGGCAGCCCCAGCCCTTCGCCCGCGTTGGCCGAGCGCAGGGCCTCCAGGGCCTTCTCCCTCGCCCCCGCGCTCTGCAGGGAGCGCATCTGGTTCAGGAGTTCCCGCAGCTGCCGGTCGGCCAGCACCTCATGGTGGCTGTCCTCGAAGAAGTCCGCCAGCACCTCCGCCGCTTCGTTGGTATGGATGTTGGCGACGAGGGTCAGCGCGTGCCGGAAGACCAGCAGGTCCGGGTGCATGGCCACGGTGCGCAGGGCCTCCAGGTGGTTGCCGTTGACCAGGGGAGCGAGCCGTTGGGCCGCCTCATTGGCCACGCTGGGGTTGCCCGAGCCCTCCAGCAGCCGGCTCAGGTAGTGGTCGAAGGCCTCGTTGGGGTCGGTCTGGGTCAGCACACCTGCCACCAGTTCCTTGAATTCGGAGCCCTGGCGCATCATGTTCAGCTCCCGCAGGGCATCCAGGGCCTCCGTGGTGCCAATGCGGCCCAGGGCGCGGGCCCCCGTCTCGAAGATGGCCAGATCCGCCTCGTAGCGCAGGATGCGGGAGAGGATGCCCACCCACTCGGGCCAGGGAAAATAGAAGCAGGCTTCCATGGACAGGCGACGCAGGGGCTTCGGCGCCCGGGAACCGGGCAGACGGCAGTCCAGCTCCGCTACGGCGTCCGGCCCGGCGGTCAGGATGCCGTGGAAGAACTCCAGCTGGTGGGAGCGATCCTCACCATCCAGGTGATCCAGCATCGTCCTGAAATGATCCAGAGCCTTGGAAACCATTCTCACTCCATGCAATCCGACGGCCCCGGACGAGGCAGCCTCAGGCTTCCTCGCCGCACCGGGCGACGATATGACTTTCGATGAGTTCCTGGACGAAGGGGGTGATCATGGAGAACTCGACTCCAGCCAGCACGTACCCGCTGGTCTTGCCGGGCACCTTGCCAAGCAGCCTAACCACCGTGCAGTAAAGGGGGACGCAGGGGAGATCCGGATGGATGATGCAGAGGTTCTCCAGGACCGAGCCCGAATCCAGGTCCCAGGCGTCCACCATCTGGATCTCCAGGCCGCATCCGCCCGCGCTGAGGTTGACCAGGCGCGCGGTCTCCACCCGCCGGTCGTGGCTCTGGAAGGAAACCGAGTAGGGGCCGCCCGAAGTGCTCATGCGGGTATAGCGCCGACGATCGCTTCCACTGCTCTCCAAGACCGGACCTCCCGCTACCCCGCCTTGCATCGTATCAGGACAGGGGCATGACAAACTCAACGATATCGGCAGCAAAGCAACCTACCGTTCGTTCAGCTACTTCTGGAACGGCACCCGGATTTCCGACTGGACTTGACACCGGACCGGAAGGCACCAACCTTTCGTCCCTGGCGCATCCTGCAGCCAGCGACATCAGGTCTTATTCATATCCCTTTTTTGCCCCTCCAAGCATCCAAACGAAAGGGCATCCCATGCTCGTTGCCGAAGGTCTGCCGGCCACCACCCTCACGGGCTCCAGCCCGGAAGACCCCAGCCAGGAACTCGACCGCCTCGTCGCCCGGGTCAAGGCGGCCCAGGCCGTCTTCAGCACCTACACCCAGGCCCAGGTGGATCTCATCTTCCGGGCCGCGGCCCTGGCGGCGGCGGATGCGCGCATCGTCCTGGCGAAGCTGGCCGTGGAGGAGACGGGCATGGGGATCCTGGAGGACAAGGTGATCAAGAACCACTTCGCCTCCGAGTACATCTACAACCACTACAAGGACGAGAAGACCTGCGGCGTGCTGGAGGTGGACGACGCCTACGGCCTCATCACCCTCGCCGAGCCCGTGGGCGTCATCTGCGGCATCGTGCCCACCACCAATCCCACCTCCACGGCCATCTTCAAGGCCCTCATCAGCCTCAAGACCCGCAACGCCATCATCTTCAGCCCCCATCCCCGGGCCCGGCGGTCCACCTGCGAAGCGGCGCGCATCGTGCTGGAGGCGGCCGTGGCCGCGGGCGCCCCCCCGGGCATCATCGGCTGGCTGGAGCACCCCACGGTGGAGCTCTCCAACCAGCTCATGCGGCACCCGTCCATCAACCTCATCCTGGCCACGGGCGGCCCCGGCATGGTGAAGGCCGCCTATTCCTCGGGCAAGCCCGCCATCGGGGTGGGCGCGGGCAACACGCCGGTGGTCATCGACGAGACGGCCGACCTCAAGCGGGCCGTGGCCAGCATCCTCATGTCCAAGACCTTCGACAACGGGGTGATCTGCGCCTCGGAGCAGTCGGTGATCGTCCTGGAGAGCGTCTATGAGGCTGTCCGGGAGCGCTTCCAGAGCCACGGCGGACACATCCTCTCCCCCGGGGAATGCGAGGCCGTGCGGCACACCCTCCTCAAGGAGGACGGCACCCTCAACGCGGCCATCGTCGGCCAGTCCGCCCAGGCCATCGCGGGGCTCGCGGGCATCCAGGTGCCCCGGGGCACCAAGGTGCTCATCGGCGAAGTGAGCGACGCGGGGCCCGGGGAGGCCTTCGCCCATGAGAAGCTCTCGCCCACCCTCGGCCTGTACCGGGCGCCGGACTGGGACGCCGCGCTGGACGTGGCCGAGGCCCTGGTGGCCCTGGGCGGCATCGGCCACACCGCCGTGCTCCACACCGACCAGGACCTGCGGGGGGACCGCATCTCGGCCTTCGGCGCCCGCATGAAGACGGGGCGCATCCTCATCAACCAGCCCTCCTCCCAGGGGGGCATCGGCGACCTGTACAACTTCAAGCTCGCGCCCTCCCTCACCCTGGGCTGCGGCTCCTGGGGCGGCAACTCCGTCTCGGAGAACGTCGGCCCCCAGCACCTCATCAACCGCAAGACCATCGCCAAGCGGGCCGAGAACATGCTCTGGCACAAGCTGCCCCAGTCCATCTACTTCCGCCGGGGCTGCCTCCCGTTCGCCCTGGAGGAGCTGGCCGCGCGCAAGCGGGCCGCGGTGGTCACGGACCGCCACCTCTTCAACCACGGCCACGCCGACGGGGTGGTGCGCATCCTGAAGGACCTGGGCATGGAGGTGGAGATCTTCCACGAGGTGGAGGCCGACCCCACCCTGGCGGTGGTGCGCCGGGGAGCGGCCCTCCTCCACAGCTTCAAGCCCGACGTCATCGTGGCCTTCGGGGGCGGCTCGCCCATGGACGCCGCCAAGATCATGTGGGTGCTCTACGAGCACCCGGAGGTGGCCTTCGAGGACCTGGCCCTGCGTTTCATGGACATCCGCAAGCGCATCTGCGCCTTCCCCAAGCTCGGGCTCAAGGCCTTCCTGGTGGCCATCCCCACCACCTCGGGCACCGGTTCGGAGGTCACGCCCTTCGCCGTGGTGACGGACGAGGCCACCGGCGCGAAGTACCCCATCGCCGACTACGAGCTCACGCCCCGGATGGCCATCGTGGATTCCGACCTGGTCATGACCATGCCCGGGAACCTCACCGCCTACGGCGGCATCGACGCGGTCACCCACGCCCTGGAGGCCTACGTGTCGGTGCTGGCCAACGAGTTCTCCGATCCCCAGGCCCTCCAGGCGCTCAAGCTCCTCAAGGAGCACCTGCCCGCCGCCTACCGCGGTGGAGCCCTGGAACCCCGGGCCCGGGAGCAGGTCCACAACGCCGCCACCCTCGCCGGCATCGCCTTCGGCAACGCCTTCCTGGGCGTCTGCCATTCCATGGCCGACAAGCTGGGCGCCGAGTTCCACCTGGCCCACGGGCTCTGCAACGCCCTCCTCATCACCAACGTCATCCGCTACAACGCGACGGACAACCCGGCCAAGCAGGCCACCTTCAGCCAGTACGACCGTCCCCACGCCCGCTGCCGCTACGCGGAGGTCGCCCGCCACCTGGACCTGCCCGGCAGCACCACCGACGAGCGGGTCGCGAGCCTCATCGCCTGGGTGGACCACCTGAAGGCCGCCCTGGACCTCCCAGCCTCCATCCGGGAAGCCGGGGTGGCCGAGCAGCCCTTCCTGGAGGCCCTGGACCGGGTGGCCGAAGGGGCCTTCGATGACCAGTGCACGGGCGCCAACCCCAGGTTCCCCCTCATCAGCGAGCTGCGCCGCCTCCTGCTGGCTTCCTACGATGGCCTGCCCTATGACGATGCGTGATCCTGGTCACAGGCCCCTCCGGCTGCTAAACTCGGGTTTCATTCAATTGACACGGGTTGGGCATTAACAATAAGCACGGGGGGGGTTTCATGGTCAGGGTGCTGGCACTGAACCGGGGGGAGATCGCGATACGGATCTACCGGGCCACGGAGGAGCTGGGCTACGAGTCCGTGGGCATCTATTCGAAGGAGGACCGGCTGAGCCTGCACCGGTTCAAGGCCGACGAGACCTACCTGGTGGGCAAGGACCAGGGGCCCGTGCAGGCCTACCTTGACGCCGAGGGGATCGTGGCCCTGGCCCGGGAGAAGAAGGTGGACCTCATCCATCCGGGCTATGGCTTCCTCTCCGAGAACCCGGCCCTGGCGCGGGCCTGCGAGCGGGAGGGCATCACCTTCGTGGGGCCCAGCGCCGAGATCCTGGAGATGCTGGGCGACAAGACCGCCGCCCGCCACCTGGCCCAGAAGGTGGGCATCCCCGTGGTGCCCGGCACCGAGGAACCCGTCACCGAATGCCCGGACCTCGCCTGGGTGACGGCCAACATCGGCTTCCCCCTCATCGTCAAGGCCGCCTTCGGCGGCGGCGGCCGTGGCATGCGGGTGGTGAACCGGCCCGAGGAGTTCCAGGAGCGCTTCCATGATGCGAGCCGCGAAGCCACCGCGGCCTTCGGCAAGGGCGGCGTCTTCCTGGAACGCTACATCCGGCGCGCCCGCCACATCGAGGTCCAGATCCTCGCGGACCGTCACGGCAACCTCCTGCACCTGTTCGAACGGGACTGCTCGGTGCAGCGCCGCCACCAGAAGGTGGTGGAGCTGGCCCCGGCCTCCAACCTGGACCCGCGCATCCGCCAGGACCTCTGCGAGGCCGCCCTGGCCCTGGCCCGGGCCGCCGGCTACTGCAACGCCGGGACCGTGGAGTTCCTCGTGGACGCCGACACCGGCGCCTTCTACTTCATGGAGGTGAACCCGAGGATCCAGGTGGAACATACCGTCACAGAGGTGGTAACGGGCATCGACATCGTCCGTTCCCAGATCCAGATCGCCCAGGACCTCAGCCTGTTCGGACCGGAGATGGGCCTGCCCCGTCAGGAGGACCTGAAGGTTCGCGGCTACGCCCTCCAGTGCCGGGTGACCACCGAGGACCCGGCCTCGGGCTTCACGCCGGACTACGGGAAGATCACCACCTACACCTCCCCCGGAGGCTTCGGCATCCGCCTGGACGGGGCTTCGGCCTACAGCGGGGCCGTCATCACGCCCTACTACGACTCCCTGCTGGTGAAGGTGACGGTGTGGGGCCGGGAATTCCAGGAAGCCTGCCAGCGCATGAACCGCTGCCTGGGCGAGTTCGGCATCCAGGGCCTCAAGACCAACGTGCCCTTCCTGAGAAACCTCATCGACCACCCCCGCTTCCGCGCCTGCGAGACCACCACCTCGTTCCTGGACGAAACGCCCGAGCTCCTCCAGATCAAGCCCAAGCCCGACCGGTCCTGGAAGCTGCTGACCCACCTGGGCGACACCATCGTGAACGGGAACGCCGAGGTCGCCGGCCGGCCCCGGCCCGCGGCCTTCCGCGGCGCCCCCGTGCCCGCCCACGACTTCGCCGCCCCCCCCAGCGGCACCCGCCAGGTCCTGGCTGAGCTGGGCGCGGAGGGCTTCGCCCGCTGGACCCGCGAACAGCAGGCCCTCCTCGTCACCGACACCACCTTCCGGGACGCTCACCAGAGCCTCATGGCCACCCGGGTGCGCACCTACGACATGCTCGCCATCGCCAACCACGTGGCCCACCGCATGTCGGGCCTCTACAGCCTGGAGCTGTGGGGCGGGGCCACGTTCGACGTGGCCATGCGCTTCCTGAAGGAGGACCCCTGGGACCGCCTTGTCCAGCTGCGCGAGGCCATTCCCAACATCTGCTTCCAGATGCTGCTGCGCGCCTCCAACGCCGTGGGCTACTCGGCCTACCCGGACAACGCGGTGGAAGCCTTCATCCAGGAGGCGGCCCTGGCCGGCATCGACATCTTCAGGATCTTCGATTCCCTGAACTGGCTCCCCAACATGACCCGGGCCATGGAGGCCGTGCGGGCCTCGGGCAAGGTCTGCGAGGCCGCCATCTGCTACACCGGCGACATCCTGGACCCCAGGCGCGACAAGTACTCCCTGGCCTACTACGTGAAGATGGCCAAGGAACTCGAGCGCATGGGCGCGCACGTCATCGCCATCAAGGACATGGCCGGGCTCTGCCGGCCCTTCGCCGCCCACAAGCTGGTCAAGACCCTGAAGGAGGAGGTGGGCCTGCCCATCCACTTCCACACCCACGACACCAGCGGCATCAACGCCGCCAGCATCCTCAAGGCGGCCGAAGCCGGCGTGGACGCCGCCGACGCGGCCCTGTCGTCCTTCAGCGGCACCACCAGCCAGCCCAACCTGAACTCGGTGGTGGCCGCACTCGCCCACACCGAGCGGGACACGGGCCTGTCCCTGACCGCCCTGGACGCCGCCTCGGACTACTGGGAAGTGGCGCGCACCTGGTACGAGCCCTTCGATTCGGCGCCCAAATCCGGCACCGCCGAGGTCTACCTGCACGAGATGCCCGGCGGGCAGTTCACCAACCTCAAGGCCCAGGCCGAGAGCCTGGGCCTGGGCGAGCGCTGGTCCGAGGTGGCCCACGCCTACGCCGATGTGAACATGGCCTTCGGGGACATCATCAAGGTGACGCCCTCCAGCAAGGTCGTGGGCGACCTGGCCCTCTTCCTGGTGGGCCACGGCATCTCCGTGAAGGAGTTCGAGCGCCTGGACGAGCACCACACCCTGAACATCCCCAACTCCGTGGTGGACATGTTCATGGGCTCCCTCGGCGAGCCCGACGGCGGCTGGCCGGAACGGATCCAGCGCATCGTGCTCAGGGGCGCGAGCCCGCGCACGGGCCGGCCGGGAGAGCATCTGCCCCCGGTGGACTTCAAGGCCGCCCGGGCGGAGGTGGAGACGAAGACCGGCCACCCCGTCCGCACCGTGGACCTCATGAGCTACCTGATGTACCCCGACGTCTTCCTCAAGTTCGACCAGACCCGGGAGACCTACGGCGACCTCTCCATCCTGCCAACGCCCCTCTTCTTCTACGGCATGAAGGTGGGGGAGGAGGCCACGGTGGACCTGGACCCCGGCCAGACCCTCGTCATCAAGCTCCTGACGGTGGGCGACGCCCGCCCCGACGGCATGCGGACCCTGTTTTTCGAGCTGAACGGCAAGCCCCGCCAGGTCACCGTCAAGGACCGTTCCCTGCGCGTCGAGAAACCCGTCGCGCCCAAGGTGGACCCCGCCGTCCCCGGCCACGTGGGCGCGCCCATCCCCGGCCTGGTCGCCTCCATCGCCGTGGACAAGTTCCAGACCGTCCAGAAAGGCGACCGCCTCCTCGTCATGGAAGCCATGAAGATGCAGACCACCCTCTACGCCCCCATCGCGGGCAAGGTCGCCAGCATCCTCGTCCAGCCGGGACAGCAGGTGGAGGTCAAGGACCTCCTGATGTCCATCGAGTGAAACCGACCCACCACGGAGTCGCCATGTTCCGAGCCCTCCTCCCCTTCGAGGCCCACGGCTACGCAGCCCGGGAGAACATCCTGCACTTCCTGTGGGAGCAGGATACCTGGCTGGAGACCTATGTAAAGAATCGGAAGTAGCCTCACCTTTACCATTCCGGCTTATACTCAGCCAGAGGAGCGCTTGCCGTGACCCCTGGTACGTATGAAATTCCTGAGGATTTGGCCAAGCTGGTTGGCCAGATCGTCGCCCAGGTAAGTCCATTGCAGGTAATTCTGTTCGGAAGCGCGGCCCGCGAAGGCAGCTCGCCAAAAGATTGGGATCTCCTGATCGTGATGGCGGAAGGGACCCACCGGAGAAAGACGGCCCAAGCCCTCTATACCCATATCCTGGATATCCGCTTCCCCTTTGACCTGGTGGTGGCCACTCCAAGTGATCTGGAGCGATTCGGCCAATCACCCGGGCTGATCTACCGTGATGTCCTCAAGGAGGGAAGGACGCTTTATGCGGCCTGAACCTGGAAGTCCAGCGGACTGGATTCGCCACGCCCATAGTGATCTGGCCCTCGCGCGATACCATGAGGATGATTGGGTACTGTTCGAAACACTCTGCTTCCACGCCCAGCAGGCCGTCGAGAAGGATTTCCGGCTCACCTCAGGGCCTGGCGCAGGTCCTCGAGGAGGTCCTCGGCGTCCTCGATGCCCACGGACAGACGGATCAGGCCGTCGCTGATGCCTGCCGCCTTGCGGGCCTCGGGGGTCATGGAGGCGTGGGTCATGCTGGCGGGGTGGGCCACCAGGCTCTCCACGCCGCCCAGGCTCTCGGCCAGGGTGAACCAGCGCAGGCCGAGCAGGACCTTCTCCACGGCTTGGGCGGTGGCGTCCTTCAGCTCGAAGCTCAGCATGGCGCCGAAGCCCTTCTGCTGCCGGCGGGCCAGTCCATGCTGGGGGTGGGAGGGCAGGCCGGGGTAGTTCACGGCGGCCACGGCGGGGTGGGCGGCCAGGGCCGCGGCCACGGCCCGCGCGTTCTCCTCGTGGGCCCTCATGCGGATCTGGAGTGTCTTGAGGCCGCGGAGCACCAGGTAGCAGTCGTGGGGGCTCTGGCTGGTGCCCAGGAGATTGTTCATGGCGGCGATGCGCTGGGCCAGGGCCGGGCGGCCGGGGCCCGCCACCACCACGCCGCCCACCACGTCGCTGTGGCCGTTGAGGTACTTCGTGGTGCTGTGCACCACAAGGTCGGCGCCGAAGTCGAAGGGCCGCTGCAGGGCGGGGGAGAGGAAGGTGTTGTCCACCACCAGGAGCGCGCCGGCGCCCCGGGCCACGGCCGCCAGGGCCTCGAGGTCCGAAAGGCGCAGCAGGGGGTTGGAGGGGGTCTCCACCCAGAGCATCGCCGTGTTGGGGCGCAGGGCGGCCTTCACCGCCTCCAGGTCGGCCAGGTCCAGGTAGGTGACCTCCAGGCCGTAGACGTTGCGGGCGTGCTCCAGGGTGCGGAAGGTGCCGCCGTAGCAGTCCACGGTGCAGAGCACGTGGCTGCCGTGGGCCAGCAGGTTCAGGGCCACGAGGATCGCGCTCATGCCCGAGCTGGTGCAGGTGGCGGCGCTGCCGCCCTCCAGGACGGCGATGGCCGCCTCCAGGCGCTCGCGGGTGGGGTTCCCGCTGCGGGTGTAGTCGAACCCGCCGTTGCTGCGGATGTCCGAGAAGGCGAAGGTGCTGGTGAGGTAGATGGGCGGCGTCACCGAGCCGTAGGCAGCGTCGGGCTGGGCCCCGGCGTGGATGCACTGGGTGCCGGTGCCGGCCCCCGCCAGGAGTTCGCCCCGGCGCCCCCAGCCCGCCACGGGCTCCGTGCCCGGAGGCACCACCGTGAAGTGGTAGGCCGGATTGCCCGGGACGTTGCTGTCGAGGTGCTGGTCGGTCAAGGTCTCTCCCAGGTCGGGTGGTGAGGTGCGCAGAGCAAAGATTACCAACTTGGTAAGAATAGATCAAATAATGTAGTTCAACACCGGGTCCGCTTCCTTGGCCTTCTGCCGCTCCAGCAGGGCCGCCAGGGAGATGCCCTGGTAGACATGGGTCAGGGCACGGGTGCCCTCGCCCCACAGCTCCTCCAGGGCGCAAGCCTGGGGGTTGCCGCAGCAGGCCGAGCCCGCCGGGCATTCCGCCAGGACCAGGGGCCCTTCCAGGGCCTCGAGGATGGAGAGGACGGTGATCTCCGAGGGATGGTGGGCCAGGGTGTAGCCCCCCTTCGCTCCCCGCACCGCCAGGACGATGCCCGACTTGCGCAACGGCACCATCAGCTGCTCCAGGTAGGTCCCCGGCAGGCCTTCCCGCTCGACGATGTCCTTCAGGAACGTGGAGCCCTGCCCGTGGGTCCTGGCCAGGGCCAGCATGGCGCGCATGCCGTAGATGGCGCGAGAGGACAGTTTCATGTTGGCACTCCATGGGGATGGCCCGGGCTGGAACGGGCCACCACCATCATATCCATTTCTTACCGACAGACCAGGGAATGCGGCAACGGCCCCTCGCTGTGCCATTCTGGAAGGGTGAGCCCCCATACCATGCCCCCGACCCTTGCCGACCTCATCCCTGCCGACCCCACCAGCGACGCCCTCCTGGACCGGTTCCTGACGTACGTGGAGGGCCGGGGCCTGACCCTCTACCCCGCCCAGGAGTCGGCCATCCTGGAGCTGTTCGAGGGCCGGAACGTCATCCTCAACACGCCCACGGGGTCGGGCAAGTCCCTGGTGGCCTCCGCCCTCCACTTCAAGGCCCTGGCCCAGGGGCGCAGGTCCGTCTACACCTGCCCCATCAAGGCCCTGGTGAACGAGAAGTGGCTGGCCCTGTGCCGCGAGTTCGGGCCGGAGAACGTGGGACTCAGCACGGGCGACGCGACGGTGAACCGGGACGCGCCGATCCTTTGCTGCACCGCCGAGATCCTCGCCAACATCGCGCTCCGGGAAGGCGAAGCGGCCGACGTGGGCGATGTCATCATGGACGAGTTCCACTACTACGCCGACCGGGACCGGGGCGTGGCCTGGCAGGTGCCCCTGCTCACTCTGCCCCAGTGCCGGTTCCTGCTCATGTCGGCCACCCTGGGGGACACGACCTTTTTCGAGGAGGAGCTCACGCGGCTCACCGGCCTGCCCACCGTGGCCGTGACCTCCCGGGACCGGCCGGTGCCCCTGGCCTTCACCTACGCCGAATCGCCCCTCTCCCTCACCCTGGAGCGCCTGGTGGAGGAGGGCAAGGCCCCCGTCTACCTCGTGCACTTCACCCAGCTGGAGGCGGCCACCAGCGCGCAGGACTTCACCAGCATCAACCTCTGCACCCGCGACGAGAAGGCCGCCATCGCCAAGGCCCTGGAGGGCTTCAAGTTCAACAGCCCCTATGGTCCCGACCTCAAGCGCTGGCTGCGCCACGGCATCGGCCTGCACCACGCCGGCCTCCTGCCCAAGTACCGCATCCTCGTGGAGCAGCTGGCCCAGAAGGGCCTGCTCAAGCTCATCTGCGGCACCGACACCCTGGGCGTGGGCATCAACGTTCCCATCCGCACCGTGCTGTTCACCAAGCTGTGCAAGTACGACGGCCAGAAGACCGCGGTGCTCAGGGCCCGGGATTTCCACCAGATCGCGGGCCGGGCCGGGCGCAAGGGTTTCGACGACCTGGGCTGGGTGGTGGCCCAGGCGCCCGAACACGTCCTGGAGAACGCCAAGCTCGCCGCCAAGGCCGCGGCGGGCGGACGAAAGTTCGTCAAGCGCCTGCCGCCCGAACGCAATTTCGCCAACTGGGACAAGCAGACCTTCGAACGGCTCACCACCGCCCTGCCGGAACGGCTGGTATCCCGGTTCCAGGTGACCCACGGCATGCTCCTCAACGTCCTCAGCCGCAAGGGGGACGGCTGCCAGGCCCTGCGTTTGCTCATCCGGCACTGCCACGATACCGAACGGGCCAAGGAGGGCCATTTCCGGCGCGGCTGGCAGCTGTTCCGGGCCCTGCTGGAACGCAAGGTGGTGGAGTTCGCGGAGGGGGGGTTGAGGGTGAACGTGGACCTCCAGGACGATTTCTCCATGAACCAGACCCTGTCGCTTTATCTCCTGGACACCCTGCCCCTCCTGCACCCGGACAGCCCGGAGTACGCCCTCGATCTCATCACCCTCGTGGAGTCCATCCTGGAGGACCCCGACGTGATCCTGCGTAAGCAATTGGACCGCCTCAAGGGGAAGAAGGTCGCGGAGATGAAGCAGGCCGGCATCGAGTACGAGGAGCGCATGGCCGAGCTGGAAAAGCTGGAGTACCCCAAGCCTCAGAGGGATTTCATCTATGGAACCTTCAACGCCTTCGCCGCCCGGCACCCCTGGGTGGGCGAGGAGAACATCCGCCCCAAGTCCATCGCCCGGGAGATGTTCGAGGACTACCGGTCCTTTTCGGACTACGTGCGGGAATACGACATCCAGCGTTCCGAGGGCCTGCTCCTGCGGCACCTGAACAGCGTCTACAAGGTGCTCGCCCAGACCGTGCCCGACAGCGCCAAGACGGAGCCCGTGCTGGAGATGGAACTCTACCTGGGGGCGATGCTGCGCCAGGTGGATTCCAGCCTCCTGGACGCGTGGGAGAAGATGCGGGACGGCAGCTACCGGGCCACGGAAGCCACGGAGCTGAGACCGCCCGGCGCCGAGGAGGCCGACCGGGACGTCACCCGCGACACCAAGGCCTTCACCGCCTCCATCCGCAACCGCATCTACACCTTCCTGCGCAGCCTCCTGGTGGCCGACTGGGAGGAGGCCTGCGTCCTCCTTGCCGACTACGCCGGCGCGACCGAGCCGCCCTCGGATCCCGAGGGCGCTCCCTGGACGCCCGACCGCCTCAAGGCCGCCTTGGACGCCTACCGCATGGACCACCAGACCTTCCGCCTGGATGCCGAGGGTCGCAACGCCCGCCACACCTATGTCCTCCCCGCCGGCGACAAGCGCACCTGGCGGATCCAGCAGATGCTCGTGGACCCCGAGGACTACAACGATTGGGTGGCCGAGTTCCAGGTGGACCTGGAAGCGTCCCGTCAGGCCGCCGCACCGGTCCTCGCGCTGCAGCGACTGGGCAGCTACCGCTGAAGGAGCCCTGCCCTTCGTCCCCCCATCCCACCCCTCCCCCTCCCTGAAGCTGTAGAAGCGGTCCAACGCCAGGATCACGTGGTCCACCAGGGGGACGCCCAGGGCTTCGCCGGCATCCCTCAGGCGGCGGGTCAGGCGACGGTCCTCGGCGCTGGGGGTGGGGTCGCCGCTGGGGTGGTTGTGGAAGGCCACGGCCCGCACGGCGCCATACTTCAGGGCTTCGCGGAAGAACTCCCGGGGGTGCTGCTCGGGGGAGAGCTCGACCATGCGCATTTCAGAGGGCGCTCCAGGCACGCCGGGCGCGGCGCCAGCGGAGCACCTGGAGGCAGCCCTGGCCGGATAGGCGCAGACACAGCGCGTCCCGGCCATCCGTGAGGAACCAGGCGCAGGCGGTGACGGTACCCCGTGGCGTCACGGTGAGGACAGGATGGGCCGCCCCCGTGAGGTGGGCCTTCACGGGGGCGGCCATGCCCGGCGGCAGGGGCACGCCGGAGGCGGGCAGCCCCCAGCGCAGGCCCCGGGGCAGGCGGACCGGACGGACCTCTCCGCCGGGGCCGCCCAGGGAGAAGCGCACCTCCTGGCCCCGGACCCGGGCCAGAAGGAAGGCCTGGTCCAGGGCCCCCCGGAGCTCCCCGTGCAGGAAGGACAGCCCCGGCCCTGGGAGCCGGGCGGCCCCGAGGCTCCCGACGGCACCAACGAGGGCCAGGACCACGGTGGCTTCCAGGAGGGAATAGCCCTGGACGCTCATGCGGCATCCTCGGTGCGGATATGGGGCTTGAGGCGCTGGAAGGCCTTCTCGCCGATGCCCTTGATGTGCATGATCTCCTCCGGGCGCTGGAAGGGGCCGTGGGCCTTGCGGTATTCCAGAATACGGGCGGCGGTCCGGGCGCCGACCCGGGGCAGCTGCATGAGCTCCGTGGCGGTGGCCGTGTTCAGGTTCACGGGTTCCCGGGGCGCTTTGGGGGCTTTGCCGGCCACCAGGGGCGACAGGGCGAACAGGGCGAGAAAAAGGCAGCACAGCAGGGGTTTCATGGGTCTCCTTGGGCAGGAGCTGAGGACATCACGGTCCATGCCAAGCCCCCCGTCCTGGGTGCAGGGGCTTTCCAGCGGCCCCGCGCGGCGGGGTGTCGTTTCCCGGTGACGTCCGGTTCGACCACGAAGAGCCGAAATGTCACCATCGAGGATTCTTGCCCTGCTGTCATGCTGGGAGCACGTCGAGAATTCACGTGACACTCCCTCGCCTCAACGCTAGGTTTTTAACCACACGGCTGCCGGACGGTTGGATGATCAAAAAGGTTAAAAAGAAGGACCTCAGGCTGGGAATGTTCATCCACGACCTCAACTGCGGGTGGATGGACCACTCGTTCCTGCGCAGCAGCTTCATGCTCCGCAAGGAAGCGGACCTGGAGAAGATCGCCAAGAGCGGCATCTCCGAGGTCTACATCGACACGATCAAGGGGATCGATGTCGAGGACGCATCCGCCCCCTCCCAGGAGCAGGTGGAGCAGACCATCGAGGAGAAGATCCTGCACTCCGAGGTCGCCATGGCCCCGAGCCCGGAGACCCGGACCACCCACAAGGAGGAGATGGTCTTCGCCAAGGAGATCCAGAAGGAAGCCAACAAGGTGATCAACTCCATCCTCGAGGACGTGCGGATGGGCAAGCGGATCCAGGTGGAGCGGGTGGAGCCCGTCATCAACCAGATCACCGACTCGATCCTGCGCAACCCCGGGACCCTGGTGAGCCTGTGCCGGATCCGCGAGGGTGACACCTACACCTTCCAGCATTCCGTGAGCGTGGCGACCCTGCTCATCTCCTTCTGCCGCGCCATGGACCTGCCCCCCGAGATCATCCACGAGGCGGGGGTGGGCGGCATGCTCCACGACCTGGGCAAGATGAGGGTGCCCGACCACATCCTCAACAAGCCCGGCAAGCTCACCGACGCCGAGTTCACGATCATGAAGAGCCACGTGACCCTGGGGCTCGAGGTTCTGCACAAGACCCCCGGCATCTCCGAAACCGTCATCCAGATCGCCGGCGAACATCATGAGAAGTACTGCGGCACCGGCTACCCCGCCCGCAAGAAGGGCCTGGAGATCTCCACCCTGGGCCGCATGGCGGCCATCGTGGACGTGTACGACGCCATCACTTCCAACCGCATCTACCACAAGGGCATGGAGCCGCCCCTGGCCCTCAAGAAGATCTATGAGTGGAGCGACCCCAGCGCCACCTCCGAACCCCACATGGACGAGGAGCTGGTGCAGCACTTCATCCACGCCCTCGGCATCTACCCCGTGGCCTCCCTGGTGCAGCTGGACAACCAGCGGCTGGCCGTGGTCCTGGACCAGAGCCGCGAGGGCCTGCTCAGCCCCAAGGTCCGCGTGATGTACGACACCACCAAGCGCCGCAAGATCGACCCCTTCGACCTGGACCTGAGCGACACGGAGAACGGGGTCATCACCATCGTCGGCAACGAGGATCCCGACGACTGGAGGGTGAACCCCTTCGACTACCTGGACATTCCCAAGTTCTAGACAGCGGCGCCCCCGAAAGGGGGCGCCACGGTCACCGGGGCTGGGTTCAGCCGTTGTTCTTGACGAACGCTTCCATGTATTCGACGAGGGTCTTCACGTTGTCGACGGTGACCGCGTTGTAGGTGGAGACGCGGATGCCGCCGATGTCGCGGTAGCCCTTGAGGCCGACCATGCCGGCCTTCTTGGCGTCCTTGACGAAGGTGTCGGTGAGCTCCTCGGTGGGGAGGAAGAAGTCGACGTTCATGAGGGAGCGGTCGGCCTTCTCGGTGACGAAGGGCTTGAAGAAGCCGGCGTGCTTGTCGATGCAGCCGTAGAGCAGGTCGCCCTTGGTGCGGTTGTTGGCCTCGATGGCCGCCAGGCCGCCGATGGACTTGTTGTAGGCCAGGACGTTGCGCAGGATGTAGATGCCGAAGGTGGGGGGGGTGTTGTAGAGGCTGTTCTTCTCGGCGTGGAGCTTGAAGCGCAGGTAGCTGGGCAGGTCCTGGGCCTCGGCCTTCTCGAGGAACTCGTCGGAAACGATGGTGAGGGTGACGCCGGAGGGGCCGAGGTTCTTCTGGGCGCCGGCGTAGATCAGGCCGAACCTGGAGACGTCGAAGGGCCGCCACATGATGTCCGAGGACATGTCGCACACGTAGGGTATGCCGCCGGTCTCGGGGAACTCCTGCCACTGGGTGCCCTCGACCGTGTTGTTGGAGGTGAAGTGCACGAACAGGGAATCCGGGTGGATGTCCAGCTCGGAGGCCTTGGGCAGGCGGCTGTAGTTCTGCTCCTTGGTGGAGCCGGCGAGGCGCACCCGCTCGGCCCCGCCCACGAGCTTGGCCTCCTTGTAGGCCTTCTCGGCCCAGTTGCCGGTGTTGATGTAGTCGGCCTTGTAGCTGCCCCGCAGGTAGTTGAGGGGGATCATGCCGAACGACAGGTGGGCCCCGCCCTGGAGCAGCAGGACCTTGTAGTTGGCGGGGATGCCCATCAGCTCGCGGGTGAGGGCGAGGGCCTCCTCGTGGACGGCGTCGTATTCCTTGGAACGGTGGCTCACTTCCATGACGGACATGCCGGTGCCGGCGAAGTCCAGGAGCTCTTCCTTGGCCCGTTCCAGGGCGGGCAGGGGCAGGCCGGCGGGGCCGGCGTAGAAGTTGATGGCGCGCTTGCTCATGTTCATCTCCTTTGAAATGCTTACTAGGCCTGGAACGTGGAAAGGATCTCGACGACGGTGTCCCCGATGCGCAGGAGGTTCTCCTTGCTGCTGGCGCCGATGTGCGGGGCCATGAAGACGTTCTTGGCGGTGAGGAGGGGGCAGTCGGCGGGGGGCGGATCGCTGAACCACACGTCCGTGCCGTAGGCCCGCACCTTGCCGGAGTCCAGGGCCGCGGCCAGGTCCTTCTCCACGACGACCTTGCCGCGGCCGGTGTTGACGATGATGACGCCGTCCTTCATCTGGGCGAAGGCCTCGGCGTTGAACATGCCCCGGGTCTGGTCCGTCAGCGGAGTATGGATGCTGATGCAGTCGGCCTGGGCCAGAACCTCGTCCAGGGTCCTCAGCTCGGCGATGGGGTGGCTCTGGAGGAAGGGATCGTAGGCGATGACCTTCATGCCGAAGCCCACGGCGCGCTTGGCCACTTCGCTGGCGATGGCGCCGGCGCCGATGAGGCCCAGGGTCTTCTTGAAGAGCTCGGTGCGCTTCAACTCGCTCTTGGGGAACTTGCCTTCCTTCATGGCCATGTGGGCCTCGATGAGGCGGGCCGGGATGGCGACCAGGAAGGCCATGGCCATTTCCGCCACGGCCACGCTGGAGGCCGCGGGGGTGTTCATGACCTTGATGCCGCAGGCCTTGCAGGCCTCCTTGTCCACGTTGTCCAGGCCCACGCCGCCGCGGATGACGAGCTTGAGGTTGGGGGCCTTCTCCACCAGGTCCGGGGTGACGGTGGTCTTGGACCGGATGAGCAGCACGTTGGCCTCGGCCAGGGCCCCCATGTCGGTGGTGACCTCGCCGAAAGCTTCCAGCCGTTTGGGCAGGGACGCGTCGAACGCGTCCGCGATGAGAATCTTCATGTGGAACCTCCTGTTGAGTTTGGGCAAAAAAAGGGGGCCGCCCTCAGGCGGCCCCGGCAAGGGTGGTCAGTCCTCGTAGAGCCGCACCAGAAGCCCGGATCGCAGCTTGGGCTCGAACCAGGTGGACTTGGGGGGCATGATCTGGCCGGCGTCGGCCACGGACATGAGCTGCACCAGCGAGGTGGGGAACATGGAGAAGGCCACGGCCCAGCCGTTGTTCACGCGCTTCTCGAGCTCGTCCATGCCCCGGATGCCGCCCACGAAGTCGATGCGGGTGTCGGTGCGGGGATCCTTGATGCCGAGGATGGGCGAGAGCAGGTTGTCCTGCAGGATGCTCACGTCCAGGCTCGCGACGGGATCATCGGCGGGGAAGGAGCCTGCCTTGGCGGTAAGGGTGTACCACGAGCCGCCCAGGAACATGCCGAAGGAGGTCGGGGCCGCGGGGCTGCGGTCCGCTGCGGGCGCCACGGTGAACGACTCGCCCACCTTGGCCAGGAAGGCCTCGGGCGTCAGGCCGTTGAGGTCCTTCACCACCCGGTTGTAGTCCATGATCATCAGCTGGTCGTGGGGGAAGACCACGGCCATGAAGCTCTCGAAATCCTCGTCGCCCGAGGGGTCCTCGGCGGCGGCGCGGCGGGCCTGGCCATAGCGGATGGCGGCGGCGGTGCGGTGGTGGCCGTCGGCGATGTAGAGGGCCGGGATGGCGTCGAAGAGGTGGTTGAGGGTGTAGATGTGGGTCTCCTCGGACACCACCCACACGGTGTGGCCGATGCCGTCGGGGGTGACGACGTCGTAGACCGGGGGCGTGGCGCGGACCTTGTCCACCAGGGAATCGATGTAGGGCACGGCGCGGTAGGCCAGGAACACGGGCTCGGCGTTGGCGTTCTGCTCGGTGACGTGGCGGGTGCGGTCGTCCTCCTTGTCCTGGCGGGTGTACTCGTGGCGCTTGATCTGCCCGTCCTCGTACTCCTTCACGGAGCACAGGCCCACCAGGCCGGCCTGCACGTGGTCGCCCATGCGCTGCTGGTAGATGTAGAGGCAGGGCTCGTCCTCGTGGACGAGGACGCCCTCCTGGATGAGGCGCTTGAGGTTGGCCACGCCCTGGGCGTACACCTCGTCGGCGTGGATGTCCGTGTCGGCGGGCAGGTCGATCTCGGGCCGGCCCACGTGCAGGAAGGAGTGGGGATTGCCGGCGGCGAGCTGGCGCGCCTCCTCGGTGTTCACGACGTCGTAGGGGACGGCGGCAACCTGGGCCGCGAGTTCGGCTTTGGGCCGGTAGGCCTTGAAGGGCTTGAGCTGGGACATACGATCCTTCCTGGGTTATGGGGTTGCGACCATGAGGCGATGAGGTATTTTCGCAAAGGTCCGGGGCTTGTGGGAAGGAACTTCAGGCCCCCGTCCTCCGCCGGCTACAACTTGCGGTGTACGACTTCTCCGAAGAGGTCGTGCAGGTGCGTCGCATCGTTCAGCCTTGCCACCTGGAGATGTTCCAAGTCCTTCCCTTCCAATAAATTAATACAAGTCGCCGCCTGGCGGAACGTCCAGACCCGGCTGGACGGCAACCCCAGGATGCGGGCAAGCAGGACCCGGTTCACGCCGTCATGGGTGACCATCAGCACAATCTCCTCGGGTCCCAGCCCCGCGCAGGCCTCCTGGAAGGCGGGCCAGGCCCGCTCAGCCACGTCCGCCAGGGACTCGCCCCCGGGCAGCCTCACGAACTGGGGCGTCTCCCGCCATGCCCGGCTGAGGTCCGGCTGGTCCGCCAGGATCTCCGAGGCCAGGCGGCCCTCCCAGTCCCCGTGGGAGATCTCCACCAGCCGGGCATCGAGGGTCAGGAGCCCCGCCCGGTCCCCCAGGGCGAGGGTCGCCGTCTCCTGGGCCCGGAGCAGGGGGGAGGCCACGGCGCGGGTGATGGCCGCCCGGTCCAGGCGCCGGCCCAGGGCCCGGGCCTGGGCCCTGCCCGCCTCCGACAGCGGGATGTCGAAGGTCTGGCCCTGGTAGCGCCCCTCGACGTTCCAGCGGGTCTCACCGTGGCGGGCCAGGATGATCCGCACGTTCAGCTCTGCCAGAGCTCGTCGGGCAGATCCTCGCTGGGGGGATCGGGAATGAGCTTCATGTCCCGGAACAGGGCCACGTTCATGAGGATCTCGGTCAGGGGCATGTCGATGGTGGGCTTCACCTTGCACTTGTAGACGAACTCCACCGAGATCTCGTCCCAGGTGAGCAGGAGGTAGGCCGCCATGAGGCCCTCCTCCCTTCCCAGGGCGGCGTGGATCAGGTCTCCCCCCTGGACGTAGAGGTAGCCCGTCCCCTTCGGCCCCTTGACGGTCAAGGTGGCGGAGCGGCGTTCCCAGTTCATGAGCTGGAGGATGCTGGCCAGGCCCAGGCCACGCACGAACCCCTCCGCCTTGACGGCCACGGCCCCCCGGATGGTCTCCATCAGCATGGAAAGCTTGGGCGGCTTGGGAATCACCCTGAGGGCGCCCAGGTTCAGGGCCTGGGTATGGAGGGCCGGGTCACCCACCGACGTGATGACGATGATGGGGAGAGAGGGGTACCGCTGGGACAGGATGGCGATGAGGCCGTAGCCGTCCAGCACGGGCATGTTGAGATCGGTGACCACCACGTCCACCGGATTGGCCTGCAGCACCTCCAGGGCCTCGAGGCCGTTCTGGGCGGACAGGAGCCTGAACTCGTGCAGACCCTTGAGACCATTCATGTAGAAGTACAGCGTGGTGGCTTCGTCCTCCACCAGGAGGGCGGTCTTCTGCGGGCTGGCAGGTCCGGGATCGTTTGTCATGCAAGGTTCAGTCTAATGGGTTTCCGTCTCGTGGCCCTTGGGGATTTTATGAAAGGGCAAGGGCTCCTGGCCGATTATGGCCTGGGCCTCCCGGGCGTCCTGCGGATGGGAGGCCATCCAGGTCCGGGCCCAGGGGGGCATGGCGCCATCCTCGAAGTCCCGCTCCTTGCGCAGATTGCTCACCAGGGTCTGCACGAGCGCGTCATGGCGGTCCTCGGGCCGGGGCGGGATGTGCCCCTCGAAGATGGGCAGGGCGAAGTAGGCCCTGAGCGTGGCCTCGGCGGGCTTGCCCCACACCGCGTAGCTGCGGTCCTCGGGGCCGCCCACGGGCTTGGTGTTGAGGTTCTCACCGTAGAGGTAGTAGAAGACCGCCTCCCCGTCGCTCCAGTTGGCCAGGACCTTCAGGGCCCCCGAGACCAGGACGTTCTGCAGGGCTAGGTCCCTGGGCTTGCCCGAGCGGAAGTCCCAGGGGCCCACATGGGCGTGGGCCACGCTGGGGTAGCCCACTTCCGTGATCATCACGGGCCGGTCGAAACGGGCGTGCAGGGTGCGGGCCTTGCACACGATCCACCACCAGGCGTCGCGGATCTGCTCCGGGCTGGGGTACTCGTCGTACTTCGCAATGGGGTCGTAGGTGTTCATGCCGATCACGTCCAGGCAGTCGCCGAAGGTGAAGCTGTCGTGGCTGTCGAAGTTGACGCTGTAGGTGAGCTTGCCTTGGTAGACCTTGCGCACGGCGGCCGCCAGGGCCCGCCACTGGTCGGGGAAGGGGTGGGTGCTGGCCATCTCCGTGCCCAGGCTGTACCACTCCACCCCGCCTTCCTGGGCCAGGGCGGCCAGGTGCACATTGAAGGCGGTGTAGTTCCGCCACCACAGGTCCCAGTGGTCGGGGTGGATGTTGCCCCGCCACCAGGCCTCGTTCTCGGCCTCGGCCCGCAGATTGATGGTGGGAAAGAACATCACCCTCAGCTGCAGGTCCCGGGCCTCCCGGAAGGTGCGCAGCAGCGCGGCCTCGGTGGGGCTGCTGGTGGGGTGGCGCGTGATCTCGTCGCTGCGGCCCGTCTCCATGCGGTAGATGGCCTGGATGCTCACGCAGGTGGCCCCCGTGGCCTTGATCCGTTCCAGCTCCTCCCGGTAGTCGTAGTCCGGCAGGCCCGCGTAGAGCCCCAGCACCATCCCCCGGGGCTGGGGGACCAGACGGCGCCCATCCAGCCGGCGGATCGTGAAGAACACCAACGGCACCGTCAACAGCGCCAGGATGGCGAGTGATTTCCTTAGCATGCGAACCCCGACTTCCAGAGCTTCAACCGAATTTCACGCCCGAGCAAGGCAAGCGGGACGCATTTCCTTGATAGACTCAATACTACCCTGGGGTACGGCCATGCTGAAGATCCTGCTCGTGGAAGACAACGAGATGAACCGGGATTCCCTCTCCCGCCTCCTGGCGCGCCGCGGCTACGAGGTCGTCTTCGCCGAGGATGGCGAGGAGGCCGTGGCCATGACCCAGGCCACCCTGCCCGATCTGGTGCTCATGGACATCAGCCTGCCCAAGCTCGACGGCTACGAGGCCACCCGGAGGCTGCGGGCCATCGAGGCCACCCGGAACATCCCCATCATCGCCCTCACCGCCCACGCCATGACCAGCGACCGCGAACAGGCCATGGCGGCAGGGTGCACGGACTTCGAAAGCAAGCCGGTGGAATTCGCCCGCCTGGTGGGGAAGATCCAAAGCTACCTGTCCTGATCTTCTTCCTCGGTTTCCGCCTGGATCTTCAGGTGGACCTGGATGATGCGGCGGCCTTCCATCTTGTGGACGGTGAGCCTGGAGCCGTCCAGGTCCAGGGTCTCGTTCACGGCGGGGATGTGGCCCAGGCGGGCCATGATGAGGCCGCCCAGGGTGTCGAAGCCGTCCCGCTCGCACTGCAGCCCCGTGCGCTCCTGCAGGTCGTCCACGTGGACCTGGCCCGACGCGAGGAACTCCCCGGGGCCCAGCTCCACGATATCGGCCTGCAGCTCGTGCTCGTCGTGGATCTCCCCGAAGACCTCCTCCAGCAGGTCCTCCAGGGAGGCCAGGCCGGAGACGCTGCCGAACTCGTCCACCACCACCGCCAGCTGCTGGCGGTCCCGCTGCATCTCCCGGAGCAGCTGGAGGATGTTCTTGCTCTCGGGGACGAAGCAGGGCGGCTTGGCCAGGGCGAGGAGCTCCACGGGGTTCTCGCGCGTGACCTGCATCAGGTCCTTGAGGATGAGGACGCCCACGATCTGGTCGATGGTCCCCTCGTAGAGGGGCATGCGGGAGTGGCGGTAGGTGCGGAAGGCCGCCCAGGCCTCGGGGTAGGTCGAGGAGGCGGGCAGGCCGTGGATGAGAGTGCGCGGGGTCATGACTTCCCGCACGACGGTGTCTCCGAATTCCACCACGTTGCGGATGAGCTCGCGGTCCTCCTCCTCGAGGATGCCCTCGGCCTCGCCCTCCTCCAGGAGGGCGGTGACCGCCTCGTCGGGGACGTCCTCGTCCTCGTCCACCCGGGTGCGGTCGTGGTCCTCCCGCTGGCGCTGGACGACCTGGGCCAGGGGCGCCACCAGGGGCGCCAGGAGCCGGTGCACGGGGCCGTACAGGGGGAACAGGCGCACCATCCACAGCCCGGGCGCGCTGGCCACCACCAGGGTGGGCAGGGCCATGTCCATGACCCAGAGGTAGACCAAGGTGAGGACGCCCAGGGTCCAGGGGCCCCCGGGCAGGGCCGCCCGCAGGGGCCAGACCAGCGTGAGGAGGATCACCAGGAGGGCCTGGTTCCAGAGGGACAGGCCAAGGCCCAGGGCGTGGGGCTTTTCAAGGAGCCTGGCCAGGAGGCGGTTGCCGATGGATTCCTCCTCCAGGAGCCTGCGCCGCTGGATGGACGGCAGGGCGTGGAAGGCCTCGAGAAGGCCGGCCATGAGGGCCCGGTACAGCAGCACGATGAGGATCAGGGCGGTCAGCCAGGGTCCGGGGGCACTACTCGCAGGGTCAGTCACGGTGCAATTCTAGCAGCTTTCGCTCCTCGGGCGTGAGCTTCCCGTGGAGCCGGGCCTTCTCCCGCAGCCCTTCCAGGGGGTCCCGGCTCAGGCCGTCGGGAGTGGGCTGCAGCCCCTTGCGGATCCGGGCGGCGTTGAGGAAGGCGTAGGGCTCGGTGGCCAGTTCCGGACTGCGGCGGAAGTGGTGGTAGGTGACCCAGCCCCCCGCCAGGAACCAGATGCCCAGGGCCAGGAGGCCCCTGCGCTGCAGGCGCCACATGCGGGCGGGATCCCGGCGCACGTGCTGCCAGGCCACCCCCGCCGCCAGGTTGAGGGCGATGATGACGGCCGTGAGGGTCAGGGTGCCGGCCCAGCCCAGGCTGTACCACTCCCAGCCCGTGAGCCGCTTGATGGGCTCGGCCAGCAGGAGGCCGAAGATCAGGTTGAGGTGGAGCAGGTAGAGGAGGAGCGATTCCCGGGAGGCGGCCATGACGGCGTTGGGGCCGGGCCAGCGCCCCCGCACGGCCTCGAACCAGCCCAGGAAGGCCCCCGCCAGGCAGATCACGCCCATGCGCTGCACGACGCTGGGCAGGGTGGTGTTGTGCAGCCGCCCCAGCTCCCACTCGGACCAGGGACCGCCCCACAGCCAGGTGGGGGCCTGCCAGGTGCCCCAGGCCAGGAACACGAGCCCCGCCACGGCCAGGGCCAGCAGCCAGCGCCCTTCGGACCAGAGGGCCCGGCCCTCGCGGGGGAGCACCCTGAGCTGCCGGTAGAGCACCCCGAGCACCGACCCGAAGGCGGCGAAGGAGAACCAGGGGAACAGCGGGAACAGGGCCGTGACGCCCCGATCGGTGTTGCCGTTGACCAGGCCGCGCATGGGCATCCAGAGCCCGTCGGCCACCCCCACCCGCCACAGGTGCGGCGAGGCCCAGGCGACCCCCAGGGCCAGGGCCATGGCCACTCCGGCAAAGAGGAGGGGCTTGCGCAGGATCCGGGCCAGCCCCTGGAGGAGCAGGAGCGAATAGACGATGCACTGGAGCACGTCGAGCTTGAAGAGCTCGTGGAACTTCTGGGGCGTGGATAGCACGGTCCATTCCGCCAACGTCAGCCCCGGGGCGTGCAGCAGGTAGGCGCACACGAGGATGAAGCCCAGCCGCTTGAAGGTGGGCGCGAAGGGCCGCAGGGTCCCGTCCGGCCGGAAGGTGGACAGGGCCAGGCTGTAGCCCGAGGCCAGGATGAAGCTGGGCGCGACGATGCCGTTGAGGTAGTTCAGCCACTCCGGGATCATCCCCTTGTGGAGCCACACGTTCACGCAGTGCACCTCGATCATCACGATCACCGCCCAGCCCCGGATGAGGTCGAGCCAGTCGCAGCGCTTGGAAGGGGTTGTGTCGTATAGGGATTGCGAAGCCATCCCAAGAGCTTGCCTTAGATCGGGCCGGCGGACCAGATGATCAGTTGATTAAGTCACTAACGGGCTTCAGGGCTTCTCCTCGCGCACCACCAGGACATCGCAGGGGGCGTGCTTGACCACGCGGGCGGCCGTGCTCCCGAACAGGAGCCGCTCGATGCGGGAATGGCCGACCTGGGCCACCACCAGCAGGGACCGCGGATCCGCCAGGGCCACCAGCTCCTCGGCCGGGCTGCCCCACTTCACCTCGAGCGTCGTCCCGGCATAGGGTGCCACCCACTGCTGGAGGTGGTCCCGGGCGTGGTCCTCCATGGCCTGGAGCCAGGCCGGGTCCGGCAGGGCGATCTGCGCCTCGGGCAGCATCGGCGCCGGCGGCTGCAGCACGTGCACCACCACCAGCGGGACCTCCAGCCTCGAGGCCCAGGCGGCGGCCTTGGCCAGGGCCGCCCGGGAGGCCTCGGAAAAATCCACCCCGACGATGACGCGGTTCAACATGGAAGCCTCCCGGGAACACCCCCAACATAGCCTCCCGTCCCATCGGGGGCCAGAGGCAATTCCAGATACGGCTGTCCCATCAACGAAACCAGGCGTGCGGCCTGGACACTTGGGATGACGCCCCCGCGAGTGCGCACCGCCTCTCCGTACGACGCTGGTCCTTGAAATAGATGTTTAGACATGTATATTGAGGACGGGGAGGAACCCATGATCACACTCAGACCGGGCAGCGAACGTGGACATTTCGATTTCGGCTGGCTGGACACCCAGCACAGCTTTTCCTTCGGCACCTACCAGGATGCCAGGCACGAGCGGTTCCGGAGCCTCCGGGTCCTGAACGAGGATCGGGTCCAGCCGGGCCAGGGCTTCGGCACCCACGGGCACCGGGACATGGAGATCCTCACCTGGGTGCTGTCGGGGGCCCTGGCCCACGAGGACAGCCAGGGCAACCGGGACACCCTCAAGCCCGGGGACGCCCAGCGCATGACCGCGGGCACGGGGATCCGGCACAGTGAGTTCAACGCCTCGAACCGGGAGCTCGTGCACTTCCTCCAGATCTGGGTCCTCCCGGAACGGGAGGGGCTGCAGCCGGGCTACGAGCAGAAGACGTTCCGACGGGAGGACCGTCTCGGGCGTTTCGCGCTCATCGCTAGCCGCGGCGGCCGGAAGGGTTCCCTGCATTGGAACCAGGATGTGGACCTCTGGTCGGCGGTGCTGGAGGAAGGCAGAGAGTTGGGTTTGCCCCTGGCGCCAGGCCGGGCCGCCTGGGTCCAGGCGGCGTCCGGCACGGTCGAGGTCAACGGGGTGACCCTGGCCGCGGGGGACGGGGCCAGCGTGGAGGGTGTGACCGGCTTGAGCCTGCGGGGCGCAGGCAACGCGGAGGCGCTGGTCTTCGACCTCGCCTGAACGGACCGGGCTACAATGTTCCCGGTTCCCCTGGAGGCCCCGTGCACCGTTCCGTCCTCGCCTGCATCCTCGTCATCCTGCCCGCCCTCCCGGTGGCCGCCCAGGCCACCGGTTCGAAGGCTGCTGCTCCGGCCAGGATCACCACCGCCAGCGGCCTGGCCTACGTGGACGTCGTCCCGGGGTCCGGCCCTTCCCCGAGGAGGGGCCAGACCTGCGTGGTGCACTACACCGGTTGGCTCTCGAAAAAGGGCAACCGAGGCAAGCAGTTCGACAGCTCCCGCAATGGCGGCGCCCCCTTCTCCTTCCAGGTGGGCGTGGACCAGGTGATTAAGGGCTGGGATGAAGGGGTGATCTCCATGAAGAAGGGCGGCCGGCGCACCCTGTACGTCCCCGCCGCCCTCGGCTATGGCGACCAGGGCGCCGGAGGCGATATCCCCCCCGGCGCCGACCTCATCTTCGACGTGGAACTGCTCGACCTCAAATAGACCTCGCCCCAGGAGCACAAAGGAGCAGCCATGGCCTCCAAGCCCAGCACCGTCGCCTTCCTGGTGGACCAGATGGCAGACGCAGGCGCCGTCACCGCCAAAAAGATGTTCGGCGACTACGGGGTCTTCCTGGATGGCAAGATGATCGCCATCATCGGGGACGACCGCCTGTTCTTCAAACCCACCGACAAGGGCCGCGCCCTCTTCACGGACGTCACCGAAGCCGTCCCCTACCCCGGCGCCAAGCCCTGCCTCCTGGTCGCGGAGGAGGCCTGGGACGACCGCGACTGGCTGTCCACCCTGGCCCGGGCCACGGCCGACGAACTCCCCGTCCCAGGGAAAAAACCCAGGAAGCCTGGCAAGGGCTAAGCACAAAGGTCAGCTGTCCGGTTAAGGTGGAAGCCTTCCGGAGACCGCCATGCTGCCATCCCGAGCCATCCACCTCCTGCTCATGCCCGCATGCCTGTTCGCGGCCGCGGTGCCCGCCCCCAAGGTGGTCAAGCTGGACACCCAGGGCAAGGGCTACCTGCCCATCCTGAACGGCCCGCCGGAAACCGGCAGCATGCGCTCGGGCCTGGTGGAGTTGGCGCCGGGCAAGGCCGTGGGCGAGCACAGCACCGGGGCCAACGAGGAGCTGCTGATCGTCCTGGAGGGGACCGGCGAGTTCCGCATGGCGGGAGAGACCCTGCCCCTGACGGCGGGCAGCGCGCTCTACTGCCCCTCCCACCACACCCACGACGTCTTCAACACGGGTGCTGGAACCCTTCGCTACGTCTACGTGACGGCTTCCACCCGGGTGACCCCGGCCCAGCCGGGCATGGTTCATTAGGCACGGTTGGCTGGCTGATCGAAATCCGCAATGCTGGTCCGTCCTCAGACCAGGCGCTCGGCACCTGAGGCCCTGGCCAGTTTCCGGTCAAAGGTCAACATTTTCCTCGCCCCTTGGCTCTTGGCCTGGTGCAGATTCAGGTAATCCGCGAAGTCGGCTGGCCCATCCTTGAAATCATCCAAGGCGGAGAGGATCTCCGCCCCCCGGTCCATCCGGATCGTTGGCTGGAGGGCGAGATTGAGCAGGGCCTGATGGACCTGGGACCGGTTCCAGCCGACGGCTTTCAGCACCCAGGCCACTTCGAGGAGCACCGTAACCGGGACCAGGATGTCCCTGGCCCGTTCCAAGGTCTGACGGGCCAGCGGCGATTGCTTCGGATCATCGCCGAGAATGGCCCGGACGAGAATGTTGGTATCCACGGCGATCATCGGTCACTTCGCTCGCGCACAGCCGCCTGGATGGCCGTGTTCACAGTCACGGGTTTGGCAGGAACCGGCGCACCTGCGGCAATCTGCCAGAGCTCTTCCCAGGAATGGTGATGGATGGGACGGACCCGCACTTCGCTTCCGTCCAGTACGAAACTCAGCTGGGAGCCTTTGCCCAGGCCGAGAGCCTCCCGGATGGACAGCGGTATGGTGACTTGTCCTTTGCTTGTCAGGATTGCCTTCGGGCTCATGTCGGTATCTCCATCCTTACAGTTTCTACTTTTTCCTTACCGTCGCAAGAGGGGACGTTCCCTGGTTGTGCCTTGGCCTATCCATCTCCACATCCTCCCGCCGCGTCCTGAGGTGCGACCAGCCCTTGACAGTCGGGCGGTAAGCCCTAGATTCTCCTTGCGGCAATAAATAATTATTGAACAAAATCAAGGAAGCCAATGACTCAAAAAGTTGATCAAGCTCACGGTTTTAAGGGGGACCCCTCGTGCCACAGCCAGCAACGTGCATGGGCCAGGCTGTCCCGGGCAGCCCTGCCTTCCCTCCTGGCCATGATCGGGGCCTATGTCAAGGCCGCGGATCTCACCGTGATCAACGGTACTGATTCGAATATAATGGCACCGCTTACCTTTAAGAGTTACGGGATGCCGAGCTGCGAAATACCACATAAAATCATTGGGCCCAAACAGAAGTACAATGTATCTTCAGGATTTTGCTTTCTTACCAGGGTAAATATATTTGTTGTTGATGAAAGCGGCAAACCAAGGAAAGAAATAGGGTTATATCAGGCAAATTATCCTGATGGCTCCACAGGTTATGATTATGTATGGAGGGTTAATCTTGATGAAAACGGCAAGATCAAAGCGGAAATAAAGAGTGTCAGTAGCGGTGCGTCGGGACCATCTAGGGAAGAATTCAATGAGTTCAAGAATAGACAACCCTGAACACCCCCCGATCCCGTGGTAGTCGCAGTGAATTTTCAGCCTGCCTCCTCGGAGCCGCGGCGCCCGCCCCCAAGGTCGTCAAGGGGGGTACCCAAGGCTTGCGCTACCTGCCCATCCGGAATGGCCCTCCGGAGACCGGCAGCATGCGCTCAGGCTTGGTGGAGCTGACGCCGGGCAGGGCCTTGGGGGAGTACAGCACGAGGGGGCACGAGGAACTGCTGATCGTCCTGGAGGGGACCGGCGAGTTCCGCATGGCAGGCGAGACCCTGCCCCTGACGGCGGGCAGCGCGCTCCACTGCCCCTCCCGCCGCACCCTCATCGCCTTCACCACGGGCGCCGCCCCCTGCGCCATGTCCATGTCACGGCCTCAACCCGGCTGACTCCATCCCAGCCGGGCATGGGTCATCAGGGTTCGCCATAGGATTGGGGGAGGCAACTCAACTTGGGTTGCAATTTTTTATTTATTTATTATCATGGACCCAGGATGAAATTAGACCTTATTTGTATGGTTTAATTATTTTCGATTTGGATAATTATATGAATAAATAAATAAAAAAGGGGTTCCTCCTGGGCCTGTTCATCCTTGCCCTTGGCTGTGGAGGGCACGGTAGCACCGGGTCCACGCCGAAACCCGGCGGCAACCCAACGCCCAACCCACCAACCAGTCCCACCCCCCCAGTTCCAGGCGGCACCTTCACCTTCCATACCCCAGGTCCTCACGCCAGCCACCTGCCCCTGGACCCGAACGACGTGGCCCAGCCGACCGTCACGCCCCAGGGCTTCCAGGATAGCGCCTCGGTGCTGGTCTATGCGGACCAGGGTGGCCGCCAGTATGTCCTGCTGGCCCGCCGGGCACCTTGGCTCGGCGGACACGGAACCTGGGGCGTCTTCATGGGCAGCGTGGAACCAACGGACCTGGATGGATCGGGCAATAGGAGCTTCTCCCGGGCAGCGGAGCATGAACTCTATGAAGAGTAAATAACGGTCTACCATTCGACGGACGCCAATGCGTTGCGGGCTTGTCCCACCCACATGAAACATTTTAGTTCCGGGGCCCGGTTCCGGACCTTCTTCCTGAAGCAGCCCTATGTGCCAGCGAGCAAGTTCAACGAGGGCTACGCGTACGTGGTGAGCCACCAGAAGCCCACGAAGTTCCGAGAAAACGATGAGTTCCGGTGGGTCCTGCTGGATGATCTCCGAGCCTGTTCAGCCAGTAACTGGACCTTCCACGATGTGGCGGGATCCCAGCACCCCATGAACCTCTTCAGCGTGTTCTTCAATATCCTCAAGGAGCCCAGTTTCAAGGCGGCGATGCAGGACCTGCCCTGATCATTCCGCCTCGCCCTCGTCCCGAAATCCGCCACGAAGGTCCCTCCTCAGCTCAATTGGGACTCGGTGGCCAGCCCCAGTGCCTCCCGAATGACCGGAGGTATGGTTACCTGTCCTTTGCTGGTAAGGGTTGCCTTTGGGAGCATGGCCGTCGTTTCTCCTCGCCTTACAATTTCAGCATATTCCTTACCTTCGCAAGAGATGGCGAGGCCTTGGCCGGCCCTTTGGGAGGGAAATAAAGGGCTAGTCAAAAATTTATTATTTATTATATTTCCTTGAGGGCTCTCCCGCCAACTTGAGTTGACTTTCGCCCATGGGCCCTCTTCTCCAGGAGAACTGCCCATGAAGGTACTTCCCTCCCTCACCCTGATCGCCCTCTTCGTGGTGGCACCCCGCGTGACCATGGCACAGACAAGAATTGACCCGAATCCAAAGCCGAAACTTCCCAGCCCACTAGGCCTGCCTGTTCCCCACAAATTATCGCTGGACATGGACCGAGGCATTTCGTAGCCTCGGGTTATGGAACTTCAGGCCCGCGCCCAGAACTTGATCAAATATACAATCGGTCTCCCCGAGAATC
>Ga0316217_10000377_pt1 | contig 64502 bp, 54 predicted proteins | sample 1anoAmetaG_FD_203633 | JGI IMG/M metagenome (GOLD analysis project Ga0316217, IMG submission 203633) | Freshwater microbial communities from Trout Bog Lake, Wisconsin, USA - 1anoA | ecosystem: Environmental > Aquatic > Freshwater > Lake > Hypolimnion/Profundal zone | place: USA: Wisconsin... | reverse complement strand
TTACGAAGAAATGGAAGAAGCCGATCATAAACTGGAAAGCGGCTATGTGCCGCTTCGCCATCCTCTTTGAAGACAGAGTACCAAAGGCCTAACAGAAGCCATTTACACAAAGTTCTTTACACCCCCCAAGCCGTACATCGTCAGGTACCGGAAGTTTATCGTCATGCACAAGCTGTGCATCGTCATTTACTGGAAGTTTGTCGTCATGTACAGGCTGTGCGTCGCCAGGTACCGGAAGTTTATCGTCATGTACAGGCTGTGCGTCGTCGTGTACCGGAAGTTTATCGTCAGGTACCGGCTGTGCCTCGCCAGGTACCGGCAATTTATCGCCCTGGACAAGCTGTACATCGTCATGTGCCGGCTGTACCTCGCGGGAAACCGGCGACACCTCGGGGGGCCGGCCTCCGCAGGGGGGAGGGGCGAGGCTGCCGCCCCCACCAAAGGGGACGGCAGGTAATGGGCACGTTGACCAAAGGCGGTTAAGGGCGGGCGGAGGAGGAAAAAAAGGGGCTACCAGATCGGTAGCCCCCGGAGACCGTAACGCCAATGAGCTAATTGCGGGGAAACCGCGCCTCAGGTGATGAACGTGCTGACGACGGCGGACCAGGGCCCGGCTCCGTCAGGGCCGTACGGCCTCATCCTGAAGAAGGTGTTGCCGGCATTGAGATCGGTCATGGCCATTTTCGCGGGGTCGAGGAAGATTGCCTTGTGAGACCAGTCCTTCTCCACGGAAGGGTCCTGGTAGTTGACGTGGATCTCGAGGACAAGCGCACCCGGAATGACGCTGGAAAAGCCTGTCGCGCTGCCGCGTGGTCCTTCGTTGGTGACGTTGAAATCAACGGATGCCGCCAGGGGGAGCCTCGTCCTGCTGGTGCTTCTCCGCTCCTGGATCACGTTGAATCCCGAGGTAAGGAGCGCGTCCGGGTTCCGTGCCGAAACCGCCTCGAGATGCGAGGCGACCTCATCAAGCATGACGACGACCTCCTCCTTGATCTTGTCGCGCGCGGCCACCAGGAGACGGTCGCCATTGCTGGCCAGATGATACGCTGCCTCGTACCGGTCAATCCCATCGAAAAGCTGCTCCCTCGTGGTCGTGTTCGCTCCCCAGGCCGAATCGAGAAAGTTCTCGTTGCCGGTCAGGCAACGTCTTACTTTGCCGAAAAAGGTGAGGGCCTTAAAGGGGGGTAAATAGCGATAATCGCGCTTTATCATGCGCTGCTTCATGCATACCTCCTTCGCTGCGGTATTTGATTGGGCTGACGAGTTCGGAAGCTCGTCCGATCGGATGGGGCATGGTGTGGATTGGTGAGAAGTCGTTAACAAATGATAGCCGGTGCGCACGACAATGCAAGGGTAAATAGTTAGCCCGAGGTTTTTCGTGCGCCGCAAAAAAAAAGGCCCCTCCGCACGGTGCGGGGGGCCATTGTCGGCTACGGTCAACTACCCGCACCAGATTGATGAGAGGTTCAGGCGGCCGTCGCCGGCGCTTGTTGCCACGGCAGGCGGCGGCTCTGCCGTCGGCCTCAGCTGCGCCAGCGGTTCCGGTAGGCCCCCAGGGCCTTCATCAGGGAGCGGTACAGCGGGGTTTGCCTCGGCTGGTAGCTGACGCGCCCCGAGCTGCCGATGGACCTGCCGGTCGGCAGGTTCAGGGACTGGCTCTTCTGGACGCCCAGCACCTGGCTCGGATAGATGCTGCGGTAGCCCACCATCAGGAAGCTCACCACGCAGGCGATGGCAGCGAACGGGGCGATCTGGGGGCCGAAGAGCTCCATCGCCATGACCGACGCGGCTATCGGGGTGTTGGCGGCCCCGGCCAAAAGGGCGACCATCCCTATGGCCGAGTAGGCGGCCAGATATTGGGGGGCGAAAAGCTGGGCGAACAGGTTCCCCGCCGAGGTGCCGACGAAGAACACCGGGGTCAGCACGCCGCCGCTCCCGCCGCTTCCCAGGGTGACGGAGGTGGCCACGCTCTTCCAGAAGCATGCGGCTACCGGAATGGCCTCCCCCTTGAGGCCGGAGTCGATGGTCCTAAGCCCCAGCCCGAGGTAGTCCCGGGAGACCAGGCTGCCGATCGCCACCAGCAGGACCCCTCCCAAACAGGCGCGCAGGGTCCAGTGCCAGCTCAGGCCGTCGAAGAGCCGATGCCCCAGTCTCATGGTTTCTATCAGCATCAGGGCGAAGAGGCCGCACCAGATCCCCAGCAGCACCATCTCGAAAAAGCTCCAGCCCCCCAGCTGCGGCAGCAGGCAGGCCGGTGCCTGCACGAAGCGCGCGCCGAGGGTCGAGGCGACGTGATAGCCGACCACGCCGGCGACGAAGGAGGGGAGCAGCACGTCGTAGAGCATCTGGCCGAGCACCAGCACCTCGACTCCGAACAGGGCGCCGGCGATCGGCGTGCCGAAGACCGTGGCGAAACCGGCGCTGATGCCGCAAATCACCAGCTTGCGCCGGTCCACGTCGTCCACCCGCAGCAGGTCCGCCAGCCCCGACGCGAGCCCCGCGCCGATCTGGGCGCAGGGGCCCTCCTTGCCCGCGGAGCCGCCACCCGCCAGGGTCAGCACCGTGGCGACCAGCTTCACCGGCACCACCGCCAGGGGGATCTTCCCCATCCTCTGGTGCACCGCCTCGATCACCTTCTCTGTCCCGTGCCCGGTCGCCTCGGGGGCGAGCCAGCGCACCAGGGCGGTCGTCACCACGAGGGTGAGGGGGAGGAAGAGGTAGTAGGATGGGAAACTGCCCGCGAGGTCGGAGCTCCAGGCGAGGGCCCGCAGGAACCCGGTGGTGGCCAGGCCGACGATGATGCCGACCATGGTGGCGTACCACGACCATTTGACGACGCTGGCCAGCAGGGTGAACTGTTCGGTGAGGTGGCGTCGCATTGCTGAATCCTTGTGCTGAATGCAAAAAAGCCCCGATCCGAGGCTGGCTGGCCAGGAACCGGGGCTTCAGTCGGGAGGCTGCTAGGGGATGACGACGAAATCGTCACGCCGGTTCTTCGCCCAGCTCGCCTCGTCGTGCCCCGCCGCCACCGGCTTCTCCTTGCCGTAGCTGATGGCGCTCAGCCGCTCCCGGGGGACGCCGAGGTTGACCAGGTACTGCACCGCCTCCTGGGCGCGCTTTTCACCCAGGGCGAGGTTGTAGTCGTCCGAGCCCCGCTCGTCGCAGTTCCCCTCGACCCGGACCGTTCCCTTGGCGAACTTCTTGATCGCATCGGCATCCTGCGCCAGGGTGCGGCGGGCGGCTTCGGTCAGCTTGGGGGAATCGAAACCGAAATAGATCGTCGCCAGCCCCTGCTGCAGGGAGGCCTCTTCCCGGGCGGTCTCCTGCGCCTCTGCCTGCTGCTTGGATTCCGGCGCGGCCGCCTGCTGCAGGGCAGGGCTCTGGGCCGGAGCGCTCTGCTCCGCCGCGCTCTGCTGGACCTGCTTCTGGACGGGCGCCTGCACCGGGGCCTCGCTCTTGGGCGCGACCTGCGCCTGCGCCACCGGGACCACCCCTTCGTCCTTCTTGACCTCTGCCCCCTGCTTGGCGCAGCCGCCTGCCAGCAGGGCGCCGCAACACGCCACCAGGAATAAACTCCCAACCCTTCTTTTCATTTCCAACCTCCGTTGACTCCACCCCTCCGGGGGACGATTGACCAGCGCCCAAGGCGCCGGCATGGATGATCCAGTGTTTGTTGTTGAACAGAGGTGACAATTGTGCAACAATCATTGGTATGCCTATTATTTGCATACAACCGATGGAAGTCAACAGTTTTTTTAGGGTTGCAGGAGTTCGCCATGGCTGACACGAACCAGAGGGTGGCAGAGATCATCGACAACATACGCCGGGTCTTCCAGGTGGTTAACGAGCAGTCCAAGTCGGCGGAGAAGGAAACCGGCCTGACCGGGCCCCAGCTCTGGGCCATCAAGACCATCGCGGAGGGCGCTCCCATCAAGGGGGCGGAGCTGGCGCGCCGCATGTACCTGCATCCGACCACCGTGGTCGGCATCCTCGACCGGCTGGAGGCGCGCGGCCTGGTGACCAGGACCCGCTCCGCGGTGGACCGCAGGATCGTCGAGGTCGAGTTGACCGGGCAGGGGAGGGAGCTGGTGGCCGGCTCGCCGGAGGTCGCCCAGGGGATGCTCGTGCGGGGGCTGGAGAGCCTGCCGGCGGAGAAGCTTTTGAGGATATCTGAAGGGCTGGAAGAGCTGGTGAGCATTCTGGGGGCGAAGGAGGTCCCGCCCCGCCTGATACTTTCGACGGAGGTAAACCTCCCCGGGGAGGAGAGCCCGTAGGGCCGTTCGGCTTCCCCTTTGCGCAGGCTCCAGCAAGAAAAAGGATTCAGGTCTAGCGGCCCGAGTCCTTTTTTTATTCCGGCAGGGGCGGGCAACGCCGTGGATGAAAATAATAACAATGAGTATGCACTGTGGTTACGGCATGGCAGGGAGCGGACGAGCTTAGGGAGCATGTCAGGGGAGCGACCGTTTTCTGGATGCGATGGCCTTGCGAGTTCGCGGCAGGCCCTCTGAATCGGCCGGCCTATGGATAGGTACTACACAGAGGGCTCCGCACGACGGAGCCCTTTTCCTTTTGTGCCGTGACCCGGCCGGGGCGGAATGCCGAAGCTGGCCTCCCGCGCCTTGCCCCCCTGCCGGAGGACGAGGAAGCCCAGGAAAGTGCGGGAGGTTTATACGCCTTTAGGGGGGAGAGCCTTATTTATAGCCGCTGCCGATGGCCGAGAAGGGGAGCGAGAGCCCGAGTTCGGGGACCTGGCGTGCCACCCAGGCGGTGAAGGTGTTGCTGTTGGGGCCGGGGAAGGCCTTGTAGGTCTCGGGCCAGGGGTAGGCGCGGGCGGCCCGGTCGACTGCGCTGATCAGGTCATCCACTCCCTTGCCGATGTGCTGGTTCAAAAGTCTCGGCTTCTCGCTGAACCAGTAGCGATCGGGCGCGTCCTTTGCGATGCGCACCAGCGACAAGCCGCTGGATTGCCGCCACCCGATGACTTCATAGACAGTGTAGGAGGGCTCGCCGGTATGCTTGGCCGCGAACCAGGTGTGGATGGCGAACCAGCCGCGCCAGCCCCAGGTCGGCGCGCCGTACACCTGCAGCACCGCTTCCTTGGTGACGGCCGGGTCCGGCGCGATGCCGGCGGACTCGCGGCTCGCCGTGCGCCAGTCCTTGCTGGCGCAGCCGGCGACGAAAAAAAGCAGTAAACCAAGCACGAGCGGGGTTCTCAAAGGCGGCCTCCATTAGGGCAATTGCTGCAATGCTCATTATGTAACTCACCCCGCCGTTGAGTCAACCGTTACCGCGCCGGCAGGGGGCACTGCCGGGGGGGGGGGGGCGCTGCCGGGTCGGGTTGCCGGTCGCCGCCGCGTCGGAGCTAGGCAAATTAGCAGCGCCGGCGGGACGTTCAGGGCGCGTAGCATCAGGCACTAGACCGCGCGGTAAACGGTCCGGCGGGTCTCCAACCCGCAACGGGATCGCCCCGGGCTTTCTGCTCGGTTCCGGGGCAAGGCCATAGGGGAGGTTGCACTCAAAAAAAAATCCCCTGAGCCAGGTAAGGCTTAGGGGATTTTCCTGTGTCAGAGGCGCTCTTCGCAGCCGAGGTCCGCTCTTTTGGCTAAATCCTGATTTTTCTCCTCAACAATCCGGCGCCCGCAAGGCCAACGCCCAGAAGCAGGAAGGTGCCTGGCTCGGGTACGGCGGTGGTATCGGACTTTACGTTGCTGAAGGTGTAGCGCAGATCTTCGAATCCCGCATCGCCAAGCCCGGCAAGGTCCTCGAAGCCAACCGCAGTCCCGCCGTAGGGCCCGGTGTAAGCGGCGTCCACCCACGCGTGAGCATATCCGTCTGCGTTACGCGAGGCGGGACCGGTATACCAGTTCAGATCCAGTCCGACATTGGGACCAGCCAGGACGTTAAAGATCAACTCCGTGCCAGCCGCAAAGTTCCCGAGATCGACCTGGTCTCCGGTAACGCTACCATGATTCAAAAAGATCCAGTTGCCGCCGACCAGGGCGGGATTGGCATTTTGATGGGGGTTGGCCGGCGAAGCGAGATACAGGTAATCGTCGTAAAGGCCGCTGCCGGTGAGGTAGGTGGCAATGACCTCACCGCCGGTTGCGATAACCGACGCGCCAATGACGGGGCTTCCCTGACCTGCATACGGAACGATAGTCGCCCAGGCATTGACGGAAACACCCAGGATCATGGCACACACCAAAAGAATTTTCCTCATTGCGGCCCTCCGATACGGCGAAAATAAAATACAGTATCTGGGCTGCAACATGCGTTCCAAGCTGCAAGGAGCCGATTTTACGGGCTATAGCTTTCTTGCAACCCGGGAGGCGACAGCTGTTTTGTAAAATCCGTCGACAAAGAGTACGGAAAACCTTACAGGCAATCGCCTCGGCATTGGGGTTAAGAGGTGGAAATTGGGCCGTTATCCGACCGATGGTGCCATTGAGTCAACTGTTACCGGCTCTGGGTGCCTTCCAGCCTCTCCAGGGCAGCCTTCACCTGTGCCAGGTACTCTGCGCCCACCTTCGGGAAGTCCGGCGGTTTCCCGTTTGGCTGCGCGAGCCTCCCCCGGGCGCCCCCCGCGTGGTCTGCCGGCGGCGCCCCACCTTTGCCATCATAGGGAGTGCAGAGGTCAGGCACGGCGCCGTCGGGACCCTGCATCGGGGCGGCTTTTTGCGTTTCGTCGAGCAGATGCGAGAGCACATCGAAGGGGAGGCTGAAGTAATGGGCAAGTTTAGCCGTCACCTCGTGCGGTATCCTCTCCGGCGGGAGCTCGTCGTTCTCTATCCTGGCGAGTTCGGACGGCGCAATTTCTACGGAGGTCGAGACGATATCCGGAATAAGCTTGGTGAAAGCGATGACATCCCTCAGGTACTGGCCGAAGGTAAGGTCGTTCTTGGCCAGCGAGGCGTTCGCCTTCTCAATGGCCGCCAGCCGCTCTCTCACAAATATGTTGACCGGAGCGTCCAGGACCCGATCGATCAGATTGTGGACCAGCAGGTTCATGGATGGCGTGATCTCGATCTCACCGCGCTCCCATCTGCCGTAGCTGTTGCGCCCGATATGGAGCAGATCGCAAAGCTCGTTCAGGCTCATGTTAAGGACCCGGCGCAAGGTCCTCAACTCCGCCGGGGCCAGGATCGGCTTGGCGCCAAACTCCAGGGCTATGCGCTTCTTGTCGATCTCCAGGCTTTGGGCCTGGGTGAAGGTAATCTCCCCGCAGGCGGGACAGCTCTCGCAATCGATGCCGCGCAGGAGATGATCCTGCCCGTCGATCGTGAGGTCCAGATCCGTCTTCGCGCTCTGATAGTCGGCTGCAAAACAGTTGGTGCAGATCATATCCTTCCGCCTTACTTGTTGTTGAAGGAGGTCAGCCTCCATTCGATGAATTCGTTGGTTTGAGGATGGTAGTTGCTGCAAACCTCGCAGTACACCTCCAGGTCCTTGCAGCTCGAGCCCCGGATCACGTAGTGGGTGTTGTCGGGGCTGCTCGCGCGCAGGCTGGTTGCGGGCATCGCCCTGACAATCTCCGCCGCCTCCCTGATGACCTTTTCCAGGTCGGCCTCGTACAACCGGTCCCGCAGCATGTCCGCCGCGCAATCCCTGGTCCTGCGCAGCTTCCCCGCCAGGTAGGCCTCCTGAATCGATCGCAGCACCCGACTGTCCAGGCCGTTTCCCATTGGTGTCATGAAGGGGATCCTCATGCCGCGGCACCAATTGGTATCGGTGTGAATTATACCAATTGGTGCGCGGCCGTCGAGCTGGTTTGGGGCGTGTGCCACGGGCCGAGGGGGAGCCAGGTGTCGTCCGGCGACCCCGCGCCTCACTCGGAGGAAGCCCGGGCCGCCTCCGGATGGAATCCTGACTCAGGGGCCGGCAGCGGGCGCCCTGCGTCGTCGGGGTATGCCGAGATGCGCAGCGAATTGCCCAGCACCGTGAGGCTGGAGGCCGCCATCGCCAGGGCGGCCAGCAGCGGGTGCAGCAGCCCGAGGGTGGCGGCCGTCAGGGCGATGGCGTTATACCCGAAGCTCCAGGCGAAGTTGCGGCGGATGATGTTCCCCGTCTGCCTGCTGAGGCCGATGAGCCAGGGGACCTGCATCAGGCTGCCGGAGAGGATGACGACATTTCCCGCCTGCCGGGTGAGGTCGGCGCCGGCGCAAAAGGCGATGCCTGTGGTTGCGGCGGCCAGCGCGGGCGCGTCGTTGATGCCGTCGCCGATCATGGCGACGCAACTTCCGGCGGCGGTGCTCCCGGCGACCGCCTGCAGCTTCTGCGCGGGGCTGCGCGGCGCCTCGACCCGCGCTATGCCGGTCTGGCCGGCGGCGCGGGCCGCCGCGGGGAAGCGGTCGCCGGAGAGGAGCACGCTGGCGATGCCGAGCGCCCCCAGCGCCTCGACGCATTGCCGAGCCGCGGGGCGCACCGCGTCGGCGAAGAGCAGCCGGCCGCGCAGCTTGCCGTCCCAGGCCACCTCCACGACGGTGCCGTCGCCATCCCGCGCCGGACCCGCCGCCTCGGGAGACGCCACGCCCGCCGCGGCGAGGAAGGCTCCGGTGCCGGCCAGCAGCTGTCTGGTGACTCCCTGCCAGGTGACCGCTCCGCTCATGCCGCCACCCGGGGAGACCTCCACCTGCGACACGAAGCCCGGCTGGCAGCCGCGCCGGCTAGCCTCCGCGGCGACGGTCCTCCCCAGGAGGTGCCCGCCGGCCGATTCCAGGACGGCGAGGCGGCCCAGCAACTCCCCCTCGTCCACGGTTTCATCGACGATCTGGATCTCCTGCAGCACCGGCCGGCCTTCGGTGAGCGTGCCGGTTTTGTCGAAATAGATCAGGTCGGTCCGAGCCATCTCTTCCATGACGCTGCCGCCGCGCACCACGATCCCCGCCCGAGCCGCGCGCGCTATGGCGAGCGAGGTCGCCAGCGGGGTGGCGATCCCCATGGTGCACGGGCAGGCGACCACCAGGACGGAGAGGGCGCTCAAAAGCCCCCGCCCGAGGTCTCCCAAGAGCGACCAGCAGAGCAGGGAGCCGACGGCGACCACCAGCAGCACGGGGATGAAGAGGGTGGCGGCACGTTCGGCGACGCGCTCGGCCCGGGACTGGTTGCGCCAGGCCGCGTCGATCATGGCGACGACGCCGTACAAAAGGAGCTCGGCCCCGGTGCGCTCCGCCTGGACCAGGAGGCTCCCCGCCCCGTTGATGGTGCCGGCCAGGACCTGGTCTCCCGGGCCGCAGCGCCGCGGCAGGAACTCTCCGGTGAAGGCCGCCTCCTCGATGCAGCTATTCCCCTCCCGGATGCGGCCGTCCACCGCGACGCGCTCGCCGGGCCGGACCCGGATCAGGTCGCCGGGGCGCAGGGCCGGGAGGTCGACCTCCTCGGCGCCCGCGGGGGTGACCCGCAGCGCGCCGGCGGGGAGCAGGGACTCCAGGCTGTGCATCAGGTCGGCGGCGCGCGCCTTGGCGCAGGACTCGATGAACTTGCCGCAGGTGACCAGCACCGGCAGCATGGTCGCCGTGTCGAAATAGACCGCGCCGCTGCCGCGCAGCGCGCTGACGGCGCTGACCGAGAAGGCGGCCAGCGAGCCGCAGGCGATGAGGGCATCGAGGCTGACCTTTCCGGCGGAGCATTCGCGCAGGGCGCCGGCGAGAAACGGAGGGATCAGGATGGCGAGGGCGGGGGCGGCCAAAGCCAGCAGCACGAGGCGGAAGACGGGGACGGTCCCGGCCTCGATGCCGCCGGAATAGAGCAAAAGGGAAATCATCATGATGTTCATGGCGAGCAGGGTGCCGAAGCCCAGCCGCAGCAGGTTCCAGTCCCGCTCTCCCTGCTGCTTCCCGATGATGGCCGCCACCACCCGGCAGGCGTGGCAGCAGTAGACCTGCTCCGGGCCCGCGGAGCCGGCGGCGGAGACCGGCAGCCCGCAGTGGGCGCAGGCCGGTCGGGCTCCCCTAGTTGGCGCCGCCGCGTCCATGGACCCCTCCGGTGCAGCCGGGTTTCCTGGCATCCGTGGCGCCGAGCTCCGAGGAACAGCCGAGCAGGTGATGAAAGACGGTGGCGCCCCGCAGCGCGGTGGCGAGCCCGAGGGTGATGAGGATGATCCCGCCGGCCTTGGGAGCCCAGCTGCGCAGGTGGATCCCCGACAGGCGGGTGGCGCCGCCCAAAAGCAGCAGGGGGAGCGCCGTTCCGAGCCCGAGGGCGCCCATGGTGAGCATCCCGGTCCCAACGGAGCCGGACTGCAGCGCGTAGGCGAGAAAGGCGAGGACGATCGGGCAGGGGAGAAAGCCGGTGGCGAGCCCCAGGGCGAGAGCCGCACCGGGTGATCGGCCCGTGAGGAGGCCCCGGCACAGGGTGACCAGCACGTTTTCCCCGATGCCGCCCGGCGCCTTGATCCGGACCGGCAGCAGCCCGAGCACGCTCAGCCCCATCAGCAGGATCGCCCCCCCGGCGGCGAAGCTGAGCAGGTTCTGGAACTGCCCCTGGCGCAGCAGACAGGTTTCCAGAAAGCTGCCGGCGTAACCGGCCGTTGCGCCGAGGAACAGGTAGCTGAACAGTTTTCCCGCCAGCCAGAGCAGCTGGCCGGCAAGCATCCTGGCGCCGTCTTTCCCCAGGGAGAGGTGCAGGGCGAATCCTCCGCACATGCCGAGGCAGTGGGCAAAGCCGAGGAGCCCGCCGGCAAATCCAATCCAGATGTGGTGTCCCGTGGCGTCCATGGCGCTCCAGTCGAACTTGGGTGGTGAGGCCTGCGGCTGTCCCCCCCGTCCATACACCCTCCGGGAGAGGGGACCTCAGGCCGGGAATCCGGGGTGACGGTGCTATTTTCTGCGCCCGGGGCGGGGCCAGCGGCGGCCACGCCGAGCGGGTTCAAATCCGGCTGGCCAGGGCGCGCACGAGGAGCACCAGGTACCAGCGGTGTTCGGGCGGGACCACGCGCTCCAGCACGGGCTCGTGACCGACACCGGTCAGCATGGCGCGGAGCAGCTCTCCGTCGCGATAGGATGCCATTTTCCCGGAGCGCAGGTCGGCGGGCCGGGGGGTGTAGCTTTGCCCGACCGGGCCGTCGCCGGCGCCGCCATCGCCATGGCAGAACACGCAGTAATAGGTGTAGTACACCCGGGCCCGGGCCAGATGGTCCGCGTCGCGTGGCAGCGGATTTATGAGCCCGGCTGCCTGGCTGGCGGAAGGGAGCCGGTCGGGAGGATGCACGCCCTGGGTGCCGGGCGGAATGTTCGGCAGGGACATCTGGAAGTCGCGGATGTGGTGCTGCACCCTCATGCGGGGGCCCTCGTAGAGTACGAACCCGAAGAGGGCCGCCACCAGCAGGGGTGGGATAAGGAGCAGGGGAATAAATTTCTTCATGATGGGTCCCCGTTGCCAACAGGTGGCATGCAACCGGTCCAGCTGGGTTCGTTGATGCCGGACGAGCCTACTTCCTTGAGCCGGTTCGGTCCGGCCCTAACGGCTGCGCCTCAGGGAGCCTCAGCAGCTGGCGCCGCGGCGCCACCGAGCTGTTCGGCTCCTCCGTGGAGTAGATGGATTCTGCCGGCGTGTCGGGAAGCTGGCCGAAGTCCCAGCGCCTGGGAGCGTCCGGGATGAGGCAGTACACCAGCCAGCCATAGCCCGCGATACAAGTGCTGAACAGCACGATGATCAGCCATCCCCAGGGTCCGGATAGCTCGTGCTCTTCCGAGTACCATTTTGGTTCTGACATAGGCGCCTCACCAGTTGGGCGGTTTGCAGCTCCTGGCCACCAGAGTTACGATCGTAAAGGATGCGCTTGCCACGGCCAACAGGATGAGAACCAAGGGCACGACGCTCAGCAAGGATTTCATCAAGGAGGCGCCACCCTTCACCTCGGTGCGCTCTCGCGTATCATCCTCCTCCCTGGGAAGCCAGAGTGCGGCGTAGGTGAGCCAGAAGAGGAGCATGAGCGCCACCCCGACCAGGAGCGTAGCGACGATCCACTGGTGCTGCTGCACGTACAGGTTAAGCATCATGACGGTCGCCTCCCGTCCACTCCCGCCGGCTCTTCTCGACGGGCTCACCGCCTGCAGGAATCCCGCTTTGCAGCGGCAGATAGCGGGCCCGGTCCTGGCGGGAAAACTGGCCGCCGCGGACCGCCCAGAGAAAGAAGGCGCCGATGCAGCCGATCATCAGCACCAGAAAGCCGAGCCACATGCATAAAAAGGTCGTTCCTTCCATCGGGCTGTTCATTGCTAGAAATGTCCTCCAAAATACTTCGAGAGATCTTCAGCGCCCTCCTTGCTGCTCCCGGGCGTCATCCACCCGTTACCTGACAGCAAAGACTTGAATCGGCGGATTATTTTACGCATAGCACCCTCCGGAGCATGTCATCGGCGGAACATTTGAATGTGCCTTTTGGAGTATCAGCAGTCCATTTGACGTTGGTAACTCCTCTGCTGACATCAGCAATCACAATTTGGTCAGGAGACAAGCCTTTCCCTATCGACAGCGCCGACTCCCTCTGCAGATTAGCTTCGGAACTCGCGCAGCCGCAGGCAAGGCAGATGAAGATCAGTAGTGCGATATGTTTGTTCATACCTATCCCCCCGCTACGTTGGATGAGTCACTTCCCGATGTCGCGTCCTTCCCGGCCGGGCGGCTGGTAGGGATTCTTCCAGTTTCCCAGGTACGAGGCGTCGATGCCGCGCGGCTCGAGGCCGGCGTCGGTGTAGCCCAAGAAGGAAACTCCGAGATAATTGGCCAGATCCCAGATCTTCTCGCTTTCCAGGTGCCGCTTGAAATAGGGCATCCCGGTGCCCGTTATGCCGTTCATGATCTGGTAGTAGAAGATCCCGCCGATGTACTTGTTCTCCACCAGATGCCGACGCAGCGTGGTGAAGTTGAGCGGAGGGGGGGTCAGGTAGCGCACCGCCGGCCCCTTCCCGTCGCCGATCGGGCCGTGGCAGTTGATGCAGAACTCCTGGTAGATGCGCTTGCCGCGCGCGAGCGCGGCCTCGGTCGCCGGATAGGGGTTGGGCATGCGCCTCCAGACCTCGGGCACCTGGCCGTGCAGCCACGCTATATTGGCGTCGGGCCCGGAGGCGTAGGCCGCACCTGCCGGCGCCTTCCAGTGCTGCTGGCGCTCCTGCCGGACATCGGCCATCTTCCCGCCCAGCGCCTGGACGTAGGCGGTCAGCTGGCGGATCTCGGGCTCCCCGAGGAATTCCCAGGACGGCATGAGCGAAAGGGGACCGGTGAACCTCGGGTTGACGAAGTGCGCCAGGTGCCAGTCGTCGGGGTGCTCGCCACCCTGCTGGGAGAGGTCCGGCCCGGTCCGCTCGCTCCCCAGGATGGCCGGCTCCTGCCCGGCGTAATCGCCGCTTTGGGCGATCCGCTCCGCGCCGATGTCCCAGTCGCCCGTCCGGATGAAGAGCGAGTGGCAGTAGCTGCAGCCGTTACGCACGTAGAGCCGGTGCCCCGCCTCCTCCTGCGCCGTCAGGGGGCGCCAGATGTCCGACGGGGTCTCCTTCATGGTGAGGGAGGGGATCCCGACGATGATGAAGGAGGAGGCCCAGAACACCAGCAGCGCGCCGACGATGAGCAGGGCGGGGGTCATTTTCATGCCGCCTCCTCCGCCCACCGCAGCTCGCCGACCGCCAGCTCGCGCCCCTGGCGCAGGGTCATGACCAGGTTGTACAGACCCACCAGCGCTCCGGTCAGGATGAAGATCCCCAGCGCCGCCCGGCAGACCATGAAGGGAGCCAGTTCGGGGAGCACCCGGTACACGGTTTCGCCGTTGTTCCAGGCGCTCCCCTGGATCAGCCCCGCCGCCGTGAGCACGAGGAAGAATCCGGTGAGGCCGAAGGTGAGCAGGCCGAACTGCAGGCTCACCAGCCGCTGCGAGTAGATGCTGCGCCCGGTCACCAGGGGGATGATGTGCCACATGGCGCCGAGCGCGATGTAGCCGCCGAAGCCGAGCATGGCGATGTGGGCGTGGCCGACGGTCCAGTTGTTGAAATGGGTGACCCGCTGCAGGTAGGGGAGCGACTGCAGCGGGCCCTGGATGCAGGTGACCAGGTACCAGACCACGCCACCCATGACGAGCCGCGCCGCCGGGTCCCCCCAGATGCGCGCCCCCTGCTGGCGGGCCGTCATCCAGAGGTTGAGCACGACGATGGAGACCGGGACCACCATGGTGATGGAGTCGACCACGGAGACGGTCTTGAGCCAGTTCGGGATGGGGGACTGCAGCACGTGGTGCCCGCCGATGTGGGTGTAGAGGGCGACCAGCAGCCAGAAGCCTGCCAGCGACAGGGTGTGGGAGTTGAGCGGGGTCCTCGCCACCCGCGGTATCACGAAATAGGCGGCCCCGGTGGCAAGCGGGGTGATCAGCAGTCCCGGCAGGTTGTGGCCCCAGAACCAGAGGAAGATGGAGTCGATCAGTCCGGGCATGGCGCCAGTCGCCGGGTGCCACATGACGTTGCCGATCGGGTAGTTGCAGGCGGTCCAGAGGAGCGCCGCGACGAAGTACCAGACCGAGACGTAGAGCTGCCGCTCGCTGCGGTTGGCGACCGTCTGGACCAGGTTGCAGATGAGGAGCAGCACCGCCAGCACCAGCGAGACGTCGGCGAGCCAGACGTATTCGCTGTATTCGCGCCCCTGCGTGTAGCCGAAGGAAAAGCATACGGGTCCGCTTGCCACCGTCAGGTTCCAGAACAGGAAGCTCGCCCAGCCGAGCGGCTCGGACCAGAGGCTGGTCCTGAGCAGCGCCGGCACGTAGTAGAGCCCGCAGCCGAGCAGCATGGTGCCGGTGAAGCCGTAGAGCATGGTGTTCACGTGAATGGGGCGCTCGCGTCCGAAGACGAGCCAGGGGATGTTGGAGAAGAACTCCGGGGCGACCAGGTGGACGGCCGAGACCATCCCGTAGATTGCCCCGACCACGAACCAGGCGGCGCCGGCCACCAGGAAGGCGAGCGCGGCGCTTTGCGGTTTATTGATGAACTTGATCATGTGGAACCCCTGCTGTTAAGCCTCTGCAAAGTGAACTCTCCGCCCGCCTTGAACAAACTTTTCGTCGCCCGGAGGGCAAGCGGTATCTACTTAATTTTCACAACAACCCCGGAAATACTCCCGAAGTCTTCTGATATGGCAATAATCGCATCACCTCCAATTGATGCAGCTTTTTCCTTTAAGAGTTTGTGAACTTCGTCGCCAGACCGGGGAATGCCGAAATTGTTAAACTTATCAATACTGACACGCCCAATTTCGGAGAAATATTTTTTGGGCTTGTCTGTTTGGTAAATGACTATCTTCCCGGGATTGGAGGCTGGATATTGCGTTCCTGTAGTCATAACCCGTTCAGTTGCACAGCCAGCCATAGATAACATCGCAGCCATAACTATGAATTTATTCATATTTTCTCCCTTTGGTCGTTGTGCCTAGTAATGTTCACGCCCCCTACCTGTGGCAGGCGAAACAGTCGTGGGTCGCGCCGTTCTTCCGGTGACAGCCGATGCAAAAACCCATCTCGAACTTGTGAGCGGTCACCACCCGGTCCATCAGCGAGACATCCCCATGGCACTCCCCGCAGTCGAAGCCCCTTTGGATGTGCATGGAGTGGTTGAAATAGGCGAATTCGGAAACCCAGTTCACCCGCTCCCAGACCACGGGGCGGTTCTGCCGGAAATGCTCCCGCAGCAGGGCGATGTACGGGTAACTCCTGATCACCCGCTGGTGGCACAAAAGGCAGGTCTCAAGCGGCGGAATGCCGGCCCGCGAGGAGCGCGCCACCTCGGAGTGGCAGATGAGACAGCTGATCCGCTTCAGGTGCGCATGGACGCGGTGGCTGAAGGGAATGGCCTGGCGCGGCCCAAGCCCCGCGGGATACGGGACGTCGAACATGACGAGGGCGGCTCCCAGGGCGAGCAGCAGCACCGCAAGCGCGGCGGCGAAGGGCCGGCGCGAGGTCCGGTTTTCCCGTGGCGCGCCTTCATGTCCCGAGAGTCCCGCCATGCTCAGACCTCTCCGACTGGCTGCCGCGGCATCCTGCGGTGGAAAAGCTCCATGCCTATGCCGAGCACCCCGAGAAAGGCGGCTGCCAGGGAGATTTCGCTCGGCCCAAGCCGGAGGGCCGGGTCAAAGGTGGGAGCCACCAGCCACCAGCGCTCCACCCACATGCCGGCCAGGACCAGCAGGGAAATGGCTCCCAGCGCGGGCCGGCTCCGCTTGGAGCGCTCGGTCAAAAGCAGCACCAGCGGCCCGAAGTAGACGACGCACAAAAGCCCGTAGCTCACCCCCCTCCAGGGGTGGAAGTTCAGGCGCGGTACCAGGAAGCGGATTTCGTGCGGCAGGTTCTCGTACCAGAAGAGGAGCAGGTGCGCGAACATGAGATAGGTGGTCATCAGGCTGAAAGCGACCATCAGCTTCCCCAGGTCGTGCAGCTGGTCCCCGCTCGCCCCGGCGCAGCGGGTGGCGAGCAGGGCCCAGCAGGTGACCGCGATGTAGAGCCCGGACATGAAGAAATACCCCCCGGCCAGGTTGCTGTTCCAGCCCGGATCGAGCGCCATGACCAGGTCGAAGCCGAGCAGGGAGAACACCAGGCAGTAGACCAGGACCAGTATCCCCCCGCAGACCCGCCCCCCGCCGCGGCTGCGCAGGCGCAGGTAACGGGCGGCGAGACCCCAGAAAAGGGAGAGCGCCGCCAGGTCGCGGCCAAAGAGAAAGGAGTTGTTCAGCCAGATCCCCTGGTGCAGGCGGACTCCGTACCAGGGTGACCAGCCGGGGCTGCCGGCCCAGAGCAGGACCAGGGCGAGGAGCGACGGGACGGAGAAGGCGATCCCGGCGGCGGCGAGCCGCTCCAGCTCCCGGTGCCAGCGGCCGTTGCAGGTCCGCACCAGCGCCGGCCAGACCACCAGCCCCCCGGAGAGGGAGCTGAAGAACAGGAAGTTGATCAGCAGCGAGCGCCAGGCCCGCACCGGGTCGCCTCCCCGCACCAGGAAAATCCAGGCGAGGCAGCCGCCGAGGGCGAGCATCAGCCAGACGGCGGTCCGGAGATTGAGGAGTCGGTCCGGCCGCTTATCGGTGGACATGGATTTCCTCCGGTTCGGCAGGCTCCAGGAGCCTTCTGAGCCGGTCGGCCTGCCCGGCGTCGCAGCTGATCAAAAGGCCGAACTTGTCGCGGCTGAAGCGCCGGTCGTAATAGGGCGATGTGGTGGCCCGGAACAGGCGCGCATAGATCAAAAGCCCGACCAGGTTGGCGATGCTCCCCAACAGGATGGTCCCCTCGAAGCCGATGACGCAGTAGGGGATCAGGGAAACCGGCGACTTGCCGCCCACGATGAGCCGGTTCACCTGCGCGGTGCCGATGGCGAGCCAGAACCCGCCCGCCAGCCCGGAGAGCGCGCCCGCCAGGGTGAACAGGCGCACCGGGCTCTTGGGCTGGCGCAGCACCGCGTCCAGCCGCTCGATCTTCACCGGCGAGTAGGTCTCCATCTCCTTGAAGCCGGCGTCGCAGCCGATTTTCACCCCCTCCAGCAGCCGCCCCGCGTTGGAGAAAACCGCCAGGAGGCTGGGGCGAAGCGTGTCGATCTTCTGGCAGATCCGGGTGTCGCAGCAGCCGGTCGGCACGATCTCGCCGTCGGCGATCCGCCCCTTCAGCTCGCTCAGCGGGACCGTCGGGAGGAGCTTGCTGAAGCCGAAGAACCAGAAAAAGAAGAAGCCGAAGGAGCCGAGCGTGATGCTGATCTCGACCCAGGTGGGAAAATAGCTCCCCCAGTTCTGCGGCAGGAAGTCGTGGGCCAGCGAGGTGAAGATGATCATCAGCCTCTCGAACCACATGCCTACGTTCACCAGCAGCGAGATGACCAGGAGCCAGGCGATGCCGGTGCGGACTTTCTTGAGTACGAAGAGCCAGGGGATCAGGACGTTGCAGACGACGCAGAGCCAGTACATCCAGGCGGCGGGGCCGAAGGCGCGCCAGAGGTAGTTCTGCCACTCGACCAGGTCCCCCGAGTACCAGGCGATGAACGCCTCGACCCCATAGGCATAGCCGACGATGGTCGCTGTCAGGACGATGGTCTTTGCCAGCATCTCGAAGTGGTGCAGCTCGATGAGCCTTTCCAGGTGCAGCAGCTTGCGCATCGGTATCAGAAGGGTCAGCACCATGGCGAGCCCGGAATGAATGGCGCCGGCCACGAAATAGGGGGGGAAGATGGCGCTATGCCAGCCCGGCAACAGGCTCATGGCGAAGTCCCAGGAGACCACCGAGTGCACGGAGACGACGAGCGGCGTGGCGAGCGCCGCGAAGAAGAGATAGGAGCGGCCGTAGTGGCGCCACTGGTTGCCGGACCCGGTCCAGCCGAGCGCCATGGCCCGGTAGAGCCGGGTGCGCAGGTTGTCCGGCCCCAGGGCCTCCTCGTACCGGTCGCGGGCCGCCGCCAGGTCGGGGATGAGCCCCACCAGCCAGAAGATCAGGCTCACGGTGAAATAGGTGCTGACGGCGCAGACGTCCCAGGCCAGCGGACTTTGGAAGTTGGGCCAGAGCTGGCGCTGCGAGGGGTAGGGGAGGATGTAGTAGACGACCCAGAGGCGCCCCAGGTGGACCAGCGGGAAGAGACCGGCGGTCATGATGGCGAAGATGGTCATCGCCTCGGCCGAGCGGGAGACCGCGTCGCGCCACCCGGCGCGCAGCAGGTACAGGATCGCGGAGATCAGCGTCCCGGAGTGGGCGATCCCGACCCAGAAGACGAAGTTGGTGATGTAGGTGGCCCAGCCGACCGGGCGGTTCAGCCCGCTCACCCCCATGCCGAGCTGGACCTGGCAGATCCAGCAGAGCGCGGCCCAACCGGTCAGGGCGCCCAGGAAGGCGAGGGCGAAGTAGAAGGGCGCCCGCGGTTTCCCCATCGCGCCCAGCACGTCGTCGTTTATGGCACCGTACCCAAGCTCCGCCACCGGACCCCCTTGCTCCCTGCTGCGCCGCCAGTTCCCGAATCCCGCCCGCTTCGATTGCGCTTCCTGCTCCCGGGCCCGTAGTTGCCCGCTCGGGAACCTCCCTCCCCCCCGCGGAGGGCCGGGGTGGGGGGGAAGGCGCCACCTGCGGTGCGTTTGCAGCTTCCCCCTCCCCCCGACCCCCTCCCGCAAGGGGAGGCTGCGCCACGGGGGTGCCGCGCCATGGTTCCTTCCGACCTGCCCAGCTACCTGTCCAGCTCCACCCGCCGCAGGAAGGTGACCGCGGGCTTGGTGTTCAGCTCCTCCAGGACGTGGTAGCGGCGCGGGTCGCTCCGGGTGAGCCGGGTCACCTGCGCCTCGGGGTCGAGCAGGTCGCCGAAGGTGAAGACCCTGGCCGGGCAGGACTGGGCGCAGGCCGGCTGGATCTCGCCGTCGCGAATCACCCTCTTCTCGCGGACCGACTGGTACTCCGCCTGGCGGATGCGCTGCACGCAGAAGGTGCATTTCTCCATGACCCCGCGGGTGCGCACGGTGACCTCGGGGTTCAGCTGCAGGTCGAGCGGCGCCCGCCACCTGATGTTCACCCAGTTGAAGCGGCGCACCTTGTAGGGGCAGTTGTTGGAGCAGTAGCGCGTGCCGATGCAGCGGTTGTAGATCTGGGCGTTCAGCCCCTCCTCGTTGTGCATGGCGGCGAATACCGGGCAGACCGGCTCGCAGGGGGCCGCGTCGCAGTGCTGACACAAAAGCGGCAGCCAGCTCAGGCGCCCCGGGTTCCCGGGTTTTCGGTAGGGGGCCACGCGCAGCCAGGCCATCTCGCGCCCCTTGGCCACCCGCTGCCTGCCGATCACCGGGATGTTGTTCTCGGCGTAGCAGGCGACCGCGCAGGCGCCGCACCCGATGCAGCGCTGCAGGTCGATGGCCATGGCCCAGCGGTGCTTGGCGTAGGCGCGCTTGGGGTACAGGTCCTTGCCGGGGCGGTATCCCTCGGGAAGCGGCAGGACCAGGTCGTCCCCCTCGCCGGGCTTCATGCCGGCGAGCCTGGAGAGCGGCACCCACTGGAGGATCTCCCGGCCGAACTGCTCCCGGCTGGGGTCGGTGGAGATCGGGCCCTGCTGAGAGCCTCCGGCCACCCGGCGGATCCGGCAGGGGGCGAACATGGAGCCGCCCTGGTGCGCCCCGAGCAGCGCGAAGGCGTTGGCCCCCACCCCCCGGGCGTTCTGGCCCAGGGCGTGGTGGCCGTGCCCCAGGGCGAGGGCCGCCAGCTGAGGGCTCACCTCCTCGGTGACCCGCACGGTCGCGCGCAGGTTGCCCGCGGCGGTCGCCAGTTCCGCCAGGTCCCCGTCCTTCATGCCAAGCGCCGCAGCCTTGCCGGGATGCAGGTCGATCCAGTTGCCCCAGGCCAGGAAGGTTACCGGGTCGGGCGCCTCCTGGAGCCAGCCGCGGTTGGCGAAGCGCCCGTCGAAGGCCATGACGGAGGACCAGGGCCAGAGCTCCGCCTGCTCGGCCGCGGCCGGCGGCTGCAGCACGGGGGCGAACCTGAGCGAGGCGAGCCCGGAGGCCTTTGGCTGTTGCCCAGCCCCCTCGGGCTCCGGGCTCCAGACCCCGCCGTCACGCAGCGCAAGGGTCCAGGGGGAGTCGGGGTCTCCGGACTCCCGGGACGAGGCTCCCAGCCCTTCCCAGCGCGCCCTCAGCCAGCCCGGGAAGTCCGCCGCGGGAGCCCCGGACCCGGTCCTGGAGAGGGGCTTCCCCGCCCGCCTGGCCAGTTCGAGGAACAGGTCTCCGGCCGCGCGGCTGTCGTGGAGCCTGGCCAGGGTCGGCTGCATCAGCCCGTTGACCCCCGCCACCGGCTCGAAATCGCCCCAGGACTCCAGGGGCGAATCGACCGGCAGGAACCAGTGCGCCTGCTGGGCCGTTTCGTCCATCAGGGTGCCGAGGTACACCAAAAGCCCCGCCTTGCTAAGCTGCGCCGCCGCGCCCAGGCGGCTGTAGGCGGGGTTGGTGTCCAGCACGAAGAGGACGTCGCTCTCTTCGAGGGAGGCGAAGAAGAGCTCCAGCTCCACCTCGCGCGCGGTGCCGCTCAGCGCGTGGGGATGCGAGAAGTCGACGGTCTGGCCGATGCGGCCGGCGGCGTAGTTGAGGAGCGCCGCGGCCAGGGCGGTATCGGTCGCCAGCGGGCTGTTCGCCGCAACCGGTCCGCCCAGGGCGAGGCTCGCCCGGGCGGCGCTGAAGGAGCGGGCCAGGCGCAGCAGCGTCTCCGGGGGGACGCCGGGAACCGGGCCGGCTTCGGCGACCAGGGTCTCCAGCGCCCCCCTGACGGCGGAGAGGTCGTTTTTGGTCCAGCCCTGCTCGATCATGATCTTCAGCATGGAGGCCGCCACCACGCGCTCGTAACCGGGCGGCACCAAAAGGAACTCGTCCGCATTGGCCGCGGTCATGGAGAGCCGGGGACCCACGTAGGCCATCCTGTTCTGCGCCGCCCCGCCCCGATAGGCGTGCATGGCGGCGAACTGGGAGGCGAAGGATACCGGGGAGATCCAGGTCTCCAGGAAGTCGGCGCCGAAGCTGACGATGAAGTCGCTCCGGTCGACCCGGTAGCTCGGGACCAGCGGCAGGTCGAAGAGCCGCTGGTGGGCGGCCTTCAGGGGCTCGTAGTTGAAGGCCTCGTAGAAGAGGACGCGCTCGGAGCCAAAGGCGCGGCCAAAGCCTTTCAGCAGCTCCGCGAGCGCTCCGGTCTGGAGGCTGGACAGCACGGCGACCCTGCCTCCCGCCGACAGCCGGGCGGAGATGCCGGTCATCGCCTCTTCCCAGCTGCGCTGCCGGGGTTGCTGGCCCTTGGCGCGGTAGAGCACCTGCGGCACGCGGTCCGGGTCGTAGAGCCCCTGCAGCGACGACTGGCCGCGCGCGCAGAGCCCGCCGCGGTTCACCGGGTGCCCGGGGTTCCCTTCCGCCTTGGTGACGCGCCCGTCCCGGTGCCACAGGTGCATGCCGCACCCCGCCGGGCATTCCCGGCAGGTGGTGGCATAGAGCTGCCAGGTCCCGGGCCGGATGTTTTCCGGCGGTATCACCCGAGGGATCAGCTTGTTGACCAGCTTGCGCGGGGGATTGGTGGCGAGCGCGATGCTGCTCCCTCCGGTAAGCCACAAAAAGGTGCGCCGGGACATCTGGGGCATCGATGGTTCCTTTGAGGTTTAAAATGAAAAGACGCTAACTTCTTTTACCAAGGCGCCGGTCAAAGTCAAGGCAAAGAAGCGGGCTCCCCCCCGGAAATGTTGACAAAGCGCGGCGCTGTCCTAGACTACAAGTTGGAAAGATTGCGGGAAAACAGTCATCGGGGGAGCCCTGCTGGATGCCGGAAGGGAGGTCCTGGCGCCGGCTAGGCCGACCGGGCCTGAAGAGACTCCTGATGATGAGGGCCCTAAGGGAGGATTGGAGATGGGAATAGACGCGGACGATTTCAGGGTGCGGGACGGGAAAAAGATAAAGCTCAAGGAATGCCCCACGTCTGTTGAGCCTTTTTACGGGACGAAGCAGCAGTATCAGAAGCTTCTGGAGGAGCATACCGAGAAACTGAGCAAACTGCAGGCCCTGCTCTATGCCAATAACCGCTACGCGCTGTTACTGATCTTCCAGGCAATGGATGCGGCAGGCAAAGACGGCGCCATAAAACACGTGATGTCGGGGATCAACCCGCAGGGGTGCGAGGTCTTCAGCTTCAAGCACCCAAGCGTCGAGGAACTGGATCACGATTTCCTCTGGCGCACCACCTGCCACCTGCCGGAGCGCGGCCGGATCGGGATCTTCAACCGCTCCTATTACGAGGAGGTGCTCATCGTGCGGGTCCACCCCGAGATCCTGCGCTCCGAGGGGTTGCCGGACGATCTCGCCGAGGACAAGGATATCTGGCGCGAGCGCTACCGCTCCATCGTCGAACTGGAGGACCATCTGCACCGCAACGGCACCCAGGTGGTCAAGTTTTTCCTCCACATCTCCAAGGAGGAGCAGCGCAAACGGTTCCTGGAGCGCATCGACAACCCGGAGAAGAATTGGAAGTTCAGCCAGGACGACGTCAAGGAGCGGGGCCTTTGGAAGCGCTACATGGACGCCTACGAAAAATGCCTGAACGCGACCAGCAGCAAGCAGGCCCCCTGGTATGTGGTGCCGTCCGACGACAAGAAGAATGCCCGCCTGATCATCAGCCAGATCGTGATGGAGACCATGCAGGGGCTGAAGATGACGTATCCTGAAACTTCGGAGGCGCGGCACAAGGAGCTGCTGGAAATCCGGCGGCAATTGGAGAGGGAGAGCTGAACGCCCCCCCCGGGGGAAGTGGAAATGCGCACATGGAATAAAAAAGCGGCCCCCCGGGGGGCCGCTTTTCTCAACAGAGCACGGTCGGCTCGTTCATAATCGACCCGAAATGCCGCGTCCGGCCATGAGCCCGACGATCAGCATGACGACTGCGCATACCAGGAAGATGTAGAACAGAAGTTTTGCTATGCCAGCTGCCGCCGAAGCCACGCCGAAAAATCCAAAAAACGAGGCGATGATGGCAATGATGAAAAATGTTAACGCCCACCGCAACATGACTCTCACCTCCTAATTCCGGTTGTTTCCGGTCCCTTTCGCGCCGCGTACGAAACAGCCGCACCCTCTTTGCCGGATGCGGCCGGAACTGCGCACTCCCCGCGAAAAAGCCCGGGGCCCGTGTCAGGAGCTTTTCTCTTTGAGCTCCATGGGCTCCTTGCAGCAGGTCGCCTCTATGTCGCAGGCTTCGCCGCAGCTGTTCGACATGCACTCCTTGGTCACGGTCAACTCGACCCGGCAATCCTCGGTGCCGCAGACCAACACGTCGCCCTCTTTGACCTTCAAGGCTGCACCTCCTCTTGTTAGCACTTTGTAATAATTTTAGTATATCCGTTATTCGGAAGCGGCGCAAGGAAACTGAACCCGGGCGCTCCGGCACCGTGACGAGCCTTCCCGTCCCTACCCCCGCAGCAGGTTATCCAGGCACTTCTCGAGGTCGACGCCGGGACCGAGCACCCCCTCGAAGAGGTCTCCCAGGCGCTCGAGGCGGGGAGGCACGGTCCTTAGGTTGAACTGCTGCGGGCTCAACCCGAGTTTCACCTCCTCCCAGGCAAGCGGCGTGGAGACGGTGGCGCCCGGCCTGGGACGCATGCTGTAGGGCGCCGCCAGCGTCTGGCCGCCCCTGTTTTGCAGGAAGTCCAGGTAGACTTTCCGCTGCCGCTTGCGCGGGTCCCGGACCAGGCTGGTGCAGTCGGGTATGCGCTGGTGTACCAGGGTCGCCACCACCCGGGCGAACGTGCCCGCCATGCCGTAGTCGTACTGGGCGCCCAGCGGAACGTAGATGTGCATGCCGCTCGCCCCGGAGGTCTTCGGATAGCCTGTGGCGCCCGCCCGTTCCAGGACCTCGCGAACGATCTGCGCCACCTGGACGACCCGGTCGAAGGAGACCTCTTCCGGGTCGAGGTCGATGGCGAAGTAATCGGGGAACTCCAGCCGCGGCAGGCGCGAGAGCCAGGGGTTGATCTCGATGCAGCCGAGGTTCGCCAGGTAGACCAGGGTCGCCTCGTCCTGGCAGACGAAATACCTGACCTGTTTGCCGTGGCCCCCCGAGTGGACCTCTTGGATGGTCATCCAGCCGGGAGGCAGTGCGCCGGCCTCCTTTTGGAAAAAGCCCTTTCCCGTGATCCCATTGGGGGTGCGGTAGAGCGATTCGGGGCGGTCTTTCAGGTGCGGCAGGATGACCCGGGCGACCTGCCGGTAGTAGTTGATGACATCCCCTTTGGTATACCCCTCTTCGGGCCAGAATACCTTGTCGAGGTTGGTCAGCTTGAGCGTGTGCCCGTCTATGACGACTTCCTTATCTTTCACGGCACCCGACGTTTCCTGGTGACCGGGTGATTGCCGGTTGCCAGACGATTCCCGGTCTTTGACCGGGGGGCTTTCCCCTGGTGACTCACCGGGCTCTCGAGAAACAGTCGAGGCGATTTCCCTGACAACCGCCTCCGGTTCCTTGTCCTCCCTCAGCCCCAAAAAGACCGGCTGGCGCAGCAACCGTTCGTCGGTCCACTCGGTGAAGGAAACCTCGCACACCAGAGCCGGCCGCACCCAGGTGATCGGCATGTCGGACTTCACCTTCCCGGCAAAAGGCGAATCCGACTGGACCAGGCCCTGCAATTTACGGTGGATCTCCTTGAGCTGCGCAGCGCCGAAACCACCTCCGCTGAACCCTATCTGGACCAGTTCCTTTCCCTCGTAGGCCCCGAGCACCAGGGAACCCAATAATTTCCTGCTCCCCCTGGGCTCGGTGTATCCGCAGATGATCGCCTCCTGCTGGAGCCGAATCTTTATCTTGAGCCAGTCCCTGCTTCTCCTGCCCGTTTGGTACCGGCTGTCAGCCTTCTTGGCCACGATCCCCTCGAGGTTGTTTTCCCGGGCCAGCTCGAAGAAGTCCTTGCCGTATTCCTGGATGTGGTCATTGAAGCGGAGGGGGGGAAGTCCAGGGAGCAGATCTCGCAGCAGCTCTTTACGGGCCGTCAAGGGAAGGGCGCGCAGGTCTTTGCCGTTTAGGTAGAGCAGGTCGAAAATGAAATAGGAAAGGTCGCCTCGACCGCTGCGCAGATGGTTTTGCAGCAACTGGAAATACGACCTTCCCTTTTCGTCGAGAGCCACCAGCTCTCCGTCGAACACGGCATCCCCGGGTATCGCCTCCAGGGAGCGCACCACGGAGGCGAACTGCCGGTTGAAGGACGTGTTGTTGCGCGAATAGAGCTGCACCGCCCCGTTATGCAGCTCGGCGATGGCCCGGTAGCCGTCCTGCTTGATCTCGAAGATCCAGTCGGGGTCGTCGAAGGGCCCGTCGATCAGGGTGGCGAGCATCGGATTGAGGTCGTGCGGCAGGGGGGCGCTTTGGCCCAAGGGCTCGGAGGCGCAGGCACGGAGTTTTTCGCCGGCACGGTCAGCCGTCCCGGCTGCGCCACCAGGGACGTCGCCCAGCGAGGCGTCGCTGAGCACCGAACGGTTGTCCCGGGTGACGTCGTCCGAGGTGGCCCACCGGTCCTTTTTTTTGATGAGCAGCCAGGAGTTGTCCCTGTCGGCCCCGATCTTCACCAGGGCAAACTCGCCATGAAGCTTGTGCCCCTCCAGCACGAACTTCAAATCCCCTTTGTCGAGACCGGCACGCAGCAGTTTCTGGCTTTCCTCCCGGTCTTCGACCCCCGGGGAGTGATAGCTCCCCTCGTCCCAGACGATGACTTCCCCGGCTCCGTAATTGCCTTTGGGAATGGTCCCCTCGAAGCTGCGGTAGTCATAGGGATGGTCCTCGACCAGCATCGCCAGGCGCTTGACCGCCGGGTCGAGAGTCGGACCCTTGGGGACCGCCCAGCTCTTCAGGACGCCGTCCAACTCGAGCCTGAAATCGTAATGCAGGTGAGAGGCCGCGTGCTTTTGGACCACGAACCTGAGCGCCGTGCCGGGACCCCCGAGCCTGGCGCCAGGCTCGGGGGTCCTGGCCAGGTCCCTTTTCTTTTGGTATGCGTCCAGGCCCATTCCGGGTGTTCCTTGTCTGAAGGTTCGTCCTCCGCTGCACGGTCCTGGCAGCCAAGCGAAATGCCGCATGATGCCGACTCCACAAATTCTATCAAAAACCAGGCCCGGCCGCTCGCCCGCCGAGGCGTGCGCGGGCGGCAGGGGAGCGTCTGTGCACAATGGGGAGTGCACGCCGAGTTCGGGTCAAATCATTTTTACCATTGACATTAAAATATATTAGCTTAATATTATTAGATTAATTCAATCGATGTGCCCGTTCCGGCACCGATCGGCGTGCCGAACCGCTCGTGATCCCGCGCCGGATGAGACACCGAAAAAGGAGAAACTGCATGAAACTGCAAGAAATCAAAGAAATCGCCCGGAGGCTGGAAATCCCCGTGCGGAAAATGACCAAGGCTGAACTCATTCGCGCCATACAGAGGAAAGAGGCGAATACGGAGTGCTTCGAGACGGGTGCGGCATCGACCTGCGGCCAGGACAAGTGCCTTTGGATGGACGATTGTAAGTAGCCGGGAAACGGGCGGATAACCATCGGGCAAACGCCCCTGTGCCAATGCGATTCCGGAGGAGGCGACACAATGAACAGGGAAGAGATACTGGAGAATCTCAACAGATTGATACATCTTGATCTGGACGCGACCCATGCCTATGACCAGGCCATCAAAAACGTGAGCGAACCGGTGGTGAAGGCAAAGCTGGCGCTATTTCAGACGGAACACGGAAAGCACATCCAGCGGCTTTCCACCAAGGTAGTGGAACTCGACGGCACTCCGCCGGAACCGTCGCCCGACTTCAAGGGTTTCCTAATCTCGGGGTTTACCGCCCTGCGCAGCCTGACCGGGACCAAAGGCGCGCTGCAGGCCATGGAAACCAACGAGCGCTTGACGACCGCCGCCTATTCGGAAGCCTCCATACTCGATTTCCCCGTCGACGTGCTGGCCATCGTCCAGTCGAACCTGGCGGATGAGCAGCGCCACCTCGCCTTCGTCCGGGAAGCGCTCTGCGCGCTCGGCCGCAGCTGAAGCACCGGCCGGATTCGAACCTACGCCGCCGTCCCACGGACCATCCGGTTCTCGTATGACTCCCCGCATCAGCTCGGCTCCGCTCGGCTGGCACCGGTTCGCGTTGAGCGGAGCCGACGCTCCCTCATTCCGGCAACCGCGCGTTGCGCTGCCTCGACCTCGCGCCTGCCCTCCGCCTCGATAAACACCTGCTGCACCTCCGGCACCCTCCGCTTGATCTCCTGGCGGGCGGCTCCCCTGCGTTTTCTCCCCCATCTGCCAAGTATCACGGCACCTTGGATGGTCGATTGACGCCCGTCCGTGCAGGGAAGCCGGGCGCCGGCGACCGCAGTTCGGGCGCTAACTATCCAGGAGCACCTGCTTTCCGGGGGCCCGGGGCGGCAGGTCTCGGAAAGGGGGCGGCGCGGGTCTAATTGACACGGGTTAATGGTGAAGTATCTTTAATAATATTTTACACGGCAGTGACGCCCGTCACAGCGAGAGGTGGGGATATGGATCCAACGGCAGGGAAGTTTGATCTGGGCGCGAACCCGGCGCCAGAGGGGGGGGGGACGCGCTTCAGGGTCTGGGCTCCCAAGGCGCAGACGGTGACGCTGCGCGTCGTCTCCGGCAAGGCGGTCGGCAGCCACCCGCTGCAGCAGGAGGAGCATGGGTACTTCTCGGCGCAGATAGCGAGGGTGGCCGACGGCGACCGTTATTTTTACCAGCCGGATGCGGGGCCGGCCCGTCCGGACCCGGTGTCGCGCTTCCAGCCCGCCGGCGTGCACGAGGCGTCGCAGGTGGTGGACCCCCGGCTTTTCCGCTGGCAGGACGAGGGGTGGAGCGGGATTGCCCTGGAGCGCTACCTTATTTACGAGCTGCACGTCGGCACCTTCACGCGGCAGGGGACTTTCGAGGCCGCCATAGCCTTTCTGGATTACCTGCTGGAGCTGGGGGTAACCGCGGTGGAGCTCATGCCCGTGGCCCAGTTCCCGGGGGAGCGCGGCTGGGGCTACGACGGAGTCTGCCTGTTCGCCCCGCAGCACAGCTACGGCGGGCCCGAGGGGCTGAAGCAGCTGGTAAACGCCTGCCACAGCAAGGGGCTCGCGGTGGTCCTCGACGTGGTCTACAACCACCTCGGCCCGGAAGGCAATTACCTCGGCGACTTCGGCCACTACTTCACCGACAGGTACCACACCCCCTGGGGGCGCGCCATGAACTTCGACGGGCCGGACAGCGATCCGGTGCGGGAGTTTTTCATCGGCAACGCGCTGTACTGGATCGACGAGTTCCACATGGACGCGCTGCGGCTGGACGCGGTCGACTGGATTCTGGACCAGCGTGCCCAGCACTTCCTGCAGCAGCTCGCCGCGGAGGTGCACGGCCACCGGGCCGGGCAGGGGAGGCGGGTCCACCTGTTCGCGGAAAACGACACCAACGACATGCGCCTGATAAACCCGGTCCAGTACGGCGGCTACGGCATCGACGCCCAGTGGTGCGACAACTTCCACCACGCACTACGCACCCTGCTCACCGGGGAGACCACGGGGTACTACGAGGATTTCGGCCAGTTCGGCCAGCTGGTCAAGGCCTACCAGGAGGGGTTCGTCTACACCGGCGAGTACTCGCCCTATCGCAGGCGCAGCCACGGCGGGCCCGCGGGGGAGCGGCCCACCTACCAGTTCGTGGTCTTCTCACAAAACCACGACCAGATCGGCAACAGGAAGTGCGGCGACCGCCTGAGCGCGGTGCAGCCCCTGGAAAAGCTCCTGCTGGCGGCCGGAGCCGTGCTGCTTTCACCCTACCTCCCGCTGCTCTTCATGGGGGAGGAGTACGGGGAGCAGGCGCCGTTCCATTATTTCGTGGGCTACACCGACCCGGAGCTCATCGCGGCGGTGCGCAAGGGGAAACACGAGGAGCATGCCTCGGGGGTCTGCGAGGGTGAGATTCCGGATCCCGAGGCCGAGTCGACCTTCCTGGAATCGAAGCTCGACCTGGGGCTGAAACGGGAAGGGGAGCAGGCGCTCATACTGGAGTTCTACCGCCGGCTACTGGCGCTGCGCAAAAAGATGCCCGCCCTGCAGCTGTTCGACAGGGAGCATATCGTGGTGACCGGCCATGCGAAGCAGAAGGTCGTGGCGGTGCGCCGCCAGGCGCACAACAACGCGGTCGTCTGCATCTTCAGCTTCAGCAACCGACAGGAACTGGTCCCCCTCGAGCTGCCGGTCGGAGCCTGGGAGAAGGTGCTCGACTCCTCGACCCCGCACTGGAGGGGGCCGGGCGAGGACGCGCCGGCGAGCGTGGCGGTGACCAAGACCAAGAAGGTCGCGGTGCTGCCGGTCAATCCGTTCAGCGTGCTGGTGTATGCCAGCATCGTATGAGAGACCCCGGCCGGCGCAACGGCGGCAAAGGGGCAACAAGGAGAAGAGCATGGACCAATCCCAAGAGCGTTTCATCTGCGTGCACGGACATTTCTATCAGCCGCCGCGGGAAAACCCCTGGCTGGAAGCGGTGGAGATCCAGGACTCCGCGGCGCCCTACCACGACTGGAACGAGCGGATCACCGCCGAGTGCTACGCCTCCAACGCCGCCTCGCGCGTGCTGGACGGCGAGGGACGCGTGCTGGACATCGTCAGCAATTACGGAAAGATGAGCTTCAATTTCGGCCCCACGGTGCTTTCCTGGATGGAGCAGGGGGCTCCCGAGGTGTACCAGGCGATTTTGGACGCGGACCGGCAGAGCATCGAGTGGCGCTCGGGTCACGGCGCCGCCATTGCCCAGGTCTACAACCACATCATCATGCCCCTGGCCAACAGCCGCGACAAGCGCACCCAGGTGGTCTGGGGCATCAGGGACTTCGAGTCCCGCTTCAAGCGCCCCCCGGAGGCGATGTGGCTCGCGGAGACGGCGGTGGACCTGGAGACGCTCGATATCCTGGCCCAGTACGGGATGCAGTACGCCATCCTGGCCCCCCACCAGGCGGCGCGCTTCAGGAAAATCGGGGAGGAGCAGTGGACCGAGGGGGCCGTCGACCCCTCCCGGGCCTACCGGTGCGAACTCCCCTCCGGGCGCTGCATCGCGCTCTTCTTCTATGACGGGCCGGTCTCCCAGGCGCTCGCCTTCGAAAACCTCCTCTCCAGCGGGGATCTCCTGGCCGAGCGGCTGCTGGCAGGGTTCTCCGAGGACCGGGAGGGGCCGCAGCTGATGCACATCGCGACCGACGGCGAAACCTATGGTCACCACCAGAAGTTCGGCGACATGGCGCTCGCCTCGGCCTTCGCCAGGATCGAGTCCAACAACCTGGCCCGCCTCACCAACTACGGGGAGTTTCTCGAACTGCACCCGCCGGGCTACCAGGCGCAGATAGCGGAGCGGACCGCCTGGAGCTGCGCGCACGGGGTGGAGCGCTGGAACAGCGATTGCGGCTGCAATTCCGGGGGGTATCCGCAGTGGAACCAGCAGTGGCGCGCGCCGCTGCGCGCCGCCTTGGACTGGCTCAGGGACCGGCTGGCGGCCGGTTTCGAGCAGAAGGGGGGGGCCTTTTTCAAGGACCCCTGGCTGGCGCGCGACGCCTACATAACGGTCGTGCTGAACCGGGAGATGGAGCAGGCCGAGAAGTTCCTGGCCGAGCATGCCAGGCGCGAGCTGGACGCGGGCGAAAAGATCACCGCGCTGAAGCTGCTGGAGATGCAGCGCCACGCCCTGCTCATGTACACGAGCTGCGGCTGGTTTTTCGACGAGCTCTCGGGGCTGGAGACGGTGCAGATCATCGATTACGCCGCGCGCGCGCTGCAGCTCTCCGGCGGGATCGTGGAGCAGGGGGTGGAGAAGGCCTTCCTGAAAAGGCTCCAGGAAGCCAAAAGCAACATCCCGGAAAACAAGGACGGCGCCCGGATCTACCAGCAGTTCGTGCTCCCGACGCGGCTCGACCTGGTCAAGGTCGGCGCCCATTACGCCTTCAGCTCGCTCTTCGAGGAGTACGAGGAGCATTCCCGGATCTACTGCTATGCGGTGGCCAAGGAGGACTACCGCAAGATCTCCACCGAGGACGCCTCCATCGCCATCGGCCGCATCCACGTCGCCTCGGAGATCACCGAGGAGTCCGACCTGCTCAGCTTCGGGGTGGTCCGCATCGGCAGCCACGACTTCAAGGGGGGGGTCTCCACCCATAATAACGCCGAAGCCTACAACGCCATGAAGGAGGAGATGAGTGCGATCTTCGACAAGGGGCTCTACACGGAGCTGATCGCGCTGATGGACCGGCATTTCGGCACTCACAGCTACTCGCTCTCCAACCTCTTCCGCGACGAGCAGCGCAAGATCCTGAACCAGATCGTCGGGAAGAACCTGGCGGCGAGCATCGAGTCCTACCAAAGCCTGTTCGAGCGGGGGCGCCCCTTGATGGATTTCATGCAGGAGATCGGGACCCCCGTGGCGAGGATGTTCCTGATCGCGGCGCAACCCGCCTTGAACGACGCCTTGAAAAACGCCCTCACCCAGGAGGAAGTCGACGCCGACGCGGTGCAAAGGATCGTCGACCAGATCAGGAAGTGGCGGGCCGAGATAGACCTGCCCGACACCGAGTACTTCCTGAGATGCCACATGGAGAAACTTACCCGGGCACTGACTCAGGAGCCCGCGGATTTGAAGCTCATGGCGAAGATCCAGGAACTCATGGAGCTTTTGAGAGCGGTGCCGGTGGAGATCGTCCTCTGGCAGGTGCAAAACGACTACTACGTACTGGCCAAATCGACCTACCGCGACTACCTGAAGCGGGAGCGCTCCGGCGAGGCGGGGGCAACCGTATGGCTGGAAGCGTTCCGGAAGCTGGGCGAAACTTTCCGCTTCAACCTGGACGCCGTGCTTACTGAGCAATAACCGGGGGGAAGCATGAACCAGCAGGCGCTTCCGAGTGCCACCATACCCTGCGCGACCTACCGGCTGCAGTTCAACGCCGGGTTCACCTTTTCCGGCGCGCGCGCGATCGTCCGTTACCTCCACGACTTGGGGATCAGCGACCTGTACGCCTCCTCCTGCCTGGCCGCCAAGGCGGGGAGCGTTCACGGTTACGACGTGGTGGACCAGACCCTGCTGAACCGGGAGCTAGGGAACGAGGAAAGCTACCAGGGACTGGCCGAGGAACTGCGGCGCCTCGGCATGGGGCAGATCCTCGACTTTGTCCCGAACCACATGTGCATCGAAAGCGCCGAGAACCGCTGGTGGATGGAGGTGCTGGAGAACGGCCCGAGCTCACCCAATGCAGGGTTCTTCGACATCGATTGGGAGCCGGTGAAAAAGGAGCTCACCGGCAAGGTGCTGCTCCCTTTCCTGGGGGATCAGTACGGCCGGGTGCTGGAAAAGGGCGAGCTGCGCCTGGTGTTCCAGGAGGGGAGCTTCTGCATCGACCACAACGCGCTGCGGATCCCGGTGGAGCCCAAGAGCTATCTGCTGGTCCTCGATTACCGCCCGGAGCGGCTGCAGGAACTGGTGCCCGCCGAGGCACCGGCGCGCCTGGAATTCTCCAGCATCCTGACCTCCCTGCAGCACCTCCCCGGGCCGAAGGAGCGGGACCCGGCCAAACGGGAGGAGCGCCACCGCGAGAAGGAGATCGTCAAGCGGCGCCTGTCCCAGCTCTGCCAGGAGAGCCCGGAAATCAGGGAGTTCATCGAGGAAAACGTCGCCATCTTCAACGGCAACAAGGGGGAGCCGCACAGCTTCGACCGGCTGGACCGGCTGCTGCAGGATCAGGTCTACCGCCTCAGCTACTGGAGGGTGGCGACCGAGGAGATCAACTACCGGAGGTTCTTCGACATCAACGGGCTCGCCGCCATCAGGATGGAGGATCCGGCGGTCTTCGAGCAGACCCACCAGCTCCTGTTCCGGCTGATCAGGGAGCGCAAGGTGACCGGGGTGAGGATAGACCACGTGGATGGCCTCTACGATCCCCTTGCCTACCTGCAGAAACTGCAGAAGAGCTGCTGCCGGCAGCTTGCCGGCAGCTCCGGTCCGGCCGCAGGGGAGGGCACGCCCACGGGGGGGCCCGCGGGGACAGGCACAGTCCGCGGGGAAGGGGGGCAGACGACCCTCGCCGGGTCAGGCACGGACAGCGGCGCAGGGGAGATGACCGGCATAGACAATTTCGAGACGCTCTACCGTCAAAGGCTGGAGCAGGAGCCTTCCTATCGGCCATTTTACACCGTGTGCGAAAAGATTCTTTTGAAAGGGGAGCAGCTCCCCAGAGAGTGGCCGGTCTTCGGCAGCACGGGGTACGACTTCCTGAACCAGGTGAACGGCATTTTTGTCGATACCGAGAAGGCGAAGTCGTTCGACCGCATCTATGACCGGTATCTCGGTTACCGCACCGATTTTTCCGAACTGGTGTACGAGAAGAAAAAGCTGGTGCTGCTGGTCTCGCTCTCCGGCGAAGCCAACATGCTGGGGCACCGCCTCAACACCATTTCCGAGCAGGACCGACTGACCCGGGACTTCACCCTGAACAGCATGGTCCGCGCGATTGGCGAGGTGATCGCCTGCTTCCCGGTGTACCGTACCTACGTGACCTCCGGCACGGTGCACGAAAAGGACGTCCAGTACATCGAGGCCGCGGTGGCCCGGGCCAAGCGCAAGAACCCCGCCATGAACGCCTCGGTGTTCGATTTCCTGCGCGACGTGCTGGAGCTGCGCTTCCCGGAGTACGCCAAGGAGAGCGACCGGGCCGCCTGGCTCGAATTCGCCATGCACTTCCAGCAGATCACCGGGCCGGTCATGGCGAAGGGGCTGGAGGACACGGCCTTTTACGTCTACAACCGGCTGGTTTCCCTGAACGACGTGGGCGGCATGCCGGGACGTTTCGGCACCACCCTGGAAGTCTTCCACGGCCAGAGCCTGGAGCGGCTCAAGACCTTCCCCCATGCCATGATCGCCTCGGCGACCCACGACACCAAGCGCGGCGAGGACGTCCGGGCGCGCATCGACGCCTTGTCCGAGGTCCCCGAGGAGTGGCAGAGGGCCCTGATGAAATGGAGCCGGGTGAACCGGAGCAAGGGGCAGATCCTCGACGGCCAGAGGGTGCCCAGCCGCAACGAGGAGTACCTGCTGTATCAGACCCTGCTGGGGGCCTGGCCCTTCGGCGAGCCCGACCCGGCAGGCCTGGCAAGCTTCCGGGGCAGGGTCGGGGATTACCTGGTCAAGGCGGCGCGGGAAGCCAAGGTGAACACCAGCTGGATCAGCCCGAACGCCGCCTACGAAGCGGCGCTGGTCGCCTTCTTGGACGCCGTCATGGCTAAGGAGCGCGGCAACGGCTTCCTCGACGAGTTCCTGCCGTTTCAGAAGATGATAGCCCGCTTCGGCATCTTCAACTCGCTGTCCCAGACGCTGCTCAAGATGGTCTCCCCGGGGGTCCCCGATTTTTACCAGGGAACCGAGCTTTGGGATCTGACCCTGGTGGATCCGGACAACCGCAGGCAGGTGGATTACCCGGTGCGGGTCGCGGCGCTTGCGGGGCTCAGGGCGCGCGAGGCCGAGATCGGCCCGAGGGAGCTCTTCGGGGAACTCCTGGGGAGCAGGGAGGACGGCCGGATCAAGCTCTACCTGATTTTCAGGGTGCTCAACTATCGCAGGGAAAACCGGGACCTCTTCGACGGCGGCGAGTACCTGGCGCTGGAGGCGCAGGGGGCCCGGGCCAGGAACCTGTGCGCCTTCGCCCGGCGGGCCGGGGGCAAAACCGTCGTTGCGGCCGTGCCGCGGTTTCTGGCGACGCTCGCCCCCGAGCCGGGGCAGTGCCCCCTCGGCGAGGCCGCCTGGCTGGACAGTTTCTTGAACCTGCCGGAGGGAAGCGCGGGGCGTTACCGAAACGTCATCACCGACGAGGAGCTGAGCGTGGCCGAGCGCGCGGGGAGACCGGGGGTTCCCCTGTGCCGGGTCTTCCAAAGCGCCCCGGTGGCGCTGCTGGAGGTTTTGTAAGGGCGGGGCTGGGGAGAGGGTTGCCATGGATGGGAGAGAGCGCATCGTCATCGAGTCCGTGACCCCGCAGCTCGACTGCGGCCGCTACCCGGTGAAGCGGGTGGTCGGCGACCAGCTGGTGGTCCAGGCCGACATCTTCAGTGACGGGCACGACGAGGTGGCCGCCGTGCTGCTCCACCGCAGGGAGGGCGACCAGGCCTGGCAGGAGGTCCCCCTGCAGCGCCTCGGCAACGACCGCTGGCAGGGCGCCTTCACCCTGGCGGAGCCGGGACTCTACCACTACACGGTGCTGGGGTGGGTGGACCACTTCTTGACCTGGCAAAAGGACCTGGAAAAGAGAAGCAAGGCGGGCCAGGACCTGGCGGTGCATATCCTGATCGGCGTGCAGCTCATCGAGCAGGCGGCCGGGCAGGCCGCGGGCGAGGTCGCGCTGCGGCTGCGCCAGGCGGCAGCCGCGCTGGGGGGGGCGGGGAGCGGACCAAAGGCGCTCCTGCTCGCCCTGGACCAGGAGCTCGCCAGCCTGATCAGCGCCTGCTGCGCCCGGGGGCTCGCCACCCGGTTTCCCCGGGAGCTCCCGGTCTGCGTCGACCGGAAGCGGGCGCTCTTTGGCAGCTGGTACGAGCTCTTTCCCCGCTCCTGCGGCCCCGCCGGAAAGCACGGCACCCTCAAGGACTGCCTCGCCTTACTCCCGGAGCTAGCGGGAATGGGTTTCGACGTGCTCTATCTCCCCCCCATCCACCCGATCGGTTTCGCCAGGCGCAAGGGACGGGGCAACGCGGCCAGCGCGCAGCCAGGAGACCCCGGGAGCCCCTGGGCGATCGGCTCGGCCGCCGGGGGGCACAAGGCGGTGCACCCGGATCTCGGCAGCTTGAAGGATTTTCTCGCGCTGGTGCGGGAAGCCGGGAAGCTGGGGATCGAGATCGCCCTGGACCTCGCCTTCCAGTGCTCCCCCGATCACCCCTACCTGAAGGAGCACCCCGAGTGGTTTCTCTGGAGGCCCGACGGCACGGTGCAGTACGCCGAGAACCCGCCCAAGAAATACCAGGACATCATCCCCTTCAACTTCGAGACCGACAGCTTTCGCGAGCTCTGGGAAGAGCTGAAGGGCGTGGTGTTCTTCTGGATGGACCAGGGGGTTCGGATCTTCCGGGTGGACAATCCGCACACCAAGCCCTTTCCCTTCTGGGAGTGGCTCATCGCGCAGGCGAAGCAGCGCTCGCCCGAGGTGATCTTCCTGGCGGAGGCCTTCACCCGCCCCAAGGTCATGTACCGGCTCGCCAAGCTCGGTTTCAGCCAGTCCTACAGCTACTTCGCCTGGCGCTCCAGCAAGGAGGAGCTGACCTGCTACCTGGAGGAGCTCACCAGGAGCGAGGTGCGGGAGTACCTGCGCCCCAACTTCTGGCCCAACACCCCGGACATCCTCACCCAGTTCCTCCAGGTAGGTGGGAGGCCCGCCTTCGCGATCCGCCTGGTATTGGCCGCGACGCTCAGCTCCAGTTACGGCATCTACGGCCCACCCTACGAGCTGTGCATCGGCGCGGCCGAGCCGGCGAGCGAGGAGTACCAGCACGCCGAGAAGTACGAACTGCGCGCCTGGGACCGGGAGGCGCCGGGGAACCTGAAGGGGCTGATCACCGCGCTGAACCGGGTGCGGCGCGAGAACCCGGCCCTGCAGCAGACCAACAACCTGCAGTTTTACCCGACGGACTCCGAGAGCGTCATCTTTTACGGCAAGAGCGCAGCTGACGGCTCCCCCGCGGTCCTGGTGGCGGTCAACCTGGACCCGTTCCACCCCTGCCAGGCCAGGCTCCAGGTCCCGCTGGAACAGCTCGGCATCGATCCGGGACCATCCTACCTGGTGCAGGACCTGCTGAGCGGTGAGAATCTCATCTGGCAGGGGGCCTGGAATGCCCTGAAATTCGATCCCGCCCGGGCGCCGGCGCGGGTCTTCCGGGTCCGCAGCTGGCTCCGGAAGGAGGCGGATTTCGACTATTACCTGTGAAGCAGAACTTAAAAAGGGATCAACGCCATGCCGACACGAGGTGATAAAAACCTGCTCTGGTACAAGGACGCCATCATCTACGAGGTCCACGTCAAGACCTTTTGCGACAGCAACAACGACGGCATCGGCGACTTCCGCGGCCTGTCCGGCAAGCTCCCCTACCTGCGCGACCTGGGGGTCACCGCGATCTGGGTGCTCCCCTTCTATCCCTCGCCGCTGCGCGACGACGGCTACGACATCGCCGACTACCGCGGCATCCACCCGGACTACGGGACGCTGCGCGACTTCCAGGAGTTCCTGCGCGAGGCCCACGCCCTGGGCATGCGCGTCATCACCGAGCTGGTGCTGAACCACACCTCGGACCAGCACCCCTGGTTCCAGAAGGCGCGCCGCGCCAAGAAGGGGTCCCCCTGGCGCGACTTCTACGTCTGGAGCGACACCCCGGACCAGTACCCCGACGCCCGGATCATATTCAAGGACTTCGAGAGCTCCAACTGGTCCCGCGACCCGATCGCCAAGGCCTACTACTGGCACCGCTTCTACGCGCACCAGCCCGACCTCAACTTCGACAACCCGCGCGTGCACCGGGAGATGTTCCGGGTCATCGATTTCTGGCTCGGCATGGGGGTGGACGGCATGAGGCTCGACGCGGTCCCCTACCTCTACGAGCGCGAAGGGACCAACTGCGAGAACCTGCCGGAGACCTACGAGTTCCTCAAGAAGCTGCGGGCCTACCTGGACCAGAAATACCCGGGGCGCATGCTGCTGGCGGAGGCGAACCAGTGGCCGGAGGACGCGGCCTCCTATTTCGGCGCGGGCGCCGCCTGCCACATGGCGTTCCATTTCCCGCTCATGCCCCGCATGTTCATGGCCGTGCAGATGGAGGACTCCTTCCCGATCATCAACATCCTGCAGCAGACCCCCGCCATCCCGCTGGAGTGCCAGTGGGCCCTGTTCCTCAGGAACCACGACGAGCTGACCCTGGAGATGGTGACCGACGAGGAGCGCGACTACATGTACCGCATCTACGCCCGGGACCCCCGCGCCCGGATCAACCTGGGGATCCGGCGCCGGCTCGCGCCGCTCATGGGGGACGACCGGCACAAGATCGAGCTGATGAACGTGCTGCTCTTCTGCCTCCCCGGCACCCCGATCATCTACTACGGCGACGAGATCGGCATGGGAGACAACTACTACCTGGGCGACCGCAACGGTGTCAGGACGCCGATGCAGTGGAGCCCGGACCGCAACGCCGGCTTCTCCCCCGGCAACCCGCAAGGGCTCTATCTCCCGGTCATCATAGACCCCGAGTACCACTACGAGGCGCTCAACGTCGAGAACCAGGCCAAGAACCCTTCCTCGCTCTTATGGTGGATGAAGCGGCTCATCGATCTCAGGAAGCGCTACAAGGCCTTTGGCTGGGGGAGCGTGGAGTTCATCACCCTGGAGAACCCCAAGATCCTGGTGCTCCTGCGCAAGTTCGAGGAGCAGACCATCCTGGTGCTGGTCAACCTCTCGCGCTCCTCCCAGTTCGTGGAGATCAACCATCCCCGCTTCATCGGGCTCTACCCGGAGGACATGCTGGGGCGCACCAGGTTCCCCGCCATCAAGGACTCGCCCTACGTCATCATCGTCGGCCCCTACGGGTACCACCTGATGCTCCTGACCGAGGGGGGGGAGAGGGCGGCGCCCGAAGGGGTGCTCCCCGAGATCGCCGTCGCCCAGGACTGGGAGAATGCCCTCTCCGGGGGGCCCCTGCGCCAGCTGGAACAGTCGATCCTCCCCGACTACCTGCAGAAATGCCGGTGGTTCCAGGGCAAGAGCCGCATCGTGGCGCGGCTCAATCTCGCGGACCGAATCCCCTTCGCCATCGACAGCTCCTCCGTGGTGCTGACGCTGGTGGAGGTGAGCTACACCGAGGGGAGCACGGAGACCTACCTGCTGCCGCTGCACCACCTGCCGACGGACGGGGGGGGGGACGCGATCCAAAATGGTTTCCCCTGGGCCGTCGTCTGCGGCCTCAAGGTCGACGACAGGCCGGGCATCCTCTACGACGGGCTGGCCAACGGGCAGTTCCGCCAGCTGCTCTTGGAGCTGATCGCGCGCAGGAGAGGGGTGCGCGTCGCGGGGGGGCGCCTGGTCGGCAGGCCCGCGCCCGGCTTCGCGGCCCTGCTGGGCGACAAGCCACTCGCCCTTCCCTCGCAGGTCGGCAAGGGGGAGCAGAGCAACTCGGCCGTCATCTTCGACAACACCTTTTTCCTGAAGCTCTACCGCCGCATGGAGGAGGGGGTCCACCCCGAGGTGGAGATCGGCCGGTTCCTGACCGAGCGCACCCGTTTCGGCCAGGTGGCGCCCCTGGCGGGGGTGCTGGAATACCGGCGCGCCGGCAGCGAGCCGGTCAGCCTCGCCCTCTTGCAGGGGTTCGTCCCGAGCCAGGGGGACGCCTGGAGCTTCACCCTGAACGAGGTGGCCCAGTTTCTGGACCGCGTGCTGGCGCACCGCGACGAGGCCGGGATGCAGTCGGAACTGGAGCAGGCGAAGGTCCAGCCGCCGCCCGGGTCGGCGGGGCAGGGCGAGGCCGGTGCGGCCGGGCTCTCGCCGGGCCTTTTGGAGATGATGGGCGGGTTCTATCCGGAGATGGTCGAGCTCCTGGGCAGGCGCACCGGAGAGTTCCACCTGGCGCTTTGCTCGCGCTACGACGACGACGCCTTCGCCCCGGAGCCGTTCGCGCTGCTGTACCAGCGCTCGGTGTACCAGTCCATGCGCACCCGCGCCAAGAAGGTGCTGGACCTGCTGCGCCGGAACCTGCCCAAAATCCCGGAAGAGCTGCACCCCGACGCGGAGGCGGTGCTGAGGCTGGAGGGGGAGATCCTGGCCCTGCTGCAGAAGTTCACGGTCAGCAAGTTCCCGGCCTGGAAGTCGCGCATCCACGGCGACTTCCACCTGGGGCAGCTGCTCTACACCGGCAACGATTTCATCATCATCGATTTCGAGGGGGAGCCGGTCAAGAGCCTGAGCGAGAGGAGGATAAAGCAGTCGCCGCTGCGGGACGTGGCGGGCATGCTGCGCTCGTTCTACTACGCGGCCAATGCGGTGCTCAGGCAGCGCGGCCAGATGCGCGAGGAGGACATCCCGTTTCTCAGGCCGTGGGCGGAGGCGTGGTGCCGCTACAACGCCGGGATCTACCTCGCCTCCTATCAAAAAAGCGTGGCCGGCTCGGGCTTGATTCCCACGGAGCCGGCGGATGCCGAGGTCATGCTGCAGACCTACCTGCTCGACAAGGCGCTGTACGAGCTGGGCTACGAGCTCAACAACCGTCCCGACTGGGTTGTCATCCCCCTGAAGGGGGTCCTTGGGCTCTTGCAGCCCAAGGCGAAGCCGGACGCCGCCTGAACCGGGAACGCAGAGCCCGATCGGCGAGCTCAGGGGGCGGGTGCCTTGGCCGCGGACGGGTTGCCGGCTTAAACCGAGCGTTGTCTTTCTTTGCGAAGGGGGACTGGGGCAGTTGGCCGCTAGGCTTGCTGCCCAGCTCCGCTCTTGCCGCTCTTCCAAAAACGGGACCACCAGCTCCTCTTTTGGTGCTCGCCCTCCACCTTCTCGCCGGGCTCCTTCCCTTCCCTTGAGCTGTGCTCGATGACCACGTTGATGACGGCTCCCGCCAAAATGATGAACCCGCTGATATAAAGCCACAAGAGCAGGATGATTACCGCCCCGAGGCTGCCGTAGGTCTTGTCGTAGGAGCTGAAGTTGTTGATGTAGTAGGAAAAGCCCAGTGACACGACAATCCAGCTGGGTATCGCGACGACCGACCCCGGACTGATCCATTTCCATTGCTGCTCCACGTCCGGCGCGAAGTAATACACCGTCGCGACCGCCAGCGACAGGAGGATCAGGATCACCGGGACCAGCGTCAGGTCCCAGATCACCCTGAAATAGATGCCGAAATCGACCCGTGCGGCAATCAGCGCTCCTATCTTGGTGCCGAACATGAGCAGGACGAGCGCCACCAGGAAGAGCAGGGAGAGCCCGACCACCAGGGAAAGCGCGGTCAGCCGGACCTTCCAAAACGGCCTCCCTTCTTTCACGACGTACAGCTTGTTCATGGCGTTCATGATGGCGGCCACGGCGTTGGACGAGGCCCAGAGGGCCAGCACGACCCCCAGGGAGAGGAGCCCCTGCTTCTTGTTGCTGAAGAGCGCCCGGATGTTGTCCTGGAGCAGGTCGAAGGCCTGGCTCGGCAGCACCCGGGCGGCGGAGCTCAGCACATAATCCAGCAAATGCGGGATGGGGAGGTAGCCGATGACGGTGGTGAGGAACAGGAAAAAGGGGAATACCGCGAAGAGGAAGTAATAGGCCATGGCAGCGGCATGGGCCGAACAATCGGCCTCGTTTATCTTCTTGAGGACGCGCTTGCCCAGCTCCAGGTAACTGACCGACCCCAGCTGGAAGTATCTGCGAAAAGATAACATGAAGCACCCCCGGCGCCCGGCGCCCTCCCCTTGACCCTGAAGGCGAGCCACCGTTCAGGCGGCCTGCTTCCTCTTCTGTTTGAGGCTCTCCTTGAGCAGTTCCATCATGTCGATGACCTTGCCGGGCTGGGGCGCCTGCTCCTGGGGCTTCGGCTCCCTCCCCTGCGCCTTCTGCTCGATGACTCTCTTCAGGTCGTCCAGGTAGGCGTCCTTGTACTTGGCCGGATCGAACCTGGCGGTCAACTGGCCGATGAGAGAGAGGGCGAGTTCCACCTCCTGCTCGCGCAGATTCTCGCCGGTGGGCAACTTCAGCTCGGCCGGGTTCCTGATCTGCTCCTGGAACCGGATTTCGTTCAAGACCAGGAGGTCGTCCAATGCCTTGAGTACGCCGAGGCTCCCCCTGTTGCGCAGGACGTAGCTGGCGATGCCGACCTTGCCCGATCGCTTCAGTGCCTCCCTGAGCAGGGCGTAGGCCTTGGGGCCGGTCTTGTCCGGCTCGAGATAGTACGGTTTTTCGAAATAGCGCGTATCGATCTCCTTTTCGTCCACGAAATCGAGGATGTCGATCAGATGGGTCTTTTCCAGGCTCGCGTTCTCGAAGTCCTTGTCGGTGAGGACTATGTATTCTCCGTCTGTGTATTCATAGCCCTTGACAATCTCGTCGTAGGGGACCTCCTGGTTGTCAGTCTTGCAGACGCGAAGGTACTTTATCGGACAAAGATCGTTTTTGCGGAGCATGTCGAGATCGAGGGTGTTGCTTTCCGATCCACTGAAAAGTTTGACGGGAATATTGACGAGGCCGAAGCTGATAGAACCCGACCAAATGGCTCTCATAGTCGTGATGCCTCCTTTGCGGATGGCTGCTGGCGTCTGGTCTGCGGGCCGTGCTCGAAGGGGGCCGGAGCGCAGGGGCGCAAGCCGCGGCTCTCCTCCGGCCTCCAGCAGCTCACACGCAAATCTTATCATATCCTGAGTAAGTTCTCACGCGCGATGGCCGTGCCCCGCCGGCGAGTCCCTGGCAGGCGGATGCCGTAGGGTGGGCACGGCGTGCCCACCGAGGTTGCAGCGCGGATGCCGCGCGGGCACGGAAGTGCCCATCCTACGACCATGGTGGGGGAGGGCGAAGGGTCCCCTTGTCGGTATCGAAGTCTGGCGCCTCAGTTTGATCATTGACAAAGCTCTCCAAGGCCCTACATTTATTAGCTGGAGCCAATAATATACCGATCCCTGGAGCGACCATGACGGAGAGCACAGAGCAAAAGCCCCGACGCTGGCTCCCGGCTTCCAGGGCGCTACGCTGGGGTCTCGGCATGCCGATCTTCCTGGCCCTTTTCCTTTTCAGCGTCTCTTTCTTTCTTGACGCTCCCCTGCGCCGCACCATGGAAAAGAAGATAAACCGCGACCTGAAAGGGTACTCGGTCCGGCTGCCGGGGCTGCACGTCGAGCTGATCGGCCTCTCGCTCACCCTGAAAGAACTCACCGTCCGGCAGCTGGCGCATCCGGATCCTCCCGTCGCCTATTTCCCCGTCCTGAAAGCCAGCATCCACTGGCGCGCGATACTCTCGGGGCAGCTGGTTGCCGAGCTTCAACTGGACCGCCCCAACCTCAACATCAACCTGCTGCAGCTGCGCAGCGAGGCCGCCAGCAAGGTGACTCTCAAAGAGCGCGGCTGGCAGCAGGCGGTGGAGGACATCTACCCGCTCAAGATAAACACGGTGACCGTCGACGACGCGAGCATCACCTATGTCGATCAGGACCCTAAAAGGCCGCTCGTGCTGAACCACCTGAACCTCCAGGCCGAAAACGTCCGCAACATCCGCCTGCCGGACCAGGTCTATCCCTCCACGTTCCATCTCGACACGGCGATCTTCGGCACCGGGCATGGCACGGTCGACGGTGCCGCCAACTTCCTGGCCGAGCCGTATCCGGGTGCCAAGGCCCGTTTCGCGCTGGAAAAAATCCCCATCGACTACTTCCAGCCGGTCATCGCCCGCTCCAACCTCGCCATCCACGGCGGGGTGCTGCGTGCTTCGGGCGACACCGAGTATGCGCCGAAGGTGAAAATCGCCCACCTGAAGGAGCTGAACATCCAGGGGATGGTGATCGACTACCTCCATTCGCCGCAGACGGCCGGCGCCGAGAAAAAACGCGCGGCAGTCGTGGGAAAGACCGCCCGGGAGGTCAGCAACAAGCCGGGCATCCAGATCCGCGCCGATGACGTGAGCCTCGCCGGGTGCACCATCGGCCTGCGAAACGAGGAGCCGGGCAAGAGCTACCGGGTGTTCCTCGCCGACACCGACTTCCACCTGACCAACTTTTCCAACCAGTTCTCCGAGGGGCTCGCCCGGGCGCGCCTGAAGGGGCGCTTCATGGGGTCCGGCGCAACCACCGCCACCGCGGATTTCCGGCCGGAGAAAAGCGGGCCCGATTTCGACCTCTACCTCAAGATCGATGACGCCGCGCTGACCTCGCTGAACGACCTGCTGCGCGCCTACGGCAAATTCGACGTGGCTGCCGGAGCCTTTTCCCTGGTCACCGAACTGCACATCAAAAACGGCGCGATATCCGGATACCTAAAGCCGTTCTTCAAGGAGGTGAAGGTGTATGACAGGCGCAAGGACAAGGATAAGGGGCTCTTCCACAAGCTCTACGAGATGCTGGTCGGCGGGGTCGCCAAGCTGCTGGAAAACAGGCGGCGCCAGGAGGTCGCCACCAAGGCGGACATTTCGGGGCTGGTGGCAAGGCCCCGAACCAGCACCTGGCAGATCATCGTCGAGCTCATCAGGAACGCCTTCATCAAGGCGATCCTGCCCACCTTCGAAAGGGAGGTTTCCCGCGCGGGGAAGCAGTGAAAAGCCGCTGCCGGGGGGCGGCCGGGTGCCCTGAGGCCGCTGGCGGGGCACTGAAGGCAATGAACCGGAGCCTATTGACAATGAAGGGCACAATGAGAGAATATTAAAATTGACCAATAAAATTATTGGCCGCGCCTGTCCCGGAACCTGGAGCCGGCACGTCACCAGCCAATCCTGTGGCGCGGGCCGCCCATATCCCGGACGGCATAGGGGAGGAACCTATGAGAACAATCTTACTCATCATCGTTGTCTTACTGCTGATTGGGGCCCTGCCCACCTGGCCCTACAGTGCCAGCTGGGGATATTACCCAAGCAGTGGGCTCGGCCTGGTTCTGTTGATACTGCTCATCCTGGCGCTTATGGGGATGATCTGAGGCTTCTGCGGGCTCAGGAACGCGTGCTCGCGAATAGGGAGCCCGGGTACCGGTAGCACCGCCCACAAATAACCTGAAATTCACCCGGGCAGGCAAAAGGAGATTGGACATGGCTAAAAACATTGCTGTATTTGGCATTTATCGCAGCAGGCAAAACGTGGAGGAGGCGGTACAGGCGCTGAAAAACGCGGATTTCCGCTCCACGGACATATCGGTACTCTTCTCTGAGAACCTGGGCACCAAGGATTTTGCCCACGAGAAGCACACCAAGGCTCCCGAGGGGACCGCGGCGGGCTTCGGGACCGGTGCGGTCATCGGCGGCGCGCTGGGCTGGCTTACCGGCATCGGCGCGCTGGCCATTCCCGGCGTCGGCCCCTTCATCGCCGCAGGCCCCATCGTCTCACTGCTGGCGGGGCTGGGGGCCGGCAGCGTCATCGGCGGGGTCGCCGGTGCCCTCATCGGCATGGGCATACCGGAATACGAGGCAAAAAGGTACGAGGGGCGCATCAAGGAAGGGGGAATCCTGCTCTCGGTGCATTGCGACAGCTCCGACTGGAAGAATCGGGCCATGGACATCCTGCGGAAGAGCGGTGCGGGAGACATCGGTGCCGAGGGTGAAGCCAGGGCCGACTTCGCTAGTTCCGACAAGCCGGGGCCCAGGAATCTAGCCTAGACCCGGAAGCTGTGACGGCTCTTTGCCCGTCTCCGACCTGACCTCCCCCGGATCTCGGCCCCGCACCGGTGCCAAGGGTCCACCAGGTGAGGCGACAGGGTTGGGGGGCGCGAGGAGCACCGGGCCGGACCGGCCTGGCAACCAAGGCAGATTACGGCTCCCCCGTGGAGGGGCACCATGACGAAGTCCCATGGCAAGGAAGCGGCGCCGGCAACGGCAGGCCCTCAGGGGAAAACCGAGCTCTTCGAAATGTTGCGCCGGGACCATGAAACGGTCAGGGAGCTCTTCAAGAGGATCGAAAAAAGTACCAGCGCGCAGGTTTCGTTACGCCAGGAGCTCTTCACCGAGCTCGAGCACGAGTTGCTGCTCCACATGGAAGCGGAGGAACGCTTTTTCTACACCGCACTCGAACAGCACGACGCAGCGCGAGCAGGGGCGCTGGTAAGCTACGAGGAGCATCAGGTGGCCAAGAGCATCATCGGTGCCTTCAACGGCCTCGCCGTCGACGATGAACGCTGGCCGGCAAAATTGCGGGTCCTGAGCCAACAGGTGCGGCGCCATGTGGACGAAGAGGAGCACGAACTGTTCAGGGCCGCCAAGAAGGTGCTGGGCCACGACCAGTTCCTGGGAATAGCCGCCAAGGTCCAGGAGCTGCGTCGCGAGAGGGGGGGCGGCAGGGAAGCCTCCCCCGCCCAGGGGGGGTGAAGGGAAAAGCGGCCGGGAAATCATGAAGGGAAACAGCAGCAAAGGTGCCGTGCTTGCGGCGAGACCAGCTTACGCATGGCACCAGGCGGTGCCGTCACCTGAGGTCGGCATTACGTTTGGCGCGGCCCTCTTAAAAGGAGGAGGTCATGGATACCAAGAACAAACCCGGACAGAAAGGGAGCGAGGCTCGCACCAAGCAACCTACTCGTCCCGGATCTGAGCAGGTGCGCAGTGGATCAAGCCTGGAGAGGGAGCAACCGGAAAGGCAGCAGCCCAAGGTAGGTGAGATGCAGCAGCCGAAAGGCCAGATTAAAGGCGGCAAAAAGTAACGCAACAGTACCGGGGAGCTAACAAAGAGGGTCGCGCCTTTAGCTGCCGAGGCTTCTCCGTTCGGACTGTTTGTTATTCTCTGTCAAGGATGACGACGGGAGGTGCCTGAAAGGGAGATACCAGTGAGTGCATCGAGCCGGCGGGAACGGGTGCGCAGGGTCGAGACGATTGACCCCGCAGCGGATGCCGGATGGGATGGGCACCACTGAGAAGGGTGAGCAAATGCCAGCAACCGGAACCAAAACGCTGCAGCGGAAATTTCGGGGCAGGGGGAAGGGTTCGGCGCAACCGATATCCCCGATATCGAAGGAGGAAAAGGCGGAAAAAAAGCTGCAGAGGGTCGGCCCCTTCGGCAAGTTGCTCCTGCACCTGAAGCTGCTCGGGCCCGGGCTGATCACCGGCGCCTCGGACGACGACCCGTCGGGCATCGGCACCTACTCCCAGACCGGCGCCACGCTTGGCTTCACCCAGCTCTGGACGGCCCTGGCCAGCTTCCCGCTCATGGTGGCGATCCAGGAAATCTGTGCGCGCATCGCGCTGCACACCGGCAACAGCCTGACGGAACTGATCCGCAAAAACTTCCCCAAGCCGGTCCTGTACTTCTGCGTGGCGCTACTCTTCCTGGCCAATACCGTCAACCTGGGCGCCGACCTCGGCGCCATGGCGGCCGCCTGCCAGCTGGTCCTGGGCCTCCCTTTCCTGGCCTGGCTGGCAGGCATCACCGTCCTCAGCGCGGTGCTCCAGATTTTCCTCGACTACCAGAAATACGCGCGGCTGCTGCGCCTGCTGACGCTGTCGCTGCTGGCCTATGTGCTGGTAGTTTTCGTGACGCCGCTGGACTGGCGGGAACTGCTGCGAGGGACCTTGGTCCCCTCCGTGAGCTTCAAGCGGGAATACCTGCTGAACCTGGTGGCGATCCTCGGCACGACCATTTCCCCGTATCTCTTTTTCTGGCAGACCAATCAGACCATCGAGGAAAAGATCGCAGACGGCAAGGTGACCCCGGCGGAGCGCAGGGAGGTCACGCACGTCGAACTCAAATGGATGCGCACCGATGTGGTCTCGGGCATGTTGCTGTCCAATCTGATCATGTGGTTCATCATGGCGACTGCGGCGTCGAGCTTGTTCCTGCACGGGGTGACCAAAGTCGAGAGCGCGCTGGAAGCGGCTCGGGCGCTGGAGCCGGTCGCGGGGCGCCTTTCCAGCCTCGTGTTTGCCGCGGGAATAGTCGGCACCGGACTGCTCGCAGTCCCGATCCTGGCAGGCTCGGCAGCCTACGCGGTAGCCGAGACCTTCGAGCTGCGCAAGGGGTTGTACCGCAAACTGCACGAGGCGCCGGGATTTTACGCGGCCGTCGCCGTCGCCACCATCGCCGGCTTCCTGATGAATCTCGCGGGGATCAACCCGATCAAGGCCCTGTATTACTCGGCCGTTCTGAACGGGGTCGTGGCGCCGCCGCTGCTCGTCATGATAATGCTGATCAGCCGCAACCCGGCCATCATGCGCGACAAGGTGAACAGCCGCCTCTCCGGCGCCCTCGGCTGGGCGACGACCGTGGTCATGACCCTCGCGACGCTCGGCCTGCTGGCGAGCCTGGTGCCGTGAGCGCGGGAAGCCGGGCACAGAAAAGGCCCCTGTCCTGCCGGGGCCCTATTCTCTCTGGAACTGTCGGGATCCTGGCTACTCTCCCTTTTTCTCGTCGTCGGGACGGCCAGCCTTGATCTCGATCTCCTCCTTCCCGCTGGAGGCCTTCTTGAAATTCCTGATGCTTTTCCCGAGGGCGCCGCCGATTTCGGGGAGCCGTCCGGCACCGAAAACCACGAGCACGATGACAAGGACAACGATGAGTTCAGGCATGCCGAATCCGAACATTTGCACCCTCCGTTTTCAAGTTTGCTGAGTTTCGTTAGTATCGCACCGGGCGGGTAAAAAATCAAGCAGTTGCGAGTAGTACGCCTGATAAGGATTTAATTATTAGATCTATTGCACTTTGCCCGGAAACTTGGTATATGCGAATACTAGCTGAACTGGCGGTGTTGGGCGAGGAGGGATCGGTGAACAAGATGATCCTGCTGGTAGAAGACAATCCGGACGACGAGGCGCTCACCCTGCGGGCGGTGAAGAAGCATATGCCGCACGGTATCGTGGTGGCCCGCGACGGGGCCGAGGCGCTCGACTTCCTGTTCGGCACCGGGCGCTTTGCCGGGCGCGACCTCTCGGTAAGCCCGCTGCTCGTGCTGCTCGATCTGAAGCTCCCCAAGGTGAACGGCCTGGAGGTGCTGCGGCGCATCAGGGGCGACGCCAGGACCCGGGTCATCCCGGTCGTCGTTTTCACCTCCTCGACCGAGGAGCAGGATATCCTGGACTGCTACAGCCTGGGCGCCAACAGCTACATCCGCAAGCCGGTGGATTACAACCAGTTCTGCGCCGACATGAAGCAGGTGATGACCTATTGGCTCGCCGTGAATCAGCTCCCGCCCCAAAGAAACTGCTGCTCCGGCTAACTAGGAACAGCAGCACCTCTTGAATTAGCCCCCTGTTGCAAAGCCATCCGCCGTGCTATCATCGGAGCCATGGACAAATTCGAACTGGTAAGCGGCTTCGAGCCGCGGGGCGACCAGCCCCGGGCGATACAGGAACTGACCGAGGGAGTGCTGCGCGGGGACCCGCACCAGGTACTGCTCGGGGTGACCGGTTCGGGCAAGACCTTCACCATGGCCCAGGTGGTCGCCGCCGTGAACCGCCCGACCCTGGTGCTCGCCCCCAACAAGACGCTGGCAGCGCAGCTCTACGGCGAGTTCAAGGAACTCTTCCCCGGCAACGCCGTGGAGTACTTCGTCTCCTACTACGACTACTACCAGCCGGAAGCCTATCTCCCCGCCTCGGACACCTTCATCGAGAAGGACTCCTCGATCAACGACGAGATCGACAAGTTCCGCCATTCCGCGACCAGGAGCCTCCTGACCCGCCGCGACGTCATCATCGTCGCCTCGGTCTCCTGCATCTACGGGATCGGCTCCCCGGAGAGCTACCAGGAGATGCAGATCCGGGTGCGCGACGGCGACGCCCTGGAGCGTGACGACCTGCTGAAGCGTCTGGTGGAGATCCAGTACGAGAGGAACGACGTCGATTTCCACCGCGGCAGCTTCCGGGTCCGGGGGGACACCGTCGAGGTGTTTCCGGCCCACGACGACGAGCGCGCGCTCAGGATCGAGTTCTTCGGGGACACGGTCGACGCCATCTCCCAGATCGACCCGCTGAGGGGGGTGCAGCTCGCCAAGCTCCCCCGGTGCTCCATCTTCCCCGCCTCGCACTACGTGGCGAACCGGGAGACCCTGGATCGCGCCGTGGAGCAGATTCGACTGGAGCTGGAGGAGCGCATCCGCTACTTCAAGGGGCAGAACATGCTGATCGAGGCGCAGCGCATCGAGCAGCGCACCTTCTTCGACATCGAGATGATGGAGGAGATGGGCTTTTGCCAGGGGATCGAGAACTACTCGCGCCATTTCGACGGCCGGGCCGCCGGGGAGCCGCCCTACACCCTGATCGACTACTTCCCGGACGACTTCCTGATGGTGATCGACGAGTCCCACATCACGGTTTCCCAGGTGGGGGGGATGTACCGGGGTGACCGCAGCCGCAAGGAGACCCTGGTGAACTACGGCTTCCGGCTCCCCTCGGCGCTCGACAACCGGCCGCTCACCTTCCAGGAGTTCTCCACCAAGCTGAACCAGACGGTGTACATCTCGGCGACCCCGGCGGACTACGAGCTGCAGGCGGCGGGCGGCGTCGTGGTCGAGCAGGTGATCCGGCCGACCGGTCTCATCGACCCGGCCATAGAGGTGAGGCCCGCGGCGGGGCAGGTCGACGACCTGCTGCACGAGGCGCGCCTGACGGTCGAGCGCGGCGAGCGGGTGCTGGTGACGACCCTCACCAAGAGGATGGCGGAAGAACTGACCGATTACTATCGGGAACTCGGGGTGCGGGTCAGGTACCTGCATTCCGACATCGACACCTTCCAGCGCATGCAGATCCTCAGGGACCTGCGCCTGGGCGAGTTCGACGTGCTGGTCGGGATCAATCTGCTACGCGAGGGGCTCGACCTTCCCGAGGTCTCGCTGGTGGCGGTGCTGGACGCGGACAAGGAGGGCTTCCTGCGCTCGACGCGCTCCCTGATCCAGACCTGCGGGCGCGCGGCGCGCAACGTGGCTGGCCGGGTCCTCATGTACGCGGACCGGGTGACCGGCTCCATGCAGTCGGCGATCGACGAGACCCTGAGAAGGCGCGCGCTGCAGACCGCCTACAACGAGGAGCACGGCATAACGCCGGAGAGCGTCAAGAGGGTGATCGGCAACTCGCTCTCGGCGCCCGAGGAGCGCGACTACTTCCCGGTGCCGATCGGCGCGGACGAGTGGGAGGGGATCAAGGCCAAGGACATACCGAAGACAGTGAAGCGGCTCAAAAAGGAGATGCTCGCGGCGGCCAAGGAGCAGGAATTCGAGAAGGCGGCCCAGCTGCGCGACAGGATCAAGGACCTGGAGACGCGCGCCCTGGCGCTTTAGGGGGGCAATTCCGGCGACAGTAGAAGTCCTCTCATTCCGGGCCCACTGCCTCTCACAACGTCCCTCCCCGTTCCCACCCCGGCCCTCACTGCTGTTGCGTCCCTCCCCCTGCCGCCAGGGGGGGATGCGGACAAAAAAGGGCAAAAAAGGGGACAGGCTACTTTTCTGCTAAAAGTAGCCTGTCCCCTTTTACCTTTGTCCCATTTCCCTTGGCGTTACCTGGCTCATCACGTTGCCGCGGGCGCACCGGGTTTTTTGCGCCGGCGCCTCCTGCGCTTTCTCTTGGCCGGCGCCCCGGCCGGGGCGGCTCCTTCCGGGGCCTGCTCGGCGACTGCCTCGGCCTCGGGCTGCTCGGCGGCGAAACGCTGCCACCAGTCGGCAAGCGACCTCTTGCCGGGGGCCAGGTCCTCCATGAAACGCAAATAGCTGAGCGCGTCCGGGAAGATGGCCCTGGACACCACGCCGCGGCCGTTCCTGCCGGGGGTCTTCTGGAAGCGCTGCTGGCAGGAAAGGATCTCGCGGACCGCGATCAGGACCCGGTTCGGGATGGCCACGGTGGGGGCGAGCTCGCCGGCGAACTCGGCAACGGCGGCCTCGGCCGCCTGCTGCGGCGAGGCGCCCGCCTCGCGCAACCCGGCCAGCTTCTCCTCCAGATACTCCCCGAACATGAGCGCCACCAGCAGCGGGGCCGAGACCTGCACCCCCTGGGCGATCCGGTCGTCGATCCACTCGAGCGCCTTGCCGACCCGCGAGTGGGGGAAACAGTCGGACTCCCTGGTGAGCCAGGCGTCGAAGTGGGGAAAGAGCGGCCCGAAGAGCCCGCAATGCCGCATCATCTGATAGGTTCGCTCGCCAGCTCCCAGCATCAGGAGCTTCAGCACCTCCTCGTAGAGGCGCGGCGGGGTCGCCTTGTTGATGGAGTCGGCCAGCTCAGTCATGGCGCTCGCCGTGCGCTCCTCGATGTTGAAGCCGAGCATCGCCGCGAAGCGGACCGCGCGGATCATGCGGACCGGGTCCTCCGTGAAGCGCACCAGCGGATCGCCGATGGTGCGTATCACCCCAGCTTTCAGGTCTTCCATGCCACCGACGTGGTCGATGATGGAGAAATCGGCGACGTTGTAGAAGAGCGCGTTGACGGTGAAGTCGCGGCGCACCGCGTCCTCCTCGGGGGTGCCGAAGACATTGTCCCGCAACACCATGCCGTCCTCGCTCTTCAGCATCTGGGGGCCGTGGGCGTGATGCCTGGCGTCGCGGCCGCGCTCGCGCCTGCCCGCCGGGATCTGCTCCTCGGGCGCAGGCTGGGCTGCTGTTTCGACTGTCGGCTGCTCTGCTGACCGGTCGGTCTGGTCGGACGGCTCCTCCGAGGGGGCGTCGGCCGTGGAACGGAAGGTCGCCACCTCGATGATCTCGTCCTGGAAGTGGAGGTGGGCCAGGCGGAAGCGGCGGCCGATCAGCCGGCAGTTCCTGAACAGCTTCTTCAGCTGGCTGGGGGTTGCGTCGGTGACGACGTCGAAGTCCTTCGGTTCGCGGCCCAGCAGCAGGTCGCGCACCCCTCCGCCCACGAGGTAGGCGGTGAAGCCTTGTTCCTTCAGCTTGTAGAGGACCTTCACGCCGTTTGGGCTCAGCAGCGAGCGGGAAATGCAGTGCTCGGCACGCGGGATGATCAACTTTTTCATATTAGTATTCATTCCAGACAAAATAGCACAGTTTCCAGGCAAAGGCAAAGGGGTCTGTCGCAGCATTGGCTAGCGGGTGAAGATGGCCCACGGCCCGAGGAATAGCGTGATCTCGCTCAGGGAAGTATCAGGGAGGGCCTTAGCGCTCTCTACCTGGTGGCAGCCGTCTGCTGCCTCCGGGCATCCTTCAGTCAGATCAGGTTTTTTCTGTCAATTCAATCTGACAAATGGTAGTTTGACGGGAAAACCGGTGACAATTGCGGCCGGATTATTGCGGTGGAAAGCCGACTTGTCTTGACCGAAGCGGCCCGGCCGGGGGGTCGAGTCCCCTTAGGGGCGGCCACTCTGCAGGCGATTGAGGATAGGCGAAATGGGCAAGTTGAATGTCTCGAAAAAGATCCAGTTGTATCTCTGGATACTCTCGTTCAGCTGGACGGCAATTATTGCAGGGTCCTTTTTCTGGTATTGGAGCTTGAGTGAAATACAGGTGATCGCCGTCAGCAAGTCAAAGGCGATAACGGCCTTTGAACAGGGGCGCATGTACCGCCTCTGGGTCTCCCGAAACGGAGGCGTCTACGTACCGGTTTCCGCGCATTCGCAGCCCAACCCGCTGCTTGCTCACGTCCCGGACCGCGATGTCGAGACGACGACCGGGAAGGCTCTCACCCTGGTAAACGCCACCTATATGGCGCGCCAGGTGTACGAGTCCTCGCTGGGGCAGGAGACGGTGGGGCACGTCCACCTCACGAGCCTCAATCCCCTGCGTCCGGAGAACAAGCCGGATCCCTGGGAGGAAAAGGCGCTGCGCGCCTTCGCGGGAGGGGCCAAGGAGGTGAGCGGCATCGAGGTGGTTAACGGCCGCAAGCTCATGCGTCTGGAGCGTGTGGCCGTCACCGAGGAGGCATGCCTGAAATGCCATGCCAGCAAGGGAGCCCGCGTCGGGACGATCCTCGGAGGGGTGGGGGTCAGCGTGCCGATCAGCGATATCCTCGACGCCACCCGCCAGCAGGTTGCCGGGGTGGCGATTTCCCACGCAGCCCTCTGGCTCCTGGGGCTCGGGATGCTGTTTGCGGGGTCGCGCAAGATCTCCGGCGGCGTCTCGGCGCTGCAAAGAAGCAAGGAAGACTTGTCCAGGCAGGCCTTTCTGCTCGAAAGGGAAGTCGGGCAGCGGCAGCTGATTCAGGAGCAGCTTGCCGGCAAAGTCCTCGAACTGGAGGCCACCGCGGCCAAGGTGAAGCAACTGGAGGGGATCCTCCCCATCTGCATGTACTGCAAAAAGATCCGCGACGATTCGGAAAGCTGGCACCAGATCGAGAAGTACATTTCTGAGCACTCGCAGGCCGACTTCAGTCACAGTATCTGCCCCACCTGTTTTGGCAAGGCGGTTCGTGAGATCGGGACCTCGGAAGGTTAATAACCACGCCCGCCTGCCGCGCCCTGGCGGGTATCACCTCCCTCCGCCTGCTGTCGGCAGATCAACCATCCAGTGACTGGTAACGGCGCAGGGCGGGGGTGGTTCTCCGCCCTGCGCTTTTTTGCAGCGGGCACTCCTTTCCGGCAGATCACTGCCGGGGGCGCTCGAACCTGGACACGCCCAATGTCACGAATGAATTGATATATTTCCATAAAGTCAATTGTTTATCAATAGGCCGAAGTCTGTTGACCAGTACCCGACAATTCATGCTCCCCGCCTTCGTGAAGACGACTCCGCGCTGATTTTGAGCATCCCTTGACTTTCGTCATTCCCGGGCCGGCCGAGATTTGCTAGGATTCTGCCCATGGAAAATCTCAAGCGCAAACAGGAAAAGGATATCAAGGTGCTGAGCGCCTTCATCGGCGCCTATTGCCGGGGCAAGCACGCAACCGCCAAGGGGAGGCTCTGCCCGGATTGCGCGGGACTTCTCGCCTACGCCGAAATGAAGCGGCGCAACTGCCCGCTCAATCCGAAGCCGGCCTGCAAGCACTGCCCGATCCACTGCTACACGAAGGAGCGCCGCGCCCTGATCCGCGAGGTGATGGGGTACTCGGGGCGGCGCCTGATGCTGCGGGGCAGGCTGGATCTTGTCTGGCACTATTTTTTCTGATGGTCTATTGTGGTAACATGTCCCAAGCCCATTGAGGCCCGCCCAAAGTCCGCCTCCCAGCGGCGGAGCGCAAGCTGCCAAGTTCCCTCTCCCGGAGGGGGACTCCGGTGCGTCGCGGTCGGAACGCGCGCCCTTAACTGGAGCCAGCGGCGAGGTAGTGCTGCGGGTACGATTATTTATTCACACCCAAGGAGTTATTGAAATGATCCGCAAAATTGTACAAATAGACCAGGAAAAGTGTGACGGCTGCGGGCTGTGTGTCCCTTCCTGCGCCGAGGGGGCCATCAGGATCGTCGACGGCAAGGCGGAAATTGCCGCGGACAATCTCTGCGACGGCTTGGGTGCCTGCCTGGGCGACTGCCCGCAGGATGCCATCACCATCATCGAGAGGGAGGCTGACCACTTCGACGAAGCCGCAGTGGAAAAACACCTGGAGGCGGCCTCGGGAGCGCCTCATCTCCCGCACGCGGCACCTGTCTCGCCTGCTGCAGCACCCGCAGCGCACGGCGGCTGCCCCGGATCACGAGCGCTCTCCTTCGCTCCTGCGGCACCCCCCGCTGCCGCGGAAGCCGCGGAAACCCCTGCGCCGCGACCGAGCCAGCTGGCGCAGTGGCCGGTGCAACTGCACCTGGTGCCGACCACCGCTCCGTACTTCCAGGACGCCGACCTGCTGATCACCGCGGACTGCGTCCCCCTGGCGTATGCGGACTACCACCGGGACTTCCTCTCGGGAAAAGCCGTCGTGGTCGGCTGTCCGAAGCTGGACGACAACAATGCCTACCTGGTGAAGCTGACTGAACTGTTCCGCGCCTCGCGGATCAAAAGCATCACCGTGCTGAAGATGGAGGTCCCCTGCTGCGGAGGCATCGCCATGGTCGCCAAACAGGCGCTCGCCGCGTCGGGCAAGGGAATCCCCTTCCACGTCGTGACGGTCAGCATCAGGGGGGAATTGGTCGGCTGAGGGGGTGCAGGACAAATCGGATGCTTTTGATCTTTTTGGGTTGACAAGTGCCAAGGCTGCTGGTAGAGTTTTCCGGTCTTCACTATTTTATTTTGCACAAAGGAGAGCGCGCTTATGAGCCTTACTACCTTGGTTACCAAAGAAGCCCCCGATTTTACCGCACAGGCAGTCATGCCGGACAACACTTTTGGCGAACTTACCTTGTCAAGCTATCGCGGCAAGTATGTCGTGCTTTTCTTTTACCCGCTCGACTTTACCTTTGTCTGCCCCTCCGAGATACTTGCGTTCGATAAGAGAGTCGCCGAGTTCAAGGAAAAGAACTGCGAAGTCATAGGGGTTTCGGTTGACTCGAGGTTTACCCACCTTGCCTGGAAAAACACCCCCGTGGAGAATGGCGGTATTGGCAATGTCCAGTATCCCCTGGTAGAAGACTTGACCAAGTCCATAGCCAGCGACTACGGGATTCTGCTCCCCGGCGGCGTGGCACTGCGTGGCCTGTTCCTGATCGATACCGAAGGCAAGGTCCGTCATTCGGTGATAAACGACCTGCCGCTGGGCCGCAGTGTCGGCGAGGCGCTCAGGATGCTGGACGCGCTCCAATTCGTCACGACCCACGGCGGCGAAGTCTGCCCGGCCAACTGGCAGGAAGGCGAAGACTCCATGAAGGCCTCGAAGGAAGGGGTCGCCAATTACCTGGCGAAAAAACACGGCAAGTAGCCAGAAGGACAGGCAACCGATGCAGTAGGAAAGCGGCGCGATTCGTCATGAATCGCGCCGCTTTCTATTTGTGACAGCCGCCGTATACGGGAGTGGCAGTCCCTGGGCCGGCGCTTCCCGGCGTGGCCCGGGAAGGGATTCTGCCGGCTTGCCAAGGTGAGCCATTTATGTTAAAAGAACAAAGGATTAAAGGATTTGTAGCAAGTACAGGCCAAGAGGAGTGAAAATGCCTACGAAAATGACCCTGTGGTCCCTGTTGCTGCTGATGCTTTTCGCCACCACCTGCTTCGCCCTGGAGGAACAGCAACCGGAGGCCATCGCCGAGAAGATGGCTTTCAAGCTGGTTCGCGGCGTCGCCAATGCGACCACCTCGGTGGTCGAGATTCCCAAGCAGTCCTACCTGATGGTTCGCGACCGGGGGAGCGTGGGATACCTGGTCGGGCCGTTGAAGGGGATGGGCATGGCCTTTTACCGTCTCTTTGCCGGCGTGGTGGAGACTGTCTTCTTCCCGGTGCCCCAGCCGGGATATTACGATTCCATGATATACCCGGAATACGTCTGGCAGGGGTGGGAAGAGAAGCGGGTCGAGCCGAGGAAACAGGGTGTCGCCGAACCGGCTGAGAAAAAGGGAGAGTAACATGGTGTTGAAGCGCAGTTTGCTGATGACGATTCTGGTACTTGCCCTGTGCAGCGTCGGCACGGAGCGGCAGGCGCTTGCCAAGAGCTCCATGACCATCGACGATGCCTCGCCGCAGGAGGTGGTGGACGGCATGGCCAACAAGATCGCGCGTGGCGTGGCGAACATCGCTACCGGTTGGCTGGAAATTCCCAAGCAGATCTACATCACCTGCAAGGAGGAGGGCTACGCCAAGGGGCTGACCGTCGGCCCGCTCGAGGGGCTCGGCATGACGCTGGTGCGGACCGCTGCCGGCGTCGGTGAGACAGTCACCTTCGTCGTCGCCTATCCGGGGTTCTACGATCCCCTCTTCGATCCCTCCTACGTCTGGCAGAAGGAGTAGTCGGCCGATTTTGCCGCGCCCCTTGCGGGTCTCTTCAATTCTGAGGTACTTCCATAAAAAAAGGCCGCATCGTCAGATGCGGCCTTTTAAGTTACCCGTTAGGGTGATTACTTTGCAGCCGGGGCAGCGGGAGCTGCAGCAGCCGGAGCAGCTTCTTCTTTCTTAACAGCTGCTTTTTTCGCTTTCTTTGCTTTTTTTGCTTTCTTTGCTTTCTTTACCGGAGCTTTTTCTTCTTTCTTCACTTCAGCAGCCGGAGCAGCGGCGGGGGTAGCGTCAGCAGCGAAAACAACACCGGCGAAAGCAACAGCAACAAGGGCAGCAACGATGGAGGACAGGACTTTTTTCATGGGGTAACTCCTTTAAAAGTGGTTGATGCTTTTACTATTAGCAGGTAGCGTGCCAACCTCTCATTGATACCGTAACACCCCGGAAATGCGTGGACGGTCCGGAAATCGGCTGTGCAGCGGGGCCGGAGTTAGCCTCAAATCATCCCGGGCCTACCTCATATGCGGTAGGTTTGCCCGGCGAGCTCCTTTCCGGCGCTGCAAGTATAATACCTTGCCAGCCAGGAAGATAATTTGGTACTATGTCCGGTCATAGCGAAGAGGGACGTTTTTGGGGGTTTTTTGAGCAATAACAGACTTTTGTCCGTGGAAAAACCGGCCCGCTACATGGGCGGGGAGATGGGTACCGTTACTGGCAGGGAGGGGGGCCTGAGCTTTGTGCTCGCCTTCCCTGACGTTTATGAGATAGGGATGAGCCATTTAGGGCTCCAGGTGCTCTACGGGGTGCTGAAAGGGGTGCCCTGGATCACGCCGGAACGCGTCTACGCGCCCTGGCCCGACATGGAGGAGCGCCTCAGGCTGGAAGGGGGTTCCCTCCTCACGCTCGAGGGGGGGAGGCCGCTCAAGGAAGCAGACATCCTCGGGTTTACCCTGCAGTACGAGCTTTCCTATACCAATATACTGAACATGCTGGATCTCTCGGGCATCCCCCTGCTGGCCGCCGCGCGTGGCGCCGGCTATCCGCTCGTCGTCGGCGGCGGCCCCTGCGCCTTCAACCCGGAACCTCTGGCCGATTTCTTCGACGCCATTCTCATTGGCGACGGCGAAGAGGCGACTCTGGAAATCGCCGAGTGCGTGCGCGCCTGGAAGGAAGCGGGGCTCGGCAAGCCTGAGCTTCTGGAGCGGCTCTCGATGATCGAGGGGGTCTACGTCCCGAGCTTTTTCACGGTCAATTACGACGACGCCGGGCGGGTCGCGCAAATCGTCCCCCTGCGGGAAGGTTACCGGGGCGTGCGGCGCCGTTTCGTCTCGGATCTTGAGAGCGCCCATTACCCGACGTCTCCCGTCGTCCCGTTTTTAAAGACGGTGCACGACAGGGTGAGCGTGGAGATCTCCCGCGGCTGCACCCGCGGCTGCCGTTTCTGCCAGGCCGGCTACATCTACCGGCCGGTCCGCGAGCGCAGCCCAGAGCGAGTGCTGGAGATCGTGGAGGAGGCCTTTGGCAACACCGGCTACGACGAGGTGTCGCTGCTCTCCCTGTCGACCGGCGACTACGGCTGCCTGACCCCGCTCATCAAGGGGCTGATGGACCGTTACGCCGCGCAGAAGAAGGCGGTGTCGCTCCCCTCCATGCGGGTCGGGAGCCTTTCCCCGGAGATGGCCGAGGAGGTGCGCCGGGTCAGGAAGACGGGGTTCACCCTGGCGCCCGAGGCGGGGAGCGAGCGGTTGCGCAGCGTCATCAACAAGGGGGTCACCGAGGCGGCCCTGCTAGAGAACGCCCGCGCCGTCTTCGCAGCCGGCTGGCGCGTCATCAAGCTTTACTACATGATCGGGCTGCCGACCGAGACCATGGAGGATGTCCAGGGTATCATCGACATCTCGCGCGAGGTAAAGAGGCAGGGGAAATTCGCCGGAACCGGGGGGGACGTGAACGTCTCGGTGTCGAGTTTCGTGCCGAAGCCGCACACCCCGTTCCAGTGGGAAGCGCAGATCAGCGAGGAGGAGATCGTCGACAAGCAGCGCTTCCTGCGGAGCGAGCTCAAGAAGAAGAAACTGATCATGAAATGGCAGGACGCGCCGCTCTCCACGCTCGAAGGCGTTTTCGCCCGTGGCGACCGGAGGCTCGCGGCCCTCCTGATCGAGGCGCACCGGTTGGGCTGCCGTTTCGACGGCTGGTGGGAGCATTTCGACAAGCTGAAATGGGCCCAGGCGATGGAAAACGTCGGCGTCGATCCCCGTTTCTACCATCGCCGCCGTGAACTCGACGAGCCGCTCCCCTGGGACCACATCGACTGCGGCGTGCGCCGGGAGTACCTCCTTGCCGAACGGGAGGCCGCGGTCTCGGGAGCCTTCACGCCCGACTGCCGGGCGGGAGAGTGCACGGGGTGCGGCGTCTGCGATTTCGACGAGGTGAAGCTGCGGCTGAACGAGCCGGTGCCCTTCGGCACCTATGCCGTTCAGGTCGAGCCGCCCCAGGCGGCCGAGCTGGCGCAGCGCATCCGGGTCCGTTTCGAAAAGCTGGGACGCATGCGCTTTCTGAGCCACCTGGAGCAGCAGACCCTCTTCATCCGGGCGGTCGGGCGCGCGGCGATTCCGATCCGCTACTCGCAAGGCTTTCATCCCCATCCGAAGTTCTCATTCGCCACAGCCCTCTCGGTCGGCGTGGAGTCGCATGCGGAGTACATGGACTTCGAGGTTGACGCCGGCTTCTCCGCGGCCCAGCTGCAGGAGGCGCTGAACCGGACCCTCCCCGAGGGGATGCGCATCGTCGAGGCGGCCGAGATTCCGATGAGATCCCCCTCCCTCTCCGTCATCATGGAGCGGGTACGGTACCGGGTGACCCTCCCCGAGGAGCTGGCTCAGGACCTCCAGGAGAAGGTCGCGGCCTTCCTCGCCCTGGAGTCTTCCCCGCTGCGGCGCGAGAAGAGGGGCAAGGTGGTGGAATTCGACCTGCGTCACGAGATGTTCGAGCTGAGCGCGCTGGGGTGCGTCCTGGAGATGGTGGTTGGGCGCGGCAAGCCGGCCGAGTTCGCCTCGGCGGTCCTCGCGCTGCCGGTGGAGGAGCTGAAGGATGCGCGGCTTGAGAAGATGGAGGTGCTCTTCGCCCAGACGCCAGCCGATGCTCCGGTCGGGGAAGTCCAGGGTTAAGAATCCGTAGGCAAATAGGGCCGGGACGGCGCCTGAGGATACTCCGTAGGACATCGATTGGTGTCCCATGCGTCCTTACTTTTTGTCCCTCGCCCGAGCTGAATCTTGAAATTTTGAAATGCAGATATCATATAGCTGAAGAGGGGTTAGCATGGGGAACGAACTGGTTATCAACACCACCTCCCACGAGACCCGCATCGCGCTCATCGAGAACGGCACCATAGCGGAGCTGTACGTCGAGAGGAGTCGCGTCAAGGGGATCATCGGGAACATCTACAAGGGGAGGGTGGTGCGAGTGCTGCCGGGGATGCAGGCGGCCTTCGTCGACATCGGGCTGGAGAAGGCGGCCTTTCTCTACGTGGCGGACGTCTTCGACTCCATGGAGGAGTACGAGAGCTTCATGGAAAGGGAGCAGGGGGAGGAGCCGGTGCCGCACCCCCTGCACCCGATCGAGGACCTGCTGCAGGAAGGGCAGGAGCTCCTGGTGCAGATCTCCAAGGAGCCGATCGGCACCAAGGGGGCCCGCATCACGGCGCACATCTCGCTTCCCGGCAGGCACCTGGTGTACATGCCGACCGTGGACCACGTCGGAATCTCCCGCAGGATCGAGGACGAGGTGGAGCGCGAGCGGCTGAAGGAGATCGTGGACCGCATCAAGCCGGCGGGCGGCGGCTTCATCGTCAGGACGGTCTCCGACGGCAAGAGCGAGGAGGACCTGGTCGCCGACCTCCACTACCTCACCAAGCTCTGGGAGGAGGTCGCCAAGAAGAAGGACAAGGCCGGCGCGCCGAGCCTGATCCATTCCGACCTGGACGTGACCCAGAAGGTGGTGCGGGACATCCTGACCGAGTCGGTCGAGCGCATCGTGGTGGACTCCAAGCCCGAGTACGACAAGATCGTCCAGTTCATCACCACCTTCATGCCGAAGATGAAGTACTCCATCGAGCTCTACGACGAGGAGGAGCCGATCTTCGACCACTTCGGGCTGGAGGTGGAGATCAGCCGCGCGCTGGGGCGCAAGGTCTGGCTGAAGAGCGGCGGCTACATCATCATCGAGCAGACCGAGGCGCTGACCGCCATCGACGTCAACACCGGGCGCTACGTCGGCAAGCACAACCTCGAGGACACCATCCTGAAGACCAACCTGGAGGCGGTGAAGGAGATCGCCTACCAGCTGCGTCTCAGGAACCTGGGCGGCATCATCATCATCGACTTCATCGACATGGAGAAGGAGGTGAACCGCGAGAAGGTGTACGGCGCGCTCGAGGAGGCGCTCAAGAGCGACAAGTCTAAGACCAACATCCTGAAGATCTCCGAGCTGGGGCTGGTGGAGATGACCCGCAAGCGGGTGCGCGAGAGCCTGGGGCGCATGATGTGCGAGCCCTGCCCCTACTGCGAGGGAAGGGGTTACGTGAAGTCCAAGATTTCCGTCTGCCACGAGATCTTCCGGGAGTTGCGCCGCGAGATGCTCGACATCCGCGGCACCAAGGTCATGCTGACCGTGCATCCCCAGGTCGCCGACCTGCTCTACGACGAGGAGCGACGCGGGCTGGAGGAGCTGGAGAAGAACTTCAAGAAGAGGATCACGGTCCGGGCCAAGCCGGGGTTCCACCAGGAGCAGTTCGAGGTCGCGGTCAGCTAGGCTGGCAGGCGTCCCGACCCATTAATCCGACCGATCGGTCCGATCCGACTGATCCGACCGATCGGTCCTATGACCGCGTAACAGGAGAAAAGATGATCGGCACACCGTTAAAAAAAGGGGCAACCAGGGTCCTGCTGCTCGGCTCGGGGGAACTCGGCAAAGAGGTCGCCATCGAGGCTCAGCGGCTGGGGGTCGAGGTGATCGCCGTCGACCGCTACGCCGACGCGCCGGCGATGCAGGTGGCGCACCGCAGCCACGTCATCGACATGCTGGACCGCGGCGAGCTGGAGCGCGTCGTGCGCCTGGAAAAACCGGACTACATCGTCCCGGAAATCGAGGCGATCAACACGCCGTACCTGCTGGAGCTGGAGTCGGCCGGCTTCAACGTCATACCGACGGCCCGCGCCGCGAACCTCACCATGAACCGCGAGGGGATTCGCAGGCTGGCCGCCGAAGAACTGGGGCTGCCCACCGCTTCCTACCGTTTTGCCAGCAGCCTTGCCGAGTTTCGCGAGGCGGTCGGCGCCATCGGTCTCCCCTGCGTGATCAAGCCGATCATGAGTTCCTCCGGGAAGGGGCAGAGCGTGCTGCGCCACGAGGCCGACCTGGAGCGCTGCTTCAACTACGCTATCGAGGGTGCGCGGGCGGCTTCCGACCGGGTGATCGTCGAGGCATTCATCCCCTTCGATTACGAGATCACGCTCCTCACCGTGCGCGCCAAGGAGGGGACCACCTTCTGCCCCCCCATCGGGCACCGCCAGGTGGACGGCGACTATCACGAGTCGTGGCAGCCGATCGGCATGGAGCCCGGCGTGCTCGCCGAGGCCCGGCGCCAGGCGGAGGCCGTGACCGGGGCTTTGGGCGGGCGAGGCATCTTCGGCGTCGAATTCTTCGTGCAGGGCAGGCAGGTCTGGTTTTCCGAGGTTTCGCCCAGGCCGCACGACACCGGCATGGTGACCCTGATCTCCCAAAACCTCTCGGAATTCGAGCTGCACGTGCGGGCCATTCTCGGCCTGCCGGTTCCCGAGGTGGAGAACCTGGCTCCCGCCGCTTCCCATGTCATCCTGGCCGAGGAACAGGCCGCCGAGGTGGGATTCGAAGGGGTCGCGGCAGCGCTTCTGGTCCCCGGCACCAAGCTGCGCCTCTTCGGCAAACCCGAAACCAGGCGCAACCGCCGCATGGGGGTCGTGCTGGCGTTCGGGGCGGACACCGACGAGGCGCGCCAGAAAGCCGAGCAGGCGGCGCATCAGGTGAAGATCGTCAAGCTCAACTAGGAACAGACTCTATGCGCAGGAGGTCATCATGTTTTTCGCAGCAAAGGTCTCGGAAGTCCCCGATTGGGGGAAGAAGGTCGTGCAGGTTGAGGGGAAGGACGTCCTCCTGATCAAGACCAAGGGGGCGCTGTTCGCCTGTGAAACGGAGTGTCCCCACCAGTATGCGCCCCTGCAGGGGGCCGTGCTGAAGGAGATCGGCACCCTCTCCTGCCCGCGCCACGGCTACCGCTTCGACCTGGTCACCGGCGAGTGCCAGGGGCATCCGGAATTGCTCCTGAAGATTTACCCCATTGAAATCCGGGGCGAAGACATATTCGTGGACCTCGGCTGAGACCGCTCGAAGCACCCCCCTCGCAGGGGGAAATGCACCGGTGCAGGCTCCTCTCAGGTTAAAATTAAATATCCTGGACAAAAACCCTTGACTTGGCGCTTGTTTCAAGATAAATTTTACCGCTCATAGTAAATTCAGGATAAAGGTGGTGAAGTACATGTACGCAGTAGTTAAAACCGGAGGGAAACAGTACAAAGTTTCCGAAGGCGACTTTTTGAAAGTCGAGAAATTGGAGGGTGCG